>Ga0307374_10000988_pt1 | contig 53422 bp, 37 predicted proteins | sample OX3MG_FD_202532 | JGI IMG/M metagenome (GOLD analysis project Ga0307374, IMG submission 202532) | Soil microbial communities from Risofladan, Vaasa, Finland - OX-3 | ecosystem: Environmental > Terrestrial > Soil > Coastal area > Acid sulfate soil | place: Finland: Risofladan, Vaasa | collected...
TTCGCTCAAGACATTGCTCATGCTGACGGAGGCTACAGGCCCTCTCGCCAGAGTCAATGTCCCGGGCTTTATCGTTGGCCGGTTTTCAGGTGACCCTCATTGGCCGGTTTTGGGTGATCACTGAGGGCCTTCTAAGCACGAAGCTCGATTCCAAACCTTCTATTTGTTCCTTTGCCTTTTCAATCTTTTCAATAACTTGGGGAGTCTGCTTTTCGCTCAAAGCTAACCCCAACCGCACGAATGAGTAAGGTTTTGGCACAGTTCTGGCACAGCTGAGTTAGCGAAGCGCTCGGGTGAACCCCGTAGTGAGACAGTTATATTGGCACACTGGCACACCAGTCCGTTCGCGAAAGCCTCTCCAAAGCTCGGCTTTGAGACTTGGGCTTCATTCGTTTCGCTCCACCCAGGTGAACCAACTATTCGGTAGCTATCGCATCGGACGCGGCTGGTCATGTCGGTTGTACGCTGATCTCAGTTCCATGAGTTCGCCGTCAAGGTGAATCCGACGCCAGCAGGAGGATCTTCCCGATGCCGCCTTTCTCCCCTAGCACATGTGCCTCAGCCGCATCACGCAACGGCATCCGGCTCGTTTCTGAGTGGATGGTCGGGTACCCGGAAGCAATCGCCAATCTATGAACCTTGCACGCTAGCTACGCCGCCCCACGGCGATGAGAATCCACCCATCCCGCCCGTCCCGCAAAAGCGGGACAACTCTTTTAAAAGACGCGCCTTCGTGAAGGCGGGGGCGAGACAAGCCTCTTTTAGAAGCGCGTCTTTTCGCGCGGGTGGGACAAACTTTTAGACAGCGCACCTTCGTGCGCGCAAATCTTCGCGACCCTTATTCAATACGACACATGATTGTCTCGTGTCCGGTTCTGGACAGTCCCTGATCGCCAGGCTGCCAGAAACTATAACAATCCGGGTGTCTAATGGATTCGTTATGAAGCCCCCGACGATCGAACCGCCAGCGAAAGACTCTCTCGATCCGTCCGCGCCCATGTCGCCGCCGCTTGGCGTGCGAAAAAACATGGATGAAGACATGCGGTATCGGGCCCTCCTCGAAGCGGCACCTGACGCCATCGTCGTCGTCAATCAGTCCGGCAAGATTGTCCTGGTCAATGAGCAGGCGGAGAAACTTTTTGGCTATCACCGGGACGAGTTGATTGGTCAACCCGCTGAAATTCTGATTTCCCACCATTTCCGGGCTCAACACAGCGATCAGCACTCTCGCCTCATGGCGGTCCCTCCAGAACGCCCGACGGTGGTGGGCCTGGAGCTTTTTGGCTTGCGCAAGGACGGCAGCGAGTTCCCCGCCGAGATCCGACTGAGCCCGCTCGACACAAAGGAAGGAATATTTGTTTCCAGTGCCATCCGCGATATCAGCGGCAGGAGCCGAACCGAAGAAGACCTTCGCCGCTTAGCCTCGATTGTTGCGTGTTCCGACGATGCGATTATTGGTAAGACGCTCGAAGGAATCATTACAAGTTGGAACGCCGGTGCGGAGCGAATGTATGGGTATTCGGCCAAAGAGGCCATCGGGAAGTCCGTGAGCATGCTCGTTCCCATCGATCAGCCGGACGAAATCCCCGAGGTGTTGGAACGTGTGAAACGGGGTGCGACCGTCGATCATTTCGAAACCATTCGCGTTAGAAAAGACGGAAAAGAAATCCAGATGGAACTTACTGTGTCGCCCATCCGGGATGCGATAGAAAGAATTGTGGGTGTTTCTACCATCGGCCACGACATTTCTGCGCGCAAAGTGGCAGAAAAACGCCTGGTTCAGATGGAGGCTAGGTACCGAGGACTGCTGGAAGCGGCTCCGGATGCGATGGTGGTGGTGAACCAGGCTGGAGAAATCGTCATCCTGAATCTTCAAGCGGAAAAACAGTTCGGATACCGACGCGATGAGCTGCTGGGCCAGAAGGTTAAAAATATCATTCCGGAAGGTTTCGCGGAACGACTGCTCGCGGATGGTACCCGAACTGCGGCTGACGCGCTGGCGCAGCAGATCGGCACAGGGATAGAGCTCATTGGGCGGCGGAAGGATGGCAGCGAGTTTCCGATCGAGATCATGCTCAGCCCGCTGGAAAGCGCCGAGGGAATTCTGGTGACGGCAGCAATCCGCAACATCAGCACGCGCAGGGCTGCGGAAAAGCATTTGGGGCAAATGGAGGGCAAATACCGAGGGCTGTTGGAGGCGGCTCCGGATGCGATGGTGGTGGTGAACCAGGGCGGGGAGATCGTCCTGCTGAATGTACAGGCAGAGAAGCAGTTCGGATACCGCCGCGATGAACTCGTCGGGCAGAAGGTGAAGAACATCATCCCGAAGGGTTTCGCGGAGAGACTGATTTCGGACAGCACCCGAACTGCAGCTGATGCGCTGGCGCAGCAGATCGGCACGGGGATCGAGCTCAACGGGCGGCGGAAGGACGGAAGCGAGTTTCCGATCGAGATCATGCTGAGCCCCCTGGAAAGCGCCGAGGGAATTCTGGTGACCGCGGCGATTCGCAACATCAGTGAGCGTAAGCAATTGGAGCAGCAGCTGCTCCAGGCGCAGAAGATGGAGACTGTTGGACGCCTTGCGGGCGGCGTTGCTCACGACTTCAACAATCTTCTGGGAGTGATTATTGGTTACAGTGAGATTTTCGAGGAACGACTGAACCTGAATGATCCACTCAGGCCGAAGGCCGAACAGATCAGGAAGGCGGGAGAGAGCGCAGCAGCATTGACTCGTCAACTTTTGGCCTTCAGCCGCAAGCAGGTGCTTGAGCCGAAAGTTCTGAACCTGAACGCGGTCGTGGCCGATATGCTGAAGATGCTTCAGCGTCTGCTTGGCGAGGATATCGAACTGATTGCGGTTCCAGGGCCGGAACTGGGACGCATCAAAGCAGATCAAGGGCAAATCGAACAGGTCATCATGAACCTGGCTGTGAATGCCCGGGACGCGATGCCGCAAGGAGGAAAGCTGACCATTACAACCGTCAACGAAGAACTGGACGAGGTCTATGCGCGCCAGCACCCGGCGGTCGTTCCCGGATCATATGTGATGTTTGCGGTGAGCGACACAGGCTGTGGCATGGATCTCCAAACTCAGACGCACATTTTCGAACCTTTTTTCACCACCAAGGAAATCGGCAAGGGGACGGGCCTGGGTCTGTCGACGGTCTATGGAGTTGTAAAGCAGAGCGGGGGCGATATTCGGGTTTACAGCGAGCCGGGGCGGGGCGCTACGTTCAGGATTTATCTCCCCCGGATTGCGGAGGCCGTGACGCCATCGGACCCGGGCAAAGGCGGTAGCGAAATCGGGCGCGGGTGGGAAACCATCTTGTTGGTGGAAGATGCGCAACCGTTGCGCGCGCTGGCGCACGAGCTTCTCGAAGGCAGTGGCTACACCGTACTGGAAGCGGCGAATGGTGCCGATGCCATCCGATTAGCTGCGCAGCATCAAGGGCCGATCCACCTCCTTCTTACCGACGTAGTGATGCCGGGGATGGACGGACCGAAAGTGGCCGCGTACATGACCCGAATCTACCCAGGAATTAAGGTACTGTACGCGTCGGGCTACACGGATGACGCCATCGTGCATCACGGGGTGTTGGATTCCGGGGTCGCACTGCTTCACAAACCTTTCACCCGTGCAGCTCTGACCAGCAAGGTGCGCGAGGTCCTCGGGCTAACCGGGGAGCATGAGATCGGCAGTACGGGGCCCGGATGCAAAGAGAGCAGGTAACAGGCGTGCCGCAGATTTTGATTATCGACGACGATGAAACCATGCGAGGTCTTCTTCGCGATCGCCTTGAAGACGCCTATCAGATCATTGACACGGGAGATCCCGAACAGGCGATCGCACTGGCGCTCCAGCACAAGCCCGACGCTGTACTGCTCGATTTGATGATGCCGAAGTTTTCCGGCTTTGAGGTGTGTCAAACCCTCACATCCCTCAGCTTTACTCAGCAGATTCCGATTTTCATCATCAGTGGAGAGGCCGCAACGAAGTACAAGGTTTTTTGTCAGAATCTCGGCTCGGCTGGATATTTCGAAAAACCACTTGATTTTGACAAGTTGAGAGCTTGCGTGGCCGCTGTACTACGAGATAAAAAAGCAGATCACCGAACCGAGGCACGGGTTCGGTTGAATGTGATTCTGAAGCTGCGGGGAAAAGATAAGACCGGAACACCGTTTGAGCTGTTCACTACGACCGAAAACGTAAGCGCAAACGGATTTTTCTGCGGTTGCGCGGCCGCATTGGAAAAGGACGCGACCCTGGATGTTTTCTTATGCCACGAAGGCGAACACTCCGTGGGTACAGCGTGCGTGGTTCGAACCGAATCGCGCGATATGCCTTTGCCTCGTTATGGATTTCGTTTCGTCAAGAAACCAGCTCAGTGGATCTTACAGTAACCTGTGTCCACTTAAGTGGCGTGTAATGTTCCGAGCTAAATTGCGGTACTTCTTCACAAGGATCTTGCGCTCCTAAATGTTGACCTTGCCCGCGATGGCGCATGGAGCGCGCTCTTTATAAATCCCGGTGCTGGAAATGCCGCAATGTAACTTTGAAAAAAACCGCAAAATACCGATCAAGATTACGTTACAGGCCCCTACTCTGAAATTAGGAATTAATTCCCATAATTTCTATTATCACATCGGGGATTATGGGAACTGCCGGAACCAACAACCACGCTCTTGCCCTTTTCTTGACACCACTTTCAGCCCGTGCTTAATTCGCCCATGGCCAAGGCAGAACTCTACGAAGTCGAAACCGGAGTGCTTGTTCGGGCCATGAAACGCAATGCCGACCGGTTTCCAGAGGATTTCGTTTTCCAGCTTCCTCAGGGGGAATTTGAGAACTTGAGATGCCAAGTTGGCACCTCAAGTCACAATGCGCGATAGAGACTCTCTCGCTCGACGCCAGCCGCCTTCGCGATCTTGGCGATGCCTTGCGCTTGGGCGAGGTGTCGGCCAATGGCAACCCCCGCCTGTCCACTTTATTTGCCGTCGCCAAAGCAGTTGGCTTGAAGCTCACTGTAGAAGCGGCTTGAACAGCAGGGCTTTTCACAAGAGGAGAGCCATGCCTAGGTCCCGGCTTAAAGGCCTAAAATGGTTGCAGAGGCTTGCAACTGTCCGAATCGGTTGGTACTGCCCCTTTGTTTCAAATTGATAAGGACAGCCGCCCATGGTGCCTGGAGGCCTCCTGCCTTGGGCGCACCGAACTCGACTTCAACAACTCCGCCCGTCACTTCTAACTACTAACGTTTCCAACAAATCGGGGAATCTGCTTTTCGCTCAAAAGCAACCCGAATGGAATGAAAACGTTGGATTCGTGCACAGTTCGTGCACAGTTGAGTTCCACGAGTTCCATCAGAAACCCTACAGAAGGACCCCTGGAGGGACATCATTGATCGTGCGCACCTTGCGGAGTGACGACTATTTCCGGGTTGCCAACAATCCGCTCAGGATTCCGTCTTTCGCTTCCCACAACGCGGTTCTGGATAACTTCCGTGTAGTCGCTTGCGGCATTCTGCCAAGGATACACGGGCCACGTTAGAGCCGTTTCAGATTCACCATCTTAAACGCTGGTCTGGCCTCGCGCTCACTAAGTTGCTTGTCGAATTCCATGCAGAATGCGCCATCAGTCACAGAGTCACGGAAGTCCCACCACGCTTTGTTAAACTCGTCCCTCAGCGGTGGAACCCAAACTGTGTGCTCCCAGTGCGGCAATCCCTTGGCGTCCCGGTCTTCGGCTCGTTGGTAGGTGATGTGGGTCAGGTATTTATTCATCTCATTCCGCCCCTTCACTCTCCACATCGGCAAATCCCACGAGCGGCGCGCAGTCGGTGGGAGATAATCCATCGCTAGAACATCGTCATCTTTTCGATTGTTGATGTCGGTCGTCAGAAAATCGCCAATCTTCCGGCAACCAAGAATGAATGCGTCATCACAGTTTGTCCGCCACGGGGGTTGGCAGTTCAGGTCGAAGTATGCGGCGACCATCAGATTTGCGTACTCGTACGTTAGGTCTCTTATCAATGCAACCTGGTCCGTGCGCTTAAGGACAAATGGCATGGAGCCCTCCTGAGCCGGAGTCTAACATCGCGCACATCGGGGCTGTGCGGTGGTAGAATCCGCGCCGTAGGTGCCCAACGATGGACAGACAACACAAACAAGTTGTTACGACCTATCCCGTGGCCATCAAATCTGGACAGGGGCGCATCCACGTGCCGAACCCGATTCCGTGGCACCCCGATGGAGGCACGCTTAAGTGCCCCGATTGCGAAACGATATTTATATTGACCGCAGGGTTTCCAGCCGAGAAGTTACTCAAAGTCCTGAGAGATAATCACGCCAACAAGCGGGAGCACGACGATTACATTCCGTCAGAGGAAACATGGACGAAGGTTGCAGACTGTGATTGTGGTAGGTCGCATGGCGCGCGCCCGTAACCGTCCCGCTTGCAGGGCACTGATGACATTACCCGACTTTGATGCTCGCCGAGGCCGGCAGTGGTAGCCGTGGCATGCTGGGTCGGTTGCTTACCTTGAAGAAGCGCGGGCTGAGTGGAGCACGCGAGCATGCGCGTGTTCGTAGTTCGCAAAGAGTCCGCTGCGTGGGTAGCGATTCGCAAGCAATGGAGTAAGTTTGATTTCTGAACGAAATCTCCAACCGCTGGAAGTGTTTGACGCCCGACTAGTCCAAGCGCCACTCCAGGGTCTGCTGAGAAATATGGACGCTGAACTTGCCCGACTTCTTCAGAAGTCGATGTCCTCGCGCGACCCAGAAGCGGAACGTAGATACTGCCCATAACCACCAGCCGCCGGAATCAAAATCCCCAAGGTCAAGTGAGCACGCTGAACGATCGTTTCGCAAACGCGTAGAGAAGGATTCTCAGGAAAGCATCCCCGTCTTCGGCGTAATCACACCCGCCGCCGGATATCGGACGCGAGAATCCTTCTGAGTGCCGGAGTGGGGATACTCAGGATCGGGCGCGGCCCCTCGCCGTTCGTGACTCCCTATCGGCTCGGCTGAAACAGATTCGGGTCGAATTGATGGTCTGGGATTCGGAGCCACGTTCCAGGCTGAGGCCTCTCGTGATCTATGAACCAACCCTCAATCCTGGCTTTCACCCAAGCCTCACCCTGTACGATTGCTTTGCGGGGTATGCGTACTTCGGAGTTGGCCTGCCCGGTGAGCGGGTAAGGAAATCGCATCTCGTCGTTGAAGGCATCGTGTCTTGGATCGAGTATTTCGAGTGTCATGACTCGCTCCTTCGGAGAAGGTTAGCGAAGAAATAGCGAACAGGCAAGCGCATTCTTCCAGCCAGTCTTGAGCATAGCCCACCAGCCGCAGGCCGCAAAGGTTGCGCCACCTCCGCCCACCTAATGGCTGCGTGGGCAACAATGGTTATTGCTCTGCCCTATTGGTAAGACTTGCTTCTCGCCGCAACGAAGGCGAGACCGGGTGCGGAAATGACAGAACCTGACATTTTGAGGGACAGCGGGGTGGATTTCCTCGCTGTTGTTGTTGACCGCCGGGACGTTGAACGATCAGATGTCGACCCAACTCTGAAAGTTTTGTGGCGGCTTCTACAAGATCGCGAGACTGTCGTACGTTTTCGAGGTCGCATTGACCTGGGGTTTGCCGGATACGATGACGACGTTCGGGAACTTTACCAAATCGATGAAGTAAGGAATTTTCTCGGCCATCTCGACAAGAAGTTTCCGTTCTGGTTCTACTTCCTCAACCTCCTCAACGGCACATTAGTGATGATTCTCCTGAGCCTGTGCCAATATTCCAGAAACTCTGATGGAATGTTTGTCATTGACCCAATCGACCAGGAGAAATTCTTTGTCGAACACGGGCGTGCGGTCACTTGGCTGTTTGACACCTACAGCCTCGATGAAAAGGAATACGAAGTGCTGACAGCACAAATCGCAAATTACATGGAACAGAGAAGACTTCCTCCAATCATTCACTGAGCGACAAGGCTCTGGCTTCACGCGGTCTTCTCTGAAAATCCCAACCCAATCCTTGCGTTTCGTTCCTCTGCTGATACCGTCTGCTTGGCATGGATTGCTCCGTGCCCACGTTCAACGGCGCTGGCGGCATGTTAGCACGCTCAGATGTTTCGGCTATCTGGTCACACCCACGTATCCCTTAGATTTGCGCAGCGAGCAGACACACCCGTGCGCGGTGGCTGGCGTTTTATTAGCGGGAAACCGAGAGAGAATTTGCGCAGCCGAACCAAAGACGGTGCGTGAACACCAGTTCAACTGTTCTTATCGAATAGCAGATAATCGCAGAAAAGTTAATGTCTAAAGCACTTTTTCATCTGTCGCGCTTTCGACGGGTGCTTTGCGAAACTCTTCCAGCACTTCGATGTAGTTTCGGAGTCTGGTTAGGAGTTCGTCGTAGGTCAGGATCGTGATGTTCTTCAGCGAGTGGGACAGTAGACGAAAATCATTCTTTTCTTTCTGCTCTGTGAAAGCATTGCTGTTTCCGGCAATGATGATCCCGCGTGGCCTGACCACCTGAATATCAATGTTGTGCTTCGTGCGAAGCTGGACACTGATTTCTGCCGCTTGCCTAGAAACGGCTTCGATGTAGTTCTCAACCTGAATAATCGCCTTAGAGATTTCAGTGTCCCAGTAGTAGTTGTCCCGGCTTTCATCCTTTTTCAGTAATGATGTGCCGGGCTTCTTGATTTCCAAAATATCCAGATAGCTGTCATGGGTCAGAAGCGAGAAATCTGGAAACTTTGTGCCAACAACAGCGACGTTTATCTTATCGAGAGCTTTGATGTATCCCTGCTGAATGATGAGGATTTTGCTTTTGATGTAGGTTTGCCACCAACTCTCACCCTTGTTCTCAGACAAAGCCTTCTCTATGTCGGCTACCAGTTCCTTCAATGATTGAATCTGCGCTTCTGCTTTCAGTAAGTTCACAGACGCGACCGATTCCGAAGAAATAAAATCTGGAAGAAAAGCGCGAAGAGCAGTCTTGTCTTCGCTGGAAAGGCGGGTCACAACATCTTTAGTCAGGATGTTTGACAGCACACCCGGCACGTAAACCGCCGAGTCGCTCTGTTCAAAATCATTGGGAAACAGTGACGCAAACGTGTTTCCAACGATGTCGTTTTTCATGTCACGGCTGATGCCAAAATACCGTTTGTTCATCTTGGAGAGAGTCTGCTGAGATGTCCTGACTCTCATGATGCCGCGCAGTGGTGTCAGATCGTTCGTTTCCTCGGTGATGATCCAATGGAACTTCTCGTATTTTCTTCGGAGTAGTTCCAAGATGTGCTTGCCGAACGCGATTTTGCCATCATCCTTTAGGCTTGGAGGTCTTTTGCCTTCGTAATAAATCTTTATGCCCTTTAGCTTTCTCCCATAAGCAATGTTCGACACCTTCACATATTTCAGAAGCCCGCTCTTTTTGCTCGCCTTCTTATGCTTCGGCATGGTGAAGTCACACCATTCCACTGCTCGGTCAAGGTGCCGAATACGGTTAGCTGATGCTGAATCTTACAGGATTCTAGCCGCATGCGCGGCACTAGATTCTACGCCGACCCGTCAGAGAGTGGTAGAATCCGGCCCGTTGCCCGCGATGAAAGGCACTACGCCTCTACTGGTGGCTCTGGGAGCGACCGCGATCGTTGAGTGGCTCTTTGCCAAAAGAAGGAAAAGAATGCCCCAGCTTCCTACAGGATTCGGAGACCCAGCTGTCCAAAAGCATTTCATCGTGTCGCATCAGGCTTTTTTGCTGGAGGTTCCAGAGCTTGAGAAAACCGTAAAAAAACTATTTGACGAATCTAACATCAAGATCAGCGAGCGGGCCGACAAGAGAGGCAGCGCGCCACGCACCAACGATGAGTTGGTTGATTCGACTGTCTTTGCGCTTGAACGCGCATCTTTCGATGATTTTGGCGATTTACTAGTTCTAGCGTGTAACGGGCACGGGCTAGGAGCAACTAAGGTTTTGAGAAGCATATACGAGCAGTTGGTGACTGCGATGTACATTGCGCAGAAACCAGCCGAAGCAAACATTTTTCTAGATCATGGCGAGATTGACTCGGGAAAGATCATTGAGAGGTTCGCGGCTGTGGTCCCTGACCGACTGGCCCAAGACGTTACCCCAGAAGAACTTGAAGAAAAACGGAAACGAAATGCGGAAGCTAAAGTGCGGACAAATGAGAAGCGTTGCAATAAGTGCGGACTACTCAAGGAAAAAGACGCGTGGACTCGCGTGTCTGCTGACTTGATGGCCGAAGAGGTTGATAAGGAACTGTTCGACGCCTATACAGCTTGCTTTTTGATACCGACGAAGCTGATTCATCCCACAGCAACCGGGCTAAACTTTCGAGTTCGCTTCACCGACCAAGGCATGGAGTACAAGACGCTATCTGAACCAGAAGCCAGCGCAGCGTTGTTGCGAGGCCACTGGTTGATTATAAAGATGCTTATTCATCTGAACGCACATTTCGGTTTGGCGCAGGCAGCTGACGTGCAGAATCGTCTAGACCAGTTTCATTCCGTTTGGCGTAAAGAACTTAGCTCCACTTAACTCCTTATCCTTCTACTAGGCAGCGGGAACGCCGTAAAACATGGGTCTTTTGAGTGTGGTTTGTAGTGCTCCCCTCTAAAACTAGACACCTCAGTTAGGTAAGATCAGGGCCTCCAAAACAGGAGGCAACATGGGCAGGAAACCGCGTGTAGATCGGTCCCCCGAAGAGAAGTGGCAGATCGTTCAAGAAGGAATCAAGAGTGGGAACGTCTCGGAGACGTGTCGGCGTCACGGGATCGCTCCGAATCTGTTTTATCGCTGGAAGGATGAGGCAGAACAGGGAGCGAAGGCAGCGCTTGGGGGGAGAAGCGCTGCCGCGGCGGAGACCGAGAAGGATCACCGCATCCGGCAACTGGAACGAACGCTGGGGCGGAAAGCGCTGGAGATCGAAATCTTAAAAAACGTCGTGGGGGAGTGAGCTGCGGTGCGGTTCACTCCCAGGCGCGAGAGATGCTGACGCAGGGCTACACGGCAACGCTGGTGGCGGCGACGTTGGCCATCAGCCGGTCGAGTCTGTACTACCAGAAGCGGCCACGAGGCAGCCGAGCTGACCGAACCTACGATGAGCAGATCGTAATGGCGTGCGGAGAGAAGTTGGCGTATGGCTATCGACGGGTGGCGTGGTGGCTGCAGCGAAAGAAAGGGCTGCCCGTGAATCGCAAGCGTGTGTTGCGGGTGATGCGAGAACGTGGGTTGCTGGTGCGCTCGCGTCGTCTACGAGCACGACGGAAGAAAGAGTGGGGCCGCGTGGAAGCAGCCAAGCCGAATCAAATCTGGCAGACGGACATGACCAAGATCTGGGCAGGGCCAGCCGTTGGCTGGGCGTACCTGGTGTGCGTGATCGACTGCTGCACGCGAGAGATCGTGGGCTGGAATCTTTCGCATCGCTGCCGGACCGAAGACGCGTTGGCAGCGGTGGAGCTGGCGGTGCTGGCACGGCTGCCCGAGGGCAGCCGCGAGGCCTATGTGACGCTGACCACCGACAATGGGACACAGTTCACTTCGACACGGTTCATCGAGACGCTCAACCGGCTGGGCATCAAGCATCGTCGCACGGCCTATCATCACCCGGAGGGGAACAGCTACATTGAGCGGTTCCATCGCAGCCTGAAGGAAGAGGAAGTCTGGACGGCGGAATATCGCAGCGTGGAAGAAACACGTACCAGCATCGCTCGTTGGATCGAGGAGTACAATCACGACCGGCCTCATCGCGGTGTCGGAAATCGCACTCCGCGCGAGGCCTTCTTGAGTTTTGCAGTTGACCTAAAAAACGGGGCCCTGACTGTCTAAATTAGTGGGGAGCATTACAGGTTTAACATTTCGATCCCCACCGCCCTACCAACCATCTTCCTGATTGGTCGGGACTTAATAAATTCGCGAGGGGGCAAAAGGGGGCAGATAGGGCCATTGATCCGGTTCGGGTGCGCTAATTTTCGGCGGCACGGATGACAACCGGATTTCTGAGTCTCTTCATATTGGCCGGGAAAATAGCAATCTGGGCCATCGCAAAATCGGTATCGTAATCTCTCACTTTTTTCAAAAGGTGACCGTTTGTTAGAGCCATTCGACCGTTTCTTCAAAATCATGCGCGCTTTCGGTAGCGGCTTCGAGAATCGACGGAATGGCTAATTCGCAATAGCTTCGCTATCCTTGATACTTCCCGCAGGAGAGCGAGAAATGTCCGTTGAAATCGACCTGGCGAAATTCAAGAAAAAGGCGAAGCTCAAGGACCGATATGCGAAGCAGCTTCAGAGGCTCCAGGCTAAGAGCATTGCGACGGTTTTTATCGAGCAAGCGGTTAATGCGGCCACTGCTAACTTGGCGACGGCGAGTGCCGGTTCCCTGGTTATTTATGGTGAACCGCAAAGCGGTAAGACGGAGATGATGATCTGTCTTACTGCGAAGCTTTTGGACAAAGGCTACCCCACTATCGTCCACCTTATGAACGATAGCGTTGACCTTCTCACCCAAAATCTCAGGAGATTCAAGATTTCCGGGTTAGCCCCTGCTCCGAGGAGCTTGTCCGAGTTTCTCCAGTCGTCCGACACGCAAAATCCGCAAGAGCTCGTCGTTTTCTGTAAGAAGAATTTTCGGGATCTTGAGAAGTTGATTAATCGGCTCGCTGATAGAAAGAAGATAGTAGTCATCGACGATGAAGCTGACTATGCAACGCCGAACGCAAAGATCAACCAGGGTGCAAAGACGAAGATCAATGCATTGGTTGACCAACTTATCGGTAAGAACGGGTTTTACATCGGGGTGACGGCGACACCTGCGCGCCTCGATCTAAACAATACCTTCCAAAACGATACGGCCAAGTGGGTTAATTTTCCGCCGCACTCAGAATATACGGGGCAGAGCGTTTTCTTTCCTCTGGACAAGAATGTTTCTTATCGCCTGAAACTGCTCGACCAAGGTGGTAGCCCGAAGGAAGCTCAAGACGCGCTGGTGCGGTTCCTCGTCACCGTCGCTTATCTAAACACGTATGAGAACGGAGTAGAGGAAAACTACACAATGCTTGTCCACACGAGCGGAAAAAGACAAGATCACGAGGCTGATCGAGTTCGGATCGAGGAGTCCGTTAAGGCTCTAATAGACAGCGAGAGCGCTGAATTTGATGCGCTCGTCACTCAAGTGCACCAGGTAGCCCAGGAACTCTACCCGAACAAGAGCGCTGACGTCTTGACAGCCTACGTCGTTACGAATGCTTCTCGGGCGACGCTTGTCGTGCTGAACAGCGAGCGCGACCGCAAGGCCGCCGGTGAAAACGCGACGGAGCCGTCGTCACCCTTCACAATTATCATCGGAGGAAATATCGTTTCCCGTGGCGTTACGTTCCCCAATCTGCTTGCAATGTTTTTCACCCGCAACGTCAAGCACAGATTGCAGCAGGATACCTATATTCAACGGGCCAGGATGTTTGGCGCGAGAGGCAAGTACCTGAAGCACTTCGAGCTAACCATACCGTCTCAACTCTACGGCGATTGGCACAGATGTTTTGTCTTTCATAAGCTGGCGCTCGCTACGATCACCAGTAAACTTGGCTCTCCTGTGTGGATCGGCGACAGACGCGTATCGGTTGCGGCGGAGTCGAGTATTGACAAAGCGACTGTCGCGCTCGATAAGGGCGAAATGTCCTTCGGGATGTTCAAGAATTCGAGCGATCTTGACGCCATCGTGCTTGAAGATCAGGAGAACATTGATACCCTGAAGAGATTGAGGAAAAAAGTTGGCAATGAAGCGCTACCAATGTTTCTCATCGAATACATTGAGGCTGTGTCGCAAAATAGTCCTGGGTCGCTCGCAATCCACACCGCTTCTTCGATTGCGGGATACGGTTCAAAAGCCAATCAAAAAACAATTTCGCGCGGCAAGGGATTCATGGGCAAGAGCCAACTTGAACCGAAGAGATTCCCCAACGCGGAACACCATATCAAGATTTTTTGCAACAAGCAGGGTAAGGCAAAGGTGTTTTATAAGTTTAGGGGCAGCCTTCAGTTTGTGCAAAACCTCAAGGATGCCATCTCAAACAGCTGACTCAGGAACGTGCAGTGGCGATGGAACTGTAGTACATTCAACAAGTTAAATGGGAAGAAAAGGCGAAGTACATACCAGCAATGGCGAACGAACCCACATTTGTCGCGATCGGCAACGCGACCGACAAGATCAATGTCCGCCTCAGTTACCGCATCATCGAGTTGTTTTCCGAAGGTCTATACGCCAGCCCGAACAAGGCCGTTGAAGAACTTGTCGCCAACTCCTTTGACGCCGGCGCGCAGACTGTACAAGTCATTCTCTCAGCCAACCTGCACGACCAAGATGCTTCCATCGTCGTCATTGACGACGGCGGGGGTATGGGTGTCGAGGGACTCAAACAGCATTGGCTGATCGGCGTCAGCAACAAGCGTAGTCTCGGCGACAAACTACCACGAGGTCGCCAACAGATCGGCCAGTTCGGAATTGGCAAACTCGCCACGTACGTGCTGTCTGAACGTCTCACACACATCAGCAAACACAACGGAAAGTATTTCTCGACTTCGATGGACTTCAGCGCGATTGACCGCCGCGTCGAAAAGGAAGTTGAACCGAAGGTTCCCATCACGATTGCCCTTCGCGAACTGACCGAGGCACAGGCCAAGGAAGCGGTTTCCACTTGGAGCAAGACTGCGGCGTTCAGGGCCAGCGGTATGGTTCTTTTCGGCAAGGGCGCATCACCAACCTGGACGGTCGCCATCATGTCCGATCTCAAGAAGAAGGTTCATGAGATCAAGCCTGGCGTTCTCGAATGGGTCCTCCGAACCGCACTTCCGCTAAGGGACGATTTTTCGATCTGGTACAACGGTAAGAGGCTCGCGGCTAGCAAGCAGGCTAAGGGGCGAATCGGAAAATGGATTCTTGGCAAGGACATTACAGAACTGTCGAGACCAGCACCAGCGGAAACCGCTGCGAGCGAAGACGAGGACGTACCGCTTGCCGATGATCGGCGCTTTGGCCTCGAAGTCCCGGAACTCGGTCGGGTCACTGGCTACGCGGAAGCATACAAGGATCTCCTTGCCGGTAAGTCGGACGAGATAGGGAGAAGTTACGGCTTCTTTGTCTATATTCTCGGACGCCTGATCAATGTCGATGACGGACACTTTGGAATTGACCCGAATGAACTCAGGCACGGCACTTTCGGAAGATTCCGTCTTGTCATTAACATCGACAGCTTAGACGAAGAACTCCGCTCCAACCGCGAGACCATTCGCGAGGGAACCCCCTACGAAACCGCAAAGAACGTTCTCCGCGCAATTTTCAATTACGTTAGACCCTTCATCGACAAGCACGACAAAGACGAGGCTCCTGGCGAGAAGCTTGCCAGGAAGCTCGCCGCCTCCCCTGGCAGCCTATCGCGAATCCCCATAGTTGAGCTGGCACGGGCCGTCGTTGAGGGTAGGAGTAGGGCGCGCTACATCTTCGTGCCGAAGCTCTCTTCGGAAGGAGAGAAGGAAGAGTTTCTGGCCGCTCTCGAAGAACGCGCGAAGGAAGGCAGCCAGTTCGTTACTGGCCTCGCGCTCGATAATAGCGTGCCGTCTGAATCCGGCCTAGCCAGGTTCAATACGCAAACCGGCGTTATCCAACTCAACGGTTGGCACCCTTTTGTCATCACGTTCCATGACGAATTCACCAACAAGAGCACGCGGCAACCGCTGGAGCTTCTGGCGATGGCAGAGATTCTTGCGGAGGCTCACCTCTACAGCATCGGCGTCCGACCAGAACAGATCAACGAGTTCTTAACGGCCCGTGACCAACTTCTCCGTACGTTGGCGAATGAATCCGGACGGCAAAGCCCCATGGCTGTGGCCAGATCACTCCAGGAAGCCCGGAACAATCCAGACATGCTGGAGCAGAAACTATGTGCGGCTTTTACTAGCTTGGGTTGCGACTGCCGGCTTATCGGAGGAAAGGGGAACGCGGACGGCGTTGCGGTTGCGGGCCTATCTGCTGACACCAAGGGCAATCCGCGCCAATATAGCGTTAGCCTCGAAGCAAAGAGCAAAAAGACAGATGCCGGAAAGGTAGCCGCATCGACCGTCGATATTGCAGCAGTGATCCGACACCGAAAGAAGGAAGAATGCCAGCACGCCATCGTCGTCGGGCGCGATTTTCCTGCGAAAGAGACTTCAGCTCTGGCTCAGGATATCGACGATGATCGCCAGAAAACGCTGGCCCAGGGAGATCCAAAGACCATCACGTTCATCACGATTGATGATCTCGCAGAACTAGTGAGGTTGCGTCCGTTGAAGCAAATCGGCCTGCTGAAGCTGAGGGAGTTGTTCCAATGCAGAATACCCTCGGAATCACATGACTGGATCGAGAAAATAAGGGCCTCTCACGTAAAGAAACCGCCGTACAAAAAGATCATCGACACAATTGCGGAACAACAGAAGGCCTTCCACAAGAACGCAGTGAAGTTTGCCGGATTGCGAGTCGCGCTCTCGAAGCTCAATCCTACTATTCATTACGACACCGACGACGCACTTGCCGATATCTGCAAGGCAATGGCACAGATGTCGAATGGCACAATGTCTGTGACTTCGGAGACGGTGGAACTGGATCAAAGCCCGGCTAACGTCCTGACAGAGATCGAGGCGGCCACACGCGAACTCGAAGATACCGAGAATTGATCCTGATGCTTAAGTTTCAACAACAAACGATCTATGAGGCCCTTGGACGTGAACCGGTGCACCCATTTCCTGCACGTATGGCACCGGGAATTGCATTGGCACTTATGTCCAACATGGATGAATCCCGTGTGCTCGACCCGATGATGGGTTCGGGTACCGTGCTGGCGATGGCCCGTGCACAAGGCCACCGAGGAATCGGCTTCGACATCGATCCTCTTGCGGTCCTTATATCCAAAGTGTGGACGACGGCCTGTGATCCGGTGGAGATTCGCGATCAGGCGAACAGCGTGCTTGAAGCTGCGTTTACGGAATTCAAGAATATCTCCGTGAGTGACGCTTATCCTGAGAGTGCCGATGAAGAAACCCGCAAATTTATCAGGTACTGGTTCGATGGCTACGCACGCCGTCAGCTTACTGCTTTGTCTTTGACAATTAGCTTTATTGAATGCGAGATCGCACGCAACGCCCTTTGGTGCTCGTTCTCGCGACTCATCATCAGCAAACAATCCGGCGCGTCACGCGCGATGGATCTCTCGCACAGCCGTCCGCATCGGGCGTTCGATACCGCACCGGGAAAACCGTTCAATAAATTCCTCTCGGCAGTAGAACGAGTCATCACAAATGGAATCGACAAGAAGAGCGCGAACCGGGGACCCAGACCAACCATCAAGATGGGTGACGCACGTAAACTAGCATTGCCCGATCAGTCGATTGACTTGGTTTTGACTTCGCCGCCATACCTGAACGCTATCGACTATATTCGCTGCAGCAAGTTCTCGCTCGTTTGGATGGGTTACAACGTCGGCGATCTGCGCCAAGTCCGCGCCGCCAGCGTTGGCGCGGAAGCTGCGCCGCATTCGTCGCTGGACGACGACCAGGAAATCAAGTCCATCGTTGACGCACTGCAGTTGCAACCCAAGCTAGAGAAGCGGCACGAGCGAATCCTGAACAGATACATACACGACATGCGCGGATCGATCTCCGAAGTAGGGCGCGTGCTCTCCCGCGCCGGGAAGGCGGTCTATGTGGTTGGAGAGAACACTCTACGAGGGACGTATATTCGCACGTCGGTTATTGTGTCGAAGCTGGCACAATTGGCTGGTCTATCAGTGAAGGAACGACGTACACGCACTTTGCCTGCAAACCGGCGTTATATGCCGCCTCCGTCTTCTGGGCACGATGGAGGGGCGATTGAGGCGCGAATGCGCAAAGAAATTGTGCTGACGTTCTCCAAATAGATCCCACGCTCCCTAAAGTCTTAAATAGCGGCATCCAGCCGTGTCAACATACGAGAATATAGGAAGCCTCAGTACTTCTGTTCAGAACAGCAGCGATTCCTGACGGATACCGCCTCGCGACGCGACATAGGCGAGAGTTCTCGAAACGGTCGCTCCGTGCCCTAGCTTTACGATGTATAAGTGGGTATAAAATCAGTTGTTTTCGGAGCACCCCAAGTAGATGTCAATAGATTCCACTTTGACCCCGGACAACAAGTTTCCGCTAGGCCAGAGAATAGCCCTGCCTGGCCATTTCCTGGAGCCAGTCACACTTGAGGCGATTCGATTTATCGGCTCAGGATATGAGTGCCGCGTCCGTCTGAGCGATGGAACGCCGGACGAAGCGATCCTCTCATTGGAAGAGGCTGCAGCGCTTGCTGACCAGGTGGTCACAACGCAGGCGGTAATTCACCCTGCCGATCCCGAAAAACTACGCCTCCTTGTGGAATCCGCGCGCATTCGACTGGCCTACGCACATGACCGTCAGTTTGCCGTCAGTCTTTCCGGTATCCGCACCCTGCCGCACCAGATCGAGGCGGTTTACATGAAAATGCTGCCGCAGCCGCGACTCCGTTTTTTGCTGGCAGACGATCCCGGCGCTGGCAAGACTATTATGGCGGGTCTCCTGCTCAAGGAGATGAAGCTGCGCGAAGCCATAGAGCGCATCCTCATCCTTTGCCCCGCTCCTCTAACGATTCAATGGCAAGACGAATTACTGAGGTGGTTTGGCGAACCGTTCGAGATCATTTTCTCTGCCGTTGACCAGCAGCAACTCGTAAACCCGTGGCAGCGTGCGACGCAGGTAATCGCGTCGCTGGACTATGCCAAGCAGGACGATGTTCGCGAGCGGGTTTGGCAACAGCGCTGGGATCTAGTCATCATAGACGAAGCTCACAAGTGCAGTGCTTATACGAAGAGGTCTTCCGGGCGTGGCGACGAGGTTGAGAAGACACGCCGCTATCAATTGGCCGAGCGCCTGGCCGCCGACGCCGACCACTTGCTGCTGCTGACAGCCACACCACACCACGGCGATGATGACCGCTTCAGCCATTTCGTCCGGCTGATCGATCCCGATTTATTTCCAGAGCCTACTCGTGTGGGTGAACGCGCAGGCGAGATCCGGCGCGACATTCTGAGTCTCGGAGAAAACTGTCCCTGGGCACTGCGTCGGTTGAAGGAAGACCTCCGTGACATCGACGGTCAGCGGCTTTTCCCCGACCGTCACGTGCACACTGTCACCTTCCGGCTGAATCATGAAGAGTTTGACCTGTACAAGGCCGTCACGGCCTACATAAACGAGTTTTTGCCGCAGGCCAGCGGACGCAAGAAGCAAAGTGTAGCGCTGACTCGTACTGTTCTCCAGCGACGCCTTGCCAGTTCAACACAGGCCATCGCCGAGTCGATCCGTCGCCGGTTGGAGAAGCAGGAGGGACTGCTGGAGGAGTTGGAGTCTCTATCACCAGCACAGCGGGCGAAACGGCTTGCACAAATTCAAGGCCGACTCACTGACGCGGAACAGGATGAAGATGATCTTGACGATGCCCAACGCGACATCCTGACCGATGAGTTCACGACGGCGATTGAACTCGACCAGCTCCGGGCCGAAATTGCTGCGCTTCGGGATTTGCTGGTGCAGGCATGCCGCGTGCGTGACCACGCCACGGATTCCAAACTCACCGCGCTTCGCGATTGCCTGGCGAAAGCCGAGTTCAATGAATTGAAAGACGGCAGAGGCAGGCTGCTGATTTTTACGGAGCACCGTGACACTCTAACTCATCTCCTCGACCACCTGAACCGGTGGGGATACTCGACTTGCCAAATCCACGGCAGCATGAATCCTCACGAACGGAAGCGCGCGCAAGAGGATTTCCGCACGTCCCGCCAAGTCTGCGTTGCGACCGAGGCAGCAGGCGAAGGCATCAACCTCCAGTTCTGTCGGCTGATGATTAACTACGACCTCCCCTGGAACCCAACGCGCCTGGAGCAGCGGCTCGGTCGCATTCACCGCATCGGCCAGGAGCGCGACGTACACGCCTTCAACTTTGTCGCGAGCGAGTCCGAAGAGGGCCAGCCAATAATCGAAGGCCGCATCCTTGAGCGGCTGCTACAGAAAATGGAGCAGATGCGGAACGCATTGGCGGACCGCGTTTTTGATGTTATCGGTGAAGTTCTGTCGCTGAACGACATCAATTTGCCCGAGATTCTGCGTGAAGCTGCCAATGATCCTCGGCGTTTGGACGAATACCTCGACCAGATTGAACGTGTTGACCCCAAACGCCTGCTTCAATACGAGAAGGCAACGGGAATCGCACTGGCGCGCGCGAACGTAGATTTCTCGGGTTTTCAAACAGCGAACGCCGAAGCGGAAGAACGACGGCTGATGCCGCGCTACGTCGAGCAACACTTCGTGAATGCTACTCGCGAGATCGGTCTAAAGGTTGAGGCGCGTGCTGACGGACTATACCGCGTTGAGCATGTCCTGGCCGACCTGCGCTCCGACCGGCTTGCCTCTATTCGAAGACTTGGAAAGCCTGAGTCCTCGTATCGCAAAGTTACATTCCACAAGGAACATTTGGAGATGGATCAGCACATTGACGCGGTGCTGATCGGGCCAGGGCATCCGCTGTACGCCGCAGTTGATGAGCGCCTCAATGAAATGCTCGGTACACTCACAGCGGGTGTCGGCGTGTTCCTGGATACGAATAGCGACGCACCCTACAAATTACACTTCTTCGAAATGGCAGTCCGGGGTCAGAACACGAAGGGCGAAGTGCAAACCCTGCTCGGCGAACTGGTTGCCGTAAGGGAAGAGCTTTCGAGCAGCGAAAAGCGTTTCTCGGTAATTCCGGCGGACACCTTGCTCGATTTGCCCGCTCACCCTGCCGCTCCGGAAAGCCTCGTGCCCGAGGACACCTCGCCAGCCGCAGATTTTCTAAAAAGCACCTATCAGACCGAACGCCGCGCTCAGTGCCAGCAGGAGCGGCAACACTTTGTCCAAGTGTGCCGCGACTACCTCCAGCAATCATTTGACGCACGGGTCAGGGCAGCACAGGACCGGGTAATGAACTTGAAGGCCCGCGAGATGCGCGAGCCGGATGTGGCAATTGCGCGTCAGCGTGCCGAAAACGATCTGGCTGATCTTACCCGCACACGAATCGAACGGCTTGCCGGGCTGGAGCGACTTACTTTGGCCAAGCACGGCCCTGTCCGCCACGTCGCGACCGCTCTGGTTCTACCGAGCACACGCTCTGTTGAAGAGCAAATCGGGGCCGCACTGGATGATCTCGACCCGGAAGTGCGCCGCATGTCTGAAATTGCTGCCGAGGATGTTGTCATCGCGTATGAATCGGGCTTAGGGTTCGAGTGCGAGCGTGTAGGACATTTGAAAATTGGGTTTGATGTTCGCAGTATCGGCCCCGCCGATCCGCAGACGGGCTACCGCGATCCGATCACAGGTATTCGTCGCATTGAGGTTAAGGGACGCAGGCGTGGTCAGCCGATTCGCCTCACAACAAATGAGTGGTATAAAGCGACGCAGTTAGGAGATAGTTATTGGCTTTACGTCGTTTGGAATCCACTCGATAGTCCCGACGCCGAGCCGATCCGCATCCAGAATCCGGCGAAACATCTTGACCATGCGAAGAAGGAAATTGTTGCCGCACGCTACTTTGACATCCCGGCGGATGCGATTCATGCTGCTGCCACCTCTCAGAAAGGACATTTGACATGAGGGTCATCCAAATCATTCCGAAGAAAGGGTGCAGGCTCTACGGGCTAATTGTGCAAAAGGAAATCGATCTCGCCAAGCGCAACGTAGGCACCTTCCACCGCAGCGCGTCCAAGCAAAAGGGCGTGGCCAAGTGGGCTCATAGCACCTATCCGGGATGGGTGTGGCTTGAACGCGGTTTGGGCGAAGTGGTGCTGGCCGAATTGGACAGCAGGTCTTCGAACCAGGACGAATGGCAACTCCTTCACGCGTTTCTCGGCTTCATCGACCGGCATTTTGGGGACAAGATTGCGGCAATCAACATTCAATACGTGCCTGACAAATGAGCGATGACAAGCGATTAATTGAGGATTACCTCCCGATTGAAAAAATCAGCGCGGAAGCGTCTCGGGAGAAGTCTGTCCGCAAGGGTCACATCTCTACACTCCATCTGTGGTGGGCGCGGCGGCCTTTGGTGGCGTGCCGAGCCGCAGTCTACGGTGCGCTGGTGCCTGCCTCTCGATTTGTACCGAACGGCGCGAGTGATGCGAAAAAGCAATCCCTCGGTCGCGCAAATGCAGCGAAATTCGTCGAGCGGCTTTGTCTTTATCCAGGTAGCCCAACCGTCATCGCCGAAGCGCAACAGCACATTCTTGAAGCCCACGCGGAGCGACTGACCCAAGAGACAGGAAAGACCATCACCGTGGAGGACATTGAGCACGGACGGGCACCACGGCCGAAGGTTCTAGATATGTTTGCGGGGGGCGGGGCCATACCACTGGAGGCGTTGCGGCTAGGTTGTGAGGCATATGCGCTCGACCTCAATCCCGTTGCCCACATCATTGAACTCTGCACACTCGTATATCCGCAGAAATACAGCAAGCCAGATCTTACCGCTCGTGGCATGACCGGGCCGAAGAACGCAGACGGCAAGACCACTTGGGGCGGGCTGGCCAATGAAATCCGATACTGGGGTAACCGCGCACTGAAAGGAGCTAAGGTCGACATCGGCGACCTCTATCCATTCATCCCCGACCCAGAGTTCAGTGGCAAGAAGACCCCATTGCAAACGAACTGGTTCAAGCAAGACGAATCTGAAGCTGCTCCGCGTGGCTACCTGATGCCAGTAGCGTACCTATGGACGCGCGCCGTGACCTGCAAGAATCCGCACTGCGGGGCAACTGTCCCGCTGCTCAGGCAAACTTGGCTATGCAAGAAGACTGGCCGTTACGCGGCACTGAGGATCATCGCACCTAAACAAAAGAAACGGGTTCGCTTCGAGGTGGTCGAGGCTCGGTCGGAGAAGGGCTTGGGCTTCGATCCCGAAGTTGGCTCCGAGGGCGGCAACGCCACCTGTCTGTTCTGCGGTACGGTTGCTGATGTCAATTATGTAAAAGCCGAAGGCTGCGCTGGCCGCATGTCCACGCAACTTATGGCGGTCGCCTGTACGCGACCGGGTAAGCAAGGGAAAATTTATTTGGCTGCCGATGACGTAACCGAAGCCGCGCCTGACGAAAAGGCACTCCAACGTCGTATCGAAAAGCTTTGCGAGCGTACTGGTCTGACCGTGCCGAATGAACCGTTACCAAAATCGGGAACGCTAGGTTTTCGCATTCAGCCATACGGTTTCAAGGTCTGGGGCGACCTTTTTACACGTCGGCAGATGCTTTCTTTGCTCTCCTTCGCGAGTGCGACCAAATCAGTGGAGCTTGAAATGAAGCAGTGTGGCGTCGCGAGCGACCGAGCGACTGCTCTGACTACATTTCTTGCTGCAATCGTGGACCGCCTCGCTGATTTCAACTCATCTTCATGTGTTTTCAATTATACGGGCGGACGGGGGGTTGTTCATACTTTTGGCCGTCACGCTATGCCCATGGTGTGGGACTTTGCGGAAACAAATCCGTTCAACTTGGAAGCTGCAAGCTGGCCATCCGGGTTGGAGGACTTACCAGCGGGGATACGCGATGGAGAAATGGATCTCTCCGGTCAAGTTAGCCGAGGCAGTGCCACGGATCTACCCTGGCCTGATCGCGAGTTCGACGCGGTTGTTACAGACCCACCCTATTATGACAACGTCCCCTACGCCGACCTCTCCGACTTTTTTTACGTATGGCTCAAGCGGACCATCGGACATTTGTTTCCAGATCACTTCGCCACTGCCTTAACACCTAAAAAATCTGAAGCAGTGGCCGAACCCATGCGCTATGGCGGATCGAAGGACAAGGCACGCAGGGCGTATGAGGAGATGATGGCTCAGTCATTTCGAGAAGCGCACCGTGTCCTTAAGCATAACGGCGAATTGGTGGTGGTATACGCGCATAAGACTACGCTTGGTTGGGCCACATTGGTGGACGCACTTCGCAAAGCTGGTTTTATTGTCACTGAGGCCTGGCCGCTCGACACGGAAAAGCCAGGACGACTTCGTGCCCAAGGTTCTGCCGCACTAGCCTCAAGTATTAGCCTCGTTGCGCGAAGGCGTGATGATGCAAAGTCCGGCAACTACGACGAGGTAAGGCCGGAGTTGGAGCAGATAGTACGTGAGCGTGTCGAAACCTTGTGGGAGATGGGTATTACTGGAGCTGATCTGGTCATTGCATGTGTTGGGGCAGGGCTACGAGCTTTCACGCGTTTTGCGCAGGTCGACTATGCAAACGGCGAAGAAGTCCCTGCCGAACGCTTCCTAACTGAGGTGGAAACCGTAGTTCTGGAGACCATCCTGGCGCGCTTGTCAAAGGAGGTAGGAGGCAACGGCGGCAAGTATAGTTTGGCAGGGCTAGACCCATCCACACGCTTCTATGTGCTCTGGCGCTATACCTATAAGGCAGCTGACCTTGATGCTGGGGAGGCCATCATTTTTGCTAACGGCACCCATGTTGAGCTCGATGGCCTGCACGGGTTGTCACAGGGTTCGCGTCCGCTTGTCGAAAAAAAGACTAGTAGGTATCACCTTCTTGACTACGCCGAGCGCGGCGAGGATGCCAAGCTTGGGATGCCTGCGGAAGGGGGCCAGCCAACGCCGTTGGTCGACGCCCTTCATCGGCTGCTTTGGCTGATGGAACGACACCCATCCGGCGTTGCTGAGTTTTTGAGAGACGCCCGGCCGAATACTGAACAATTGCGCCTCGTGGCCCAGGCGTTGACCGGTCCGGCACTAAAAGGCGGCGAGTTGGGTGAGATCGCTTCTGGAAGTGAGTTAGCGGCTCTGACGAAGCTGACAGCGAACTGGCGCAGCGTCGTGGAAGATGTCGACCTCACTCGTGTTGAGCTTGAGGCCCGCCGCACAGGCCAGAGCCGCATACAGTTCGATAAGGGAGGCCGCCGATGAGCAATCCCCAACCTGCGGACTGGTCGAAACGCGTCCGCGAAGTTGATCAGTTGGTAGCAGGCGGCCACCACAAGCAGGCATTGCAGGAAGCTGGATCTCTGTTGGAGAGCTTGCTCAAGGATCTCTATCAGAGAACGATTAATCACGTCAGCCCAACCGAGCAAAAACAGATTTCAGATAAGCTGGAGAAATTAGGAAAGGGCAAACCAGTTGGCGATTTGACTCTCGGACAGATTGTGGGCTTTTTTAGGGAAGCCGATTTTTTCCGCCAAGCAGAGCGGGCAATCGGCAAGAAACTCCCTCACATTTCAACGGCGAATTTCACTACTTTCATCGATATACGCAATCGAGCAGTCCATAAAGGTGAACAGATCACCAGCAAGGAAGCGAAATTCTTCGCTGCTCAGTTATCTTTGTTCGTTGACGAACTCGGGTTCGGCGAAGAGCCCGGCATCCGCCAGTCCTCTCTAGGGCAATTGCAACTTCGACCTTGGGTCGAAGTTGTTCAAGTCCATCCCGACGTGGACTCCCCCAACTTCTCCGAAGACATTTTTGCGCTCGATCTTGGTCCGCTCGCCGATGGGAATAAGAGTGTCCCCGCAGTTTATAGAGACGCTGAGCACTTCTTTCGTGTCTCATATCCAACCAAGGGATTGCGGTCTCTATTGGAAGATGTTCTCTCTCGCCTCACCGGGGGTACGGGCAATCGAATTCTTAAGCTCCTCACGCCATTCGGCGGCGGCAAGTCACACACGCTGGCATCTCTATTTCATGCCGCACGCAACCGGAAGGCGTTGGATGTTCTACCAGAGGCACAGGGGTTCGCCAGACCATCCAATGTTCGGACGGCAGTGTTTGACGGCCAGTTTTTCGATGCGACAAAGGGCAAAGAAATTCCTGGAGAAAAGTTCCGTGCCCAGACCATGTGGGGTTGGATCGCTTGGTCTCTTGGGGGCAAGAAGGGTTACGAAATCATGCGTCAGCAGGATGAGGCGCGCGTCGCACCGGGTGCTGACGAGATTATGGCCTTGCTGGCGGAAGGTCCGAACCTGATCCTGCTCGACGAAGTCTTGCAATATCTCATCAGCGTGGGAGGCATCAAGGTTCATCAGACAACCCTGCGAGATGAAACTATGAGTTTTCTACACCGACTCACGGGTGCAGTTGGGAACTCGGCAAATACGGCATTGGTTTTCTCCCTTCAATCCAGCAAACGCGAATCGCTTGAGTATGTGAACTTGCTTGATACGGTAAATCACCTGGCGGCGCGTAAGGATCAACTTCGCGAGCCAGTAGAGGGCAAAGAAGTTCTCTCAGTTATTCAAAGGCGTCTGCTTGCACGCATTCCCACAGCCGAGGAATCGGCTCCTGTTGCAAATGCGTATCAAGAAATCATTACGCAGATGAAGCGCGGCTATGCGAAGGGTGCTGCTGAGGAACGGCAGGCGGAAGAAGAAGGCCTTGCCCTCCGAGAGCGCATTCGCGACGCATATCCGTTTCATCCCGCATTGATCGACGTGATGCGAGAGCAATGGGCTGCAATTCCCGATTTCCAGCGCACGCGCGGAGCACTCCGCTTTTTGGCAGCCTGCCTACGCGCAACAAAACGAGATGAAAAAAGCCGAGCCGTACTTGGGCCAGGCGATGTTCCGATCTCCGATGCCGAAGTTCGACTTGCGTTCTTCAAGGAAGTTGGCCAGCAAGCGGATTTCCAGGCTGTTTTGGAGCATGACCTGATTGGAGCAAATGCTCGTGCGCGCCGCATTGATGACAGGCGGACAAAAGAAAGCCCGTCCGAGACGGGAAAGCGGACGGCTTTCCGACTCGCCACCGCGATCCTAATGTATTCGTTCGGCGGTCTGCGACGCGACGGTGCGAACGGCACTGAGTTTCTTCCACCCGGAATCACTGAAGCCGAGTTGCTTTCTGTTTGTGTGGGACCAGACCTCGACAGCACAACGGCGCTGGCCTGCCTGAAAGAACTCAAGGAACAATGCCTCTACCTCCACTTTGACGGCGCACGCTACTGCTTCAAGAAAGACCCCAATGTCACACTCCTGATCGAGCAGGAGTCCAACGCGGTCGCGCGGGACGAACGTCAAGTGGAAGAGCGTATTAAGGAAATGCTGGAAGCACGGATCACGGGCCGGAATACGGTTGTCTGGCGGGCAAAGTCCGCCGACATTCCTGACAAAGAACCATATTTCCTCATTGCTTACATGCCTTTGGATTTCGGCACCCAGGCACATAGTGGGCGCGAAACGGCAGCGAAAGAAATCTTCGAAACCTCCGGCAGTGGTCCACGCAAATACCGCAATGGACTTGGACTTGCCGTTCCAGCAGCCGAACAGATTGAAACTCTTCGGCGCTCCGTTCGCTATCTAATCGCGATTGAACGCATCCGCGAAAAGTCGAAACAACTAAACATTACTGATGAACAGAAGTCACAGCTCAAAGAACAAGAGGCCACTCGCACAGCAGAAGCGGAGTCTGCACTGCTGAAACTCTATGCGGAAGTCTGGCTGCCTAAAGTGACCTCTGACGGCATCGTGATTGATGTGGTGGCCATTGGCGGTCGCCCGTTGCAGACCATGCTCAACGAAAAGAAACAGGCGCGGGTGCACGACCGCGTGATGGAGCTGCTGGTAGACGTTCAGAGGCGGGTTTTCCCGACAGTCAGTCCAAGCAAGATCGTTGAGCTATTCAAACTCGGAGAAGGCAATCCCCCGACGCTCGGGACCAAAACCCCCGACGTGGTTGACGGTTTCTATTCATTCCTCGGCTTTCCTAGATTGGTCGATAGTGCAGCTATAAAAAAAGCGATTGCACGTGGCATCCAAGATGGATTGTTCGGCTATTGTTCTGGGGTCGCCCCGACGTTGGCAAACGACGGCAAATATCAGGTGCCTTTGGCTCGTGTCCGCTTCAACACGGGAGTCAGCGAAGACGAGATCGACATGGATTCGGGGTTTCTGATGATGCCACAAGCGGTCCCGATGGCGGCACCTCCGCCGATACCCGTAGGCACAAGCCCCGTGACAACCGGCGGCGGAGAATCTCCAACTGAACCACCGACGCCGCCAATTTCCGGAAGCACTCCCCCGCCGCCAACGCCGGGAGAGGCACAAAAAAGCGTAGCGTTTAACTTCTCGGCCAATCGCGATCAGCTTTTTACAGCTTGGAACGCGATTGCCAACTTGGCTGATCTTGCAGGCACAGTAAACGTGACTGTGCACGCGGATTCCGAAGCGGGATTCGACCGCAGCAAACTCCAGAATGGGGTATTGGAACCGCTGCGGGAGTCCGATCTGATCAAGTAGCTGAACAACTTATTGCTGACTAACCGCACCGCAACATTCACAAATGAAGGAACGATCCCACTGTGCATATTGTATCGGGTAGAAACCACCCTCCCACCCTGCTGCAGTGAATGCCGAGGTGCCGATACGAATATCTGCCATTGGTCCCGCGATTCTACACTGGCTCCCCGCCTACAATTGGACGACCCCAGAGAGTGTGTCCCAGCATCGAATGATTCAAGAAATCGCGACTTCACCGCAGGCGTCGTCGCTACCCGCGGTACGGGTGCCATCGACTTCAATGATCTGCCTCAGGTCAGCAATGTGGGTCTTGGTGAAGTAAATGGTGGCATCTTCTTGAGCAAGAAAGACCTCAAGCCGCTGGTCTGCCATTCCGACAAACAATTCTTTCAAATGCTTCCGCGAAGCATTCGCGTGTTGGAACATCGCGCTGTGATTCGGGCAGAGCGCTATGTAGTTCTGATAGTAGCGGTTTTTCAGATCTTCAAGGAACTCGACTTTTTCAAAATAGTGTCTGCCGTCGTCGAGTTTGAACGGAAGTACCCCCTTACAAATCTGGCAGATCATCTCGCCGTCAGTCGTGTACTGTTCGCGAAGGTATTCCGCAGCCTGCTGTTTCACGCTGTCTAGGTCAATCGACACCGACCGCAAGCGCTCTTCGGCAATTCTCCTCGGCGCATTGCTAGCTTCTTGGGCTACACGCGCTGCTCGCAGCCCCGGGTTATGGGGTTCATGTTCCGGTAGTTCCAAATTGTGCCTGCCTTTGAAATCGGCAAGAATACGTTCTTGGTCCGCTGGAGGCAGAGCGGCGAATTGCTGAGCGCGTTCGAGGGTCTCTGAGTCCAGAAACCCCAACTCCTTTGCGGTAGTCTGCCTTTTCTTGTCTTCCTCGGACCGCTGCCGTTCTTGTTCGCCGAACTGGACAGCCTTGAGCCAGGGCCAACCTCCGTCGAAAGGAAAACCTTCGGGTAGCAGGTCACGAGAAGCCTCGGCCGGTCGTAGAAACGAATCATGACCTTGCGGGACCCATGCAGCCGCTTTCAAAAGATAGACGATTTGTGAGCTGGCGTAGTGGGCTCCGCAGGAGTAGCTCTTTTGATATTGGGCCTGGAAGCAGTTGGGCTGCGGCGGCAGCGAACTCATCGTTTGCCAAACTAGCTTTGAGATAGCCAAGGAAGGCTTTGACAAAGCCTCTTTGAGCCCCGGAATGAGATAGTCGCGATCAACTCGCGATGTAGACCGGTCGCCACGGACCGAGCGGAGATAAGGCCACTCCGGGTTCGACTCGCAGGACGCTGCAAGGATCTCCAATCGCGTTTGCGCGCCAACAGCCTTGGCGAAGCTCGCTAGTTTGCCCATGGCTATTCCGCAGTCTTGATAACTTGCAGCCAATGGCGCGCGTTTCGCATTCTTCCCTAGTGCTTCGAAATACGCAGTCAACCCTGTATCCATAAAGGGATGGTCAAGAAATATACCTACGGGGGTCCGCCACTGGCCGTCGCCGCCTTCGAAAATGAAATATTCGGCAAATAGTCTCGACTGGCTCGCATCCTTTTCGAACAGCCCGATGAAGCGCCTTAGGTCCTGTTTTCTTGGCTTAAAGTTAGGGCCACTCCTGTACCGTTGTTTCAGAATTGCCTCGACCTGTTCCGGCTCACCGACTTGACGAACACCGATTTCTTCAAGAAACTTTCTAGCATTCTCCTGTTGGAGCTTACTCTTGCCAGATGTATAGGTGCATGCATCTACCTGCGGCAATCCGTCGTCGTGCTCGACGCTTTCGCTCGGCAGAAAGCAGTTGCGGCCAGTGCTGTAGTTGCCGTCACTCAGACGCACGATTCTTGAATTATTTAAGTCCTTGCAGCCGCCTCGTGGACTGAGCTCTGTATAGAGCAACGAATAGAGTTTCTGATGCCAATCCACAGACTTGTCCGAAAGCCATGACATAAACCTTTGGTCAGGACCTGTCAGATACCGCTGCGACGACGATATGTAGCGTCCCCCCTCGGATGCGTTGTCGGACAGATATTCAACGAACTCCTCGATGTCCCATTGGGTAGTCGCCAAAGCGGAAAGTAAACGATCCGCATTGGTATTCTTTTGCGTTGCACCAGTCGCCCATTGTGGCGGTTCATCTTTGTAGTCTATTAGGAACTCGATGTCCTCAGGCGAGAGCAAATCTTTCAGAGAAGCCTTCGCTTGGAGCAGGTACTTGGCCGGAGCATGCGACTTGGAGTGGGTGGGCGTAAGGGACTGATTATTCATCTCCTCGATGATGGCTGCCCGGACGGGTTTGTATCTTTCAGGAATCTGATCTTGCGGGTTGGGTAAAACAGAAAGGACATCAGTGGTGAGCAATCCCATGTCGCGAATGTGATGCAGGGAAGCAGCTGTTAGCGTTGCAAGCTGGTGGAATAGAGGTTGATTGGCTGGTGTCTCCTTGATGCTGGCACGGCTCAATTCTGGCACGAAGGGTGCATGCAGGTGAAATCGTAAGCCAGATACCTCCTTCTCAGCCGGGAAGAAAACTGCCACCAGGCCTGGAGTCGCTGGGATAATCTTCATCTGTTTGCCTAACGGCTTGTCGGGGTCGATCTGCTGCACATCGGGGAGAACATCAAGGGCAAAGGCAACGGCGACGCGTTGCTTCTCCAATCCTTCGACAGATTGATCAAACTTCAAAAAGTGCGAGCTTGTTGTGGTCTTGTCTCCGGTCTTGGTCAGGACCTCGAAGTGATTGTCGGAGTGTTGAAGGCGTCGCACTTGCCCACCGTCTGTGTCATCAACGTGCCAGCTAATCGATTTTAGATGGGCGAGAAAGAGCAGGGTGGTCTCGGCCAGTTCACTAAGACCGGCCTGGACCTCGGTGAACGCATCGTCCGGATTCTTCTTTGGATTGTTAAACTGGAATTCGAAGCAGGTCCTGTTTTCCAGTCCTGGTGTTGGAGTCAGTGCGGTTGGTAAGACGAGGTCTGTAATCGTGAAGGAAAATGTTGGCGACCAGATTTGTGGGGTTTCGCAGTAAGCAAAAACCGCTTTGAAGCCGACTCCGAACCGGCCAATCTTATCTTCTTCGCCCAGCTTCGTTCCTTCTCCTATATCCGTAATGCCCCAGATGTCGGACTCGCTGAACGGTGCACCATCGTGCTCGAATCTTAATGAACCTTTCGTCAGAGCGAAGCTGGCCTTCGTAGCGCCTTTGTCCTCGGCGTTCTGGAGAAGCTCATAGATAAAGTGTGCGCGATCAGGGTAAAGATCCTCGACGATTTTGCGTATGCCACGGTGCTTTTTCAGCACCGTGGCAAGCGCCTGCCTATCGGCTCGAACATCATCGAGGAAACTCATTCTTATCGAGACTTTCTTACACTGATTGTGCCGAACAAGATTGCAGTAGCATGGATGTCTCCGCTGCTCGCGGCCTGTTGTAATTCCTCCATGTGCTGTTTGAAATCGGCTTCGGCGCGTCCCAGTTCACTTTGTTTCATTAACCTGATCTTGTCATTACTTGCGCGGGTAATCTGGGCTTCAATCGCATTGCATCGTGCTCGATGGCTGACTCTGAGGCTCTGGATGCGATGTTCAACCTGTTGGCGATTTTCGGCTATGTGATTTGCCTGCGCGGCAATCCACTTCGCATGATGCTGTGCATCGAGGCTCCCAATGCTCGCCTCTGACGGCAGCGTGGTTTCGTCCGCGTCTGTTGCTGCCTGCAAACACGTAAGGAGCGCGTTCTCCATCCCCGGAGAAGAGGCAACGGGCACTAGGACTTCATCCACCCTTACGCCATGCTTTTTCCAACGAAAGAGCCCAAAATCATAATTACCGGCTGGGGTGTCAACGTTTTGCACGGCGAGCGAAACCTGTATCGGTTCATCGAGTTGCAAAAACCGTGCTGCCTGGCGAACCAGCGGATGCATAACCGACAGGTATACAGCCTTTGAATTCTCAGCTGCCGTTGCTTGCTCAAACGTGACGGCCACGGTTGGCTGACCACCCTTGAGCCACTTTTCCCAGTCGCGCGCAACGGGTTCGATCGAGCGCGGCAGGCGCTTGTAGTCGTCCAACACGCTGGCCCTAGCTTCCAGGCTAAGACGCAGAGTCTTGAGCGGCTTTTCTCCAAGTAAGTACGCAGTTTCGGCACCGAGCCGCGCCGACAAATAAGAGCTAACACAACGCTGAAGCGCGACTGGTGAAAGCCAATAGCTCTCAGCGGCCTCGATCTCTTTCTGCCACGTCTGATTCGGGATGTTTAGACCGAACAACTCCGCTTGCCTCGATTCGAGTTCCTGTTCCTCACGGAGCAGTCGAATGCTATTGTCCGCAAGCTGGCGAAGTCGCCGTTCGCGTTCCTCTTCGGTCAACGTGAAACTCTCCGCGATGTCGTGAAGTTCTTTGGTGATGGTTCCAAGAATTTCTTCGTTGCCGCCAATCGAATGCTGAAAAACGCCAATACGCCATAGGCAACGTTCATAGATGTCCGCATCCACCGTGCCAGGGGTCACGAAATTGACGATGGCAACAGTCCCGCTCTTTTGGCCATATCGGTCGATACGGCCTATGCGTTGCTCGATTCGCATGGGATTCCAGGGCAGATCGTAGTTAATCAAGAGGTCGCAGAACTGAAAGTCGAGGCCTTCGCAGCCCACCTCAGACGAGAGCAGGACATCAATTGCGTCGACTTCTTCTTTCGGCAAAGCGAAGCGACCCCTCAAACTCGCACGCTCTTCATCCGGTACACCGCCGTGAATCACCCCGTAGCGTAACTTGGTGCGTAGCGTTCGATCAGCCAAGTAAGCCAGGGTGTGGCGAAACGTGCTGAAAACGAGGGCCTTGTTGTTTGGCAATTTATTCTTGTCTTCAAGCACTCTGACATATGCCTCGACCTTAGGGTCACGAGGATCAAGATTCCGAGCCAGGTCGATTAGATTTGTTATGTCGCTCCGCACCTGATCGACAAAGCTGAGGTCCACATTCTCTTCACCGCTGTCGCTGGCCTCCATCAGTTCAAGCTGGTTGAGTTTGCCAGTCAGGATGTCCTCGAGAAGCGGCGTTAGACCGAAGAGGCAACTTGCCGCTTGTCGGCGAATAGTGGTCATCATGAATTTAACGTTTTGCTGCCCGTGGCAAAACGCCAGAATTCGTGCAATCACGTCCAGGAGGCCGTCGTGGATTTTCTTTTGTGCCGGCGTGAAGTCGATGGTGAGAGTTTCTGGCTTTCTGGTCGTGAACTCCCCTATATCACGCCGACGCGTGCGGTTTATTAATGGGCTGAACGTATACAGCTCCTCAAGAGCCCGAATCAGCGCAACCCGCTCCGCATCAGAAATCGCATCCAGTTGTAAACGACTTTGGATAGTCTGAAAAGCCGGTGATGTCCTGAGAAACAGGCGTCCCCATTCGGTCTGGGCGACCTCATCAAGACTGCCTCGCGCTTCGCGCTGCCAGCCTTCCTGAGCGGCACGGCAATGCTGTATTGCCGAATTGACATAGCGATTCGGTTCGGCCATTTGTTCAAAACTCGCGTGGTCGATGATCAGGTCGGGCCGCAACACATTAAGAAGTGTGTAGAGGTCTTCGCTGGCCAATTGAACGGGCGTAGCGGAAAGAAAGACCACCGCATCTGCGTTATCGCAGAAATAGCGTACCCCTTGATGCAGGAAGGTTTCCGAGTTCCGAATGTGGTGCGCCTCGTCTACGATCACCAAATCAAACTTTGGTGGCGGATCGAGGCCGATTAGACTCTGATCTTTGCCTGCGGGATCTCCCTCACGGCCAACTAGCAGATCGGAATCAAATAGAGAAAAGGGAAGAATGGACTTTGCATACTGTTGTGGCCATTGCCCTTCAAGATGCGTTTCCTGCAGGCAGTGCCGCAGTAACCGACCGTCAAGCGCGGTGAAGGTTTCGTCGAAGCGCTTCAATTCCAGGTACCATTTGCGCTCAGCAACGAGCGCTTTGGGACAAATGATCAGTACGGAAGCCAAATCGGTCCGGGCACGCAGCTCCTTCATAATCAGTCCGGCCTCGATAGTCTTGCCGACACCTACCTCGTCAGCAATGAGGAGGCGAGGACGATCAGACCGGATAAGCTTCAACACGGGTCGATACTGGTAGGGCACAAACTGAACTCGCCCCGACCGTAAGGAAAACAGTGTAGCGGTGGAAGGAGAGAGAATCTGCACGCTTGTGAGGTGGGCCTGCAAATCCTGAGCTGTGACTGTCCTGCGCTCGGATGTCGTGGAGGGTGGTGTTTGGAGCTGGGTTTCGTAATAGGTCGTTTTGGAATTGTTTTGAAATACTCGATACCGATACTCGCCGGCACCTGGGATTACTTCGAGTACGGGAACAACCACCGCCGGGTTTGAACGAAGTGCGACGAGATCCCCCGTTTGAAACAGTGGGGCAGTGACGGGCAAACCAGAGGTTTGGCCATCTGTAGCCGCCGATGTATTTGCGACATTGAACTCTTTCGCATTCGTTGATTGCATCAACAGCGCCCACTGCTCCGCAATTTCGGGATCGTTCTGAGCCAGTTTATTCTTGGCCCTTTCAATCGCTTCCGGCACAGCGTCCAACTTCTTAATGAATTTGAGGATGTCGATCATTAGAAACGGAAGATGTTGAAACTCGTCCAGCCGTTCGGCCAATAGCTTTTGGATTCTGGATTCGGTACCGATGTCGATGTGGCCGTTTGAAAATTGAAACGCATAGATGAGCCCATCTCCGATTTTCACCCAGTGCTTGTGATCGTGCTCGGTTATGATTTTTTCCGATGGTACGTTGCACGGAGAAAATTGTAAAAGCAAGCCGTCGCCCTGGCCGTCCTGAATCCATAGATCAAGGAGACTTCCAAAAATCGGTACCAAAAATGCCGGCACTCGTTCGCGGGGGTTCGCGAAGCCAAAGAGCGGAAGTCCAGAGGGACCGCTCATAGGAGCCCCGATTGACGGTAGAACTGGCGGATCAAAAGTCGGATCGCACCGTGGAATTCAATCGGTCGCATTCCTATGTCGGCGTCGTAGGTTAAAGGCACCGCACGCCAAACTTTCAGAAGCGTATTTGACAAGTCTTCATCCTCCAAGAAGCAGGTCGGTAGCGCAACGGCGATAACGTCGTGACGGATGTCGAGGCACTCGGCGATTTGAATTTCCACGGCTGAACATCGGTCATCGCAGTTAGCATCCCCGCCTCCATTGATAAGGCGATAATACGATTCCACATCACTTTCCGTCGACGCAAAATGCAGGCCGCTTTTAGGTCTGTTGGAAAGGTATTTGTCGTCTGTCTCGAAAAAGAGGCTAACAATCTTCCTGGCACTTTCAACGACCTCTAGAACTTGGTACCCCGTCAACGCTTCGGTTCGTTTAATGGCAGGTTCGTATAACCCATGCTGAGAGGCGCCGGTGTCGAAGGGATACAGCCTCTTGGCTTTTTTACATATTGTGGCGGGCCGGAAAACAAAACAGATCGGGTAAAAACCAACATCCCGCGTTGGCGTCGTTTGAGAAGAATCTCGGTACGCTGGCCGGCCGTAGAAGAAATAAAGGAGAGGCTCTTTGAAAATGGAGCAGTCATTGGTCTGAAGCATGTTGCTTGACTGGATGGAGGCCAAGCGGAAATATTCGGTTGTGTGCACCAAGGGGAGCTCAGTCGAGGTCATCGACTGTTTCTGGATGTAGTCAGAGAAGGTCATCATGCCCACATCTCCGATAGGCGGCGAGAGCAGCGATCAGGGTGGCCCGTACCGGTTGCGGAAAACTGTGCCCGGTGGACGCCAATTCGCTGGCGCTGTAGTTGGCCGTCGGGTGTTGTCCAGACCAGGAGCAAAGCGAGGATATCACGCATCATTGGTGTTGACATCCACGTTACGACCGACAGAAACACGCCGGAATGCACCGCGAAGCCTTTGAACCGTTCGAGCGATTACGGCTACCCCTCGTTCGCGCCCGATTGCTTGATTCAGATTTCGCGGACGTTTTGTCTTGCTCTCCTCTTTTCGCCGCTTTGAGATTGCCGCGTCCCGGCGAGTAGGCCCTCTCGCCTCCGGTCTCCACTAGCACGCTTCGCGCCACGGAACGCCTGTGTCACTCCAGCGTGCGACCCGTTGCGACCTGGACGCATCAATCTCCTCGCTGCCGTTCTCTGTTTCGGGACCTTGCCCCCTCGCTGTTGGTGAAGGGGGCACGAAGCTCCCGAAACAGGAGAACAATCATGAAAGTCGAGAAAGCCAAACAGATCGTCAGCAAAGCAATCGAAGAACTCAGTCAAGCTCTCGAAAGGGGCCACAGTGAGACGCTGAGAAATTATCTCGCGGCGATTGGCCGATTCCATCGGTACAGTCTGCGGAACGTGATGCTTATCGCATCCCAGAACCCAACGGCTACGCACGTCGCCGGTTTTCACACGTGGCACAAACTTGGACGCTTCGTCAAGAAAGGCGAGAAAGGCATTTTGATTCTCGCTCCAATCGTTCGACCGAAGAATCAAAGCGTCGAACAAACCGAAACCGATGAATCATCAACCGCTGTCGGGTTCCGCGCCGCATATGTATTCGACATCAGCCAGACGGACGGTCAAGAACTTCCTGAAATTGGCAACGTCAATGGCGATCCCCGCGAATACCGCGAACGGCTCGGTAAATTCGTTACTGACCAAGGCATTCTGCTTGAATACTCGGGGGATATCGCACCTGCTCGCGGCACTTCCGCAGGCGGCAAGATCACTCTGTTGCCGGAACAATCTCCTGCCGAAGACTTCTCAACGCTGGCCCACGAGGTCGCACATGAATTGATGCACCGTGACGAGCGCCGCGCCAGCACTTCAAAGCGCAGCCGCGAAACCGAAGCCGAGGCTGTAGCATTCGTCGTCTGCCAAGGAATCGGGCTTGAGACAGGATCCGCAGCGCAAGATTACATCCAACTTTACGAGGGCGACGCCAAGCTGCTGTCGGAAAGCTTGGAGCACGTCCAGCAAACCGCCAATCGAATTCTCAACGCTATTGGCGCGGAGGAATCCTCCGCGCCGCCCGCCTAGGGCGGGTTCCCAGGAGGTATCCGATCACGCGACAATAGTAGTCTAGCTCGTCCCTCTCATGGTCGAATCCCGATCTCTCGTAAAAATTTCACGTCCTCCGCAGTCATCCGGCTTGCAACCATGCGGTACACGCGCTCGAAATTGTCAGGGAACCATCTATCAACGACATAAGCTTCACCGCAGGAACAGCGGAACGCTGTAGGCCAGCTATGAAGCGCAGGCTCTGTGCCGCAGAATCGGCACTCTTTCACCTCCGCCGAGAATTCGGCTCTCGTTCTCATCTGATCGTCTAGCCACTCGCATCGGCCAGCGATGCTCGTTGCCTTGTCTTCTGGTGATGAAGCTGCCCAAGTTTTAGCTCGGTGTTCGTATTCTCTATTCCGATGCTTTCCGTAGGTCATGCACTTAATGTCTTGCCCTTGCGCAATCGCTGCGGCACAGTCTGGGCAGAGCCGAGCATCATTCAATTTTCCACAAGGAACCCTCTCGTCGGTCGTCTTTCGCCAACAGGAAATACAACCCTCGGCTGGAAGGTAATCCCTGACACCCGAAGCGGGAATGATCGAAGAAGAAACAAGCCTCAATCGCCCGACCAACCTCAACTCTCGGGGCGGCTCATATCCGACCAGCTCCGCGTCGGGATACACCTCCCACATATCCCCCAGCCAATGCTCTGGGATAGTACTTGTCCACTCGTGCCAGCGGACAAGAACATAAGTCGGCTGGAATTGGTTTTTTGCCTCGTTGAAAACGGCAGTTTCCCACAGGTCTTTTGGCGAGCCATCCGCTATCCGTATTTTCATGCGTGCCAATAAAATGGCATCAAACTTGCTGTGCATGATGGCGCGGTCGAAGGCGGTCGCATCAGTCCGTTCTTGCCAACAGGTCTGACAGACTCCTTCCACTTTACTTTGTTCCAGACCACCGTGTAGTCCGCCACAAATTGCACACTGGAATGTCCCTACCTTAGGCAGTTGGCATTTGTCTTCGGAATTATCAAACACTTTTGCCTCCCTTGAGACCCCATTTTTCTGACCACCGCTTTCCCCTGGCGGGGAACGGTTGGTAGCGACGATTTCGCCGCGTTCCTAATGGCTAGAAATATTATACCACTGTTTACCGAAACACGCACACTACCCAGCTTGTTGGTGCAGGAATCTCCTAATTGCGCTGGACTAGTGTGGTTTCTTTTTTATCTGCCGACGAGCGCGATTGAATACTTTTTGGATTAGTGACAAATGCTGATTGCTCTGTTCGTGAAAAGCTGCTGAATCGCGCGGGCCAAATTCTTCACGAACTCCTTCTTTTGAGGCCAGATATTCGTTCGCCCACCTGGCTCGAAGCCCTATTGAATAAATAATGTTCTCCAACAACCCTGATCTATAGCAGACAGATGGAACAAACGAACAAAAAGAGAGAATTTCTTTGCTTTGTTGCTCCAGGACGCTCACTGGCAAAGACTCTCCGGTTATGAGGAGTCCAGTTTGCAACAGTTTCACATTTCTATCGCTGTCCACGCACCAGGAACCCATGAAATGAGTCCGGGTCGGATTCCTGAGTTCGGCCAGGTTTAATTGGGAGGCCAGTGATTCAACGTTGGCTCCGCGCAAATTCAGTGGTAGCCGCAGTAAAATGAAAAGTCCGCTACCCAATAGCGGATGTCTTATCTCGTTATCTAATGTAAGGAGTGCTGTTGGAGGCATGCAACCGGGGAATGGAAATTCGGCGGTTAGACCATGCTCCCCTTCGTTTGCCATCAACCACGGTTTGGGGTTTAGTTCCATCGCTGCGTGAAAGTCTTCTGTTGTGAATCGTGATGGATTTTTGCCCCACGGCGCATACAAAAGTGGAACTACATCAAGCATCTCATCCTTCTGTTTTCTAAAACCGTTCGTTGGGTGAGCAGACTCATCCACTTCCCCTCCAATGAGCTTCGCGAGGGTATCGGGCTGGAGGTGGGCTTCAGCAGCTTGAAGTGAGACGGAGCTAAGAAAGAGCACACTAAGCCAAGGAAAATTCTGAGAATGCAAATAGGCTGAGGACCGAAGGCTTATCTTTTTCGTCTGCGGATTCCACACATAAGCGCTAAGGCTGGCGTTGCGATTAAGAATACTCAGCGTTCGAGCTGCGTGTCCCTCTTGCTTCACGTTACGCAGGACGTCAGTTTCTGCGTGCACTCGCACAATCTCGTCGCCGTCCTCTATCATGACAGTTTCAGCCCATATTCGTTGCGCCAATCGCTGTCCCCACCATGTCAGATTGCGCTCTTCACGAACGCTCCACTCTGGATCAATCTTCATTTGCTCATAAGTGAAGGCCAAGAGCTGAGGCCCAACGTCTCCTGTAATGCGCTCCTTCTGGCTGGTCAACCCCACCTTCTTCTCCCCTGGACTCTCCCTGTCCGGGGAAGGCTCCATATGGCTCACAGGAGGCTCCTGGTCGGGTTCTGGCGGCAACCAAAGCGTGGGACACACCCGTTCCAACAGGAACTTCTCAAATCGCTCCTTGGGAAACGCTTCAGCGGCCAGTTGCTCTGGGATCCCACTCTCGTTGATCGAACCGCTCCACGCGAATAAGAGCGCACGCATTTCGGGCCACACATGCTCTGGCTGAAGAAGCATTTGAGCAAGCTGTTTACTGGCCTCTGCCTGTGTGAGGGCACTTGTCGTTCGCCTGCGGGCGCCCTTCATCTCCGCTGAGACTCTTGTCCATGGATCTCCAAAATGGGACCTGACGAGATCGTGGACGACGACTACTCCTTGACCAAAGGCTTCGAGGACCTTGGTGGTGAAGGATAATCTGGATTCCTCAGGGATTTCCGCGCTGAGTAGTATCAGGCTTGGGCAACTACCAAATCCGAATTGTATGAGCGGTTCCAAATCATTCACCGGTTCCCACCCGGCACCTACTGTAAAACGAGCAACTTCTTCCACGGACTGCGAGAAAGGATTCAGCATCACGTTCACGACAGGCAGTACTTTACCCTCCTCCCAATCTCCGACAGCTGCCACAAAGCTAAATGTGGGGCCTGCAGGATTCACGATACCAAGTGCAAAAAACACTTCCAGAGAAGCGCATTCAATGCTCTCAAACGTTGAGGGCAGCATCTCAGGGAGGAGGCTGATTACGCGTCGACTCTTCTTGGCTTGCCCCTCGAACGATTTCGATTCTTTGAATGAGAAGTTGGAACCTGGACAGCCCAGTTTCTGAAAGATGGCAACCCACGTAGGTTTGGCTTCCAGCTGGTTGTGCGTCTCGGCTATATCGGTGAGTTGGGTCAGGCTATTAGCTTTGGCGAAGAACTCCATGGCCGACCGTGCGGTGTCGGTGCGGTACTTTCCGTAATTACGGTGGACATGATGGAACCCACCTGCCCCAGCAACTTCATACACGGACTCAACACAGGCACCCAATCGAGGTGCAGTGGTACACGTCTCCGCTAGGGTGAATCCGTCTTCTTGCTTCATGATGTCAAACAAGCGACTTCTTTCGTCTCGATCGACGGCGCTGAAGAAGAACAAGTGATAAGGTGCCTTGAGAGCGGCCTCTCCATTCTCGTTGTTGCGGGCCTGCGCTGCCATTTCACGCAACTCGTTCGCCATTTTTCTCACGTCTACCTTTTTAAGGTCATTAGCTGCAGCCGTGCTCATTGCAACAGCTGCGGCTTGTTCGAGACATTTGCACCACGTTGTTTCATCAACATTTATAGCCAAAATCGCAATCAGCAAGTCGTTCTTATCTTCTCCGACTTTCTCAACATCGGCCGCGATAGCGCTTGTTTTCACTTGCCCCACGTGCTGAGCGAGTTCCTTAGTCAAGGCTGCTTCAAGTGCGCTGCCTCCTCCCATCTTGTCTTGAATCCCCTTTTTCAGCGCCAGGAAAATCCCAAGCCGGTGCTGAGCAAGCTCCTTATTATCCATCGTTCGCTCCTACCCAACTTCTTTGGACGTGTCCGCCTTCGTTGTCTTCACTCGCGTTTTTCGAACTTGGCGCTTCTGCTGGGCTGCCGTCATATGGAAACTCACTGAAGCCAAACCGGTCTATCCCTCCCAAGGCAAACCTGGCCGACCGAAATGTCCGTAGTTGGTCGTCTGCCGATAAATTGGCCGCAGGAGGTTCAATGTTTCAATTGCTGCCGCTGGCCGAAAGTCGAAAGTTCTCAAGTACTCAGCGGCACCCTTCGGATTGCCTGTGCCGAATGTGTTGACCATCGTGGATACCGCTTGGGAACGGCCAATCGCATATGCAACCTGCACTTCGGCACGTTCCGCGAGTCCGGCTTGGACAATTTGCCGCGCCACAAAACGGCAGAAGTATGCACCACTCCGATCTACTTTTGAGGGATCTTTGCCGCTGAACGCGCCGCCTCCGTGCCGAGCAGCTCCGCCATACGTATCCACAATGATCTTTCGCCCGGTCACCCCGCAATACGTGGAAGGTCCTCCTTGGATGAAACTGCCAGTGGGGTTCACATGAAAGTTTATGGCAGGATGGAACCACACGCCAAGAACACATGGTGCAAGTTGTGCAAATATGTATTCTCTTATCTGTTCTCGGCTGGCATTCTCGCTATGCTGCGCGGAGACAACCACGTCTGTGATCGTTTTCGGAATATTTTCTTCGTACAGAACGGACACTTGAGTTTTGCCATCAGGCCTTAGCCACGGGATGCGCCCGCTCTCGCGGTCTTGCGCTAGTCCTTGGCTGAGCCGATGAGCCAACAGTAGCGGGAGTGGCATCAACTCAGGTGTTTCGTTGGTAGCAAATCCGAACATGATGCCCTGGTCTCCAGCGCCCTGCTCTTGGTCGAGACCTGTCCCACAATTAACTCCAGCCGCAATCTCCGCTGCCTGTTCTGTAACGAAATTGGAAATAGTCACTCCCTCCGCGTTAAACGCGTCGGCCTGATCGGTATATCCAACCGCGCGTATTGCTGTTCGAACCACCGCCTCATGATCCACCGTGGCTTTTGAGCTGATCTCTCCTGCCAGAACGACCCTGTTGGACTTGCACAGCACCTCGCAAGCTACGCGAGAGTTGCGATCCTGAGCCAGATACGCGTCCAAGATAGAATCAGCAATGTAATCGCACACCTTATCCGGGTGACCTTGGCAAACAGACTCGGATGTGAAAGTAAATTTCATGCCCACCATGTTGGGCCTCCTTCGCAATGATTACTAAGAGCACTCATCCCCGATACTTGCCATATTTGTCCATCGGTCCCTCTTATCTCGGTGCGCCTTCTGGGAAGTCCCTCTATTCAGCGCACAATAGGAGTTCTACGGCCTTTCCTCGCTCCGCAAAGACGATTGCTGACTGCCCAAAGAGCTTTCCCAATTCCAGTGCAGCCTCCATCGGGATTCCGATTATGAAAATGCTCGCTTCGGGTGGCCACCCCCTATCTTGGCCCACTCCCCGGCCCTCCAGGAAAACGTACCCACGTTTTCGTACTTCTGTAATCATTTCAGTCTGCCGTGCCTGGTTTTTCGCGTCAGGAAGTCTCAACGAACCTGGATTCCATGCAGTAATGAAAGCCCCACTTTGAGAATCGGACCCTTCCATCAAATCGTCCAACGCAGGGTTGCGCTCCCCGATGGCCAGCACAACTTCTTTGTGTGGGCTATCTACGATAAATTTCGTACTTTGATATGCCTTAAGAAGAACCGGATCGATCATATTCGCGCAGTATAACCGACTCCTGATCCAGCCTTCTTCACATGATCGTCACCACATGGCCTCCCTTTCTCCCCCTCATGTGGCTCCCGTTCTTGAGCTCACCCGATGATATCTGTTTCCGCCCACAGTCTCCGTTTCCGCCCTCTCCATTGGGCACAGCTTCGGGATAATTCCTGCGCCCGGCAGTTTCGCGTCTTCTGCTTTTCCGGTTCCTCCCAACAAATCTTCTGAAACACCATCGAAGATTTCTTGTGCCCCTCCCAAAAAGCAGACGCTCGCCTTGGGAGCAGCATCCCTCGCTTCCGGGTGCCCCAATTACAAGGGCAGAAACGGAGATACAAAATAAAAAACAGAGTTCATCTAATCGGTTATCTCGGCAAGAACCCGGAGCACAAGTCCGTCAAAACGACAGACCGCAAATATGCGGTTCTTTCGCTGGCGACTCAGCGCTCCTGGAAAGGTGCCGACGAAGAATGGCACTCCAAAACGGAGTGGCATCGCATCGTCGCGTGGAACGGCCTCGGCGAATACGCTGCGGCTAAGCTTCGCAAGGGCGATCACATCTACGTTGAGGGCACGCTGGTGAGCAGCACCTACCAGAAAGAGTTCGGCAAAGCTAAGAGTAAGATCACCGTGCCGCTCAAGACTTGGCAGGTGAAGGCCGATTCTATCCGCAAGCTGAACCGTACCAAGAAAGATCAGGTGCCCGATACAGCGCCGCTCGGCGCTCAGCCGGAGGAGGTTCCATTCTGAACTGACCATCCGCAAAAGGGCCTCTGCTCCCCCGAGGCCCTTTTTTATTTGTATGATTGGCCTCCGGTTGGAGTATCTTGAACTTTAATTCGAGGGACAGATCGAACGCGAAAGCGCGGCGAGTTGTTGGACGATAACGGGTCAATCCATCTGCCGATTGTCTCTGGAGGAAGCCATGAAAAACAATGTCCTGTGCGTCATGGTTTTTGGAACTCTCCTTGTAGTGGGTTGTGGAAGCAAGAACGATGCGAACGAGAAAAATTTGTCCGAAGCGACGAACGCTTCCTTGGTCAAGAAAGGTCAGCTATGCCTTGGCATAGCTACGAAGTGGCCGGTAGACCTCCAGGATAGTGACCGAGGCCCGGGCATCGTCAGAGGATCGGAGATGGCCGCTCTAGAAAAAGTCGGACTAGTGCGTTCCCACGAGACGGAGATCGAAGTCACGCCCTTGTCGGACACCCGTCCCGTGAAGGCTAAAGTACTTCGATATGAATTGACCGACGACGGCAAGAAATTTTATCAAGAAAAACAGACCGTCGGTTTGATTGGCGAGAAGGAAAGTCGAGGTGACATCTGCTTTGGACAGCAAGCGCTGGAGTCAGTTATCAAAACCGAGGGGCCGATTACCGTTGGCGACAAAAAGGAAATGACGCTGTACTACACATATAAAATCGAGACTCTTGCTGATTGGGCAAAGAACCCGGATATCCAGAGAGCCTTCCCCGGAATCATCCCCACGCTCAACGGTGCGGGAAAGACAACGCTTAATCAAAACTTGATTCTTACAGACCAAGGGTGGGAAGCCCAGTGAGAGGCCGCGCTGTTCCCGAGGTTCGCTTTATTTGCCCTGGTTTAGAGCGCACGGCCACTGTTCTCTAGTACAGTAATCACTAAGTGCACGTAATATAATCATTCCCGCCATTCCCCACTTTCAGGCTTAACACTAGTTGGCGACAGGTAACAGTGGGGAACCCATGCACCCACACCGAAAACCGACGCCAAATCTCCCGTTCCTACTGAATTCAGTTGACCACCTAGGGAGAACAATCGATCCTTCCGTATTGTCCGTGGCCCAAGAAATCGGTCCCGGTGCCGTCCGCTATGCTGAAAAAGTCTTGGGTGACCCCGCCTTGGCGATTAGCCTGTTTGAAGAAACGGCGGCCACGGTCTCTAAAACCCGCCAGGAGAAAGCGGCTAGAGGCAAACCGGATGTGACAGACATTCGTGGGTACCTCTTCCTCGCCTACATGCGGCGTGTTAGAAGGCAGAAGCGGATGGAAGCCGTGCTCAACGATCCGACCAGTCTTTCCTTGGCGCGCCAGGCGCAATATTCAGACGTACAAGATATGGAGCGAAACCTCTTCCTAGCGGAGGTCCTTGCTAGCTGCGATAAAGTCACGCACAATATCGTCCTCCGTCGTTTGGAAGGTTATTCGTGGAAGGAAATTGAGCGGCGCTGCGGTGTTTCGAGCGGCGCGGCGCGGGAACGATTCAGCTCGACGGTCCAACGTCTTCGAAAGGCATTTCGACAGTCGCGACGAGTCACATGAGGAGGTTTTCCTGTCTTGCCCGCCGTGAGACGAAAGCAAAAGAGAGCAGCGCGAGAGTCGTATTCTGAGAAGACGCTCCTCAAATTCGTTAAGGAGCATCTCTCCAAAGAGTATCCCAACCCCCGAAGAGAGGGCTGTCCACCCAAAGCAACACTGAAACGCTTGGCCCAAGATCCCCAGCAAGTCGATGCTTCCATCGTCTACCACGTTTTTCACTGCTCCCCGTGTTACAAGACCTGTAGCGGTTTGCTTGCCCGCTTGAAAGCGAGCCGGTGACAAGCACTATTGCCCGAGAGCCGTCGAGGGTTCCAGAAGCTAGAACCGAAAAAAATGTTATTTCTCCCCTGACATTTGTCGATTTTTTTGCCTCTTTATAAGTGAGGAGAGTTCTCGCAGGATTCTCCCCCGCGAGCTTGGCGGACCCAACCCGCCGCTGTAAGCCGACAAGCCTCGCGGACGGCCACCCGACGACTGGCTAGACGCGAAGGTAAAAACCCCTTTGGACGGAGCTTGTGTCCACGTGTGCCTTGACTACGGACACGGTCTCTTAGCCAGTGGAACGGTTCTTCCTTCCTGCCACAGCTTTCTGCGGGAGCCAGGGGTTACGCGAGAAATCTCACAAGCAGGCGCTAAGAAGCGCATGAAAGAAGGAGAACCGCATGAGCATACTTTGGCGAAAAGCAATTCAATTCAGAACCATCTCTAGACAGATCGCGGCAGTCGCACTGGGCTTGCTCCTCGCCGCACCTGCCTTCGCGCAAGCAAACTCACCGTGGGAGAACGCCGTAAACGTTCTGCAAACGGCGTTCACCAGCACAATCGCGCGCGGGCTCTCCCTCGTCGCAATCGTGGTTTCCGGTTTGACGTTCGCTTTCGGGGAGGGCGGATCGAAGCGGGTGCTGGCCGGTGTGCTCTTTGGTGTGGGCATGGCAATCGCGGCGGTGAATTTCCTCGCTTGGCTCTTTCCCGGATAGCTCTCCGCGATTGGAGGAACGCGCTATGCCTGAGAACAGACGAATCAACATGGTGCATCGCTCGCTGTCTCGGCCCCTTACGATCCTGGGAGCCGAGAGAAAGCTTTTCTTCTTCGCGATGTGTATCGGTGCGGGAACGTTCAATCTGCTTGGCAGCCTTCTGGGGGGCCTATTGATGTTTCTGCTGCTCTACTTTGCAGCGCGGTGGGCTACCGGGACCGACCCGCAGATTCTCCGATGTCTACTCACATCACCCAAACTTCGCAGCCAATACGATCCGGCAAAACTCAGCCCGGTGTCGATTCGCAGGATCACCAATCCTTAAGCTCCAGCGCATCTTCAAGAATTACCAGGAGACGGGCTCGTTCAACGAGCAAGTGAACCTCTACGGGTTCATCGACTCCAATGTTTTCTTGACCAAGACGGGAGACATGGGGGTAGTCCTCGAAGTTCATGGAGTGGATTACGAATGCCTGGACGGCAATGCGCTCGACGGCATCACCAAGCGACTTGAATCTGCACTGAAGCTGTTCGATGACAAATACCGCATCTACCAGTATCTCTTCAAACGGAACAACGAGACGATTCCCTACAGGCTCTACGGCAAGCCAATCGTAGATGCCGCCATCAAGAGCCGCGTCGCGTATTTTGCCGGAAAATCAGACACGCTCTTCTCGCTATCAATTTACTACGTGATTCTGTTCGAGGGTTTCCGGTACACACGAACGCTCAGCAGGGCGCTCTCGGAGCTCCCGAAACATCCGGCCAAAGCACTCGGTGAACTACGGGCGCACTTCTCTGGGACAAAGCAAGTTGTATTGCTCGACCGGGAAATCAGCAAGGGTCAAGCGACTCTGCGACAGAAAGTCGAGAGCTTCATCCTACAGGTAAGCGATTTCCTGCCCATGCGGTTGCTCGACAAGCAGGAAGCTTTCCGCGTCCTCAAGCAAACTCTTAATTTCGACCCGCAAAAGATTGCGCTCGCCCGCCTGAAATACGACACTTTTCTGGACTATTACCTCTGCGAATCCCATCTCGAATGCCATCGCGGATTCCTTCGCCTCGACAATTATTACGTGAAGGTGTTGACGCTCAAGGAACCCTCCGCGCAAAGCTTTCCGTTGATCTTTGAGCGACTGCTCGAAGTCCAGGCCAACTTCCATGTCGTGACCGAGTGGAAAAAGGAAGACTCGGGATCGATGAGGAGAACCATCCAGGCCAAGCGCCGCCATTTCCATAACACGAAACACTCATTCGTCAGTCAGGTGAACCTCAACGACGCCCCCGCGCACGATGTGCTCGTGGATGATTCGAAGGAGTCGCAGGTACGAGAACTCGGGGACAGCATCAAGGAAATCGAACTTAAGGGAAATTACTTCGGCAACTTTTCTCTGACCGTCGTTATTTACGATCTCGACTTGGCAAAAGTGGAACGGGCATGCGCCGAATTCTACAAGGTGTTCAGTGTTCACGACGCACAACTGTATGAAGAGAAATACAACCTTCTGAATTCATTCCTTGCCACTGTTCCCGGCAACCACGTCTTCAATCTCCGTTATGTGTATCTGCTCAACTCGAATTATGCGGATTATTCGTTTCTGTTTACCCTGCACTGTGGCGAACACCAGAACCGCCACCTCCGTCAGGAATATCTCGCGGTTCTCGAAACCAACCATCACACGCCCTATTTCCTAAACCTCCACCACCGGGACGTGGCCCACACCATGATTCTCGGGCGAACCGGAGCCGGAAAATCGTTCCTTCTGAACTTTCTTATCACCAATCTTCAGAAATACGACCCGTGGACATTCATTTTTGACCTCGGCGGAAGTTTCGAAAGCCTCACGCAGCTTTTTGGCGGTTCGTACGTGAAGATAGGAATCAACTCCGCCGACTTCAGGATCAATCCGTTCTCTCTCCCACCGACAAAGGAGAATCTCGACTTCCTCGCCCTGTTTGTGAAGGTTTTGCTGCAAGGCTCGTCGCCAATCGACTTGGAATCCGGCGAGGAACGGGATCTGTACCAGCAGATCGAGAATCTGTATTCGGTTGACCCACAGCTCCGAACACTTGGAGTTTTGGCAAACACGCTGGGACATCGGATTGCGGACAGGCTCGCGAAGTGGACACGCGGCGGCCAGTTCGGATTCCTCTTCGACAATTCGGAAGACACGATTTCCTTTTCTCGTTTCCAGTGTTTCGACTTCCAGAAAATGAGCCAATACCCCGAAATTCTCGAACCACTCCTGTTCTATATCCTGCATCGCGCGAACTCCGTCATTAGCGACCGGGAGATCAGTACCGTATTCAAAGCATTTTTCATAGATGAGGCATGGGTGTTTTTGAAGAATCCGAGCATTCAGCGGTACATCGTCGAGGCACTCAAGACGTGGAGAAAGGCCAACGCCGCGATGATTCTCTCTACCCAATCCCTCGACGAGCTGCGCCGGTCGGAAGTCCTGGATGTAATTATCGAAAGCTGCCCGACCAAGATCTTCCTGGCCAATCCCGATATGGATCGGGACCTCTATCGGAGGCAGTTCCATTTGAACGAGAACGAAGTTGATTTAATTTCGTCATTGGTCCCCAAGCAGCAGTTTCTGATTAAGACCCCAGAACTCGCGAAGGTCGCGAACCTCACGGTTGACCGGAAGAGCTACTGGATTTACACAAACGACCCCTTCGACAACCGCAAACGGAAGGAAGCGTTCGAGACCTACGGCTTCGAAAAGGGGCTCGACGTGCTGGCGGGGATAGCCGAATGAAAACCTTACCCATGCCCAGGCCTGTAAAAGGAGAAAACAAATGAAGATTCGTCTGATGTCCCGTAGAAGCAGTCTCTCACTCGCGCTTCTATGGTTCATTGTCAGCATTGCATTGCCTGTCTTTGCGCAATCTGGTGTTGCTCGCACGGTGAAGTACTCGCAACAGGACGTTATCTCAGTTCGCGCAAAGCTCCGATATTCCACGCTTATTGTGTTGCCCCAGGACGAAGACATTCTGGACTTTGCGACCGGCGACAAGGACTTCTGGATCATCAACGGGGCGCACAACCTGTGCTACATCCATCCGGCGCAGGCTGGGATTCGGAGTGACCTCCACCTAATTACCGCATCAGGCCACGTCTACTCGTTCCTGCTCACGGAAATAAGCAATGAGCCAAGCGTCGAACCGGACCTCAAGCTCTTCGTCGAGCCAAAAGACGAGTCGAGCGTCGGTAGCAGCGGTCTCCTGCAGGGCTATGTTCGTGCGGGCGAGGCCGAAGCCTACAAGAAGGAATTAGACACCCTTCACGCTCAGACAGACGAACGGATTCACGCAGCGGAAGCGCGGGCAACCGAGCAGGTCAACAAGTTCAAAACCGACTATTCGACGAAGCTCCAGTTCGATTACGCACTGGACAAGAAAGGTTCGCAGGAACCCTTCCTCGTGTCGGCGATTTACCACGACGACTCATTCACCTATATCAAGTGCGCCGCCCGCGAGAAACCAGCCCTCTACGAAATGAAGGACGGCAAGCCGAACCTCATCAATTTTCAGCTTGAGAACGGTGTCTACATCATCCCGAAAGTGATCGACTCGGGCTACCTCGCCATCGGCAAAAAGAAAATCACATTTGCGCGGCGAGGATAGTGGGAACCCCGAAAGCCCGCGAGAAGGAGAGAACCATGAACGAACCAATTCAAGAAAAGACGACTACACCCCCCGGTCTTCTGCCAAAGCACGTTCAATCGTGGCTCATCTTGGGTCTCGCAGTTCTCATGGTTGTCATCATGTGGCTCACGGGTGGGAAAAAGCAGACGAGTCTCCCAAAAACAAATGCCTCTACAATGCAAACCCCGCTTCCGCTTGAAGTAAACGAAACGAAGATTACGGATTTACAAAACCGAATTCAGGAACTTCAGAGAGAGCAACTCGCAGCCCAGAGTGCTCTTGTGCAGCAAAATCGTCTGCTCGGTGCTGCCCCGGACCCGCAGCAGACCCAGGCTAACAACGCATCAGGAAATCCGAGTAGTACTGAAGACCCAATTCAAACGGAGCGCAAAAGACGACAATACGTTTCACTATTCTCTTCAAATATCGCGCTGAGCTATCGGAAGACCGCGCCGGGGGAGCGGTCCCCACTCTCCGACCCGGCGTCGCAAAACGCGGATTCAGTTCCTCCAAGTCCTCCTCAAACTGGGCCTGATTTGGCTCAACTAGCCCAAGTCGCTCAAATCCTAAAGGACGCCCAACCCAATATCGCAACCCAAGGTCCGACGGCAGGCCAGCCGAATTCCGCGACCTCCGCGCAGGCGGGAAGCCTTTCCGTATCAACAAGTCCAGCCGATGTCAAAACTGAAGGCAAGGAGGCGACACGCCCTGCCGCTGCGATCCAAAAGTCGTCGGATGCGGCGGCAGGGAAAACTTACATCCTATTCGAAGGAACCGTTCTCGAATCCGTGCTTATCAACCGCCTCGACGGACAGTTCGTCGGACCTGTCGAATGCCTGCTCTCGAACGACGTGTACTCCCATGACCGCCAGCATCTCCTCATTCCCGCCGGAACGAAAATTCTTGGTGAGACGAGGCGCGTTGAGGCATTCGGCCAAACGCGGCTTGCCGTGGCCTTCCACCGTCTCATCATGCCGGACGGATATTCCCTGAATCTCGACCAGTTCAAGGGTCTCAACCAGATCGGCGATGCCGGTTTACGAGATCAAGTAAACAACCACTATCTACGCATTTTTGGCACTTCGCTTGCTATCGGTGCGCTCGGGGCGGTAGCGGAAGTGGGAACTGGAGGCACATTTAACGCTTCCGGTGCCGACCTGATGCGCCAGGGATTCGCTCAGAGCACGGCGCAGTCCTCCGAGCAGATTCTCGACAAGTTTCTCAATATTCTGCCAACCGTAACGATCCGGGAAGGACATCGCGTAAAGGTCTATCTTTCGGGCGACCTCGCGATGCCCGACTACAACAATCACAAAATGCCGCCTGACCTGTGAAGGCCGGGTGCAAACAGCAACATCGTTAAAACTCAGAAAGGAGAATACAAAATGAAAAAAAAGGCTCTGGCACTCTTGCTGATTATGGGGCTATGCGTTGGGACTGCTTCTGCGCAATTCGGATTCGGGATTGTTTACGACCCCACGAATTACGCGAACGCGCTGCTGCGCTATGCCGAACTTCAACAACAACTCGTTCAATTGAAGAATAGCTATACCCAACTCATTACTCAGTACAACCTGGCTTTGCAAATGTCCCGCAACCTCCAAAACATGCCTGCTCGTTATCAGGCCCAGTTCTCGCAATGGAGGAACACTCTCGCGGGGAATACGTACCAAAATACTGGAACTTGGGTCACCGGGATCAACTCCGGCCTCTTTCCCACCGTAACCACAGGCTACCAGCAAGCCACAACCCAACTGCTCCAATACAGCCCAGACCACATCTCTGGCATGACCGACGATGAACAGGCACGAGTCAAATCCCAGTATGCGTCCGTAGAACTCTCTGACGGCGCAAACACCACGGCGATGGCCGCTATCGGATCAATCCGTGGAAACGCTCAGAATGTTCAAACGCAGATTGCGAACCTTGAACAGGATTCGTTGTCTGCGGACCCGAATCTGAACACCGAAGTCTCCGTCCTGAACAAGATCAATGTGGCTGGTGTCTTGACCCTCCGCACGCTTCAGGACTCAAACAAGCTCCTCGCGTCGCTTCTCGAACAGCAAACCATCATCGCGAAGCAGCAACGCGAGGCCACGACCAATGCCATCAACACCGACATCTCGCGACGTGCCAACCTGGCCGGAAATATGGCTCAAGTGAACGGCACGTTGACAGAGTCTCTACAGAACTTTCGGATGCCTTAGAAGGAATTGCTCATACCCGGCGCATCGAAGGAGCCACAACGATGGACTACCTCCAATTCATCTTTCAGGCCATCAACAATCTGCTCACGCAGAACCTTGGCTTCTTCGACGCAATGGGCCAGAACCTATTCCGATCCTTTGCCACAATCCTCGTGGTTTGGTATGGCGTGAAATCAGCACTCTCCGCCGCTGGCGGGCGGCACATGTTTAACTTCGACAACTTCGCAAGCCTGCTCCTGACCATCGCCTTCGGTTTTGCAATGGTGAATTACTACAGCACCCCGATTCCGGGCATGGGCGTAAGCTTTCATAACCTCATCACCGACGAGTCGCAGTTTCTGGCAAATAAAATCAATCAGACCGAACTCCAAACTGTCGAAGAGAGAATTGCCGATTACGAGACACGCATGGATTCGCCGGGCATCACTGACATCCTTGGAACGATCATCTATGTCGTCATTATTATTTTGCTCGCCGCCGCCCAGGCCATCGCGATTGTCGTAATCGCGTTCGGATTCATCGCCACTGCCGTGTGTGTGCTCGTCGGGCCTATATTCATACCCTTCTTTATCGTCCCCAAATTGGAGTGGCTGTTTTGGGGGTGGTTCAAATGCTTCATCCAATATGCTTTTTACCAGGTCATCGCAGCGGCGGTTGTCTATGTAATTGCGAACCTCATCTTGGGCATCTTCGATCTTCAGCCCACAGGAACTATCTCAACCGTCCAGCTCATTGAGGCATTCCCCGTTCTCTTCATCACTTTTCTCGCGTCGATCTACACGCTTCTGAAAATTCCGGCGCTTACCAACCACATCTTTAGCGGAACGGCGGGAGGGTCTTCTGCCGGAATTCTGGAGAGGGTCTTCGGATGAACAACGACGCGACCTTTCAAAATGCGAAACGACTTTATCTCGAACAGTATGGCGATCCGATGGTGACCAACACCTATCTGAAAATCGCGCTGGTCCTGGTCTCTCTTGTAGCCATCGGTCTCGCCCTTGTGGACCTGAGAACGATTCGCACCTTTCAGAACTTCCGTCCCCTCGTCATTCGAATTGACGACTTGGGCCGGGCTGAAGCCATCAATTACCACAATTTCGAGTACAAGCCCCAGGATGCGGAAGCCAAATATTTCCTTTCACAGTTCTGTGCGCTCTATTACCGCCGCAACCGCTACACGATCCAGGATGACTTTTCGAAGTCTCTCTATTTCCTGGACGGCA
>Ga0307374_10000989_pt1 | contig 53411 bp, 48 predicted proteins | sample OX3MG_FD_202532 | JGI IMG/M metagenome (GOLD analysis project Ga0307374, IMG submission 202532) | Soil microbial communities from Risofladan, Vaasa, Finland - OX-3 | ecosystem: Environmental > Terrestrial > Soil > Coastal area > Acid sulfate soil | place: Finland: Risofladan, Vaasa | collected...
CGCCGATAAGCAGTCCCGCGAGCATCCCGTCGATCTCGGCGAGTACATCGCCTTGCCGCAGGCGCGCGCCCTCGGCCGCAAGGCTCGTCATGCGCGGCGCGGCACCAGTCAGCGCGAAAACGCGCTCAATCAATAACCCGCCCGCGAGGATCACCTCGGGTTCCTTGACGACAATCCGCGCGCGTCCGCGCTTTCCGGCGGGCACTGTCGCCGCAGTGGTGATATCGCCCTGCCCCACGTCTTCAGCGATCGCGCGCCGGATGATGTCGTCGAGATCGATTTGGCTGAGCAGATTCACGTCACGCCTGGTTTGACGTTAACAGTTCGAGTTGTACGCGCAACTGATGCTGCTGCGCGCGGAGCGATTCGAATTTTTCAGCGACCTGATCCTTGGTTTCCTGATCGGCCTTGGCCTTGAAGCCTTCGTCGTTGAGGCGTTTCTCGTGCTGGGCGGCGTGCTTGGAAATCTCGTCAAGCTGCTTGCCCAGTCTGTCGCGCGCGCGTCCGAAGTCGAAATCGCCTGGGGCCTCTAGCGAAATCTCGGCCCAATCCAGCACCGTTGTAACGAATCCTCGCCGCGCGTGTTCGCGGCTTGGAAGCAATTTTATTTCCAAGCATTTTGCGAGTGTCGACGCGTAGCCACTCCAATTGGCGAACTCTGCTGCAAAGGCCGCTTGTTCTTCGTCCGTCATTGGCACGCTCGCAGGCTTCGCAGGATTAAGTGCCCCGCCTTCGGTGAACATATCATCCGTAATCCTGGAGCCGGTTAGCTTCAGAGGCCGGAGAATCACATTCACGCGCTGGCCCGGATGATAGCCAAGCAGCGCGCGCAACGAATTGATCGCCTGAGTCGCCTCGATACATCGATTCATCGCCGCGTCATCTTCCAACCTATTCCAGTGGTCGGAAGCCGACTCCGGGAATTTCGCGATTGCGATATGGGCGGCAAGATTCGGTTCGTTCAAATACGGCCGCATCACCTGCCAGATCTCTTCGCTGATAAATGGCATGAACGGATGCAGCAGGCGCAGCATCGCGTCGAAGCATCGCACGAGCACCCATCGTGTCACGGCCTGCCGCTCGCCGCCGGCCTTGAGGGGCTCTTTGGCGAGCTCGATATACCAGTCGCAGAACCTGTGCCAGATGAAATCGTAGATAGCCATCGCGGCACTGTCGAAGTGGTACTCTTTTACTCCTTCCGTAACCTCGCCAACGGCCTGATCGAGTCGTTCGAGAATCCAGCGGTCTGCAAGTTCGAGCTTCTCTCGTGACGGCTCTGGAAGCGGTTGCGGAGCGCCTTCGAGGTTCATCATCACGAAGCGCGCGGCGTTCCAGAGTTTGTTTGCGAACGCGCGCGCGGCCGCGAATCGATCATGCGAGAGAATAACGTCGCGGCCCTGCGCCGCGAGTTGCGCCAGCGTCAGCCGCACCGCGTCGGTGCCGTACTGGTCCATCAGCTCGAGCGGGTCAACGACGTTGCCCTTCGACTTGGTCATCTTCTTGCCGTACTGGTCGCGCACCAGCGGTGTGATGTACACGTCGCGAAACGGCACCTTGTCCGTCATCTCGAGCCCGAGCATCATCATCCGCGCGACCCAGAAGAAAATTATGTCGAAGCCAGTGATGAGCAAGCTGGTCGGATAATATTTGGCCAGTTCGGGAGTGTCGTCGGGCCATCCAAGCGTCGAGAACGGCCACAGCCCCGAGCTGAACCAGGTGTCGAGCACGTCTTCATCCTGAATGAGATCGGTGCCGCCGCATTCCTCGCATTTTGGCGGGCGCTCGGCCGCGACGGTGAAATGGTTGCATCGGTCGCATCGATAGGCGGGAATCCGATGCCCCCACCATAGCTGACGCGAGATGCACCAGTCGTAGGCGTTTTCCATCCAGTTGAAAAACGTGTTCTCCCAGAATTTCGGATAGAAGGTGGTGTCGCCGCGCTTGACCGCGTCCATCGCGCGCTGCGCCATCTCGCGCACGCGCACGAACCACTGCTCGGAGAGCATCGGCTCGACGACGGTATCGCATCGCGAGCACACGCCGACCGAGTGCGTGTGCGGCTCGATTTTCTCGATGAACCCCTGCGCTTCGAGGTCGGCGACGATTTGCGCGCGCGCCGCATCGCGCTCGAGTCCCTGATAGACGCCGGCGTTGTCGTTCATCCGCGCGCGCGAATCCATCACGGAGATTTGCTCGAGATTATGCCGCCGGCCGAGCTCGAAGTCGTTGAGATCGTGCGCGGGCGTAATCTTGACCGCGCCGGTGCCGAATTCCGGATCGACGGCGGCATCGGCGACGATCTTGATCTCGCGGTTCATGAGCGGAAGCCTGAGCGCGCGGCCCACGAGCGCCGTATAGCGCGCGTCAGAGGGATTCACCGCCACCGCGGTGTCACCCAGCATCGTCTCGGGCCGCGTGGTCGCGACGGTGATCGAACCGGCGCCGTCGGCGAAGGGATAGCGGATGTACCAGAGGCTCGACTTTGCGTCCTTGTGATCGACCTCGAGATCGGACAGCGCGGTTTCGCAGCGCGGACACCAGTTGATGAGCCTGCGGTCGCGATAGATGAGTCCGCGCTCGTGCAGATCGACAAAAACCGTGTTGACCGCATGCGAGAGACCCGCGTCGAGGGTGAAGCGCTCGCGGCTCCAGTCGCACGACGCGCCGATGCGCCGCAGCTGCATCAGGATCCGGTCGCCGTATTCCTCGCGCCATTGCCAGACGCGATCGACGAACGCGTCGCGCCCCATCTGATGGCGATTCCTGCCTTCTTTCGCGATCGTCTTTTCCACCGCGTTCTGGGTCGCGATCCCCGCGTGATCGGTTCCCGGCAGCCACAGCGTGTTGTAACCCTGCATCCGGCGCGTGCGCACGATGATGTCGTGGAGGGTCGCGTTCAGGGCGTGGCCGAGATGAAGCTGGCCGGTGACGTTCGGCGGCGGGATGACGATCGAGAACACCGGGCCGGGGCGCGCGGGGTCGGCCTTGAAATAGCCCAAGTCAATCCACTGCTGGAACCATCGTTCCTCAGCGGCTTTGGGTTCGTAGGTTTTTCCGAGTTCCAAATTCACCTTCCAGACGCGCGCGGCCTTAAGCGGCAAAGCGGGCGCGCCGCGCCCCCGTGCGAGTTCATATTGTGGAATCATATTGGCGCGGCGGATACGCCTCAAGCCGCGCGGCGCGGGTGCGCTTGTCAAATCAGGCCGCTTGGTAATATGGTGCGCATGGCCCAAAATGGGGTGGGCCCTCGAGTTCGGAGGAGGAGAGAATTTTCATGCTTGGAATCAGCCGGAAAATCGCAGTGGCCGCGGCGTTGGGTTCGCTCATGATGGCGGGTGCGCTTGGTGGATGCAGCTCGCTTTCGACCGATCACGTTGATTGCAACGTCGTCAAGCTGCAATCCGAATCGGGACGCTCTGACGCCGAGATCGCATCGGCCTTGGGCGCCAGTATCGGCGATGTCGCCAAGTGCCACGGCCCGGAGACCTCTGGGAACAAGGAAAGCGACACCCAGCCTTCGCCCTATTGACGATCGGCGGGCCGCGGATGGTGCGAGAGGGGGGACTTGAACCCCCACGAAGTTGCCTCCACAAGGTCCTGAGCCTTGCGCGTCTGCCGTTCCGCCACTCTCGCGCGCGTGGGTGAGCTTATACGATTTATCCGGCGGCGGGTTCCAATTCAAGCCGCCGATAATCGAATCGAGCCGCTTGTGGCGCGCGCCCGCGTGCCACACAATCGTAAGTCGCGATGAGTGAGCGAGTAAACGGCGCGATCGATCTTGCGCCCGCACCCCAAAGCGGCGGCCGCGCGCTCGATATCAGCGCCGGCGACGGGCTTTCGACCGGAATGCTGGCCAAGCGCGGATGGAGCGTCGTCGCAACCGAGCGGCGCACCTCGCGGCCCGGCTGGGTGGCGGCCGATCTCAACGCCGATCTTCCCTTTCGCGACGCCGAGTTCGACCTGGTCCTGATGCTCGAGGTGATCGAGCATCTTCCCGATATCCCGCACGCACTGCGCGAGGTCGCACGCGTCCTCAAGCCGGGCGGCACGGCGATCCTGACTACACCGAACCGCCTCAACGTCACCTCGCGAATTCATTACCTGCTGACCGGATACTACAAGGGACGCCGCGCTCCCCTGCCCTATCGCTACCGCGTCGAGGACGGCCGCAACTGGCACGTGATGGGCCTGAACGACTTTCACTGGATGGCGCACGGGTACGGCCTTGAGATGGACGCGCTCGGCAAGAGCCGCCGCAAGCTGAAGGCGAAGCTGATGGCGCCGATCCTGTACCCGTTCATCGCGGGAGCCTCGTGGATGCTCTATCTGCGCGGGGTGAAGGATCCGGCGCAACGCAGAATCAACCGCCAGATTTTCCGCTTCATGACCAGCGCGAGCTGCCTGATGGACGAAAATATCATCATGCGGTTTCGCAAGGCGGGCGCAGCCGCCGCGGCCGCGTCCTGAGCCATCCGGCGGCGATGAACCTGTCGGTTATCATCGCGACGCACAACCGCCCGGAATCGATCGCGCGGCTGCTCCGGTGCCTGGCGCCGCAACTGCGCTCCGGCGAGCGCGAGATTATCCTTGCCGAAAACGGCACGGCCGCGCCCGCCATACTGCCCGCCGATTTGCCGCCGCTGCGGCATTTGCATGAGCCGCGCGCGGGCAAGTGCCGAATCCAGAATCGCGCGATCGCCGCGGCCTCAGGCGCGATCCTGGTCTTCCTCGACGACGATTTGGCCGCCGGCGATCGCTACCTCGACGCGGTCGAGGAATTTTTCGCGGCGCATCCGGAGTTCGCCGCGATGGCGGGACGGGTAGCGCCAGCGGAAGATCCAGTCAAGGTAGCCGGCGCGCGATGGGTGTACCTGGACCTGCCAATCTTCGAGCGCGGCGACAAGGCAATCGAGGTGCGCGGCGTGATCGGCGCCAACATGGCCTTTCGCGCCGACGCTATTGCCCGCGTCGGCCCCTTTGACGAGCGGCTCGGGCCAGGAGCGGGAGGCCACGAGGAGGAAACCGAGATGTCGGCGCGCCTGAAACGGGCGGGCTACAAAATCGGCTACGCTCCCGATGCGATCGTCTATCACGAGGTCGATCCCGCCCGCGCCGACCGCGAGCGCTTCATCCGGGTGTCGCGCGAGCGCGGGCGCTGCCGGATGTTGCACGAAGAGCATTCCGCGTTCGAGGTGATCATGAAAAATGCCGTGGCATGGGCGCGGCTCAGAATCGCGCGGGCCATGGGCGCGCCGCTCGGACGAATCGCGCGCGAGGAACGCCGCGCCGCGGTTGCGCGCGGAATGTTCGACGGGCTTGCGGGCTGACGCGGAATTACAACTCGGGCGCGACCGATTCAATTATCGCGATCAACTCGCGCTCGTGCCGCTCCCAGGTGAACTGCCGCGCGGCCGCGAGTGCGATTGGAGCCAGAGCCTCGCGCGCGGCGAGCATCACGCCCAGCCGGATCGTGACTTCATCCGAATCCGCCGGATTGCGCACGACGGCTGGTTGCAGCTCGGGCGGCATCAGCTCCGCAACGCCGCACGCCGCGCTGGTGAGAGCCGGAATTCCGCACGCCATCGCCTCGAGCGCGACGTTGCCGAAGGGTTCGAATAGCGAAGGGAACCCAAGCGCGTCGGCGGCCTGAAGGAATCGTTCGGCGTCGGGTTGCGCGCCGGCAAAAATCACCCGGTCCGCTATCTTCAATTTCTGCGCGCGCCGCTCGTATGAGCCTCGGGCGCGATCGTTTCCGACCACTATCAGGTAAGGATTATCGGTCACGACCGAGGTTGCCTCGAGCAGCGCGCCGAGACCTTTGCGCGCAAAACCGTTGCCGACGAACGCGATCAGCACGGCCGAGCCCGGAATTCCGTAGCGCATCCGAACCTCGGCGCGCATCGCGGGACTTGGCGCCGGCTTGAAGCGGTCATGATCGACGCCATTGTAGAGCGTCGCGATTCGCTTCGGCGCAAGGCCGAAGGTCCGCGCCAGATCGTCGCGGACCATGTTCGAGACCGCAATCACGCGCTTGAGTTTGCGCGACTTGAAGCCCAGCCGCTCGACGAGCATCTGCACGCGATGATACGGCGTCAGGCGCATCGCAAGCGCGCCCGCGGTTCCGCGCCACAACCGGGCCGCGCGCAGATAAGATACATGCGCGCCGCCGCCGGAGCGCAGGATATCGGCGCCAATCGTTCGCGCGAAACTAAGCACCAATTCGGCGCCGTCGCGCCGCGCTACCGTTGGCGCCGCATAAGCAAACCGCGCAAGCGCAAGCGCGCGCGGCAGCGCCGGGAGTCCCACCCGGCGAACGTCCATCCCCGGAGCAGGCGCGCGAATCTCGTCGGCATAGACGGTGATCTGCTGTCCCGCGCGCGCCAGCATTGCGGCAGTCACCATCAGGTCGCGCTCAGTGCCGCCGCCTGCTGGGTCAAAGCGGCGAGCCAGAATGGCTATGCGCATCGCGGGCGCCCCGCACTCGCCGAAACGCTATCGTGCGCTCGCCGCCTCGGTATGCTAATTTTTGTCCGAGGTTGTGAGGTGCGGTGATGATCGAGATTCAATGCACTAGCTGTCATACGCGGTATCGAATCGACGAGCGCGTGCTCCCCGACGAGACCCCGACCTTCAAGTGCTCGCGATGCGGTCATGTTTTCAATGCCGACCCCGCCCCGGCGCCGCCCAAAAAGGCTGCGGTGCGCGACATTTCGAGCGCCGCGCCGCGCCCGAACCGCATCGAAAGGCAGCAAGTCGCTCCCGAGCCTCCCAAGCCCGAGCCGGAGCCATTGCCAGAACCGATAGCGTTCGCGCACGAAGCCCAGGCGGACGAATCCGAAGCGGCGAAGCCTTCGACCGACGACTTGATGAGCCGCCCGTTCTCGCGCGAGTCCGCGGAGCCGGACACGGGCGAGAATCTCACCTTCGATTTTAGCGACGAGGGCACGCCCGCCGATCCGGAAGACCTGCCTGATGGGCCGGCGCGGGTTGAGAATGACGACGATTGGCAGGTGGGCGAGCCGCCGGCCGAGTTCGCGACCATCGCGATGTCGGCGCGGCCCACCCCGATCGCGATCGTGCGCGCCGATCCGCCGCGTCCGTCGCCGCGCTCCGACCCTGATGAATCGCGGTTCGCCCAGCCTCGATTCGCCGCCGCCGCCGCGAGCGGCGCACGCGGCGACCCCGCCGAGCGCGGCCATGTTTCGGAGCGTCTTTCCGACGACGTGGCGTATATCGAATCGCGCGGGGCGACACATTCCTCGGGATGGTTTATCGCGGTTTTCTTTCTGGTCGCGGCCGGCTTCGGCCTGGCCAGCATGGTGATCTGCGGTGAGCCAATCGCGAGCGCGCGGATGATGAGCGGAATCCCTGGTTTCGGCGCGCGCTTCACGCGTCCTATCGTTCCCGCAACGCTGGTTGCATTGCACCAGGTGCGCGCGCAATACGTGCCGATCAAGGGCGGAGCCACCGCGCTGGTGGTGAGCGGCACGGCGGAAAACGTCGGCAACGATCCGCTTCACGACATCCTCATCGCGGTGGATCTGCTCGACGGCGCGCAGCGGCAGGTTGCCGGCCAGGCGTCATACTGCGGCAACGGCCTGTCGGAAAAGATGGTCGGCGAAATGACGCCGCGGGAAATCGAGTTCCTCCAGCGGCTCGATCCACAAAAGAATTTTTCGCTGGCCGCGACGCACTCGGCGCCGTTCCTGATGGTCTTTATCGATCCGCCGCGGCGGACGGCGACGCTCAGGATCTCGGTCGCCAAGGCTGCCGCCTCGGCGTTGCCCGCCGCTCCGCCAGCGCGCACGTAAGCGCTATTCCTTTTCGCGCGCGACCATCTCGGCGTACTCGTCCGCGTCCATCAGATCCTCGAGGTCGGACGGATCGTTCATCCGCACCTTGATGAGCCATCCGTCCCCGTAAGGATCTTCGTTGACGACTTCGGGCGTGTCGGGCAAATCTTCGTTGACCTCGATCACCGTGCCGCTGACCGGCGCGTAGATGTCCGAGACCGCCTTGACCGACTCGACAACGCCGAACGGATCGTCCTTGCTGATTTTCTCGCCGACCGCTGGAAGTTCGATATAAACGATTTCGCCCAGTTGATCCTGCGCGTGATCGGTAATGCCAACGGTCGCGACGGAGTCTTCAGTCGTGACCCATTCGTGCTCTTTTGAAAATTTGAGTCCCTGTGGGATCTCCATGACTCCTCCCCGCATCCGGGATTCTTCGCGCGCACCGCCGCGGATTTTCGATCCGCTGGATTGCGCGATCCCTTAAGTTCATCAAGCGCGGCGCGATTCATCTTGTCAAGTTCCGAACTGATCGCGATCGCGGCTTTCAGCCTTGCGCAACTCTTGACTGCCGAACGATGATGCCGCTCAGACCGGCGCAAAAGCTTTCGCACCTCCGGCGCTCGGGCGCCACGGTTCGTGTAACATCATCAGTTGCGGGCCTCGCGGCCGGCAACCTAGCGCGCAAGGAGAAGCCTTGATGATGATCGGAGTTCCGACCGAGATCAAACCTGACGAACGGCGCGTATCGCTGACTCCGGCGGGAGCCGCCGCATTCCGCACTCATGGGCATCGCGTCGCGGTGCAGAGCGGCGCGGGAATCGGCAGCGGCTTCAGCGATCGCGATTATCGAGCCGCGGGCGCCGCGATCGTTAACAGGGCCGCGCAAGTATGGGCGCGCGCCGACCTGGTGCTCAAGGTCAAGGAGCCGCAACCCGTCGAGTTCCCGCATATGCGCGCGGGCCAGATCCTGTTCACCTATCTGCACCTCGCACCCGACCGGCGGCTGGCCAATGCGATGCTCTCGCGGCGGGTGGCCGGGCTCGGTTACGAGACGGTCCAGCTCGAGGACGGAAGCTTGCCGCTGCTGGCGCCGATGAGCGAGGTCGCGGGACGCCTCGCGATCCAGTGCGGATCGTGGTGCCTGCAATCGCGCAACGGCGGCCGCGGCGTACTGCTGAGCGGCGCGCCCGGAGTCCGGCCGGGCAAGATCGTCGTGCTGGGCGGAGGAATCGCGGGTTTCAACGCGTGCCGGGTCGCGGCGGGAATCGGCGCTGAGGTAACGATCCTGGATGTGAATCCTTCGCGCCTGCGCTATCTGAGCGATCTGCTGGCCGGCCATGCGACGACTGTGATGTCGAATCGCGCGACACTCGAAGAGGAAGTCCGCCAGGCCGATCTTGTGATCGGCGCGGTGCTGGTCCCGGGGGCGCGCACTCCGCGGCTGCTCTCGGCGGCGATGGTCGCCAGGATGAAGCCGGGCGCCGCGATTGTCGATTTGTCTATCGATCAAGGCGGCGTCTCGGAGACTTCGCGTCCGACCACACACGGCAAACCTACCTTCATCAAGAGCGCCGTGGTGCACTACTGCGTGACGAATATGCCCGCGATGGTGCCGCATACGTCCACGTACGCGCTGACCAACGCGACGCTGACTTATGCGCTCGATATCGCGGATCGCGGACTGCTCGAGGCGGGACGGACGAATAAGGCGATCCGGCACGGGCTCAATACTTACGACGGATACGTGGCGCATCCCGCGGTAGCGCAGGCGCTCAGGATGAAACCGCACTCGCCGTGGGATTGATTGGCCCGCCTGCTTTTACCTCGCCCTGAAAGAGGCTGTCGATTTTCTCTCAAACGTTCGGTTGTTGTCATCCTGAGCCGCAGGCGAAGGATCTCCGCGATGCGATTAGTGCGGAAGGCCTAGGCTGATTGCACAAATCGCTTCGCGGAGATCCTTCATGGAGCCTGTCCTGAGAGTTTGTGAATATATTGAAAACTTGGCTGCGGAGGAGCACTCGGTCAGTCAAATTCCTCAAGCACTCAAACCACCTTTGTCATTCCCGCGCGTGTGGCTGCCGCGCGCGAGGAATCCCTACTCCAGCGTATCGGCCACCCAACCAGAAGCCGGGATTCCTCGCGCGCCAGACACGCGCGGGAATGACATAAAAAGACCGCGCCTGAGGAATTCGACGGATCGATTGTTCCTCTGCCGGCAGGTTTTCAAAAAATTACAAACTCTAAGCCTAAATGAAGATTGCCGAGATAAATCCCGACCTACATCGGCTCAGTTCACCAGATCGCGCGCGTCCGCGACGTGGTCGCGATAGGCGTCGAAGATGTGCCGAAGCGCGTCCGGCATGGAAACCGTCGGTGCCCAGTTCAGATCGGCCATGGTGTTGTCGATCTTCGGCACGCGGTTCTGCACGTCCTGGTAGCCGCTGCCGTAATAAGCCTCCGAAGTGATCGTGATCAGTTCCACCTTCTTGGCGTTGTGGCGGTATTCGTCGTATTCGGCGGCCAGCGCCAGCATCATCTCGGCCAGTTCGCGGATCGAAAAATTGTTGACCGGGTTGCCTATATTGTAGATCTGCCGCGTGGCGCGGCCCTCGGGGTTCTCGATAATGCGCATCAGCGCGGCAATGCCATCGCCCACATAGGTGAAGGCGCGCTTCTGCTGACCGCCGTCGACGAGCTTGATCGGTTCACCGCGCACGATATGACCCAGGAACTGCGTAATGACGCGGCTGGAACCTTCCTTGGCGGTGTGGATGTTGTCGAGCCCGGCGCCGATCCAGTTGAAGGGGCGGAACAGGGTGTAATCGAGGCCCTCGCTCATCCCATAAGCGTGGATGACGCGGTCCATCAATTGCTTCGAGCAGGCATAGATCCAGCGCGGCTTGTTGATGGGGCCGTAGATCAGCTCAGACGCGTCGGGGTCGAATTCGTCGTCGCGGCACATGCCATACACTTCGCTGGTCGAGGGGAACAGGATGCGCTTCTTGTGCTTTACGCTTTGGCGCACGATTGGCAGGTTGGCTTCAAAATCCAGCTCGAAGACGCGCAGCGGGTCCTTCACATAGGTGGCCGGCGTGGCGATAGCCACAAGCGGGAGGATCACGTCGCACTTGCGCACGTGATACTCGATCCACTCCTTGTTGATGGTGATGTCGCCTTCGAAGAAATGGAAGCGCGAATGATCCAGCCACTCGCTCACGCGGTTGGTGCTCATGTCCATGCCGAAGACCTGCCAATCGGTCGTTTCGATAATGCGCTTGGTCAGGTGGTGGCCGATGAAGCCGTTGACGCCGAGGATCAGGATCTTTTTCATGCGGAGCTTCCTGCCGCCGCTTGCGCGACGGCGTTCAATTCGTATGGATTAGCTCAGGGTCGGTCTTCGACAAGAAATGAAGCTCGGCCGCGCGTCAGCGCGACTCCAGACAAAACGACCCTCACCTTCTCTCTCCCTGACCGAGACCGTCGATTTTCTCGCAGACGCTGCGATGTTGTCATCCTGAGCCGCAGGCGAAGGATCTACGCGGAGCGATTTTCTTCAGCACCGCCAAGGCATTGCGCACTAATCGCTTCGCGGAGATCCTTCACTCCGGCAGCCTCCGTTCAGGATGACGGACAAAAACTTGACCTTTACCGACAGCCTCTGACCGGGAGAGGGAATGATTAGTACAACCCGTTGGCGCCGTTGGAGAAGTTGTAGCGCTGCTGTCCGGACTTGAGTTCGCCGTAGCTTCCGGTCTCGAAGCGTTTTACGTTTTGCTGCAAGTTCAACTCGCCGTGCAAATCGGCGACCGCCTGTTGCACGCCTTCCTGTGCGATCTCGTTTGCGCGAACCCATCGCGCTGAGTTCTGCACGAAGTTCACCAAGTTGAAAATGTTCTGTGACAGCGCCTTCTGCGATTTTGCGAAGCGCGCCGTCCATACGATCTGCTTGCTCTTCGTATCGACGAACTTCAGCCCGAAAGTTACCGACGCCGGCTCGGCCGACGCATAGGCGAGTCCGACGCGCTCCTTATAGCGCTCCACCGTGCCGTAAAGGACCCCGTCGGCCGAAACCAGATGCCCCAGTTCGAGCGCGTTCTGATCGATATTCTGCGCAGTCGTGGGCGGCATTTTCTGCATCGCCTGGGCGACGTCATCCTGCGCGATCAGCTCCCATCCTCCCGCGACGGCGGCCTGGCTGTAGAGTTCGGCCGTGATCGCGTCGCCGGCGCCCGGCGCCAGCGGCTCGGCTCCGGGCGGAGGTGCGTCGATGATCGGCATCACCGCGATTCGGTCCACGGAAATCGTTTTGATCGAGCGCACGGAATGAGTCGTCACGTCCTTGGGCTTCAGGTCCGAAACGGTCTGCTTGGCGCCTTCGTAGGTTTCGGCAGTGACCGCAGCGCAACCTGCAGCCGCCATGCACATCGCAAAGCCTATAGCGATCGACACTGCAAGCGGCACCAAACGCCTGGTCATCATACGGTCACCTTGATCGCCAACTCGCGGAGCTGGCGCGGATCGACTTCCGAGGGCGCGCCGCTCATCGGATCGACGGCCCTTTGCGTCTTTGGAAACGCGATTACGTCGCGCAGCGAGTCCGTTCCGCACAGCATCATGCACAACCGATCGACGCCGAAAGCGCATCCTCCATGAGGCGGCGCTCCATAGCCCAGCGCTTCCATCAGGAAGCCGAATCGCTCGAGCACCTCTTCACGCGAGAGTCCCAATAACTCAAATACCTTAAGCTGAAGTTCGCGGCTATGGATACGGATCGAGCCTCCGCCCAGTTCCTGCCCGTTCAGCACCATGTCGTAGGCGATCGCGCGGGCGCTGGCTGGCGCGGAGTCGAGCAGGTGCAGATCGTCGGGATGCGGCGCGGTGAAGGGATGATTGACCGAGACGAGGCGCTTGTCTTCTTCGCTAAACTCGAAGAGCGGAAAATCAACGATCCACAGAAACTTGAGATCGTCCTTATTTGCGAGCCCAAACTTTGACCCGAGCTGCAAGCGCAGGTCGCCCAGCACCGGGAGCACTTTGCCCGCCGCCCCCGCCATCAGCAGCATCGTGTCGCCGGTCTTCAGATCGGCAATTCCGGCGGCACTCGCACGCTCGGCGTCGGACAGGAACTTTGCGATCGGCCCCTGCCATCCGGCGTCCTGCGCCTTGATCCACGCCAACCCCATCGAGTAGCGGGTGCGGACCGCTTCAGTCATTTCATCGAGTTCGCGGCGGCTGAGCTGACCTGCAGCGGGCAGGTTGATCGCGTACACGGCGCCGCCCTGCGCGACTGCCTCGGCAAAAATCTTGAACGAGGTCGCCGCGAATGCCGCGGTCAGGTTCTTGATTTCCAGTCCGAAGCGCAGGTCGGGCTTGTCGCTGCCGAAACGCTCCATCGCCTCGGCGTACGGCATGCGCGGAAATGGCGGCTTGATATCGATACCGAGCACGCGCTGATAGGCGGCGGCGATCATCCCCTCGGCGACGGACTGCACTTCCTCGGGGCGCGGGCAGGTCATCTCGAGGTCGATCTGGCTGAACTCGGGCTGGCGATTCGCGCGCAAGTCCTCGTCGCGGAAGCATCGCGCGATCTGATAATAGCGGTCCAGGCCGCCGATCATCAGGATCTGCTTGAGGATTTGCGGCGATTGCGGCAGCGCGTAGAACTTGCCGGGATTCACGCGGCTCGGCACCAGGTAGTCGCGCGCGCCTTCGGGCGTGGATTTGAACAGGATCGGCGTCTCGACGTCGATAAAACCTAGGTCGTCGAGAAAATTGCGGATCGCCCGGAGTGCCAGATGCCGCCAGCGCAGATTGCGCTGCATCGCGGGGCGGCGCAAATCCAGGTAGCGGTACTTGAGCCGGACTTCCTCGGCGGCGGTGTCCTCGTCGCCAATCGGGAACGGCGGCGGGGGCGAAACGTTCAGTATCTCGAACGCGCTGACGGCGATTTCGATTTCGCCGGTCGGCAGCTCGGCGTTGACGGTGCCCTCGACGCGGCGCACCACGGTTCCGCGAATCGCGACGAAAAACTCGCTGCGCGCCTCTGAGCCCGCCTGATGCGACTTGGCATCACGCTCGGGATTGAGAACGAGCTGAACGATCCCCTCGCGGTCGCGCAGGTCGATAAAGATGAGTCCGCCGTGGTCGCGCCGGGTTTGCACCCATCCGTGCAGCGCGACTTCGCGGCCCGTGTCGGTGGCGCGCAGCGTGCCGCAGTAGTCGGTGCGCGGCCACGGCGGCAGCGGTGAATATGTATCTGATTTCGGCATGTGCTCCGTGGGTTCGATAATTCTCAGCGCAGAATACCTGCGCCGTCGGGTGCAAGGAATAGTCAGGCTTCGCCTGCGATCGCGCGGGCCAGGTCGGCGGCGCTGACTTCGCTTTGCTGGCCGGATTCCAGGTTCTTTAGCTGGACGACGCCGCGCGCGAGTTCGTTGTCACCGACGATCACGGCGAAGCGCGCACCGATTTTCGCGGCGCGCCCAAGCAGCGCCTTGAGCTTGCGCTCGGGCGAGGCAAGCTCGATGCGCAGGCTTTTACGGCGCAACTCACGCACCATCACAACCGCATTTGCGAGCGCGTTTGCGCCCATCGCAATCACGATCGCGTCCGGCTTCGCCGACGGGACCAACCCCGCGGCTTCGAGCGCTATTGCGATCCGGTCGATGCCCATCCCGAAGCCGATACCGGCAATCGCGGCGCCGCCCATCGCTTCGACCAGCCCGTCGTAGCGCCCGCCGCCGATAACGGTGCTCTGCGCGCCGAGTCCTTCGGCCATAAACTCGAACGCAGTGCGGGTGTAATAGTCGAGCCCGCGAACCAGACGCGGGTTGATCGTGGTCTCAACGCCGGCGGCGGTGGCAAGCGAGCGCACGGAATCGAAATGGACGCGGCAATCGTCGCACAGGTAGTCGAGGCTCGAGGGCGCCGTCGCGGCGAGCTTCGCGTCGATCTTGCAATCTAGCAGACGCAGCGGATTGCGATCGATCCGGTTATGACAGTCTGTGCAGAGTTGCTCCAGATGCGCGCGGCCCCATTCGATCAACGCCGCGCGAAAGGCGGGACGGCAGGCCGCGTCGCCGATCGAGTTGATCTCGCATCGCGAGACCACGCCGAGACCTTTTAGGATCTCGTCGCTCATGATCAGCATTTCCGCGTCGCACGCGGGGTCGGTGCGGCCGAAGACCTCGACGCCGAATTGATAAAACTGGCGGTAGCGCCCCTTCTGCGGACGCTCGCGCCGGAACACCGGACCCGAATAGAAAAGACGCTGCTCAGGGTCGCTGCGATCGAGCCCCGCTTCGATATAGGCGCGGACCACGCCCGGCGTTCCCTCTGGGCGCAGCGCGACGATCGTGCCGGCCTCGTCGCGGTCGGCGAACGAGTACATCTGCTTCTCGACCACATCGGAAGTCTCGCCCGTGGAGCGTGCGAAGAGCTCAATTCGCTCGAGCGCGGGAATGCGAATCTCAAGGAAGTTGTAGCTGAGCGCGATCTCTCGCGCGCGATCTTCGGCTATCGCCATCGCGCGCGCGTCGGCGCCGAGAAGATCGCGAAAGCCTCTTAGTCGTGTCAGTTCCAAGTTATCTAATTCCTGCGTCTTTCAATTCTCTCTGCATAGGCTGAATACGAACGACCGGCGGGACGCCGGTCCTACTGATTCAGTGGGGCCGCCGTCCCGGCGGCCTCTTCATCGCAAACACGGTTCACGGATTCTTCCGGCGCATCGCGTCGCGGAGTTCGCGGTAGCCGATTAGCTTGATTCCTTCGTCCGCGGCCAGACGCCGCGCGCGCTCCGAGGTGAAGAAGCGGAAGTCGGCCTCGCGCTGATCCGCGTCATTGGCGCATCCGCGCAGCTCGGCGCGGGCGAGCGCGGGATGCGCGTAAAGCTCCGCGATTCCCGGGCGCAGCGAACAGATCGTTTCGGTCCAGAATTTATCCGTCTCTTCGAGCTTGCGCGCGGGATGCGCCAGAAAATTATCGGGGTAAAGGATCCCGTCGCGATCGAGACCGTCAAGGATCGCGTCGAAACCCATCCTGCGCATGAAACGGCGCGGAGTCATCCGGATCGGCAGCCGATAGTCGCGCGCCAGCCGCCAGTAGATCTCGTGATAGTCGGCGCGCAGATGCAGCGGCCCCATGTGCGAGTCGATATGAGTCACGTCGATTCCGGCGGCGAGCGCCCGGTCGATTTGCGCGCGCAGCTCCGCTTCGACCTCGCCTGGCCGGTCGTGAGCATAGACCTGCGGCACATCCGCCCACAGGTATCCGCGCGGGTCAGCGAGCGAGGGAACCTGGCGCGCGCCGAGCACGGGACCCCATTTGTATGTCGGCCATTCGCTGTTGAGGGTCAGATGCACCCCCAAATCGGCCGCGGGATTCGCCCGCGCGAAATCCGCCGCCTCCTCGAACCACGGACAGGTGGTCAGGATCGTCGAGGAGGTGAAGATGCCGGCGCGCAGGCCCTCGATCGTCGCCTCATTTTCGTCGTGGCACATCCCGAAGTCGTCGGCATTGATGATGAGCAGGCGGGCGTCGCTCGGGTAGCCGAGCTTCTCGGCGGTGGATTTTTCCTGTGCTTGCGGTTCCATAGATCAGCACCAATCGAATCTAATCGAATCTAAACTATCGCGCGACGCAAAGAAAAAGGGCCGCCTTTTCGGGCGGCCCCTTTTAAGGTGCCGTTTAAGGCTTCAGCCGTCAGACGGTCAGGACGTTGATCGTGCAGGCACTGCCCAGCCCGATAACGTGCGCCTGACCGGCCTTCGCGTTGGGGACCTGCCGGTCCTTCGCGCGCTCATCCTGGGTGAGATGCCACACCACCTCGCAGATGTTGGCGACGCCGGTCGCGCCGAGAGGATGCCCCTTCGAGAGCAGTCCGCCCGAGACGTTGACCGGAGCAAAGCCGCCGAGGCTGGGATGCACTCCGCCCTTCTTGTCGATAAACTCGCCGGCCTCGCCGTCGCCGCACAGGCCGAGGTTCTCGTAATGGACGAGTTCCGCGGTCGCGAAGCAGTCGTGCAGTTCGGTGAGCGCGATGTCCTTGGGTCCGATGCCGGCCTTCTCGTACGCCTGCTTGGAGGCGCGGCGCGTAAGCGTGCTGACATCGGGCAGAGACAGGGTGCGATCGGTGTACGGATCGGAGGTCAGAATCGAGGCCGCGATCCGGGCGCGTTTGCGTCCGCCAGCGAGCTGCTTGAGCTTCGCTTCGGAGACGAGAATCGCGGCGGCGGCGCCGTCTCCGGTCGGGCAGCACATATAGAGCGTGTTCGGAAATCCGACCATGCGGGCATTCATCACGTCTTCGAGCGTGACTTCGTTGCGATACTGCGAGAACGGATTCTTGGTCGCATGCTTGTGCGATTTCACCGAGATCTTAGCGAAATGCTCGAGCTTGGTGCCGTACTTGCGCATGTGCTCGATTCCCGCCTGTCCGAACACCGCCGGCATCAGCCCCGAGCCCAACTTGCCCTCGGTCGAATAGGCCGGGTCACCGGCTCCCGCGCCTCCGAGCAGGCCCGCCTTGCCCATCTGCTCGACACCGACCGCCATCGTCACTTCGTACATGCCTGAGGCGATCGCCATGTACGCTTCACGAAACGCAGTCGAGCCGGTAGCGCAGGCGTTTGCGACGTTGATTACCGGAATACCGGTCTGGCCGATCTGCTGCAGGATCCGCTGGCCGACCATCGCGTTGGACTGATACAGGTTTCCGCACGCGAACATCTCGACATCTTTGATCGCGATACCGGCGTCCTTCATCGCGAGCAATGCGGCCTCGCCGCCGAGCTCGGGAACAGTCTTCTCCGGATAACGGCCGAACTTAATCATCCCGGTTCCGAGTACATATACGTTGGTCATTGCAAAACCTCCTGGCGGCCCGGCCATCGGTCAGGTCCGTCGATTTTTCCGCGGCGCGAGTTTGCCTGGGCCGCGCCTCTACTTGCTGGGCCTGTACTGGAACGCGACGACGTCATGTCCTTCGCGATCCTTGGCGACGACCGAGGTCACCAGTTCGACCGGCAGGTCGAATACCTTGCCGGGATTCTTCTGTGCTTCGAGCGGATCGACATCGACCAGGTTCGAGCGCACGCTGACGCCGTCGGGCAGATCGACAATCGCGGTTAGATAGGGCGTCTTGATGCCGGGGAAAGACTGATGCACGACCGAGAAGACGTAAACCTTGCCCTTGTTCGAGAGCGGGATTGGCTTGAGCGAGCCCGCGGCTCCGCACTTCGAGCAAGCGACCCGTTTGGGGTCGAGAAAGATCGCTCCGCAAGAGCACTTTTGCCCTTCCAGATGCGGGCTCGATCCGAGCTTGAGAAATGGGACAATCGGGCGCGGTCCCGAATCAGTTGCTGCCTGGGCCTGTTCAGCCATTGGATGCCTCCGGAATTATCTGCGCAATGAAGTAGTAAAAATGCCTGGCAATCAAGATTTTCTGGTAAGCAAAAATGACAAAGCGCCGCCGCAATCCGGGGCGCAGTCTCTCCATACATCCGCGCGGGAGTTTCCCACAGCAATGGAAATTCGTCAACCCCGCGTCGGCGTAGGTATAGTCGGTCATTCGTGAGATGCGAGTGTGTGAGTTTATTCGGAATCCGGGATTCCTCGCGTGAGGCAGCCGTGCGGGAATGACAACCGTGGACCGCATGGCGGAAGTGGAATGATCGCCGGAGGAGCGTCGCCGCACGATTCAGGGACCGATCAGGGTCCGCTGATAGGCTCCTGCGGCAGAGCGCGGAATCCCCACACCGTCATCGAGCGTGCGGTCGCATCGACGGTTATCGCACCGTCGCGATCGGTGCGCAGAATCGTGGCGCCCGCCGACTGATAGCGGCGCACCACGGCGGCGGCGGGAAAATGGAAGCGATTACGGTAGCCGTCTGAGATTACCGCGACGATCGGATCCACCGCGCCGATAAATCCTTGGGTCGATGAAGTCGCGCTGCCGTGATGCGGCACTTTGAGCACGGCCGCCCGGAGATTTAGTCCCGCGGCGATCAGAGCCGCCTCGCCAGGCGCCTCGATATCGCCGGTAAACAGAAAGGTCGAGCGTCCGAGCGCAAGGCGGACGACGAGCGAGCTGTTGTTCTGCGTATCGGCCCGCGCCGGCACGGGGTTTATCGTGCGGACCGCAACTCCACCGATTCCGACCGCCTGCGGTGAGCCGGTGATGGTACGGAGCGCAACGCGGTTGCGCTCGAGCGCGGTGATCAAAACGCCAAAGCTGCGATCGGTGCTCGATGCGCCCGAGGACCAGAACTCGGTCGGCGCGAAATTATCCGCGATATAGGCGAAGCCGCCGAAGTGATCGAGGTCGGGATGGCTCATCACCAGGTAATCGACGTGCATGATCTTGCGCGACCACAGGTACGGCGCGACCACGCGCTCGCCGTAGTCGTAACCGCGGTAGGCGCCGCCCGCGTCGATCAGCATCACGCGTCCTTCGGGATAGCGGATCACGGCGCCGTCGCCCTCGCCCACCGCCAGGAACGTGACGCGCAGCTCGGGACAAAAGAAGCGGTCGCGCAGCCACCATCCCGCGTCGCCGATCAGGATCACGGCGATTATAGCGGCGGCGGCGCCGCGCCCACTAAAGCGCCGCGGATGTTTCGCTTCGCGCGGGCGGCGGATACCGGCCGAGTCGGGTAGCCGGGCAATCCGCGGATCTTCCTTCTTCGGCGCGCTGAGCCATAACAGCAACGCGCCGTATGCGAGCGTGAGTTCGAGCATCGTGGGCGTAAAGATTCGCGTCCACGCGAGCGGCCATCGCACAAACCATCCCGCAAGATAGTTCGACAACTCGAGTGCGCCCGCCCCGACGGTCAAAATCGCGCGCGCGCCGGGCGTCCAGATGAAACTCATCATCGCCGCGCCAAGCCCGCATAGCGTCGCGAAGAATCCCATGATCGGCACCACGACCGCATTGGCCGCAAGGCCGACGATCGCGAACTGGTTGAAATGAAACGCGGTCAGAGGCGCCGTCCCCAGCATCGCCCAGAACGACACCGCAACGTAGCCGATCGCGCCCCCGGCTATCGTCCATCCTCGCGCCGGCGCCTCGCGCGCGAGCCGCCCGCGATAGCGCCGCCATGTCAACCACGCCGCGAAGCGCTGCATTCCGACGATGATCGCGATCACCGACGCGAACGAGAGCTGGAAGCCAACATCCGCCGTCGAGCCCGGGATTGCCACGCAGATCACAATCGCGGCCAGCGCCAGACTGGCCAGCGCCTCGCGCGAGCGGTCGATAACGATCGCGAACATGTACGCCAGCACCATCACCAGAGCGCGCGCGGTGGACACATGATGCCCCGCGATCGCGGCGTAGGCGCAGACCGCGAGGCCCGCAGCGATCGCAGCCACCTTGTTGGCCCATCCGCGGCTCGCAAGCCCCGGCGCGAGCATCATCATGAGCCGCACGATCGCAAACACGGCGGCGGCGACGAAGCTCAGATGCAATCCCGAGATCACGAGTAGATGCGCCATTCCGGTGCGAGCGAAGCGGCTCCGGAGATCCTGGCTGATCCCGCCGCGATCGCCGATCACGATCGCGCGCATCTCGGCGCGCTCGGGATCGTGCAGGTTCGCGTCGAAAAACGCGCCGATTCGTTCGCGCACATTCTCGATCGCACCGGCGACAAGCGGCCTGCGATATCCGATTATCGAAAACGCGGCGGTGCCGAACGAACGCTCCGGCGCGGTGAGCGTTGCCGCAATTCCGGCGCGCGCCATGTAGCCCCGATAGTCGAACTCGCCCGGATCGCCGTTGTTGCGCGCAAAGCGCAGCCGGCCGGTGATTCGGATCACGTCGCCGATGCGAAAGCGCGCGAAATCAAGCGCGGCAATTCGCACCTGCCCGCTCGAGGCGGAAAGCACAGTTCCCGCCGCCGCCGCGCGCTCAACCGCGACATAGAGATGCGTCAAACCCGGCAGACGCTCGGGCGCGCGATCGAGCACCCCCTCGAGAGTGATCTTCTGTCCGTCGGGAAAATCGCGAATCGAGTTTGGTGCCAGCGCCGGCGCCAGCAACTCGCGCACCGGAATCGTCGCCGCCGCGGCGAGCGCGATTATCGCAAGCGCGAAGCCGAGCCGCGCACGCGCGCAGAGATATCCGCAAATCGCTGCAACGGTGAGCGCGAGCGCCAGCCATCCGGGCGCGAAGACACGGAAATTGCCGAGCCCGTCGCCCAGCGCGATCGCACCGGCGACAACATAGATTGGCGCAATGTCGGAAATCGCCGCGATCAATCCGCGCGGCGCCGGACCGTAGTTGCCCCGCGTCGATACGCGAATAGCGGCAGCGTTGGAAGCCGCGGCGGCGATAGCGATAGTTCCCCCTTTGGACGCCCGCGATTGGGCATCAAAGCCTACCGAGAGCCGATTATGCACCGCTAAGCCGGGAAATCACCAGCCTTCGCCGCGCGCCGTCAGTGCATCGCCGGCGACCCCGCGCCGATCGTGCCTTTGCGCATCAGCAGAACCGTCGGCAACATGCACAGCGTGATGATCCCCAGAAGCCAGACAACGTCGATGTAAGCCTGCGCGCTCGCCTGTTGCAGAATCCGGCCGTAGATCATGCCGAGCGCGCGATTGTCAACGTTACCGGAGCCGGAAAGGAAAAGCTGATGGCCGAGCCCCGTCAGTTGTGAATTCAGGGTTGAATTCATCGGCGTGGCGCGCGCCACCAGCGCCGTCTGATGAAACTGCGAGCGGCGCGCGAGGATCGTCGTCACCATCGAGATCCCGAGGCTGCCGCCGATATTGCGCGCGAAGTTCATGACCGCTGAGATATCGTTATTCTGGTCCTGCCGCATTCCGGCGTACGACATCGTCGTGATTGGGATGAACAGAAATCCGAGCCCGATGGATTGATAGATGCGGTAAAGCATCGCGGTGCGAAAATCCATGCCCGGATAGATGCCCGTCATGTGCAGCATCGCAAAGCCCGTCAACAGAAAGCCGAACGTTAAGAGCCATCGCCCATCGACGCGCGAGACCAGCGCCCCCACGATCGGCATCGTAACCATCATAGCGAAGCCACCGGGCGTCAGAACCATTCCGGCTTGCTGGGCAGTGTAGCCCATCAGCTCCTGTACGTACTCGGGCAGGAGCACGGTGGTGCCGAACAAAACGATCCCGAGGGTGAACATCATCAGGGCCGAGACCGCGAAATTGCGGTCCTTGAACAGGCGCAGATCGATCACCGGGTGCTCCGCGCGCAGCTCCCACGCGATAAATGCAATCACCGCGAGCGCACCGGCGATCGCAAGCGTGGCGATCAATTGCGATTGGAACCAATCGTCGCGCTGGCCCTTGTCGAGCACGACTTGCAAAAATCCCAGTCCAACCGCGATCAGCCCCAGGCCGATATAGTCGATCCGCATCTTGCCCGCGCGCTCCTTGACCTCGCGGATGACGTAAGGCGGATCCTCGACGACCCGGTAGCTGAGCGCGAGCGAGATGAGCCCGACCGGGACATTGATAAAGAAAATCCAGCGCCAGGTGAAATTGTCGGTAATCCATCCGCCCAGTGTTGGACCGATTGCCGGCGCGAGCACCACCGCCATCCCGTAAACGGCGAACGCCATCCCGCGCTCTTCGGGGGCGAAGGTATCGGCCAGAATCGCCTGCTCGCTTGGCCCGAGGCCCCCTCCTCCCGCGCCTTGCACCACTCTGAGCGCGACCAGCATCGCGAGCGACGGCGCAAGTCCGCACAGAAACGAGCTCAACGTGAACAGCGCGACGCAGCCCATGTAAAACCGTTTGCGTCCGAACATCCCGGCCAGCCATCCGCTGATCGGCAGCACGATCGCGTTCGACACCAGGTATGACGTAAGCACCCACGTGCTTTCATCGACGCCCGCCGACAGTCCGCCCGCGATATGCGGCAGCGCGACGTTGGCGATACTCGTGTCGAGCACCTCCATAAACGTCGCCATCGTCACCGTCATCGCGACGACCCACTGATTGTGCGACGGGCGCCAGGCGCGGTCGGCGCTAAGCTCGGCGGCGATCGATGCGGCGCTCATCGCGATACCGGCCGCGCGCGTCCGCGCCGCTGCTCCCCCATCCGCGCGCCCAGCCAGGAGAGGAATTTTGCGCGCTCGCGCCGAAAGCGACGGTCGTCGGGGCCCATGCCGGTGATGAGGCGGGTGAACTGCGGAAACGCGGCGGGAAAGGCGCTCAGCGCGATCACCGAAAGGAATAGCTGCTCAAGGTTGACGCCGCTGGCCACGGCTCCGCGGGTTTGCGAGCGGCGCAGGCGGGCATGAACGCTGCGGAACAGGCGGCGGCGCTCGGCCCGCGCGACCATCGGCCCGGAAGCGGGGCCCAGCGCCTCCCATTCGTGCATCCGGATAAAGTCGCGGTCTCCGGCTCCTACTTCCGCCCAGTAGTTGAGCGCGGCGCCGAGATCTTCGGGGGTCGAAGCGATCGCCTCCGCCTTGTCGGCGATCTTGCGCCGCAGCACTTCCGCGTACAGCCCGCGCTTGCTGCCAAAGCAGTAGAAGAGCATCCGCTTGTTGACCCGGGCGCGCCGCGCGATCGTTTCGGTGCGCGCTCCGGCCAGGCCGCGCGCCGAAAATTCGCCGAGCGCGGCCTTCATAATCCGCTCGCGGGTGCGGGCCAGATCGCGAACGCTGCTGCTCCTGCTCTTGATACGCTGACTCACGGCTGCAATTAACTATTTGGTTAATACAATCGATGGCGCCCGCGGATGTCAACCTGCGCCAGGTTCGCGGCTCTTGCCCCCGCCCATGACGGCGCTAATATGTTCAAATAGCGGCGCACGCGCGGACCGCATCAAGCATCAACCCGGCAGGAGTTTCCGCAATCAATGAGCACCATCGACGACCCTCGAACCACCAGCGGCGCGGACGCGTCGGGCGATTCGATAACCGCCTTTCTCGCCGCCGATCATCGGCGAATCACAAAGCTTTGGGACGAGACAATTGCCGCCTTCGCGCGCGAGGATTTCAACACGATCCACGTCCGCGCGGCCGAATTTATCGCCGCGCTACGCCGGCATATCGCGATGGAGGAGCAGATCCTGTTTCCCGCGATCGAGGAGAAAACCGCGATGCGCACCAGCGGACCGACCTATGCGATGCGCCTCGAGCATCGCCAGATCGAGCGCGTGCTCGACGGCCTTGCCCCGCTGCTCACGGTGCAGGAGCGATGGACCGCCATCCAGGCGATCGAAGGCGAGCTGACCGACCCGGCGGCGCTGTTTCGCAGCCACGACGCAAAAGAGGAAGCGGTGCTCTATCCGATGGCGGATAAAATGCTCGGCGCCGACGCCGCCCGCAAACTCATCGAGCGGATGCGCACCGAGGTCGATTCACCCGCAGTGTCCGCGCACTGACGCCGCGGGCGGAGCCGTTTGCCGCTCCGCCCGCGCCCGTGTTCAGGATTCGAGCAGGTGCGCCCCGGTCAGAAGCTACGGGGTGCTGTTCGCATGGATCTTCGCCGCCGTGCTGCAGCCGTCGGTATCAATCGCGAAAAACCCTGTCCCCGAACCAGGATCGTAACCAATGCCGGATATGGCGTTGTGAATCAGTTTGTCATTGTTCCCGCAGGCTGAAATTCCGGCCTGATAGGGATTCGGATAGCCGTCGCCGCTCACGTTTGTTGTTTCGTAGTTGGTGATCGTGTTGTTGACCACCTTGTTGTTGGTCGCCGTGCTGGGCGCGGTCGAACAGGTCGGGTCATAGTTGGCCAGCGCTACGCCGATATCGTTGCCGTCCGCAGGCGTCGTACTCCCGATCGTGTTCTTCACGATTTGGATCCCGGTGGTCAGCGCATAGCCGCAGCCGCCGAAGACGAGGATTCCGGTGGAGGAAGCATTGTTCTCGCCGGTATAGGAATTGCCCGTCACGGTGTTGCGCATCGCTTTGCCCGACGCGCCAAAGCCAAACTGGATTCCGTTCGCTGCGATGATATCAACCGGCCCAAGGCCGGTTACGGTATCGTCACTGATCGAGACCGAGGAGCCGGGACCGTTCACGATGATTCCGCCCTTCTGGTAGTTGAACACGTCACTGCGCGAGACCGTCCCGGTGGCGCTCGATCCCGCGGCAAACGCGTAGTAGTAAATCGCGTTGCCGTGCTGGTCGCCGTTGAACGGAGTCTCGCCTATGTCGTGGATGTTGCTGTTGATGATATCCACCGAAGTGGCGCCGGGGCTACCATCATTTCCGCTACTGTCAACGATGTCGCCGGCTACGAGAATGCCGAAGTAGTTGGCGTTCGAGACATCGACCTTGTCCACCTTGCCGCTGGTTCCCGGTCCGTAGAAGATGCCGATGTTGCAGCCGGTCGAATCAATCGTCCGACCTGTGACATCTCCAGTGGCGATCAGCGCCGCCGTGAGGTTGATGCTGTCCTTGTAAAATCCCGTCGCCGTGCAGGTAGCGGCGCGCGCACCGGAGGCGGCCAACGCCACGATCCCTGCTGCTGCGAGTACCAAAGAAAATCCTCTCTTGCTCATTGTTCCCACCCCTTGCGCCGGTGACATAGGCGCAACTTCGTGAAGGAGTTCCGAGTAGCCGATGGAACCTTAACGGGCTCGGGAACCGCCCGGATGTGCCCGCGATTGCGTTTCGCGGCTGGGCGGCTCTCGGATATGTGAAGTTCTCACCGTACGCCACCTCGAGTGCGGCCAGGTGATCGATTTGTTTATTAAGCAGTCATTTCAGTTTTTACAGCTTTTGACACGTTACAAATAGTGCTGATATCGCCCGGCTGCAAGGGCGAGAGGCATTTTTTTTCGCTGTCCTAGAGTTGACTAGGATTCACATTTTGATTATGCGGGTTGCGCCCGCGGTGTCACAAGTCCGCTCAGGGCGAATTCGTTGAGGATTGCTTTTTTGCTACGGAGACCTATAGCCCCCCACGAGCGGCGCTACCAACTCATCTGCTTGAAGGCTTGGCCGACAATCAAATTTCGCGGACCGAACCCACGCGCGAGCCGCCCCTACTTCGGTGGATCCGGGATCAGCTTGAGCTTGCCCTGGCGCGCCGGACGCTTGCCCGCCGCTGCCACTGCGGAGGCCGCGCCGGCGCCCTTGCGGGGACGCATCCTGATGGGTGCTTCGGGGGCCTTTGTCAGTCCGCGCCGGTCTCGGCCAGGGTCGCTCGCGTGCGTTCCCGCCGATCCTGCGGGAGCCTTGACGGGAGCGGGACGCGCCGAGTCCATTCCGAAGGCTTTGCGCTCCAGCTTCTTGATTTGGTCGCGCAGGTCGGCGGCGCGTTCGTAGTCGAGCTTCTCGGCCGCATCCATCATATCGTGGCGCAGAGCCGTAATTCGTTCTGGCAACTCATGCGCCGGCAGCAGGTCTTCGTCGCTGGGCTTGTCGTCGATCTCGGGCACGACCGCCCACTCGGGCGAGTACATCTCGACCAGCGACGCATCGATCGCCTTGATGATCGTCGCCGGCGTGATGCCGTGCGCCTCGTTGTAGGCGAGCTGCTTGGCGCGGCGCCGATCGGTCTCGCCGATCGCCTTGGTCATCGAGTCGGTCATTCGATCGGCGTACATCAGGACCAGTCCGTGCAGGTTTCGCGCCGCGCGGCCGATCGTCTGAATCAGCGAGCGGGCCGAGCGCAGGTAGCCTTCCTTGTCGGCGTCCAGGATCGCGACCAGCGAGACTTCGGGCAGGTCCAATCCTTCGCGCAACAGGTTGATCCCGACCAGTACGTCGAAGTCGCCCTTGCGCAGTCCGCGGATAATCTCGACCCGCTCGATCGTCTCGATATCGGAATGCAGGTAGCGCACGCGCACGCCGAGGTCGTGATAGTAGTCGGTCAGATCCTCAGCCATCTTTTTCGTCAGGCAGGTAACGAGTACGCGCTCGCCCGCTGCGACGCGCTTGCGGATCTCTTCGAGCAGGTCATCGACCTGGGTGCCGGCCTTGCGCACCTCGATTTGCGGATCGATGAGCCCGGTCGGGCGGATTAGCTGCTCGACGATAAGTCCGCCCGAGCGCTGCTGCTCATAGTCGCCCGGCGTGGCCGACACGTAGATCGCCTGGTTCACGTGCGACTCCCATTCCTCGAAATTCAACGGACGGTTGTCGAGCGCCGAGGGCAGGCGGAAGCCGAAATCGACCAGGGTCTGTTTGCGCGAGCGATCGCCGCGGTACATCCCGCCGATCTGCGGCACGGTCACGTGGCTTTCGTCGATGAAATAGATCGAATCCTTCGGAAAGTAATCGAGCAGAGTCGGCGGCGGATCGCCGGGCGCGCGGCCGGTCAGATGGCGCGAATAGTTTTCGATTCCCGGGCAGAAGCCCATCTCGGCCAGCAGCTCGAGATCGTACATCGTGCGCTGCTCGAGGCGCTGCGCTTCGAGCAGGCGATTCTCGGCGCGAAACAATTCGAGCCGCTCCTTCAACTCGGCGCGGATTCCCACGACCGCGCGCTCCATCCGGTCGGAGGTCGTCACGTAATGCGAGGCTGGATAGATCGCGACCGCTTGCAGCTTGCGGATTACCTTGCCGCGCAGCGCGTCGATCTCATAGAGCGCCTCGACCTGATCGCCGAAGAACTCGATTCGCACCGCGCGCTGTTCTTCATACGCGGGAAAAACCTCGACCGTGTCGCCGCGCACACGAAACGTCCCGCGATGGAAATCGTAGTCGTTGCGCTGGTAGGCGATATCGACCAGCTTGCGCAGCACCCGGTCGCGCTCCATCGTCTGCCCTTCTTCCAGGAACACCACCGTCTCGAAATAAACTTCCGGCTCGCCCAACCCATAGATGCACGAGACCGACGCCACGATCAGCACGTCGTTGCGTTCGAGCAGCGCCTTGGTCGCGGAATGGCGCAGCTTGTCGATCTCGTCATTGATGCTCGAGTCCTTCTCGATAAACGTATCGGTCGAGGGGACGTAGGCTTCGGGCTGGTAGTAGTCGTAATACGAGACGAAGTAGCGGACGGCGTTGTCGGGGAACAGGCTCTTGAATTCGTTGTAGAGCTGCGCGGCAAGCGTCTTGTTCGGCGCCATCACGAGCGCGGGCCGATTCATCTGCGCGATAACGTTAGCCATCGTGAAGGTCTTGCCCGAACCCGTCACTCCCAGCAGCACCTGATGCGGCACCGCCTCGCGCAGATTGCGGACGATCGCTTCAATGGCAGCGGGCTGGTCGCCCTCGGGCTTGTAGCTCGAGACCAGGCGAAAGCGGCCTTCTTTTCCGCGTGCGAGTGGCAACATGGCGAAGCATCGATTCTAGCATCCTCGGCGGTCTTCTTCGAACGCCGCAACGACGATCGCTCGAGGCGCCATGCTCTTTGCCGGCAAACACCAAATCGTGCGTGGTGTTCCCAATTGAGGATCGGGGCCGGAAAGTATTACCTGTGGATGCCGGACGGGCAAAGGGAATCTCGTGCGCCAACGCTATTTTTGCTAGAAGAAGCCTTGATCGGAGGCCGATGGCGCCATGGCATATCGATTGCTCTCTACTGGGCCAGCACCATTTGTGGCTTGGCAAATGAACGAAAGTTTAGGCTCAGCTATCCAGACGGATTGCGACCGGCGAGCGAGAGTATGAACAGGTGCGATTTGCGGATACGGTGCGCATCGGCTCCGCACTTCGCCGTTAACGGAGGAAATGGAATGAAGAGGATGATCACAATCATGGCCGCCGCGCTGATCACGATTGCCAGCGCGGTACCGGTGTTCGCACAAGGTATGTTCCCCAATGGGATGTACCCGGGCGGCAATGCGAACGCACAATACGATGCCGATTTCCAAAGGTTCCTGAATAACCATCCCAACGAAGCCCGCGAGCTGCAGGCCAATCCAAACCTGATCAATAATCAGACCTGGATTAACAAGCATCCCAGCCTGCACACCTACCTCGAAAACCATCCCAATGTCCGCAGAACGGTTCGCGGACAGGCCAGCGGAATGATGGGCGGCCCGGGCGGTCCATACGCCGGACGCGGCGATGGCGACTACGACCAGAACCACCAATGGCACAACTCCCAATGGTGGCAGCAAAACAATCCGAGTTATTGGCGCCAGCAACATCCCCAGTGGGCGCAGAGCCATCCGCACTGGTACAACGACGGCGACTACGACGCTCAAAACAACTGGCATAATTCCCAGTGGTGGCAACAAAACCATCCTGACCAGTGGAACCAGTGGCATCCGGGTCACGGGCATCATGGCGACGGACACGGACAGGATCACGGGCACGGGCACGGAAACGATCACGACAACCACTAGATCGTAATCGTCCGCCGCGGATCGGCTCTGGCCCCTGGAATCGTGGCGACACAGCGGCGGAAGTGGCGAAAAAATGAAAGGCCGGGCCGCGCAGGCGGCTCGGCCTTTTTATTCGAGCTTCGCGCCGATCCTCAAATCGGACGGGTACGGCCGGGACCGGACCTCCGGATCGTGTGGGAAAAATTTCGATGCCCTAGTTGCATTCGGGGCCCAAATATAACTATATTTGCTCCGCAATTACGACTTAATGACGCGATGTCGCGGCGAGTGAGGGGTTCCTAGCACCGCGTAAACACGCACTTGGGCAGGGAGGAGTTCATGAGACGACAGTCAGGCTTGATCAAATCCGTAGTCGCGTTCGCCGGTGCCGCATTTGCCGCCAGCGCGCTCGGCGGATGCGCGAACCTGCGCCAGCCTCGTTCGTGGGGGGCGTGCGCAGTTATCGGTGCAGCCGGGGGTGCGATAGCCGGTGCGGCGTCGGGGATCGTAATCGCCGACAACAGCACGCGCCACAATTCGTCCAACGACGCGAGAGTCTTCGGAGGCCTCGGCGGCGCTGCGATTGGCGCTGGCCTCGGCGCGCTCGCGGGTCACTACATCTGCGATCCGGTGATTCCGCCGCCGCCTCCTCCGCCTCCGCCGCCACCTCCTCCGCCACCTCCGCCTCCGCCGCCGCCACCTCCGGTTAAGCAGAAGATCGTTCTGCGCGGCGTGCACTTCGACTTTAACAAGTCGAACATCCGCCCCGGCGACGCCGCCGTGCTGGATGAAGCAGCGTCAACCTTGCAGTCCAACCCGAACGTCAAGATTGACGTGAACGGATACTGCGATGCGATCGGCGGTGAGGAGTACAACCTCAAACTGTCGGATCGCCGGGCCAGTGCGGTCTCCAGCTACCTTGAAGGCAAGGGAATCTCGGCGGACCGTCTGATCCCGCACGGATACGGCAAGACCGATTTCGTCGCACCGAACGATACCGCGGATGGGCGCGCCCAAAACCGCCGTGTCGAACTGGTGCCGCTCGACTAAGGTCGCGCCACCGTCCGATTAGTACGGCTCGAAACGGCCGGGGCTCCCAGATGGGGGCTCCGGCCGTACTTTTTCAGGCGCGGGTATTCGCGGGCTGGGCCATCGCGGCGCGCGCGTCCGCCAAATTTGAACGAAACTATCAGATGCACCGAACTGTCGGGTTAGCAAAACCCCTTCGCCGGGACTGACGAAGCCGGGGGAATTTGTTATAAACAGCCGTCATGGGACCGGTACGTTTGCAAGCAATCACGGCCGCGGCTCTGGCGTTGACCTTCTGTGCATGGTCACCGCTCGCGCGCGCACAGGATCAATCTCCGAACGCGGCGCGCAGCTATCCGCCCGCGGCGATCGCGCCCGATGCGACGGCGGGCGCAAACAATGCCGCCTCGGTTGCGGCGTCGGCGGCTGCGGCCGCGACGCCCGGGTCGCCGCAAGGCGCTTCGGGTGCAGGCGCGATGCAGCACTTGCCGAAGGCGCTTGGCGGTCCCGCGGCAAATCCGTCGCCCGTGGCTTCCGCGCCGCCAGCGAAGAAGACGATCCGGGAACAGGTCAAGGCCGTGGTCAAAAGCCTCAATCCCGCGCGAATCCTGATGGACCGGCAGTTCGCCAAGGCCTCAGCCGCGTTCCCCGAGTTCTGCAAGAGTTGGGAACAGAAGCTCAAGCTGCGCGAGCGCAATAATCTCGCCCATATCGCGTGGCGTTTCGACAACGGCTTTCAGACCGCGCTCTACACCGGCTACAGCACGGTCGAAAGCTGCGAATCGCATCAGTCAGCCCAGGGCTTCTCGATCGGCAAGCTCAGCTACGAGGAGTTTCACTACCTGATCAAGGCCAAGAACGAGGACGAGGAAAAGTCCGCCAAGGCAACGCCGGTGGACGACACTCACACCACCGAGATCTTCCGCTGGGACAAGGGCAAGTGGTTCGACTTCCAATGATCCGCCACCGCTGATCTCTCGCGCCTGGAAGAAGGCCGGTCGAAGAACTCCGTCAGGCAGGCGATCCGATTCCCCACGTGATCGCGTTGCGCAGCAAGCGGCCGAACGCGGCGCTCTCCCACGGGCCGCGGAACTCGAGCGGCGTGGCGCCTGCCGGATCGATACTGGCATCGACAAACGGCTGCACGTTGGTATAGCGCGAATGGCAATGCCCCAGCGCCACGTACGCGACGCCTCCGGCGCCGACCGCGCGGGTGAACCCGAGAGCGCGCGTTTTTCCGTCGGGGAGCAGTGAACTGTCGCGATCGTAAACGAAGCCAAAGCCCGGCGCCGGATTCTTTGCCAGCTCGGTCGTAAGAAATATGTCAGTCCGCGAGGGATCGGTAAGCTCGATCATGTAAAGCTCATCGGTCGCCTCGAATGACGGCGGCAAACCCGCCGCCAGCGGATGCTCCGGCGCGGCCACGTCGACGCGGAATTTCCTGGCGGGAGGATGATTGAGGAAGAAGGCTCCGAGCGTCGCATGATGGCTCATCTTCACCATCTTGCGCGCGCGGCGCGACTCGCCCACCGGCACCGCCTTTCCGCCGCTCGTGCCATGCAGCGCAAACCATCGCCCTCCCGCTTCGAGCCACTGCCGCAGCGCCGTGTTGTCGTCTTCGCTCGGATACGGACCGGCGACGTAGGTGATCAGAAAGCGCGCGCTCTCCAGCCATCGCGCGAGGTCGCGGTAATCGCTCGCCACGGTGACGCGCGCGCGCGGCGTTTCATGCAGCGTCTCCAGAAGCTTCAGGCGCGCGTAGTCCATGTCGTGGCCCGCGGGCTCTCCGGGCGGAAAGCCGCCGACGATCAGATGGACGCGGACCGGCTTGTCATCGCTCATCGCAATCAGCCTCTTTCAATTGAGCTCCTTGTTTCCGTAGCCCAACACGCGGCGCGCGACGATTAGCATGTTGATCTGCTGGGTGCCCTCGAAGATGTCGTTGATCTTCGCGTCGCGCATCCACTTTTCGAGCAGGAGCTTGCGCGAGTAACCGAGCGGCCCCAAAAGCTCGACCGCCTTCTGCGTGATTTGCGTGACGACCAGTCCGGCCTTCGCCTTCGCCATCGAGGCTTCAAGATTGTTGCGTTTGCCGGTATCGAGCATCCACGCGGCCCGCCAGGTCAGCAGGCGCGCGGCCTTGAGCTGCACTTCCATGTCCATGAAGTCGCGCTCGATCGCGGTCAGGCGCCGCGGCGAGATTCCGTAGCGCACCGGCACGTTGTGCTCGCGCAAAAACTCGCGGATGAAATCGAGCGCGGCGCGCCCCACTCCGATCGCCATCGCCGCCACGATTGGCCGGGTCGCGTCGAACGTCGCCATCGCGTCTTTGAAGCCGCCCTCCTTGCGCACCTCGGCGCTGCCCAGCAGATGGTCGAGCGGCACGCGGCAGTTGTCGAAAATGATCATTGCCGTGTCCGAGGCGCGGATGCCGAGCTTGTTCTCGACCCGCGCCACGGTCATCCCGGGCGCTCCGCGTTCGACCACGAATGATTTTATTCCGGCGCGGCCGGCGCTTTTATCGACCGTCGCCCACACCACCACGAAGCCGTCGGATTTCTCGACCGCACGCTGTCCGCCGGTGCAGAAAATCTTGGTGCCGTTGATCACCCAATGGTCGCCGTCGCGGACGGCGGTGGTCTGAATCGCCGCCGAGTCCGAGCCGCATGCGGCCTCGGTTATCGCCATCGCGCCCCACTTGGGCTCGCCCTCCGAAAAGCGCTTCAGGAAGCGCGTCTTCTGCTCGGAGGTTCCGGCCGCCATCACCGCCGCTCCGCCGAGTCCGCTGTTCGGAGTCGATAGAAACAGCCCGGCGTCGCCCCAGCACAGCTCTTCAGTGGTCGTGCAGGTAAGAAGATTCCGGAGCTTGAGGCCCGAGTTCTTCGCGCCGTCTTTTTTGAGCTCGCCGCCCGGGGCGACGTCGGCGAGCGATTGCGCCTGCCACATCGTCTGGAAGAACTGCTCGGGCTCCTCGTGCTCGCGCTCGTCGTACTCGCGCGAGATCGGCCGCATCACGTTCTCGGCGACCATGTGGTACATCTTGAGCCGTTCGACGACCTGCGGTTCGAGTTCAAAATCGATCATGATTGCTTCTCCGCCCGATTTATCGGGTCCGCGCTAGACCGTGGCGATTCCGTCGAGCGCGGAAAATCCGCGCGCGTTGCGAAACCACATCTCGACCGGATGCTCCCTTATATAGCCGTGGCCGCCGAGCGCCTGGACGGCGTTGTCGGTGACGCGCAGTGCGCTCGCCGCGGCGTAATTCTTGGCCAGATAACTTTCCTCGAGCGCGTCGCCGCCCTTGTCCAGCCGCGTCGCCGCTTCCCAGAGCAGCAGCCGGGCCGCGTCGATCTCGATCGCCATGTCGGCGATCATGAACGCGATCGCCTGCTTGGTCGCGATCGGCACGCCGAACGCCTTGCGCTCCTTGGCGTAGTCGCGCGCGTACTCGAACGCCGCGCGCATCACTCCCACCGCCATCGCGCCGAAACCCACCCGCGCCTGGCTCATCAGGCGCGAGTAGTTGATTCCCTTGTCGCCGCCCAGTCGCGCGCCCGCGTCGAGCTTCACGTCGTTGAGCTGGACCTCGAAGGTTGCAAGCCCCTTGATGCCCATGTTCTTCTCGCGCTCGCCGACGGCGACGCCCGCCGCGGCGCGCGGCACGATAAACGCCTCGACCCCCGCGAAGCCCTCGCCCGCGCCGCTTTTTGCGTACACCAGGATCGTCTCGGACTGCGCGGCTAGCGGCACTGCGCATTTCACGCCGGAGAGAATCCAGCTCGCGCCGTCGCGCTTTGCCGCGGTCTTGAGATCGGTCAGGTCGAAGTCCCATCGCGGTTCCATCACCGCCGCGGTCGCCGCGACGAATGCCGGCGACGCCAGCCGCTTGAGCAATTTTGCCTTCTGCTCCTCGGTCCCCATCTCGAGGACCGGGTAGGCGAGCATCCGCGGCGCAAGGCAATGAATCGCGATCGCGAGATCGCCGTAGCCAAGTTCCTCGGCGACGATCGCGCCGGTGACCGCCGAGCGTTCGCCGCCGTCGCCGCCGTAGCTTTCGGGAATCGCGCCGCGGACCAGGCCGAGTTCCGCGATCTTGGCGACCAACGCGGCGGGGATGTCGCCGCTTTCGTCGGCGGGGCGCGCGGCGGGACGAATTTCGTCGCGGGCGAAGGCGCCGACGGTGTCGCGGATCATCTGCTGTTCTTCGCTGAGCTCGAAGTCGATCATTCGGTTTGGGATGTCCTCACTATGATGATTCTAATCTATTACTTTAACTTTTTATCTCGACCGGCGCGCCGCGCCGCGCCGATTCGTAGGCGGCCTCGACCAGGCGCTGCGCCCTGACCCCTTCGCCGAAGCCCGGATCGATTTCGCACGCGCCGCGCAGGCCGGCGATAAACGTCGCATCCTCGAGCGCGTATCCAACCGCGAACCAATCCTTTAGCGGCGCAAGGTGGGGCCGCTCGGCGAGCAGAATTTCAGAAAACCGCGCCATCACGTCCTGCTCCGGTATCGTCTCTTCGCGATTGTCCGCGCCGCGCTGGACAATGATTGGCCCGGTCGAGTCGCTGTCGCAAGCGATGAACAGGTTCTCGCAAAAGACCTCGAGGCGCCGGTTGCTCGGCCGGTGCATCACGCGATGCCACACCGAGGTGTGCTGCGCCTGATGCCCGCCCGCGAACTCGAGGTGCGAGGCGGCGAAATCTTCCACTCCGGGAGCGCCGCTCAGATTTCGCGTCCGGCAATACACCCGCGTCGCCGCGCCGAACATCCACGTCATCAGATCGAAGTCGTGGACCGAATGTTCGATCAGCGTGCCGCCGGCTGTGACCGCCGGGTCGTTGCGCCATGCGCTTGGATGCGCGCCGCGAATCGGAAAATCCTGGTCATCGCGCATCGTGATCGCGATCAGCCGGCCCGCGCCCGCCTCACGCACCATCGCGCGGATAACCGTATAGACCGGCGAGAAGCGCAGCACGAGTCCGACCTGGCTCTGGACGCCCGCCGCTTCGAGCGCGCGATGCATCGCCTGTGCGTCGGCGGCGCTCATCGCGAGCGGCTTCTCGCAGAAGACATGCTTGCCGGCGCGCGCGGCGGCGATACAGGCCTCGCGATGCATCGCGGTGGGCGTGCAAATCCATACCGCGTCGATTTCGGGATCGTTGATTATTTCTTCCGCCGACAACAGCGCGCGCGCCCCCGGCCATCGCGCCGCCAGGGTCTGCGCCGCGGCGGCCGAGGTGTCGGCGATCGCGGTGATTCGCGCGCTGCCGTCGCTGCAATCGGCGACCTTGCGCAGCATCATCGAATGAAGCTGGCCGATCAGTCCGGCGCCGATTAGACCGATTCGCACTTGTCCCGTGATGGGCTTGGCAATCATTCCTTGTCGCCCTTTTCCAGTTCCGCCTGACGGCGCATCCGCTCGCGCTCACGCTTGCGATCGTACTTCTTCGGATCGTCTTCGACGCGGGCGGGCGGCGCCATCGGCTTGCGCAGCCGCGCGATGAGCCGCTTCTTCGCGGGCCGTTTTTTTCTTCGCGGCGGCATCGTGCTACCTCCGGGCAAACCCGGTGAAGCTGAGCTGCAATCCTGTCACCGCGCCGCCGGCGGCGCGCCGCGAGAAGTACCGATCGGCGGCGCATCGCGTGCACGGTCCGACCGTCTCGATCGCCGCGGGCGCCACGCCCACCGCGATCAATTGCTCGCGCACGATCGCGCGTAAATCAAGATGGGCCTTGCCGGGACGGCCCTCGCGGCGATAGCGCAGCGAAGCAGGGATTTCCGCAACGAAGCGCTCCGCAAGCTCCCGATCGACCTCGAAACAGCACGGCCCGATCGACGGCCCGAGCGCGGCGCGAAGCGAAGCAGGCGGCGCGCCAAGCGAGTTCATCGCCGCGACTCCCGCGGCGGCGATTCCGCCGATCACGCCGCGCCATCCCGCGTGCAGCGCCCCGCTTGCGCGCTCGTGCGCGGCGCTCAGCAGAACCGGCACGCAATCGGCGCTGAAGATCCCGAGGATCACGCCCGGCTCGCGCGTGACCATCGCGTCGGCTCGCGGGCGCTCGACGGCGTTATCGCGCGTGACGGTTATGACTTCGATGCCGTGGACCTGGACCAGGCGCGCAAAGGTGAGATTCAGCGCAAGCGATGCGCGCAGACGCCGCCAATTTTCGGCGACGGCGCCGGGGTCGTCGCCAATCAGGTCCGACAGGTTCATCGAGGCGAACGCGCCCTCGCTGACCCCGCCCTTTCGGCCAACGAACCCCGCGACGAGTCCCGGCTCGCGCCACGGCTCGAGCACCGGGACAGCGGGCGTCCCCGCCGATAGCTGGGATAAGGTTTCTGAAGGATTCTGCACGTGAGTGAATCGTGGCGGTGTAACAGCCACGGCCGCGGGCTGTTGGTTCATCGCAGGATAACCTATAATTCTGATCTTTGGAATTTGCGCTTTTGGTGTGCCTATATGGACGGATATCAATATCTCATCGCCCGTAATCGCCTGATGCAGTCGCTCGAGGATGCGATTGCCCGCCTCGGCGCCGAATCCTCACCCGAGCGCGACGCCGAAAAGCGCCGCCTCGAGGCACAGTTCGACATCCACTTGCGCGAGCTGTACGCGCAGGTCGCCGAAGAATTTCCCGGCGAGCGCAAGAAAAAGGCCCGGCCGCTGACTTCGACCTGAACCCTGGAAATCAGCTTGAACCGCTCGATCAGTATCCGCGGAGCGCGCACTCACAACCTGGCGAATATCTCGCTCGAGATTCCGCACAATCAGCTTACCGTCGTCACCGGGGTGTCGGGCTCCGGCAAGTCGAGCCTGGTGTTCGATACCCTGTACGCCGAAGGCCAGCGCCGCTACGTGCAGAGCCTGTCCACGTACGCCAGGATGTTCCTGGCGCGGATGGACCGGCCCGACGTCGATTCGATTACGCAAATTCCGCCCGCGCTGGCGCTGCGGCAAAAGAACACGATCAAGAACGCGCGCTCGACCGTCGGCACCGTCACCGAGATAAGCGACTACCTGCGCCTGCTCTTCGCGACCGTCGGACGCACGATCTGCCCTGACTGCGGAATCGAAGTCACGCGCGATTCCGTGCAGAGCGCCGGCGAACGCGTGCTTGCAGCACCCGGGATGTACCTGTTCCTTGCGCCGTTCGAGGCGGGCTCGCGCACGCTGGCCGACGCCGCCAATTACCTGATCCAGAACGGGTATCATCGCATCTTCGATTCCGGAGCGATTGCCGAGACGGCCGAGTTCGCCGACGGCCGGCGCACGGCTATCGGCCCGCTGACCGTCGTCGTCGATCGGTTGTCCGTCACCGGCGCGGCCGAATCCGAACGCGTGCGCGAGGCGCTGGAAAAATCTTTCTATCTCGGCGGCGGACGCGCGCGCGCCGTCCGCGTCGAACGCGACAACGGCGATATGCGCTCGGTCGCGAGCTTCGATTTCGACCGGCGCTTCAATTGCTCGCGATGCGGCCGCGCGTACCCGGAGCCGGCCCCGGCTCTGTTCTCAGCCAATAGTCCAATCGGCGCATGTCCGGAATGTGAAGGCTTCGGGCGCACCGTCGAGCTCGATCTCGACAAGGTGATCCCAAATCCAAATCTGTCGCTGCGCCAGGGATTGATCGCGCCGTGGCGCACGCCGGCCTATCGCGAGATGAATGCCTTGATGCTGAAGCTGGCGCGGCGGCGCAAGATTCGCACCGCGGTTTCGTTCCGCGAGATGACGGCGGAAGAGCGCGGATGGATCATCGACGGCGACGAGGGGCCGCGCGAGAAATGGGATCCGGAAAAATGGCCGGGAGTCCGCGGCTTCTTCAAATGGCTCGAAGGACGGCGCTACAAGACCCACGTCCGAATCCTGCTCGCCAAGTATCGGCGCTTCGTCACCTGCCCCGGATGCGCGGGCGCCAAGCTCAAGCCCGAAGCGCTCAACGTGAAAATCGGCGAGAACTCGATCGCCGATATCGGGCGGCTCGCGGTGCGCGATCTCGGCGGATGGCTCGGCGAAGTCGCGCGCGCCCGTATCGCCGCCACGCGCGCCGCCATCGTGATTCGCGAGCTGCGCAACCGCATCGGGTATTTGACCGAGGTCGGACTCGGCTACCTGACCCTGGAACGGCAGGCGCGCACGCTCTCGGGCGGCGAGGCGCAGCGAATCCATCTGGCGAGCGCGCTGGGATCGATCCTCGTCGGCACCCTCTACGCGCTCGACGAGCCGACCGTCGGACTCCACGCCAGCGACGCGCGCCGGCTGCTCGCCGTGCTGCGCCGCCTGCGTGACTTCGGCAATACAGTAGTCGTCGTCGAGCATGACGCCGCGATTATCGAGGGCGCCGACTTCGTGGTCGAGCTGGGACCGGGCGGCGGCAGCGAAGGCGGACGCCTCATCCACGCCGACGCGCTGGCCGGGGCGAAGCTTGCCAGCATGGCGTCGTCGGCAGGACGCGTGCTGCTGATGCGCACGATCGCGCGCGAGCGGCGCTTTACGCGGCGCGACCCGGCAATCCGCGTGCGCGGCGCGCGCGAGCACAACCTGGCGGCGGTCGATGCGGCAATTCCACTGGGGATGATGACCTGCGTGACGGGAGTCTCCGGCTCGGGGAAATCGAGCCTGGTCGAGGACGTCATCTACAACAACTGGCTGCGCCGGCGCGGCGACTCGGTCGAGGCGGGTGCGTGCGAACGGATCGAGGGCTTCGAGCAGATTGGCGAGATGGTGCACATGGGCCAGGAGCTGCCGACGCGCTCGATGCGCTCGAATCCGGCGACCTATTTGAAGATCTACGATGATATCCGCAAACTGTTCGCCGCGTCGCCCGAGGCGCGCCGCCTGCGGATCAAGCCGCGCGATTTCTCGTTCAACGTCACCGGAGGACGGTGCGAGAAATGTTCCGGCACCGGCACGATCACAATCGAGATGCACTTCATGGCCGACCTCGAAGTGAAGTGCGACGTATGCGACGGACGCCGCTTCCAGAGCCACATCCTCGCGATCAAGTACAACGGGCTCAACATCGACCAGGTCCTCGACCTTACCGTCGATCAGGCGCGCGCCTTTTTCAGCGGACATCCCGCCGTCGTCAAACGCCTCGACGCGCTCACCTCGGTCGGGCTCGGCTACCTCAGGATGGGGCAAACGACCTCGACGCTGTCGGGCGGCGAGGCGCAGCGCCTCAAGCTCGCGCGCTTTCTGCTGGCCGATCTCGAACCCGCGCCGGTCAATGCGGATGGCAAGCGGCTGCCCCGGATGTTTCTGCTCGACGAGCCGACGACAGGGCTCAGCTCGTCCGACGTGCGCCGCCTGCTCAGGGTGCTCGCGCGGCTGACCGCGGAAGGAAATACGCTGGTCGTGATCGAGCACAACCTCGAGATGATCGCGCACGCCGACTACGTACTCGATCTCGGTCCGGGCGGCGGCGACGAGGGCGGGCGAATCGTGGCGGCCGGCTCTCCGCTGAAAATCGCGGCGGCGGAAAAATCGATCACGGGTCGCGAGCTGCGCCGGCTCTTTGGATTGCCGGTCAACGCGCGGCGCGGCGCCGTGCGCAGCGCGATAAGCGCCGTCGGACCGTGAGAATCAAGGCCGCTCGCGGACGCGCCGCGCGATATGCAACAATCGCGGACGGAGACGCCTCGATGACCATTGCGCAACGCCTCAAGTCCGAGCGCGGCGCCACGCAAGTCGGATTCACCGACGCGCTGGTCACCGCGATCCTGCTCGGCATCCTGCTGTTCGTCGCATATTTGCAGTTCGCGACCTACAACCACGCACCGTCGGCCGTGCCGCAAGCGTCGCCGATAGCGGCGCCGCACTGACTGGTGGCCACACCCGCGGCCGAACGGCTCGATCATTACCTGGTGCGGCTCGGTTTCGCGCCTTCGCGCCGCGCCGCGCGCGCCATAGTCGAGCGCGGCAACGTAAGGATCAACGGGCGGCGATGCACCAAGAGCGCGATCGTCGCGCCGAGCGACATCGTCGAAGTTGCCGAGGCGCCGCCGCCCGCCGCGATCGTTCCAAACCCGGCGCTCGAAATCGAGGTGCTCTATGCGGACGCGGCGCTAGTGGTCGTCAACAAGCCCGGCGGACTCGCCTGTCATCCGATTCGCGCGGGCGAGAGCGATACGGTCATGAACGCCGTCGCGGCGCGCTTTCCCGAAACCGCCGCGCTGGGCGACAAGCCCTTCGAAGGCGGACTGGTGCATCGCCTCGACAACGGAACCTCGGGCGCGCTGATCGTCGCGCGCACGGCCGCGGCATTTACGGCGCTGCGCGCGGCGATCAGATCGGGAGCTATAGTCCGCCGCTATCAGGCGCTGGTGGCGGGCCGGCTCGAGCGCGCGCTCGAACTCGAACGCCGCATCGCGCACCATCCGAAGAATCCGCGCAAGATGACGATCGGCGATCCGGAGAGCCTCGACCGCAGGCGAATCGGCCGCGCCGCGAGCACCCGCGCCGAGCCGCTGCGGCGCGTCGGCGCCACGATGACGCTGGTGGCGGTAACCCCGCGCACCGGCAGCCGCCATCAGATTCGCGTGCATCTGGCCGACGCGGGATTTCCGATCGTCGGCGACCATCTCTATGGCGGTCCCGAGACGGCGGCGCTCGCGCCGGGGCGCTTCTGGCTGCATCTCGGGTCGCTCGCGCTCGATTCCCCGGCCTCAGGCCATATCAAGGTGACGGCTCCGTTGCCGGCCGACCTGACCAGCCTGATAAACGCCGCCTGAGCGCCGCCGCGCTCAGCGCCGGTTCAGTTGCACGCGCAATTCTGGCACTGCGCGCTGACTTGCATCCGCGCGTTGTTGGCCAGGGGCTGATTCGGAAACACGGTGAGCGGTGTCGTGACTTGTCCCGGCGGAAACGAATACAGTCCGCCGGGCGGCTGGGCTAGCGGCGCCTGAAAGGGATTGGGATTGGGCGGAGAGATATAAGGCGACAGCGCATGACCGTTGAGCTTGTACGACACGCACTGCCCGGTCGCGGTTCTGCGCGCCAGGATGTAACTGCTCGCGGCGACGCGCCCCGCCCACTCGGTCGGATATCCCGGTCCCGCGCAGGTGCACTCGAACTGGCGCGGGGTCGCCGCGGCCGACGCGGCAAGGACGTTGGTCGAGCCGGGCGCGGGCGCGAGCTGCGGAATTGCGCCGATCGTCGAAAGCGCTTGCGGCTGTCCGGGCCGCGGCGGCGGAGTCAGTGGAACCGGAGTCGCGGGACCGCCGACCACAACCTGACCAAAAGCCGGGCCAGAGTATCTTGACTCGGGCATCGCGAGAACAAGAATCTCAGTGACCATGAGCACCGCGATAGAAAACCTGAAAACGCGCATATCGCCTCTTCATCGGGGCCGCCCGCGATCGCGCCTCAAGGCGCAAGACAAGTGCGGCGGCCTTGGCTATAATCGCGGCCCAACTGGCGCGGTGCAAGCGCCGCGCATCCACGGCCAGGAATTTTCCGGCCTTTGATTTGCGTCACCGTCATCGCGCGCCGGCAATCCGGCGTCGACGGGTAAGCATCGATAGTGTGCGACAAGAAGGAGGTTCCGGCGAGATGATGTGGAAGAAGTACGCCCTGCTGGCGCTGGTGATGATGCCCCTGATGGTTATGGGAACCTCGCTTGGCCTGGCTCAGGAGTCGCTCAAGGTAACCGGTTCGTTACCCACGGCGCCCGTCCCGCCGCCCGAGACTGCGGGCAAGATCGAGCTCAACGCGGCGCCGCTGACCCAGCAGTCGCCTCCCGCGGTCAACCTGCCCGAAAGCGCGACCGCCAAATTCGAGCATCAGAACGGATCGGTGGGCTCGCTGCCCAGCATTCTTGCGCATCAATGGTCGCTGACCCGCGAAGTTCCTCCCGAGAGCCTGATCAGCGAGCGCTATCTGCGCAGCCGCGATAATCAGGCGCGCATGATCACGCTCAAGGAAGCGATCTACGTGGCCCTGCGCAACAACCCCGGTATCGAGGCCGCCGCGCTCGACCCGCTCGCCTCGGTCGAAACCATCAAGCAGGCCAACGGCACGTTCGATCCGAATCTGACCGCGCAGACCGACGTTATCAAGAACGTTTCGCCGACGACCTCGATCCTGCAGACCGGCGGCGCCGACGCGTTCACGCAAAAACTCTACGACTGGGATTTCGGAATCAACAAGGTGTCGGCGCTGACCAACGGCACCTTCGGCGTGACCTTCAACAACGAGCGCGCGCTGTCGAATTCGTTTTTCTCGTCGATCAACCCGTCGTACACGCCGACCTTGAATCTGTCGGTCTCGCAGCCGCTGTTGCAGAGCTTCGGATGGCGTTTCGCCACGATCAACGTGCGGATCGCCGAGTCGGGACAGAAGCAGTCGCAGTGGAATTACGCGCAGACCCTCGAGGACTTCGTCCAGCGCATCGGGCAGGAATACTGGAACGTCGTGCTGGCCGAGGAGAATCTGCAAGTCGCGCGCGCCGCGCTGAAATTCAACCAGGACCTGGTCCGGCAGAATTCGATTTCGGTCAAAGTCGGAACGCTGGCGCCGCTCGATTTGCAGGAGGCGCAATCCGCTTCCGCGACCGCGGAGGCCAACGTTTACACCGCAGAGGCCAACCTGAAAACCTCGCGCGTGCAGCTGCGCCAGGACGTGATGCTGAACCCGGCCGAGATGTTCATCCCCGAGGACCTCGAGCCTGCCACCCGGCCCAACCCGCAGGAGCAGATTTCCGAGAACGAGGAGCGCGCGCTCGAAGTCGCCGTCGAGTACCGGCCGTCGCTGGCCTCGATGCGCGAGACGATTCGCAGCTCGCTGTTGCAGGTCAAGTTCGCGGAGAATCAGACGCTGCCGCAATTGAACCTTGGCGCGCAGTTTGGCATCACCGCCACCGCCGGCACCAGCAAATGCCAGGAGAGCTTCGGCTCGAGCACCGTGACTCCCAATTGCAACACGGGTATCGCGAACCCTCTGCCTCCGCCCGCGTTCATCGGCGGCAACCGGCTGCCGTTCGGCGGTATCTACGGCGACGCGCTCAACCGGATGTGGAACTTCAGCTTCTATAATTACGCGGCGGTGCTCTCCTTCCAGATGCCGCTGAACAACGCCACCGCGCGCGCCGCGCTGTCCCAGGCGCGCATCCAGTACGAGCAATCGCGGCTGCTGTACCGCGCGTCGCTGTCGCAGGCGGTGGTGGACGTGCAATCGGCAATCGCCAATCTGTTCGCCGATCAGCAGCGCGCGCAGGCAACCGCCTCGGCCACCTATTACGCGCGCCAGGCGCTGCACGACGAGGAAGTGCGCTTCCGGGTCGGGATGGCGACGACGCACGATCTGCTCCAGTTCCAGGAAGAGGAAGTCAGCGCCGAAGGCAATGAAGTGCAGGCCGAGGTCGATCTCGAAAACGCAAAGCTTTCGCTGCGCCACGCCGAAGGAACCATCCTCCAGGAATTCGATATCAACTTCGAGTTGCAGAATCCGCACCAGACGCCCTGGTTCGCGACGTTCTGAGCCAGCGCCCGCGCAACCCAAAAAAATCAGCGCCGGATCGCAAACGCGATCCGGCGCTGTCTTTTGTTCGCGAAAGCGCCGCGAATCCGGCGCGCGGGTCAGGCTCGCCCGTCCACGTTGACCTTGCGGCTCTCGAAGCGCCAGCGTCCCGTCACGCGGCGCAGCGTGTCGCGATAATTCGCAACCGTGCTCTGTTGCACCCGCCCTTCCTTGCAGTGCGAGTAGAGCAGATAGCAACTGCCCTCGGCGCGGTCGCCTTCGATCGTGAACAGCAGGTTCGTGATCACATGGCGCGCCTGCGCTCCGCCCAGGCTGTCGCGGTACACCTGAGTGAATTTCTCAAGGCCGGCGCGGCCCGAATGTTTTCCGAAGCGCGTGCTTTCGAACGAGCCTTCGTCGGTAAACAAATCGATCCATTCCTGGTAGCGCCGATTATCCAGCGCGTCGGCATAGCGCGCATAGAGTTCGCGAATTTCTTCGCGGTCCTCGAGCGTTCCGGTAAAATTCGCCATCGGCTCTGTCCTCCCGCCAGCGCTCCGCGTTCAGCTCAAATTACGTTCGCGTCGCGCAGCCGCGCAATATCGTCCCACGTATAGCCGAGCATTTCGGTCATGATCGCTTCGGTATGCTGCCCGAGTTCGGGCGCGTGCCCGCGCGGATCGCCCGGCGTCTGCGACAGCTTCACCGGCATCCCGAGCAGCCGCGTCGGTCCGAGTTCGGGATGCTCGTAATCGACGACATATTCGTTGGCCTTGACCTGCGGATCGTCGGGCAGGTCGGAGACCGAATTAACGATCGTGTAGATAAAATCGCCGCCGGCCTTTAGCGCGCGCATCCATTCGTCGCGCGTCCGGGCGGCGAAAGCTTCATCGAAGATTTTTATCAGTTCGGCGGCGTTGCGCCCGCGCACGCGCATCTCGGCGAAGCGCTCGTCCGTGATCAAATCCGCGCGGCCCAGTGTGATGCAGAAATCCTTCCAGTAGCGGTCCGGCTGGAGCATCGCGAGGCTCAGCCATTTGCCGTCGGCGCATCGGTAATGATTCCACAGCGGATTGAACGCCTGGGCGCGCGTGGTGCGGTTAAACTCCTTGCCGTGAATCGTGCGCGAGGCCACGTTCAGCCCTTGCAGCGCCATCATCGAGCCCAGATGCGACGCGTCAACCTCCTGCCCTACCCCGTAGCGCTCGCGCGCGACGAGCGCGGCCAGGATTCCGTACGCCAGCATCACGGCGCCCATCTGGTCGGCGATACCGCCGTGAATATAAGTTGGGGTGTCGCCTTCGATTCCGGCCGCGTTCATGATTCCCGAACGCGCCTGCCCGAGGTAATCGAACGACGGCTCGCCGCTGTCAGGCCCGAGCGGTCCGTAGCCTGAGGCGCTGGCGTAGATGAGACGATCGTTATGCGCGCGCAAGTCCGGATAGCCGAGTCCCAGCCGCGCGGCCACGCCCTTGCGGAAGTTCTGCACGAAGACGTCGCTCTTGGCGGCGAGGCGGTATACGATCTCGCGCGCCTCGGCGCGCTTCAGATCGAGCGCGATACTCTGCTTGTGCTTGTTGTTCGCCTCGAAATAGTAATTGCGCCCGGATTTTCCGGTCGAGACGCCTGCAACCGCCACGATCCCGCGGCCCGGGTCTCCCTTGTCGCGTTCCTCGATCTTGATCACCTCGGCGCCCAGGTCGGCCAGCATCTGCGTGGCGACCGGCCCCTGCTGCCATATGGTCCAATCGATGATACGAATCCCGGTAAGCGGTCCCTTCATGCGATCTCTATACCACCAAATCACCGAGCAGCAGTAGCCGCGGACTGCCCGGATTGCACCGATTGTCCAGAATCTCAATCAGCGTAATCTGGGTAATCCGCGGATACACTTTCTGATTGGCGAATTGCCGTGATGACGGAATTGATCGACTTTCTTTACCCTCCGCGATGCGCCGCGTGCGGCGTGCGGTTTGCTGCCGGGGCGCGCCGCCGCGTATGCGCCGAGTGCCTTGGGCGGATCGAGATTCTGCCCGCGCCGCTATGCGCCGTGTGCGGCGGACCGATCGAGTCCGCCGCCAGTGGCGCGCAGCGATGCGCCCGGTGTATCGCGCATCCGCCGCACTTCCGCCATGCCCACGCCGTCGCGCGCTATCGGGCGAGCGCCGAAGACGATCCGCGCTCGCTGCCCGCGATGCTGCGGAGGCACAAGTACGGACTCGACCAGGCCGCGGGGCGCGCGCTCGCCGAGTACATCGGCGCGGCGCCGCCGATCGACGCGGCCGCGATCGACCTGATCGTGCCCGTGCCGCTTCATCGGCGCCGGCTATGGTGGCGCGGCTTCAATCAGGCGGCGATTCTGGCCGAGGAAATCTCGCGGCGGCTCGCGGTGCCGCTCGACGTGACCGCGATTGTGCGGACCCGGGCGACGGCGGCGCAGACCACTCGCGATCATGACGCGCGCCGGCGCAACGTGCGGCGCGCCTTCGCCGTCGCCAGGCCCGCGCGAATCGCCGCGCGCTCGATTCTGCTGGTGGACGACGTGATGACCACCGGCGCCACCGCCGACGAATGCGCCCGCGTGCTGCTCGCCGCGGGCGCGCGCAGCGTCGATGTATTCACGCTGGCGCGCGTGCTGTGAGTATCTGGCGCGCGCTGTGGACGGCGCCGCGCGCGCGATATGGCCTGCGGCCGCGGTCTTGGATAGGTTTCCAGTATCTCGGATGCGGGGGTGATGGGCGCTAGATGGCGAAGCGGATGACCTATAAATCGGCGGGCGTCGATATCGGGCTCAAAGAGGCGCTCGTGCCGATGTTTCGCGCAATCGCGCAGCCGACATCCGGCGCACGCTCGGGCGCGCGCGTGCTCGGCGCTATCGGCGGGTTCGGCGCGATGGTCTCGATTGCGGGCGCGCGCAAGATGCGCGACCCGATCCTCGTCTCCGGCACCGACAGCGTGGGCACCAAGCTCAAGATCGCGTTCGCGACCGGACGCCACGGCACGGTGGGAATCGATTGCGTGGCGATGTGCGTGAACGACATCATCTGCCACGCGGCGCGTCCGATGTTCTTCCTCGATTACATCGGGATCGGAAAGCTCAAGAAACAGATCGCCGTCGAGATCGTGAAAGGTGTCGCCCGCGGATGCGCGATGGCCGGCGCAAGCCTGGTCGGCGGCGAGACCTGTCAGGCGGGAGATTTGTACAAGCCCGGCGAGTATGACCTGGCCGGCTTCGCGGTCGGGATTGTCGAACGCGCAAAAATCCCCGACCCGCGCAAAGTCCGCCCCGGTGACGCGGTGATCGCGATCGCCTCCAATGGGCTGCACTCGAATGGATTTTCGCTGGCGCGGATGGTCCTGCTCGAGCACGCGCGGCTCAAGCTCGGCGCGCGAATCGCCGAACTCGGATGCACGCTCGCCGACGAACTGCTCCGCCCGACGCTGATCTACGCGCGCGTGAGCGCCGAACTGTTCGATCGCTTCCGGATGAAGGGGCTTGCCAATATCACCGGCGGCGGCGTGATTGAAAATCTTCCGCGGGTGATGCCCGACGGCGTCTCGGCGATCCTGAAACGCGGCGCGTGGCCGGTGCCGCCGATATTCGATCTGATCCAGCGCCTGGGAAAAATCACGCGCCGCGAGATGGATCGAACGTTCAACAACGGCATCGGGATGGCGGCGATCGTCGCCGCGGCCGACGCCGACGCGGCCGTCGCGCATCTGCGCCGCCGCGATTACGGCGCATATATCGCCGGCGAGATTCGCCGCGGCCCGCGCGAGGTGATTTTTGCCTGACGAGGCGCAAGTCGCGGACGCCCGGGCCCCGGTCAAGCTGGGAATTCTGATTTCCGGGTCGGGCACCAACCTGCAGGCGATCATCGACGCGATCGCGCGCGGCGAGTTGCGCGCGGAGATCCGCGCAGTGATCGCGAATCGCGCGGACGCCGGCGGCCTCGAGCGCGCGCGCAAGGCCGGAATCGCGACCGATGTCATTGACCATCGCGGATTTCCAACTCGCGAGGATTTCGATCGCGCGATTCTCGCCGTCCTGCGGACGCGCTCGGTCGAGCTGGTTGTGTGCGCCGGTTTTATGCGCCTGCTCTCCCCGGTGATGCTCGCGGCGTTTCCGAATCGAATCCTCAATACGCACAACGCGCTGCTGCCCTCGTTCCCGGGAATTCACGGACCGCGCGACGCGCTGGAACACGGCGTGAAAATCGCGGGATGCACCGTCTTCTTCGTCACCGAAGGCGTGGACACCGGGCCGATCATAATCCAGGCGGCGGTGCCGGTGATGCCCGACGACGACGAGCAGCGCCTGGCACAGCGAATCAAGTCGGCGGAGCATCGCATCCTTCCTCACGCGATTCGGCTCTATCAGCAAGGCCGGCTCGAAGTCTCGGGGCGCAAGGTAATCATTCACGGAGCTGCGCCGCAGAGCCTCGACCCTGCCACTGAATCGATCTTGATTGTGCCGCCAATCAAGTAAGCATCGCGCGCATCCGGTCTGGACAGCGCCGCAATTCCCATTAACAATGACGCGAGGAAGGTAATTCGGCCGTGGCCAAAGTTGAAGTCTATATCACCAGCTATTGCCCGTTTTGCGTGCGCGCCAAGAGCCTGCTCAGGAGCAAAGGCGTTGCCTTCACCGAAATCGACGTGACCGACGACGACGCGCAGCGTGAGCGGATGGTCGAGTTGTCGGGCGGACGGCGCACCGTGCCCGAGATTTTCGTCAACGGAAGGATCGTCGGCGGATACGACGAGCTGCGCGCACTCAACGATCGCGGCGAGCTGGACAAGCTACTCGCCGAGCCAGCCTGATCCTTTCCCGCTGCCCGGCGCCCTGCCTGGCCCCTCGCCCTTTCAGAGGACCTTTGCGTAACTGCCTGAGATGCTTGGTTCGCTCTCCTTGTCCTAAAGAGGCTGTCGATAAATGGCGAATCGCGCATTGATTGAATGACCGGCGAGACGCCGGTCCTACTGAAAAAGATTTAACCCCAGTAGGGCCGCCGTCTCGGCGGCCTCTCCGCGAAGCGCCGCTGGCACACCGTCAGGTGAGGGTCGTTTCTCAGTCGCCGCTCGGTGACGCGACCAGGCCTTCGTTCATGTGATGCAGCGCGGCGCGATCAACCGTCGAGTCGTAGGCGATCGCCTGCGCGGTGACGGTTACCTGCGAGCCGTCGCTGGAGACGCTGCTGTCCTCTTTGATGATCGCGTCGATCGTGTCGGGCCACTTCTCGTACGCGATCTTCTTGAGCTTCTCCTTCATCTCGGCCGCGTCGATCGCATCAGGCGTAAACGGCACCGTGTAGTTGATTTCGCCGAGCACCGTGAACGGCTTGCCCGGTGGCGGAGTACCGGTGGTTACCCAGATATGCGCGATATCGACGCGATGAACGAATTCCTGCTTCTTCGTCTCTTCGGCCTGGCGCTGCGCTTCGACCATGCCGCAGGCCGCCAGCGTAAAGGCAAGTCCAATCGCCATGAATTTCAGAATCGTGGATGAACGCATCGTGTAGTCCCCGCTATGTCCCCATAAGAAAGGTTGATTTCATTATAATGCCGCCAGCGCGAATGTCTAACCATCGCCGATTCAGGCACCGGCCACGGATGACTTTATTCCACTTAGCAGGGTCGCTCTGCAAACGCCGGCCCGCCTTTGGGAATCGCGCGGACGCGGCTATGATGCGCGCGTGACCAAATTCGCCGCCTGCTTCATCCTCGTGTTCGGCGAGCTCGCTTTTGGCGGGATGTTCGCGCTTGCGATACCGCCATTCTTCAAAATCGAGCGCGGCTTTTACAAATCCAGCGGCGGCGTTTACCTGGGCTCGGGAATCGTCACGATGGTTGGCCTCGCGATGCTGGCGGCGCGCGGGCCCCATCCGGGCGAGCCCGGCGCGTTCGCCCTGTGGAGCGCCGCGGCGCTGTGGCTCGGGTTCTCGATCGCGGCCGGGCTCTACGTCGTGACTTTGTGGACCGACTCGGGCAAGCTGCGCGCGCGCGCCTACACGGCGACGCTGCTCGTGGGACTGGCGGCGGTGGTCGCAACCGTGATGCTGCTGAAGCCGGCCGATTTTGGCGCGCTGGCCGCGGCCGCATACGCCGTCACCGCGATCACTTCCGCGCTGATGCTGGGCCTGGTGAGCGCGGCGATGATGTTCGGGCATTGGTACCTGATCGATCCGAATCTGCCGGTCGAGTACCTGCGCTCGCTGGTGCGGATGCTGGCGGCCGCGCTGATAGCCGACCTGGCGGCGCTGATGCTTGCGCTCGGCGTCCTTGCGCTGGCGGGAGGAGCAGCGCAGTCCGCCGTCGCGACGCTTATCGACACGCACGCGATGCTGCTGGTAGCGCGGCTGATTCTCGGCCCGGTTGCGACGCTGGTGCTTACGTGGATGACGTGGCAGACGCTCAAGGTGCCGCAGACGATGGCGGCGACGGGACTGCTCTATATCGCCCTGATGGCGGCGATCGTCGGCGAGATGCTCGGCCGCTTCATCCTGTTCCGCACCGCGGTGCCGCTGTAGCGGCGCTTTTCCCGCGCGAGCGCGGATGCTACTCGATTGCAATGGCCGATGAATTCGACAGCGCACGCTTTCCCGGCAATTTCTACCAGGGCATGATCCTGCGCCTGGACCGCGCGCGCGGCCGCGGTATCGTGCGCTCGCACAGCGGACGCGAAGTTGAATTCGAGTTTCCCTTCGTGCTCGTGATCGGCGCCGGGCTGGGCGGCAGGATGCCGGGAATCGAGCTTCTGAACGAAGGCGACGTGATCGGCTTCGACGTGGGATGGACCTCGAAGGGACTGCGCGTCACGACGATCCGCCCGCGCGGCGGAGCCGAGCAGCCGCGGGAACGATAGTCCGCCGCTCGAAATACCCTCACGCGGCGGAGCGCACGCGCTGGAACATCCGCCACATCCGAACTCCGAGCGGATAAATCTCGCCGAGGGTTTCGTAACCCTTGTTCGTGTAATAGGCGACGTTGGCCTCGGTCGCGGTCTCGAGGTAAACCCCGGCGACATCCGTGCGCTCGGCGGCGAGCGCGCGCAGATGTTCGAGCAAGGCCTGCCCGCAATGCATCCGCTGATACTCCGGATCGACCCCCAGGTAATTCAGGTACAGGTGCGGCTCGCGCGGATGGTTGCGCGCGAGCACGTCCATGAGCTGAATCGAGCGCCTGAGTCCGCCCCATCCGACCGCCGCGATCATTCGCGGCATCTTCGGCACTCCGAGGGCGAGAAACGTCGCCATCGAGGTGTAACTGGCGCCCTCGGCAATCGCGGCGGCGACGACTTTGCCGCCGTCGAGAATTCCGAACACCGGCTCGCCCATCCGGCGCTGAATCGAGAGCACGGTGCGAAACAGATCGGCCAGCCGCGCGGCGCGGGCGGCGGGATCGGTAACGTCGGGCAGGATCGCGACGAGCGGCGGATCGTTGATGAACGCGCGGCCCAGCGCCACGGCGGTTTGTTCGTACTGCTCGGGAAAAATGAACGACACGCGCGGTTTCGATTCCACAGTCATAGCCGACCACAATACACGATCGGCGCCGTCCGCGCGGCCTCGCGGCGCGCGAGGTCGATGCTCGTGGCGATGACGACAGCGCGCGGAAGGTCCGCGGCAGCATCAAAACACAATGTAGTAGTCACACTACTTATTGTTTATTTCAGGGCCGATCAAACACTGCTCAACACGCGGCCGACCGCATCCCGCCATCCCGCGATCAGCCGCTCGCGCTCGTCGGGGCGCATCCGCGGCGTGAAGACTTTCGCGCGGCGATGGAACATCGCCAGATCGCTTTGCGACGCCCACACTCCCGTCGCCAGCCCCGCCAGCATCGCGGCGCCAAGCGCCGTGGTCTCCGTCATCGCGGGACGCCTTACCGGCTTGCCCAGGATGTCGGCCTGGAACTGCATCAGGTAGGGATTGGCGGCGGCGCCGCCGTCGGCGCGCAGCTCGGGCATCGGACGGCCCGTGTCGCTCTCCATCGCGAGGATCACGTCGCGCACCTGGTAGGCGATACTGTCGAGCGCGGCGCGCACGATATCGGCGCGCGTCGTGCCGCGCGTGATGCCGACAATCGCGCCGCGCGCGGCGGGGTCCCAATGCGGCGCGCCCAATCCGACGAAGGCCGGCACCATATAGGGCTGCGAACGGTCGCGGCTCTTGCGCGCGAGCGCGAGGCTGTCGGGCGCTTTGCGGATCAGCCCCAGTCCGTCGCGCAGCCATTGGATTGCCGCGCCCGCGATAAAAACCGACCCCTCCAGCGCATAGGCCGGCGCGCCTTCGGGCCCGAGCGCGGCGGTCGTGAGCAGGCGGTTGTGCGAGGCGACCTGCTCCCGTCCGGTGTTCATCAGCAGGAAAGCGCCGGTTCCGTAGGTCGCCTTGGAGTCGCCGGGATTGACGGCGCCCTGGCCGAAAAGTGCGGATTGCTGATCGCCGATTACCGCCGCGATCGGAATCGCGCGCGCGCCGATCGTTCCCGCCGCCGCTTCCGCCAGCGGTCCGCGCGAGCTTACCGCCGCGGGCAGCATCGCGCGCGGAACCTCGAGCATCGCGAGCATCTCGTCGTCCCAATCCAGACGCGCCAGATTGAGCAGCATCGTGCGCGACGCGTTGGTGTAATCGGTCACGAAGCCGGCACCGCGCGAGAGCCGGAAAATCAGCCACGTGTCGATTGTGCCGAAGCATAACTCGCCGCGCGCCGCGCGTTCACGCAGCTCTGGGCGTTCGTCGAGCAGCCACTTGAGCTTGGTGCCGGAGAAATAAGGATCGACCAGCAGGCCGGTGCGGCGGACGACTTCGCTTTCGCGCTCGCGGAGCGCGGCGCAAATCTCCGCGCTGCGGCGGCATTGCCAGACGATCGCGCGATGCACGGGGCGGGCGCTCTTGCGCTCCCATACGACGAAGGTCTCGCGCTGGTTGGTTATCCCGATTCCGCTGATGTCGCCGGATTTGGCGCGCGCCTTTGCGATCGCGAATTTCGTCAGCGCGAGCGTGGTGCGGTAGATCTCCTCGGGGTCGTGCTCGACCCATCCGGGGCGCGGATAGAACTGGCGAATCTCGCGGTAGGCGCGAGCGCGGATTTTGCCGCTCGCGTCGATCACGAAGACGGTCGTGCCCGTGGTTCCCTGGTCGATTGCGACAATGAGATCAGCCATCGCACACCTTCGCAAAGGTCAGGGCGGTTGTATCGCGAGCGGCGAGCCGGCGGCAATCGGACGCTGGGACAAGAGCGGGGCACACGAGCGCCTCTGCGTTTGTCGGACGATCAGATCGCGGTGGGTTCGTTTTGGTACTTTTTAGATTCTCGCTTTGAGAAACACCGCGCAAATGCTGGAGATTCTGCCGACAATGGTGGCTCCGATGCGATTTTCCGGCTGCGGATTTTTTGCCGTCACGATGCGGCTGAAAGCGAAGACTTCGCCGAGCGGACGAGCCATCCGCCGCCGCTGACAAAGAAGCGCGCGGCGAATAAACAAGCAGGACGATGATGGTTTTGCTGCCATGCAAACATTTTTGCACGGAGTGAATTCGAGCATAAGGCTGAACAGTTCAGCCATGAACAAATCTGGCAAAATTTCTAACGCTCGTTAGGGACGGCGCGGGACCGGACACGCCTCAGGAGGATGCCAGTTTCGCGCGGTTAGGGATTCTTCGTGGCACAGGCTTTAGCCTGTGACCCCACACCGGCTGAAGCCGGTGCCATCAAGCCACGCGCGGGAGTGACATAAGCGGTGGCGCAGTGCAGTCGGCGAATCAGCGGGTGCGCGGATTCGCTCGCGTCGGTGGCATAATGCAACCGGCTTGCGTCGCGGCTATTGGGGCGACATGATAGGCGCGCTTGGCGGACGGGCCTCTTTCAGGAGCCAATCGGGATGACTGAGTTGATCGAAAAAAAAGAGGACCTG
>Ga0307374_10000990_pt1 | contig 53345 bp, 57 predicted proteins | sample OX3MG_FD_202532 | JGI IMG/M metagenome (GOLD analysis project Ga0307374, IMG submission 202532) | Soil microbial communities from Risofladan, Vaasa, Finland - OX-3 | ecosystem: Environmental > Terrestrial > Soil > Coastal area > Acid sulfate soil | place: Finland: Risofladan, Vaasa | collected...
CGTCGCGCAGGATGTCGAGATAGCCGAGCAGCACCTGCAGCGGCGTGCGCAGCTCGTGCGCCAGATTGCCCAGCACCTCCAGCCGCATGCCTTCGGCCCATTGTCGCAGCGGGCTTGCCTTTGACTCAATGGTGGTTTCGGGCTTCGATCCCGAATCGTCCTCGGATGAAGGTCGATTTGCCATGAGCATCTCCTGTTTGCCCTTGCGACGCACCGACCGGCGAACCTCGGCGGCGAAGCATCGGCGAATTCATGCTTGGCAAAGTAGTTGACGCGGGGCGGATACCCAATCGGGAGACTGCTCAGAAAGAGGAGAAAAAATGCCTATTTTTCTAAGGAAAAGTGCCTAGAAACACGCGCGTTGGAAGTGCCACACTCGCTCAGCAACAGCGGTTAGGCCCGTTGCCACGACGCGCGAGCGCCTGCTTCACGAGCCGCACGCGTTCGCCTCGCGAACTCGCGCCCGCCCCGATGCGGTTGAGGCGGCGCAGTTCTCCGGCCATCGGTGACACGACCATGCCCAGCGCGCGAGCGATTCGCCGCATCCCCGCCCATAGCGGAGCGACGTGGAGCCGTGGATGGCCGGCAGGTCGATTCATCGCGAGGCCCATCCTAATCCGTATCGCGCCGTGTGCCAACGAACGCCGCCAGTCCCTGCGCTATCGCTGCCCGCGATCTTTTAGGATCATCGCGCCGACACAGCGCCGACACCACCGCTTCATGCGAGCTGCTGGCGGCGTCCGCGAACGGTTGCTATCAAGATAGACCATGACTTCCGAGCCGCTTCGTATCGCGCTGGTGCAGATGAGCTGCGAGGCCGAGCCGCAACGCAACCTGGAGAAGGCGCTTGCGCGGATCGAGGAGGCGGCCGCGCGCGGCGCCAAGGTCATCTGTCTTCAGGAGCTATTCCGCTCGCGCTATTTCTGCCAGTCCGAGGAGGCGCGCAACTTCGACCTCGCCGAGCCGATTCCCGGGCCAAGCACCGAGGCGCTCAGCGCGGCGGCCGCCGCACGCAAGATCGTCGTCATCGGTTCGCTTTTCGAGCGCCGCGCCGAAGGCATCTATCACAACACGGCGGTCGTGCTGGACGCCGACGGGCGCCTCGCCGGCCGCTACCGCAAGATGCACATTCCCGACGACCCGCACTACTATGAAAAGTTCTACTTCACGCCGGGCGACCTCGACTTCACCGCGCATCGCACCGCCCATGCGACGGTCGGCGCGCTGGTATGCTGGGACCAGTGGTTTCCCGAAGCGGCGCGGCTGGTCGCGCTGGCGGGCGCGCAGATCGTTTTCTATCCCACCGCGATCGGCTGGGAGCGCGGCGAAGTCGAGCCCGTGCGCCGCCGCCAGCGCCAGGCCTGGGAAACGGTGCAGCGCGGCCACGCGATCGCCAACGGGATGTTCGTCGCGGTGGTCAATCGCGTCGGCGCCGAGGACAGCCTGGAGTTCTGGGGTAATTCGTTCGTAGTCGATCCGTTCGGCGAAGTGATCGCGCACGCGGGGGCAAGCGCGGAGGAAATTCTCATCGCCGATTGCAATCTCGGACTTATCGAAGAGACGCGGCGCAACTGGCCCTTTTTGCGCGACCGGCGGATCGACGCGTATGGCGACCTCCTGCGCCGCTTCCGCTCCTGATTCACTGACACGTGAAACGCGGAACCCTCTGTGACAGTGTGAAAAGGTGAAGCATCCTTCGCCCGCATCGGCGGAGCTTGCGGCGGCGTACCGGATGCCGGCCGAATGGGCGCGGCATCTGGCGACCTACCTGGTATGGCCGCACAATCGCGACACCTGGCCCGGCAAGTTCGAGGCGATTGTGCCGGTGTTCGCCCGGATGGCGGCGGCGATCGCCGAGTTCGAACCGCTGCGCTTGCTGGTCGCCGACGAGGGCATGGCTTCCTTGGCGCGCGCGGCGATCATGGCAACGGCGGGCCTGGCGGCGACGGGCCCGGCGGCGCGCCTGGATCGGATCGCATTCACGGTCGTTGCGACCAACGATTCATGGATTCGCGACCACGGACCGATCTTCGTCAATCGCCAGGCGCCCGGCGGCGCTCCCGCGCAGGTCGCGCTGGATTTCGGCTTCAACTCGTGGGGCCAAAAATACGGCGCCTTCGATCTCGACGACGTGGTGCCGCGCCGGCTGGGCGAGCGATTCGGTTTCGAAGTGGTCGAGCCGGAGATGGTGCTCGAGGGCGGTTCGATCGACGTCGACGGTGCGGGCACCCTGCTCACGACCGAATCGTGCCTGCTCAATCCGAATCGCAACCCGGCGCTCGACCGGGCCGAAATCGAACGCCGGCTTAAGTATTGGCTCGGCGTGAGCAGCGTGCTCTGGCTCGGAGAAGGGATCGCCGGCGACGACACCGACGGTCATATCGATGACCTTGCCCGGTTCGTCGCGCCCGCAACGGTGGTGACCGTGATCGAAGACGACCCGCGCGACGAAAACTATCGCGCGCTCGCCGACAACCTCGAGCGCCTGCGCGTGGTGCGCGACGCCCAGGGGCGCGCGCTCACGGTCGAGACCCTGCCGATGCCGCCGGCGCTGTTCCATGAGGGGACGCGCGTGCCGGCGTCGTACGCGAACTTCTACATCCTTAATGGCGGCGTGCTGGTGCCGACGTTCGATTGCCCGCAGGACGCGGCCGCGATCGCGACACTTGGCCGGCTCTTCCCGGGGCGCCGCGTCGTCGGCATCCCGTCACGCGATCTGGTCTGGGGCCTCGGCGCGATTCACTGTCTGACCCAGCAGCATCCGCTACCGCCCGTCGCGCGCGCCTGAGGCGTCAGGGCGCCGCGAGCACGCCGCCTTCCAGCGGAATCGACTGGCCGGTGAGAAAATTCGCGGCGGGACTCGCAAGGAAAACGACGGCGTCGGCAACGTCCTGCGGCTCGCAAAAACGACCTAACGGAATGCGCGCCAGCTTCGTCTCGCGTTCCTCGATACGCGCCGGGTCGTTCCAGATCCGTTTCCCCATGTCGGTGAGTACCACCGTCGGACAGACCGCGTTGGCCTGGATGTTGTGCGGTCCCCACTCCACCGCCATCGTGCGCGTGAGCTGGTTGAGCGCAGCCTTCGAGGCGGCATACGCGCCGAGTCCGGGCGTGCCGATGAAAGCTCCGATCGACGAGACGTTGACGATCTTGCCCGCGCGCCTCTCGATCATCTGCGGCACCAGCACCTGCGCGAGGATCAACGCGGCCCTGAGATTGACCGCGAATATCGCCTCCAGATCCTCGACCTCGATCTGCAGCAATGGCGCGACCCGGGCGATCCCGGCGTTGTTCACCAGGATGTCCCAGCGCGGCGAATGCTTGAGCGCGAGTTCGCCGGCCTTGCGCGCGCCGTCGATGCTGTTGAGGTCGGCCTCGAGGACCGCGCATTCACGGCCCGTGCGCATCACCGCCGCGCGCGTCGCGGCGAGCCCCGCGCCGTCGCGGCCGACGATCGCAACGTCGGCGCCGGCGCGAGCCAGAGCCTCGGCGCACGCGGCGCCGATACCTTTCGAACCGCCGGTTACGAGCGCGCGCCGCCCCTTGAGCAGTTCGGAAGAAACCGATCCAATGGCCATCGGAAAAATGCCTCCAAGTTAAGTATTCCGTCGTTTGAGACGCCGGCTAAAATTCGCGGTCGTGGCGCGCCGCGGCAATCGCAGGCTGAATAAAGTATGCCCCGCATCCCAGCGCGATATTGCGCTCGGAGGCGGGGCGATAAGGTCCGGATGAACGAAATCGTTCAGGAGTGCGGTCCGCCGGACTTGGCCTCGGCGCGCCACTCATTGTTGGTGCTGCGGTCGCCCGCGAGCCACTTGCGCAAGTCTTCATGCGCGCTGGCGGTTCGCTTGGCCGTAATCATGTCCGCCGCCGGATGATCGACCGTGAACTCGAGGTTCAAGCCATTGGGGTCGGTGACATAGAGCGACACGCAGTAGCCATGGTCGATCACCATGGTCTCGAAACCGGCCGCTTCGAGCCGGCGCTGCATCTCCTGCTGGCCCGGCGCGTCGGCCACCTTCAGCGCCAGGTGGACGAACGGCGAATGCGGTCCATAGTGGGCGAATTTTTCGTGCTGCTTGGGATTCGCGAAATGGAAGAACGCCAGCGCTCCGCCGTCGGCGATTTGGAAAAACAAGTGGCAGTAGTACAGTTCGTCCTCGCCGAACACCTTGTCGCACTCGCGCCAGGCTGCCACCATCGGCCAGCCCAGGATGTCCTCGTAAAACTTTCGCGTCTGTTCCAGGTCGCGGCAGACGTAAGCCGCGTGATGCAGCCGCGTCGGAACCGTGTCCACTTTGCCGCTGGGGTGACCGTTGATTTGCGTGGTACTCATGGCGATTTGCCCTCGTAACCCGTTTCTAGTCCTTGTACCGGGCCTCGCGCAATGGGACCCCGCGACCCGCCGGTGCCGGGCTCCGGCGCGGGAGCTCGGCGTCGGCGATCGCGTCGGCGTCGAGATTGCGCTTGATGCGATCGAGCTGCCCCCGCAGCAGCGGTATTTTCTTCGGAGATATTCCGGCGAGCGCGACTTGGTTGACTTCCATCGCATACGGCAGCAGCACTTCCCGCAGCCGCCGGCCCTCGTCGGTGAGACGGATATTGATCTTGCGCCGATCCTTGGCATTGCGCGTGCGGCTGATGAGCCCGCGCCGCTCCATGCTTTCCAGCGCGGTCGCGGTGGTCGGCTCCATCATCCTTACCCGCCGGCTGAGCTCGCGCTGCGTGAGCCCGTCTTCCTCCCACAGCGCACGCAGGAAGTACCACATCCCGATGCTGACGCCATGCCTGGAGATGCGCGCGCCCAGGGCGCGGAGAAACGCGCGATGAGTTTCGCGCATCAGGTAACCGACGCTCTGGTCGGGCGGAAAATCCGCGCCCGGATTTCGGGCTGGCGCAGCCGCTGCCTTGGAAGCCGCCGCCTTGGTCGTCATTGTTCTTCCATTGCTCGCTTTTCCGTCGTTTATGCTGGGCCGTTTCATTTCCCCGCCTGGTTCGGCCCGCCACAGGATCGACGCCGGTTGCAGGCCCTGTCACATCCCGCACAATAGCAGGCCCCGGACGCCGCGGCCCGCGCCCATCGCGGGCTTGACGCTAACCGGGCGAGGGATTACTAAGAATACTTAGATATCTTTGCATTTAGAGATCTTGGCATTTGGCGCTCCCGCCCGCGAGCAAAGCTGTCCGGCGCGCCGCCTCATTATACGGAGAGCTCACGTGGAAGCAGTCGCGCAAAACTCCCACCGCTGGCCGCCCGAGGGTCTGGGCCGCGTTCCCTACTGGGTCTACACCGATCCCGAGGTCTACGCGCTGGAGCAAACGCGCATTTTTTCAGGGCCTTACTGGAACTACGTCGCGCTCGAGGCGGAAATTCCAAAGCCCGGAGATTTCGTCCGCAGCCACGTCGGCGAACGCCCGGTGGTGGTGGTGCGCGACAAGGCCGGCGCAATCAACGTGATGCTCAACCGCTGCGCTCATCGCGGCGTCCAGTTCTGCCGCGCCAACTGGGGCAACACGCGCTCATTCACCTGCCCCTACCATCAGTGGAGCTACGATCTGAAGGGCAACCTCACGGGAGTGCCGTTTCGCCGCGGCGTCAACGGGCATGGTGGGATGCCCGAGGATTTCGATCCGTCGCAAAACGGATTGACGCGCCTTGGCGTGGCGGCGCGCCACGGCGTGATCTTCGCCAGCTTCGACTCCGCGGTGCCACCGCTGGAGGAATATCTCGGCCCTGCGATGCTTCCGTATTTCGATCGCGTGTTCGACGGACGCGAACTGCGCGTGCTCGGCTATTCGCGCCAGCGCATCCCGGCCAACTGGAAGCTGATGTTCGAGAACATCAAGGATCCCTATCACGCGAGCCTGCTCCACGTGTTTCTGGTCACCTTCGGCCTGTTCCGCGCCGACCAGCCCTCGGGAGTGAAGATGGACTCGAGCGGGATGCATTGCGTGCTCACTTCCAGCAAGGGCGAACAAAAGATCAACGCGACCACCAGGGAAATGAAAAACTTCCGCGCCGATTTCAAACTCAACGATCCGCGCCTGCTCGATCCGGTGCGCGAGTTTCCGGGCGCGGCGACGGTGGTGATGCAAACGCTGTGGCCCAACATCATCATCCAGCAACAATCCAACACGCTGGCGATGCGCCAATTGGTGCCGCGCGGCACGGAAGTCTTCGACCTGATGTGGACCTTCTTCGGCTACGCCAACGACACGCCCGAGATGACCCAGCGCCGGCTGCGCCAGGCGAACCTGATGGGGCCGGCAGGGCTGGTTTCGATCGATGACGGCGAGGTGATGGAGTTCTCGCAGCAGGGCGTGCGGCAGCGTCCCGGCGGCGCCGGCATGCTCGAGATGGACGGGCGCGGCACCGGCGACGAGGATCACATGGTGACCGAAGCGGCGATCCGCGCCTTTTATAAGCATTACCGCAAGGTGATGGAGTTCTGACCCCGATGGCGCGCGCTCAGCAGGACCTCAGCTTGCGGCTCGAAGTCGAAGAGCTGTACACCGAGTACGCTCACGTCCTGGACAACGGCGAGCTCGAGCAGTGGCCGGAGTTCTTCACCGATGATTGCCTTTACCAGATCATCTCGCGCGAGAATCGCGAGCGCGGGCTGCCGCTCGCGCTGATGCGATGCGAGAGCAAGGCGATGCTGACCGATCGCGTGGTGACGATCCGCCAGACCCAGATGTTCGCGCCGCGCGCGCTCCGCCACCTGGTAAGTTCGCTGAGGATCGCACCCGCGACGGCCGACGGCGTCGACGTACAGGCCAACTACGCCGTGCTGCAAACCCTGGTCGACGATGAAACCCGAATCCTGAGCGCGGGGCGCTATCTCGATACGCTCGTGCGCGACGGCGATGTGCTCAAATTCAAATCGCGAACCTGCGTCTATGACACCGTGATAGTGCCGAACTCGCTGATTTATCCACTGTGACCGTGAAATGAACCAGGCGCTCTGGATCACCGAAGCCGAAGTCACCGCGCTCGTCGATATGAGCGACGCGATAGCGGCGCTGGAACGGGGACTCTCGGCGCAAGCCGCGGGCGGCGCCCTCAACATGGTGAAAACCCATACCACATTCGGCCACGGCGACACCCTGCACGCGATCGGCGCCACCATGCTCGCCGAGGGAGTGGTCGGCACCAAGACCTGGGCGCATACCGAGGGCGGCGCCAATCCGCTGCTGATCCTGTTCGACGCCGGCAACGGCCAACTGGTGGCGGTGATAGAAGCGTTCGCGCTGGGGCAGTTGCGCACCGCCGCAATCAGCGGGCTCGCCACGCGATGGCTCTCCGCGCCCGCGGCCTGCGAGATGGCGCTCGTCGGGGCGGGCAAACAAGCGCTGGCGCAAGTCGCGGCAGTCGCCGCAGTGCGCAAGCTGCGGCGCGTTCGCGTGGCGAGTCGCAACCCCGAGAACGCCGCCGCCTTCGCCAGGCGCGCGCGCGCGGAATTGCAGCTGGAAATCGAGCCCGCCGCGAGCATCGCCGCCGCCGTGGAAGGCGCCGACGTGATAACTCTGGTCACGCGCGCCACCGCGCCCTTTTTGCAATCCTCGATGGTCGCGACGGGAGCGCATATCAACGCGGTCGGAGCGGTCGTGCCCGAGCGCGCCGAGTTCGAGCCGTCGATGCTCGGGCGATGCGCCGTCGTCGCGGCCGACACCGTGCCGGGAGTGCGCAGCCTCTCGCGCGAGTTCATCGAGTTTTACGGCAATGACGATCGTGCGTGGGATACCGTGCTCGCGCTCAGCCGCGTCATAGCGGCGGGCGGCGGCCGCCCGGCGGGAGCGGACCTGACACTGTTCAAGGCGATGGGTATGGGAATTTCAGATCTCTCGGTCGGAGCGGAAGTTCTGCGCCGCGCACGCGCCAATGGCGTAGGACGCCCATTGGCTCCGACGCTTCGGGCCAAGCCGCGGCTGGGCGGCGGAAAAGCATAGACCGGCGCCGGCTCACGAAAGCCGGCGGCCAAAAGATTCAATCGCGAGGCAGTTTCATTTCAGAGGCGATTTTGATTTCAGAGGCCAATTTCATTTCAGAGGAAGGACCAATGAGCGAAACAAAGACCCGATTCGTCGACCGCAGCGGCTACGTCACTCCCAAAATCGACCTGTGGCCGTCGATCGTCATCACGAAGGAAGAGATCGAAGCCGAGGTGGACCGGCTTGCGAGCCTGCCGCCACCGGCCAACGGGCGCCGCCGCTCGCTCATCGTCCATCCCAACGAGAACGGCACCGGCCTGGCCCCCGGCATCCAGGTCGCGCTCGACGTGCTCAAGCCGGGCGAGCGCACCAAGCCGATCCGCCACAACTCCTCGCAAGTCAACTTCTGCATCCGCGGCCGCGGGCACGCGATCGTCAACGGCAGGCAGATCAATTTCAGCCAGTACGATGTCTGGAACACGCCCTCGCTGAACGTCTACCAGAACTTCAACGACAGCGACGACGTGCAGGTGCGGCTGACCTACAGCAACGCCGCGCTGCTGGAAAAGATGAACGCGCATATCGTCGAGGAGAACCCGCCGGCCGAAGAACTCAAGGGCGAGGCCCCGTCCGGCGAGCCTGACGCGCGTCACGTCAACCCGTTCGGCACCTTCGCGCTCAACAACGACGGCGCCTACCTGCTGCCCTATGAAAAGCTGATAAGCCCGGACGTGATCGAATCGCCGGTGCTGTTCTGGCCGTGGCGCCAGGTCAAGGAGCACCTGGACAAGTTGCAGGCGCTCGGATCCTCCTACGTCGGACGGCGCCTGTACCTGCTGTATAACCCGGCGACCGGACGCACCAACGGCACGACGCATAATTTTTTCGCGACCATGACCGTGCGCCCGCCGCACATCGTCGACAAACCGCATCGCCACGCCGCCGCCGCGATCAACTATTACTTCTCGGGCAGCGGCTACAGCACGGTGCAGGGCAAGGTGTTGCCGTGGAAGGCGGGCGACCTGATGCTGTCCGCGCCGGGATGGGCGGTACACAACCACGCCTCGAACGACGAGCCGGTATACGAGCTGACCATCCAGGACAGCCCGCTCAACATCGCGATGGATTCGCTGATGTGGCAGGAGGACTTGAAGCATCCGGCGCGCCTGTTGGGTTCGAGCCACGGCTTCGACACCAACCGGGCCAAGGTCGCCTAGGGTCATGCTGGCGCTCAACAAAAATTTCCTGCGCGGCTCCTACCCGCCCCTGGTCACGCCGTTTCGCGACGGCGCGGTGGATTACGAGGCCTACGCGCGGATGGTCGAGCGGCAGGTGGCCGAAGGCTCGCACGGAGTGGTCGTCAACGGCACCACCGCCGAGCCGAGCACACTCAGCGTCGCGGAGCGCAACGAGCTGGTGCGGCTCGCCGTGCAGACCGCGCGCGGCCGCGTTCCGGTCGTCGCGGCCACGGGCTCGCAATCGCACGCCGATACAATCGAGCTGACCGCGGCCGCGGAAAAGGCCGGCGCCGACGCGGTCCTGGTCGTGACGCCGTACTTCATCCGGCCGCCGCAGCGCGGCCTGGTCGAATATTATGTCGATATCGGACGGCGCACGCGGTTGCCGATGCTCATCTACCACATACCCGGACGCGCGGCGGTCAACGTCGAGGCCGCTACCGTCGAGCGTATCGCCGAGCGCACGCCCAACCTGGTCGGGATGAAGCACGCGGCTAACGACCTCGCGCTGGTTACCCAGGTGCTCGCGCGGATGGGCAACGATTTCCGCATCTTCGTCGGATTGGAAGAGCTGAGTTTTCCGATGATGGCGATCGGAGCCTGCGGTCTGATGAATGCCGCGGGCAATCTGAAGCCCAGGGCGCTCGCGCAGATGTGCGAGGATGTCTTCGCCGAGCGTCTCGCGCCGGCGCGCGCCGCGCACGACGCGCTGTTCGAGCTCAACCAGGCGATCTTCTTCGACACCAATCCCACGCCGCTGAAATACATGATGAAGCGGATGGGGCTGCTCGAAGCCGAAGAGCATCGGCTGCCGATGATGCCGGCGACGCCCGAGCTCGCCGCGCGGCTTGACGGCGTGCTCATGCGCGCCGGCCTGATCGGAGCAACTTGAATGAGCAGGGACAAAAGCGCGGACGAGCCGCGCCGCAAAACCAATCCGCTCTTCAACGACCGCAAGCTCAAGCTCGGCACGTTCTCCAGCAACTTGAGCCATGGATGCGCGATCACCACCATCGATGGCGTACTCGAGGCCGACTGGCAAAGCACGCTCACGCTGGCGCGGCTGGCCGATGAGATGGAGTTCGAGGCGCTGGTCCCGGTCGGCCGCTGGAAGGGTTTCGGCGGCGTCACGAATTTCAACGGCGCCGGATTCGAGCCATATACCTGGGCCGCCGCGATCGGCGCGGCGACGAAATACCCGGCCGTCTTCGCGACCTCGCACGTGCCGACGGTGCATCCGATCATGGCGGCCAAGCAGGCCACGACTATCGATCACGTTACGGGCGGACGCTTCGCACTCAACATCGTCACGGGATGGTTTCTGCCCGAGATCGAGATGTTCGGCGCGCCGCAGATGGATCACGATCTGCGGTACGATTGCGCGATCGAATGGCTCGACATCATCAAGCGTCTTTGGACCGAAGACGAGGAATTCGACTACAGCGGCAAGTACTACCGGATCAAGAAGGGTATGCTGCGCCCCAAGCCGATCCAGGCGCCATATCCGGTCGTCATGAACGCGGGTGGTTCCGAAAAGGGGCGTCATTATGCGGCCAGGTATTGCGACGTGGCGTTCGTCATTTTCAATCCCGACGACGCGGCCGACGCCAAGGCCCGGGTCAGGAGCTATCGGGAACTTGCGCGGCGCGAATACGGCCGCGATCTCCAGTTGTGGACCGCCGCCTACGTTGTCCAGGGCGAGACCGAAAAGGACGCCCGGGATTTCTTGGATTACTATGTCTATCAAAAAGGCGATTGGGTCGCGGTGACCAACCTGGTCGAAACGATGGGTATCAACGCGCAGATTTTGTCGCCGGAGACGCTGCGTTCGATGAAGGCGCACTTCATCGCGGGATGGGGTGGTTATCCGCTCGTCGGCACCAACGAGCAGATCGTCGAAGGGCTGGGGCGGCTTTCGGAAATGGGCCTCGATGGCGCGGTGCTCTCGTGGCCGCGCTACATAGACGGAATGCGGCAATTCAAACAGGAGATCCTGCCGCTGGCGAGGCAGGCCGGACTTCGTTAAAAAATCGAACCGGCGCCGGCCTCCGCGCGCGCATGGAAAAATTTTCCCCAAGGAAAAATCTGCAATGTCCGACGCAAGCCAACCGACTATCGATCAAAGAGACCTCGTCGCCTCGATTCCGCGCGACCTTTATTACTCCGGCGGCTGGCACGCCGCGGTCGAGAGCGCCCGCACCGAAGTCTGGAGCCCCTCGACCGGACAATCGCTGGGCAAAGTCGCGTGGGCCGGAGCCGAGGATGTGGATCGCGCGGTGCGCGCGGCGCATGCGGCATTTTTTCAATGGCGCGACGTGAAGCCGCTGGAGCGCGCGAAGATCCTGCGCGAGGTCGCGGCGCTGCTGCGCCGGCATGGACGCGAACTCGCGCTCATCGACGCCGCCGATTGCGGCAATCCGATCGCCGAGATGATAAACGACTCGGCCATCGGTGCCGCGAGCGTGGAATACTTCGCCGGCCTGGTCAGCGAGGTCAGAGGCACCACCATCCCGATGGGCCCCGGCGTGTTGAACTACACGGTGCGCGAGCCCCTGGGCGTCATCGCGCGCATCAACGCCTTCAACCATCCACTGCTGTTTGCCGCGATGCGCACCGGCGCGCCGCTCGCCACCGGCAACACGCTCATCGTCAAGCCGCCCGAGCAGGCGCCGCTCTCCTCGTTGCGATTCGCCGAACTGGTCGGACCGCTGTTTCCGCCCGGCGTGTTCTCGGTGCTTCCGGGAGGGCGCGAGTGCGGCACCGCGCTGACGACGCATCCGCTGGTCGCGAAGGTCGGTTTGATCGGATCGGTGCCGACGGGGAAAGCGATCATGCGGGCGTCGGCCGATTCGCTCAAGAAGGTGGCGCTCGAACTCGGCGGCAAGAATGCGCTGATTGCCTATCCCGACGCCAACCCCGACAAAGTGGCCGCCGGAATCATCCGCGGGATGAACTTTACCTGGTGCGGCCAGTCCTGCGGCTCGACCAGCCGCGCCTTCGTGCACGAGGCGATCCACGACGCGGTGTTGGAGCGCGTAGCCGCGGCGGCGCGCGCGATAAAACCCGGCATCCCGACCGAGCAGAGCACCGCGATGGGCAGCTTGGTCAGCAGGGAGCAGTTCGACAAGGTGATGCGCTACATCGGTTACGGCGTCGAGGACGGCGCCCGGCTGGTCGCGGGAGGCAAACCGCCGCAGGACCCGGCTCTCGGCAAGGGCTTCTTCATCGAGCCAACCATTTTCGCCGACGTCACGCACAAGATGCGGATTGCGCGCGAAGAGATCTTCGGCCCGGTGCTCTGCGTGTTTCGCTGGTCGGACGAGGCCGAGATGCTGCGGGCCGTCAACGATGTCGACTATGGCCTGACGGCTTCGATCTGGACCCGCGATCTTGCCACCGCCCATCGGACCGCCGCGCTCGTCGAGGCCGGCTACGTATGGGTCAACTCGTCGAGCGCGCACTACCTTGCGGCGCCGTTCGGCGGTTACAAACAATCGGGCGTGGGCCGCGAAGAGTCGATCGAAGAACTGCTGGACGCCACGCAAATCAAAAACGTGCACGTCGAGTTCGATGCCTGAATTTTCGGACCTGATCGACGAGCTGGTGGCGGCGAATCATATCCTGTTCGACCAGGGCGTGGTCGACGGATTTGGACACGTCAGCGTGCGACATCCGACGGCGAACGACCGGTTCCTGCTCGCGCGCAGCGTTGCGCCGGCGTTGGCCACGGCCGCCGACATCATGGAGTTCGACCTCGACGGGAATCCGCTGGACGCCCGCGGCCGCGCGGTCTACCTCGAACGATTCATCCATAGCGAAGTCTACCGCGCGCGGCCGGATGCCGGCGCGGTGGTGCACAGTCACTCGCCGGCGGTGGTGCCCTTCAGCGTGGTTAACGACACGCCCCTGCGCGCCATCTGGCACCTCGGCGGAATTCTCGGCGTGGGCTGCCCGGTGTTCGAAATCCGTGCGGCCGCGGGGCCGGGCACCGATCTGCTGATTCGCAACCGCGCCCTGGGAGCGGCCCTGGCCAAATCGCTCGGGCAAGGATCGGTCGTGCTGATGCGCGGTCACGGCTGTACGGTCGTGGGATCCACCGTGCGCCACGCAGTTTTCAACGCGGTTTACACGGAGATCGGCGCTGCGCTGCAGTCCGAGGCGATGAGCCTCGGCGCGGTGACCTACCTCACCCGCGAGGAGGCGGCGGCCGCCGCGGCCTGCAACGCCGGACAGATCGATCGGTCCTGGGAACTGTGGCGGATGCGGGCGGAGCGGCGGCGGCTTCAGCTCCAGACCTGACGCGCGGTTTCCACGACCAGTTCCAGCTTGCGCTTCTGATCGTCCTCGCTGAGCAGATTGCCGGCAAACTCTGACGCGAAACCGCACTGCGGGCTGAGCGCCAGCTGTTCGAGCGCGAGGTAGCGGCCGGCCTCGTCGATTCGCCGCTTCAGATCGTCAATCGTTTCCAGTTGCGCCACCTTGGTGCTGACCAGGCCGAGCACCACCGTCTTGCCCTTGGGCACGAAGCGCAGGGGCTCGAAACTGCCGGCGCGCGGCGAGTCGTATTCGAGCAGGAAACGGTTGTGGTTCAGCTCGTTGAACAGCGTCTCCGCGATCGCATCGTAGGCGCCCTCGCGATGCCACATGCTGCGCTGGTTGCCGCGGCACAGGTGAATTCCGAAGGTCACCTCGCCGAAGCCTCGAATCAAATCGTTGTCGGCCTCGAGCGAGCGCCTGAAGTTCGCGAGGGGATCTTCACCGCGCGCCCGCATCGCGTCGAGCGACGGGCCGTCGACGTAGGCGGTATAGCCGGGCGCGTCGATATGAACGTAACGGCATCCCGCGCCGGCCAGCCCCGCGATCATCGCGCGCTCGACCTCGACCACGTCGGCCAGGAAGTCCTCCATCGCCGGGTAAACGTGCGCGGAATTGGCAAGGTCGACGCGCTGCGAAATCCGGTCGGGCCCGATCAACGTAACCTTGACCGGCTTGCGCGCGACCGCCGCCGCGTAGCTGTACTCCTCGAGCACCAGGTTGCGCCGCAGTCGCAACCGCTCGACCACGCGCTGGCGCTGCACCACAGGCGTTCCCTTGTGGCGTTCGTCGCTCAGCGAAAGATCGAAGCGCTGGAGCGGCTGGGCACCCGCGTTGCGCTGGTCGTAGAAATCGAGCGTCGCCTGCCCGCGGTCGTAACCCGAAACCGCTTCGCCGAAGCTGTCTTGGAAATTCAGCCGGCGAAATTCGCCGTCGGTGAGGACCTCGAAGCCGATCTGCTCCTGCAAGCGGATCGCGCGATCGACGGCTTGGTCTTCGGCGGCGCGAAATTCGCCGTCGGAGATCTCGCCGCGCTCGTGGCGAAGACGGGCATGCGCCAGCGCGTCGGGCCGCAGCAGGCTGCCGACGACGTCGGTGCGGATGCCGTCGAGGCTCTTCACCTAGATGAACGCAAGGCCGCCGTCGCAGTTGATGGTCTGGCCGGTGATGAAGCCCGCGTCGTCCGAGGCGAGGAACGCGACCACGCCGACCAGGTCTTGCGGCGTTTCGTGATGCTTGAGGCACTGCATCTTGAGCATCATCTCTTTCTGTTCCGGCGTGACGGTCGCGCGCGCGATTTCGGTGTAGACCGGCCCCGGCGTGATCGCGTTGACGCGCACGTTGAACTCGCCGAGCTCGCGCGCCATCGCGCGCGTCAGGCCGAGCACTCCCGCCTTGGACGCCATGTAGTGCGCGTAGCCCGGACGCGCCAGCATGTAGGCCGCCGACGAGATGTTCACGATCGCCCCGCTCTTCTGCTCGCGCATCGGCGCGCTGCACGCCTTGCCCGCGAGCCATACGCCCTTGAGGTTGACCGCCATCAGGCCGTCCCATTCGGCGACGCTCATTTCCCAGAACGGCTTCATCTGGATGGTCGAGAAGATAGCCGCGTTGTTGATCAGCACGTCGACGTGGCCGAACGCCTTGAGCGCCTCGTCGACCATCTGCTTGCACGACGCCTCGCTCGAGACGTCGGTGGTGCAGAAGATCGCGTTGGCGCCGGCGTCGGTGACTTCGGCCAGCACGCCGCGGCCCTTGTCCGCGTTGACGTCGGCCAGCACGACGTTGCATCCCTCGTCGCGGAACCGGCGCGCGTACGCGCGGCCGATGCCTTGAGCGGCGCCTGTCACGATCACGGTTTTGCCTGCCAATCCGTTTAGAGGCATGGGTCACCCTTCCTTTGAGCGATAGCTTGGTTCGCCCGCGGGCGTTGCTTTGGTTTTACTGCGAAACCGGGCTTCGCAAAACGCTTAGTAATCTAAGTAATTTGCATAATTACCACCCGCGCGGCTTGAGCGTCAAGCCGGCCGCGGCTCACGACTGGCGCGGCGCGCGTCCTTCGATCAGCGCTCTGAGCCGCGACGGTAGGGCGCTGTGGAATTCCATCGGGGCGCCCGAGACCGGGTGGCGAAATTTCAGCTCGCACGCATGCAGCGCGAGCCGCCGCGCCGGATCGGTTTTCGCGCCGTACTTGCGATCGCCGGCGACCGGATGGCCAAGCGCCGCCAGTTGAACGCGGATCTGGTTGCGGCGCCCGGTTTCGAGGGTAAGCTCGAGCAGCGATCGGTCTCGTTTCGCGCGCAGCACGCGGTAGTGCGTGATCGCCAACTCGCCGCCCTCCTCCACGCGACGAACCATCAATGATTTGCTTTCAATCAGCCGATCCTTGAGCGTCCCCTGCGCCTGTGCCGGCACGCCTTCGACGATCGCCAGATATCTTTTGATGACCCCCTTCCAGTTCCGTTGAAGCGCGTTCTGTGCCGACTCATTCCGTGCGAACATCATGAGGCCGGAGGTCTCGCGGTCGAGCCGATGCACGATGTAGACCTGTTGCAGCGACGTTTTCGCCAGCGCCTGCAGATGCGTGTGGAGGATTCGATACGCCGTCTTCTCCTTCTCGCGCTCGGAGCCCATCGAAAGAAGCCCTGGCGGTTTGTCGACCACGACGACCGCGTCGTCCACGTGCACGATTCTGAGTCCGTGGCGTTCGAGCGCCGCGTCGCCGACCGGCGCGCGCGCCGCGATCGTCACGACGTCGCCCGGCGCCAATTCCGTATCGTGCCGGACCGCCGCCTTGCCTTGCACGGTTACCGCCTGGAACCGGAGAAGGTCCTTCGCCTGTTTGCGCGACAATCCCAGCGGCAAGCCGGTCAGATACGGCAGCAGTTCGCATCTGAATGCGACCTGGAACTGACGCTGCTTCGTCACCATGAGGCTTCGCGCATCATCCTGAAGCTCTGGAGTTAGCCACAGATCGCACCGCCGCGGAAAGCGGGCGATGGCTTGGATTTTGCTAAACTCGTGTCAGGATCGATCTATGAAAGTGCACGCGTTCAGCGATTTCGACCTCGACATCGCTCGCACCCGCATTGTCCTGTCCTTGTTGGCGATGCTTTCATTATATATCGATCCGACTACGGCCGGCGGCCTGTTTCACCTGACCCCTTACGTGCTGGCGATTCTTATTTGTCACCTGACCTACAGCGTCGGAACCTATTTTCTCCTCGAATACCAGATTGCCAAGCGCTGGCTGCCGAGCGCCACGACGCTGCTCGATCTGCTCTTTGCGATGGGGATCGCGTACCTGACCGAAGGCCAGACCGGCCCTTCCTATGTTTTTTTCGTGTTTGCGATTATCGCGGTCGGTGTGCGCGCAACCCTGCGCGCGATCATCTGGGTCACGCTGTGCGGAGTGGCGCTCTACCTGCTGGTGATTTCCGTCTCGGACCGGCTGACCGGCGCGTACGTGATGCGCGCGGTGTACCTGGCGATCGCGGGCTACCTGGTCGGTTTCTTTGCGCAACAGCGGGCGAACTATGAAGACCGGGTGCGTGAGCTCGAGGCGCAGGGCGAGCGGCATTTGATCGCGCGCCTGTTGCACGACAGCTACGTGCAATCGCTGGCCGGCGTCAACCTGCGGCTCGAAAGCTGCCGCGAGTTGTTGCGCAGAGGACGCCCGGACGACGCTTCGCGCGAACTGAATGAGCTCCAACTCGGAGTGAAACGGCAATTCGACGAGGTGCGCGAATACGTGCGTTCGCTCGCCGGGGTCGATTCGAATTCGACGCACGAGATTGCGGACATCTCGGCCGATCCGAAAATCCAGATAAGCGGGGTGTTCAACGGCAGCAGCCGGTTGGGCGAACGGATACTCCAGATAATGCTCGAGGGGCTGCGCAACGCGCGCAAGCATGCAAGAGCGACTTCGGTGCGGATCGAGGCCTCTGAAATTGCCGGACGGGTGCTGATCACGATCGCCGACGACGGGGTGGGCTTTCCGCCCGCGGCCGATCCGCCGTGGACGATTGCCTCCCACGTCGCCGAGACCGGCGGCCGGCTGAGCTTCAGCGAAAGCGGCCCCGCCTGCCTGCAAATCGAAATACCCAAGGCCTGAAAGGAGCGTCCGCTGAACCCATTACGTTTGATAATCGCCGACGACCATGCGCTTTTTCGGCAGGGATTGCGTTCGCTGCTGGTGCTGGAGGGTCTTGAAGTCGTGGCCGAAGTCGAACAGGCGGGCAGCCTGGAAGCCGCGCTCGCGGCCAATCCGTGCGACGTTTTGCTGCTCGATCTGCAGATGGAGCAGTGGTCGATGGACCAGATTCCGGAGCTCTCGCGCAAAACGGCCATAGTCGTCCTTACCGCGGACGAACGGGTCGAAATCGGCCTGACGGCGCTGCGCCTGGGCGCGCGCGCGATCGTGCAGAAGCGCTTCGCGATCGAAACCTTGATGACGGCGATCCAGGCCGTCGCCGACGGCCTGGTCTGGATGCCGCCCGCGATGCAGGCGGCCTTGGTGGGGCAGGACGGCCCGGCCGCGAAGAAGCTGACCCCGCGCGAATCGGAAATCGTGCGCTACGTGGCGGTGGGGATGCGCAACGCCGAAGTGGCGGCGCGGCTCTCGCTCAGCGAGAGCACGGTGAAAACTCACCTGACCAACATTTTTCAGAAGCTCGGAATTCGCGATCGGATTGAACTCACACGCTATGCGATCAAGACCGGATTGGTCACGGTCCAGGATCACTGAGGGATCGCTGGATCGCTGAGGGATCACTGAAAATCGTTGAAACGAGCAGAACTATCGCTCGGGCGCCAATTAACCGAGCGTTGGACGGCCGAGAACACTGGCTCGATTTTCGCTAGCAGGTTACGGCGAGCGTTCGGTAGGGCTCTAGCGCGTCCAATTGGCACTCGAAATGCCATGGATGAGTGCATCTGCCTCAATTCTAGGCAGCATTTTTGCACGACAATGAAGTCTGATTTCAGCGAACCTGAGCTATCGATCGCGCGTGCTCGCGTCGCTCTCTCCCTGATCGTGACCCTGTCGCTTTACGTAGATCCGAATACCGGCGGACTATTTGGCATCAGCAAAGGGCAGCTTACAATCCTCGGCTGTCACTTCATTTATAGCGCACTAACATATTTGGCACTGAGCCACGGCATAGCGACCACTTCCGTACGTAAGCTCTCCATTGGACTCGACTTGCTCTTTGCTACCGCCATCGCATTTGTAACCGAGGGTCGAACCAGCCCATCATTTGTCTTCTTTGTGTTTGCGATTTTCGCTCTAGGCTTTCGAATGAGCTTTCGCGGCACTCTGATGGTGACGTTATGCAGCGTGGCGCTGTACGTCTCGGTCATCCTTTTTTCCAATGGCCTTTCGAGTCCCTACACGATGAGAGCGGTGTATCTGGCCATCGCCGGATGTCTTATCGGATTCTTCGGGCAGGAGCGCATCACTTTTGAAACGCGGCTCCGCGAATTGGAAGCTGCGGCATCACGAGAGACGATAGCGCGTTCTCTGCACGACGGTTATATCCAGGCGCTAGCCGGTCTAAGCCTGCGACTGGAAAGCTGCCGCGATATGCTGGTTAGTAACCAGCCCGAAGAGGCTCTCGGTGAGATTAAGGAAACCCAATCCGAAGTGTCCCGCGAATATGACAAAGTCAGAGAATATGTTCGTCTTCTCGCTGGCGCAGAGAGGCAAATCAGTAATCCGGCCCTCAATGATGATTCCGATGTCGAATTTCAGGTGCAAGCTTCGTTCGGCGCTCGAGGCGCGCTGATCGAACACATCATGCAGATGATCCTTGAAGGCGTGAGAAATACCCGAAGGCATGGACATGCCGAATCTGCTTCTATCAATGTCAATCGAGCCGCGGCGACAATTAATTTAATCATTGAAGACGATGGCGTCGGATTCGGTGTTTCTGCGAATCCGCCGTGGACGATTGCTTCACGGGTGGCCGAATTGGGCGGCCGGTTGGTAATCAGGACAGCTCGTCGGGGAGCTCACCTGGAAATTGCAATCCCGGTGCCGTAGACGATGAAGACGCCAATTCGTCTGATAATTGCTGACGATCACGCGATCTTCAGAAGTGGCCTGAAGTCCCTCCTTCGGCGTCAGCGCGAAATGCAGGTGGTTGCGGAAGTCGACAGCGCTGGCGCTCTGGCGCAAGCGCTGGCTCATACGGCTTGCGACGTTCTCCTGCTTGACCTGCAGATGGAACGCTGGGCGCTCGATGACATCAAGGAGCTCTCGGATCTCACCAGGGTGGTGGTGCTAACGGCGAGCGAGAGCGTGGAAAACGCCGTCAGAGCGATGCGGCTTGGAGCCCGAGCCGTCGTGCAGAAGCGATTTGCCGTGCGAACTCTGATGGAGGCGATACACGCTGTGGTTGATGGCCTGGTCTGGATGCCGCCAACGCTGCAGGTGGAGATAGCAGCTCAGTGGGGCGCTTCAGCGGCAAAACAGCTGACGATCCGCGAAACCGAGATTGTACGTCAGGTCGCTACCGGACTTCGGAATGCCGAGATCGCAGAGCGCTTGTCTATCACTGAAACCACGGTCAAGACTCATCTCAACCATATTTTCTCCAAGCTGGAATTGCGCGATCGCGTGGAGTTGGCGGTCTACGCACTGCGTCATGGCCTGGTCGCCAAACAGACCCCGAGCGAGGGCTCGGGTCCGGCGTGATCCGGCTTTCGACCGCAGCTTGAGCGTCTGCGCGACGGCGACGCGCACTTCCCCCTCATCGTTACAATTCGGATTGATCGCGATGCCTGCTTGATAGGCATCCGGTTCTTTTTTGAGCAGCTCGATCTATCCCTCCCACGGTTATCTGGCCATTCTCTCGAACTAACGATGGACGTTAGTTACATCTAAAGTTTTGTCGATCTTTGCCCGAGCTGGCGTTACCCCCTTCGTTCCCAATGGCATGCTCGTTGCGTTAGCGCTCGTGCAATTTGCACGATGCGCCGTGACTGCATGTTCTGTGGCTGTTGGCTTAGCTGCAGCCGGTAGCGCGCGGCCATGCTGCGCACACTCAACTGAAAGCGGTCGTTCCCTGAATGAGTATGAAATGAGTACGAATAGTCAACGCGGATGGTCGTTTCTGCTCTTTCTCGTTGGATATGCATTTGTACTAGGCAGTTGTTTTTCTTCTGATGTTGTTCTTTCAGAGGTTGTCCTTTTTTCAGTTGCTGGACTGGGTTGCCCGGTTACCGTCGCGCTGTTGTGGCCTCGTGTATCGATGGAAGTTCGGTCCGCGAATGCGACGACAGGCTAGGCTGCTCCCAGGTAAGGGCCATTCTCAAGGCATGCGCGTCGGCGAACGAAAAATAGAACTTTATTCTTGAACCGGAGGAATTCACCCGATGGGGGCGAATAGAAAACAAGGCTGGTACTTGCTCGTGTTTATCATTGGATTCACTTTCTTGCCGGCGGGCGTGGCCTACCTCGGTCCCATCTTTAGCTTGGTCGGATTGGCCTGTCTGATTGTTTCGATGGTCGGATTTTGCCGCATCAAACCTCTCGAGCATGCCGTGACGCCGGAGCTCTCGGTGGTGCCACCCACGGCGCCGCCCAAGCCGGACCGCGCCGTCGGATCGCGCTGAATCGATTAACCATACGGTCAAGGGGAAAGCCGATGAAGGTTCTAGGTCTGTTAATAACCGTGCTCGGATGGCTGATCGCGGTCAGCAGCGTCGCAGTGTCGAGTGTGGGACTTCAACTCTTTGTCGCGCTGCTCGGGCTGTTGGTCGCCCTGGGCGGAGTGATCGGGGTTCTCAACGGCGCTCACCTCAAGAACGCGATATGGAAAAGCTGAATCTCGATTCTTAAAGCGGAACCTTAGGGAAATATTGGGGAGACACTTGCATGATCGCTAGAGTCAACAAGCTTAGGCGAACCCTGTCATTGCTGTTCGCGATGCTGTGGCTGTGCGGTGGCATGATGCCGGCAGTCGTTTGGGCAACCGATCCGCCGCCGGTACAGTTGGCTCAGGCAGCACCCTCGACGGCGCCGGCTCCCGCCGCGAAGACCCCTCCGCCAGTGCCCATCACCGACGCCGATCTGAAGGGCGTCACCGGCCCCAAGCCCGATGACCTGGCCAAGGGCGACCCGGGCGGCACGCTCACCGGCAGCGTGAACGACATAGTGGTTAGCGATTCAAAAAAAGGACTGACGCTCGCGGACCTGGTCAACATGGTCGGTCAGAACCGCATCGCTATCAACTTCGTCTGGACGCTGGTCACCGGTTACCTCGTAATGTTTATGCAGGCGGGGTTCGCGCTGGTCGAGACCGGGCTGTGCCGGGCAAAGAACGCCAATCATACCATGATGATGAATTTCATGGTTTACGGGTTCGGACTGTTCGCCTACTGGGTGATGGGCTTTGCGTTGCAGCAGGGCGGCTGCGCGCCGAATGCCAACCTGGGCGGACTTAGTCCGCTCAACTCGGAATTCGCGATCAACTTCATCGGTGGCAAATCGTGGGGACTATTCGGACAGAGGGGATTTTTCCTCAGCGGCTCGACCTACGATGTCGGAGTGATGGTCATGTTCCTGTTCCAGATGGTGTTCATGGATACCGCGGCGACGATCGTCACCGGGGCCGCGGCCGAACGCTGGAAGTTCGCGGCCTTCGCGGTATCGAGCATGTTCCTCGCGGCTATCACCTATCCGCTCTACGGCAACTGGGCGTGGGGCGGTGGATGGCTGTCACAACTCGGCGTCAACTATCACATTGGCCACGGCTACTGCGACTTCGCGGGTTCGGGAGTCGTGCACGCGGTGGGCGGTGTGAGCGCGCTGGCGGTTTCAATGATCATCGGGCCGCGTATCGGCAAGTACAAGCGTGACGGCCGGCCAAACCCGATGCCGGGCCACGATATCACGATGGTGCTGCTCGGATGCTTCATCCTGGCCTTCGGCTGGTTCGGGTTTAACCCCGGCAGCACGCTGGGCGCCTCGGGCGCGGGCAACCTCAGGATCGGCTCGATTGCGGTCAACACGATGCTCGCCGGTGCTACCGGCTCGTTCGCCTCGCTACTCTACATGTGGATCCGCTTCGGCAAGCCTGACGCATCGATGGCAGGTAATGGCTTGCTGGCCGGGCTGGTCGCCATCACGGCGCCAAGCGGATTCGTCAACACGGTCGGCGCGGTGATCATCGGCTTTGCGGCCGGGATGCTGGTCTGCCTCAGCGTCGAGTATGTCGAGCGTGTGCTCAAGGTTGATGATCCAGTCGGAGCAATCTCGGTACACGGCGCCTGCGGGTTGTGGGGCGTACTGTCGGTCGGCCTGTTCGCTGACGGTACCAGCAACTACGGCGGTAGCTGGAACGGTGTGGACGGCTCGGTGCGCGGGCTGTTCTACGGCGACCCGGGCCAATTGGTTGCGCAGCTTATCGGATGCGCAACGCTGGTGGGGGTCGTGTTCACGATTTCCTATCTCGGAAATTGGCTGATCGACGGACTGGTGGGCCAGCGCGTGGGCGCGGCCAGTGAGCTGGAAGGTCTCGACCTGCCCGAGATGGGCGCGCTTGGATATCCGGAATTTCAACTGGTGACTTCGGGCCTTGGACGTTCGGTGGAAGTCGCGGACTGACGGAGGACTAGGTAATGGCAGGGCAAATCGTGTTCGGAGTGTTGATGCTGATCGTGTTCGCGCTGTGGCAGCTTGCCAAGCCCGGCAAGAGCGTGTTCGACAAGTAGGCTACGGTCCCATAGAGCCCGTGGCAATGCCGAGCGCAATCGCACAGGATGAGGGCCTGGTGGCAGACCGGAAACCAACCCCCATCATCCGCGATGCCGAGCAGTTGCTCCGGCGCGGGATCGACGCGCTGGAACACGACCGGTTCGAGGAAGCGGCGGGCCTGCTGCAACAGGCGGTCGATCAGGCGCCGGAATCGCCGATGGCCTCACTGGCGCTGGGAATCGCGCTTCTTCGCCTGTTGCGAGTTCCAGAGGCCACAGGCGCGCTGGAAAATGCCATCGCGCTCGATCCTGGGGCGTTCTATCCGCACTTCCGGATGGCCGAGCTTTACATGCGCGTCGGACTCGTGGCCCAGGCCGAGGAGGAGCTCGCGCGCGCGATGGAGCTGAGCACTGACGACTACGAGCGTCGGCTGGTCCGCGAACTGCGCGCGATCGATCGCAAGCGGGCACCGCGGCGCATCTGGCGCCCGGACTTCGCCGGCTTCCTGGGCAGAAAACCGAGGCCCTGACCGGGAACCTGCCTATGACCAAGGAGCGGCACATCATGTTGACTCTCGGCACCGGGGCACTCGCGGCCGCGGCCGCGATCGGAGTGTTCGGCGCGCCGCCGATACCGGTCGCCGCGGGAGTCTTGATAACGGTGGTGTGGTTGATTAAACGCGGCCCGGCCGTCTGAACGCTGAAGCGCGGTCCTGGAGGAGTTCAAGTGAAAAAGATCGAAGCCATCATCAAGCCCTTCACCCTGGACGCCGTGAAGGAAGAACTGCAAAAGGTCGGGATCACCGGCATGACCGCATACGAAGTCAAAGGCTTCGGCCGTCAAAAGGGCCATACCGAGCTCTATCGTGGCTCCGAGTACGTGGTCGATTTCCTGCCCAAAGTGAAGCTGGAAATAATCGTACGCGACGACCAGCTCACCTCGGTCGTGCAAGCCATCACCCGCAAGGCACAAACCGGCAAAATCGGCGACGGCAAGATCTTCGTCTCCGACCTGAGCGATGTGATCCGCATCCGTACAGAAGAGCATGGCGACAACGCCATCTGATCGAAGGTACGGGTCGCCGCGGTTGTGATTGATGGTACTGGTACTTGGGCTGATTCTGCTGGCGGTGTTACTCGGGCCGGTACTGATAAAACCGATCGAACGTAACATCGAGATTTTCTTCCTGGTCGTCGGGACGCTGGCGGCCGCGATGAGCGGGCAGTTGAGCTGGCCGCTGCTGCACGCCGCGGCGACCGAGCCTGTGGCGCTGACCGTCGCGGTCCTCGTGTTCGGCGCCGTCGCGCGCCTGATGCGCCCCACCTTCGACCACTGGATCGAGCGCCTCCTCGGAGTGATGTCGGCGCATTGGATTTACTTGATTCTGATCATCGCTCTCGGGCTGCTCTCCAGTGTAATTACCGCGGTCATCGCTGCGCTGATCCTGGTCGAAGCGATCTCGCTGCTCAAGCTCGATCGCAAGAGCGAAATAGCCGCGGTCGTTCTGGCCTGCTTCGCGATCGGCCTTGGCGCGGCGCTGACGCCTGTGGGCGAACCGCTAGGGACGATTGCAATAGCCGCCCTTCATGCGGATTTCTGGTACTTGGTCCGGCTGCTCGGCTGGCTGGTGGTCGCCGGAATATTGATCGTTGGAATGGTGAGCCTGATTTTCCCGGTCCGGCATGGAGAGTCGCTCAGCGCCGAGCGCGACGAGCAAACGTGGACGGAGGTGGCGGTCCGCGCCGGCAAAGTGTACCTGTTCGTGGCTGGCCTGGTGGGACTGTCGTGGGGGCTCAGGCCACTGGTCGACGTCTTCATAAGCCGGATGCCCGGGCCGGTGCTCTTCTGGCTTAACAGCATCTCGGCCGTGGTCGACAACGCGACACTCACCGCCGCCGAGATAGGTCCCTCGCTCACCATCGCGCAACAGCGCGCGATTCTCATGGGCCTGCTGATCAGCGGAGGCATGCTGATTCCCGGCAACATACCGAACATCGTGGCAGCCGGACGGCTCGGCATCGGCAGCCGCGAATGGGCGCGCGTCGGCTTGGCGACGGGGCTGCCGCTAATGGCACTGTGTTTCGCGGCCCTGCTATGGATAGGCTAAAAGCATCGGGTACGGCCGATCGCGCTGCCTATTTCAGAGCATCTGCCCGCTACGCAAGCAGCCTCTGCTGACTGAGATCCGCCTCGATTGATCGAAATTCCGCTGGTACGTGTCTGAACTTACCATCTTCGGTTGATTCGTCATCATTCGTTAGTCGTAGTCGAAAATCATTCTTACGATTTATACGAGCGTCGGCACATCGATTGCTCTCTAGCGCGCTGATCCATCGCGTACCTGCATAGCCTGGCGTACGGCGTCGCAGTGCGCGCGGCAAACCAGAACCCAGCAGGAGGAAACAATCAAAGTGTTCTGTGAAAGAATAGTAGGAACCTACAGTCTGTTTCGGGAAAGATTGCGAGACGCGGAGGTTCGAAAGAAGGCCGGCTCCCTGTTGCTGGGAAAGATGATCGGTCTGGCTATTGTCCTGTTCCTCGCCTCGAAGTGGTATCTCCCCACGCAAGCCTTCGCGGATGCGGCTCCGCCGTCGCCGCCGCCGTACATCAACGCGATCAATACGGTGTGGACGCTGGTCGCGGCCTACCTAGTGTTCTGCATGCAGGTCGGGTTCGTGATGCTCGAGGCCGGCTTCGCGCGCTCGCGTGAAACCGTAAACATCCTGGTCGAGGGAATCGCCGACACCTGTATCTGCGGCGTCACCTTCTGGCTGTGGGGCTTTGCCTTCATGTTCGAGCCCGGCACGCCATGGATCGGCACCACCGGCTTCATGCTGCACGGTCTGCCGGCGACTTACGGCACCACCGGCGTTCCGCTGCTCGCCTACTGGGTCTTCCAGTACGCCTTCGCCGACACGTGCTCGACGGTCACTTCGGGCGCAATGATCGGGCGCTGCGGGTTCGTCGGCGATCTGCTTTACAGCGTCGGCGTAACCGGATTCATCTATCCGATCATCGGCCACTGGGCGTGGGGTCCGGACGGATGGCTCGCGGTCATGAATCCGGTTTCGTTCCACGACTTTGCGGGTTCCACCGTGGTGCACACGATCGGCGGTGTGATTTCGCTGGCCGGCGCGATCGCGCTCGGTCCCCGGCTTGGCAGAGTTTTCAAGCGCGACGGCGGACAACCGATGAAGCCGCACGATCTCATCATCGGCGCGACCGGCGGACTCATCCTGTGGTTCGGATGGTACGGGTTCAACCCCGGCAGCACCTTGTCCGCCCTCGACGCGGCGGGCATCGGCCGCGTCTCCTTCAACACCACCCTGGCGGCGTGCTCGGCGGGTCTGACCGCGCTCTTCATCTCGTATTACAAGACCGAGGGCAAGTGGGACCTTGCATTAACGGTCAACGGCTTTCTGGCCGGCCTGGTCGCGATCACCTGTCCCTGTTACTGGGTCGACCCCGAAGGCGCGTTTCTCCTCGGGATCGGCGCGGGCTTCGTCGTGGTCTATGGAATCGACCTGCTCGAATACCTGCGCATCGACGATCCGATCGGCGCCGTTCCGGTGCACGCGTTCGCGGGAATCTGGGGCACGCTGTCGCTGGGACTCTTTGCGGCTGGAAAATACGGGGCGCCCACGGCCACCGGGGCTGACGTCAGCAGTGTCGTCACCGGCCTCTTCTACGGTGGTGGGCTGGGCGTGCTGAAGGCCCAGGCGATTGGCAGCTTTTCGATCGCCGTCGCAACATTCATCGCGTCGATGGTTCTGATGTACGCGGTCAAAGCTACCGGAACGCTGCGCATCTCGACCGAGGGCGAGATCGAAGGCCTCGATATTCACGAGCATGGCTTCCCGGCCTATCCCGAATACGTCGTCACGGGCGAAGACGGATGCCCGAAGACTATCGACGATGTGCCGGTCGGCCGCCGCACAGCGACGAAGCTTCCGAGGATCGGCATGAAAAAAGCCAGTTGAATGTAACTGTGGGTTGGCCGGCTCCAAATGGAGCCGGCCAACTCTTGTTTCTGGCTCTCTCGAGCAAACCGAACCCCGAACAACACCGGCTGTGCCCCCGCCGGATCCCTTATCGTCCAGGGAATCGTGTCAAACAGAACAGATACCATTTCCAACGGCGAGCGGCGCACGCTGACCGGCATCTTCATCGGCCCCCCGCGCGACGTCAAAGATCCCGCGATCTTTCACTCGATGTCGCTGGTGGCCTTCCTTGCGTGGGTGGGCCTCGGATCGGACGGCCTCAGTTCGTCCTGCTATGGTCCGGAGGAGGCATTCATCGCGCTCGGCCCGCATCAGTACCTCGCCGTGTTCCTGGCGCTCCTGATGGCGCTCACCGTATTCATAATCTCCGCGTCTTATTGCCAGACCATCGACCAGTTTCCCACTGGCGGCGGCGGATATCTGGTCGCGACTAAACTGCTCGGGCGTGAGGCGGGCCTGGTCTCCGGATGCGCCTTGATCGTCGACTACGTACTCACGGTCTCGATCTCGATCGCCAGCGGAGCCGACGCGATCTTCAGCTTCCTGCCGGTCCAGTGGGCCCCGTTCAAGATGTACGTATGCATCGCCGTGGTGCTGGCGATGGTCGGGATGAACCTGCGCGGGGTGAAGGAATCGGTGCTCACGCTGCTGCCGATTTTCATCTCGTTTGTCCTGATGCATACCGTTCTCGTGGTCTATGCGCTGGTCGCGCGCGAGGGCGAGCTTCCCGCGATCGCCGGCAACGCCATCCGCCAGGCCCATGACGGCTTTGGCTCGCTCGGGGCGCTCGGGCTGGCGGTGGTGTTCTTCCGCGCGTACAGCATGGGCGCGGGAACCTACACGGGAATCGAGGCGGTCAGCAACGGCCTGCCAATTCTGCGCGAGCCCAAAGCCGAGACCGGCAAGCGCACGATGATTTACATGGCCGTGTCGCTGGCGTTCATCGCCGGCGGCATCCTGATCGCCTACCTGCTGGAAGGAGTCGAACCGCATCACGGCAGGACGCTCAATGCGGTGCTCTTCGAACAGATCACCGCTCGATGGCGGATCGGCGGACTGAACCTCGGCCCGTGGGTCGTCACCTTCACGCTCCTGACCGAGGGCGCGCTGCTGTTCGTCGCGGCCCAGACCGGCTTCGTCGGCGGACCGCAGGTGCTGGCGACGATGGCGGTCGATCGCTGGGTGCCGCGCCGCTTCGCGAGCCTGAGCGAGCGCCTGGTCACGCAGGACGGAGTGCTGGCGATGGGCCTCGCCGCGGCGGTGATTCTTTTCCAGACCCGCGCCGCGGTCAGCGTCCTGGTCGTGCTTTACGCGATCAACGTCTTTGTGACTTTCACCCTTTCGCAACTCGGGATGAGCCGGCTCTGGTGGAACGCGCGCGCGACGGAACCGAGATGGATTCGCAAGCTGCTCGTGAATGGAATTGGATGCCTCTTCACGGCGATGATCCTGTTCCTGACGGTGACGCTGAAATTCAACCAGGGCGGATGGATAACCGTGGCGATGACGGGCAGCGTGGCGGCCGTTTGTTGCCTGGTCCGCCGCCACTACGATCGCGTCAACCGTGCGATCGAGCAGCTCGAGGTCGAGGTGCTGCCGCAGCTCTTCAGCGCTCCGGCAAAAGAGGCCGCGCCGCGCGATCCCGCCTTGCCCACCGCGGTCCTGATGGTCAACGGCTTCAACGGACTCGGGCTTGCGACGCTCACCAGCATCGCGAGGCTGTTCCCCGACCAGTTTCGCAACGTCGTCTTCATCTGCGTGGGCGAGGTCGATTCGGCTCTGTTCAAGGGTCCTGAGGACCTGCGGCAGCTCGAGGCCCGGATCGCCGACGACCTGCTGGAGTATTGTCAACTCGCGGCGGACCTCGGCTTCCACGCCGAACTGCGCGCCGCGATCGGAACCGACGTGGTGATGGAGCTTCGGCGGCTCTGCTTCGAGGTCGCCCGCGAGTTCAGGCACTCCGTGTTCTTTGCGGGACAATTAGTCTTCGGTGACGACCTCAACGGCTTCATGAGCCGTTTCCTGCACAACCATACCGCGCTAGATCTGCTTCAGTCGCTCCAGATGCACGGTATGAGCCTGGTCATCCTGCCGGTTCGGGTCGCGCCAGTGCGGCCGACGGAGACCATGCCGGACGTTGTGCCCGAGGCAGTTCTCGTCTGAGCTCAAAGGCAATCTCAGTGGTACTGCTCCAGATCGACTTTTATTGCATCACCGCTCGGACTTCTTTTCTCGTGCGTGAGGATGAACTTCCGGCTCAGGCGAATCCCAGTTCGGTCGCCGCGATCAGTTCCAGGACTTCGTCGCGCTTGAAGGTGTGCAGCGGCGCCGAGCGCAGGTCGCGGAAATAGCGCTCCAGCGGATTGCCCCTGAGATAGCCCTGGCCGCCGGCGATACGGGTCGCCAGGTTGGCGACCTCGAGCATATTCTCCGCCACGAAAGTGCGCAGCGTCTCGTTCGTCATCACCTGCCGTTCGCCATAGGTGCGCCCCTCGGACATCTCGCGCGCGAGCGTGTAGATGAGCGTGCGGCAAGCCTCCAGCCGATTGTGCATCTCGCCGAGCGCGAAGCGGGCCGCCGGCAAAGTGCCGACCAACTGCCCGCTCTTCTGCAATTTGCGCGTCCGCGCGTAGTCCAGCACGTAGTTATACGCGGCCTGGCCGATCCCGAGGTAAACCGCCGAGAAGGACAGGCAGTACCAATGCGCCACTTTCACGAATTCCTCGAAGAAATGACCTTCCTCCCCGATGAGCTGATCCGACGCCGCAAAAACGTCGCGAATCATGATGGTGTTGCTGCCGGTCGCGCGCATTCCCATCGCGTCCCAGTTTTCGATCACTTCCAGGCCGGGCGCATCGCGCGGCAGCAGGAAAACGCATCCCCCCGATTCCGATCCCTGGTAATCTTCGAGCGAGGTGCTGATGCCGAAGTAGTCGACCACCGGCGAAAGGGTGCAAAAGACCTTCTGGCCGTTGAGCAAATAGCCGCCGGGCACTTTGCGCGCCTTGGTGTTGGGCGAGAGGATCGAGCGCGCGCCGCCGCCTTCGGTGTAGAATCCGTTCATCAACATTTTTTTGCGGCCGACGTTTTCCAGGTACAGCGCTTTCTGTTCGGTGGTCATGAATGGGGTATAAAAGCGCACCGTGTTGCAGTGCATGTTGATCGCAAAGGCGGTGGCGCAGCAGCCTTGCACGAGCTGTTCCTGGGCGAGGACGAACGTCAACGGGTCGGCGCCCCAACCGCCGTACGCTTTCGGGGTGGTCAGGGCCGTGTAGCCGGTCTCCTTGAGCCGCGCGATATTTTCGAAAGGGAAGCTGCCTTCGCGGTCGTGCTGCTCCGCGCGCGATGCGAACTCCTGCGCAAGCTCCTTGGCAAGAGCGACTATGCGCTGCTGTTCCGGGGTAAGCTCGAGAAACATGGCGATCTCCTGGAAAGATGAAGTGAGCTCTCAGGCGCGCGTTATCGCGATGGCCTCGACCTCGATCAACAGCGCGGGAAAGGCCAGCGCCGCGACTACCACCGCGGTGCTCGCCGGCGGATCGTTGCCGAATATCTCGCTGCGCACCGCGAGCATGTCCATGAACTTCGAGCCGTCGGTGATGTAAGTATTGATCTTGACAATATCCTTCAGGCCGCTGCCGGCGCTCTCGAGCACGCTCTTTATGTTGTCGAAAACCTGGCGGGTTTGCGCCTTCATATCGCCCTCGCCCACCAGCTTGCCGTTTGAGTCGTAGGCGATTTGCCCGGAGACATAGATGGTGTTGCCGATCTGTTTGCCCTGCGCGAGCGGCAGACGATCGTCCCACGTCCATCCCGGATCGATCATTCGCCGTGTCGCGGGCGAAGCAACGGCCCGGCGCGCCTTGGGAGCACTCGTTTTGCCGCGTCCGCGGATGACCTGTTTCTTTTTGCCCGGCATATCTCCTCCTTTTTTACTGTTTAACCGTCTAACTGTTTAACTCTTTCACTGTCTAAATGCTGAAGCAGTGATGCTATAGAAGAGTCTTATCCGGGAAGTGAAGAAAAAGGCAAAAGATCGAGCGCCTTATCGCGGCGCGGAGGTCCCAGGTGAGCAGGAAGAAGCTGGCTAAGTTGCCTGGCTGGATGTTGCTGGCTGCATCGTTCAGCCTCGTCCTTGCGAAGGCCGCGCCGTCCGTGGCGCTCGCCCAAGGGGAATCGCAGGCAAAATCACCAGAGGAATCGCTGGCCGAGGCGTACCGGATTATCGCCTCGAAACAGTTCGTCGATCTTACCCACTCCTTCAGCCCGTTGACCCCGGTCTGGAAGGGCTTCGGCCCGGCGACTTTCTCGGCGGCCTCGGATCCCGAGACCGGGCGTCCCTACACCATCGAGAAGGACGGCTTTCGAGTGTATTTCTACTCGATGGTCGGGCAGTACGGCACGCACGTCGACCCGCCCGGGCACTTCGATCCCAATGGCACGACGATGGACCGGCTACCGCTCAAGCAGATGATCCTGCCGCTGGTGGTCTTCGATATAACGCCGATGCTCAAGACGGACCCCAACCATGCACTCAGCGTCGACGACATCAAGGCGTGGGAACACACGCATGGCCGGGTTCCGGCCGGCTCTTTCGCGGCGCTCCGTACCGACATGTACAAGGACTGGGACGCCAATCCGCAGCGCTTCAAACGCGATCCATTTCCGGCGTGGTCGCTTGAAGCGATCCGGTTCCTCTACGAGCAACGCGGCATCGTGGCGAACGGTCACGAATCGATGGATACGGCCACCGACGACCTCAAGTCAGAGGCCTGGGTGCTCAAACATGGACACTGGCAAATCGAGGTGATGGCCAACCTGGACGAGGTTCCCGCCACCGGCGCCGTGATTGTGGTAACCTGGCCGAAGGTGGACCACGGGCTGGGTTTTCCGGCACGCGCGTTCGCGATATTGCCGTAACCGCGCGGCGCGGGTGTTGGCAAACCCGCCGGCGTGCAGGTAGAGAAAGAGACCATCACACGCGGCGGGCGCAAGCCGCGGGAGTTGCAGGAGTTTGATTGACATGAAAACTGAAAGCCTCGAATATCGCGACGGCGACGTCACCCTGCGCGGATTTCTCGCGTACGACGATCATAAGTCGGGCCGGCGGCCGGGAGTGCTCGTGATGCCCGAGGCGTTCGGGCTGGGCGCGCAGGCCAAGCGCCGCGCGGAGCGGCTTGCGGAACTCGGTTACGTCGCGCTGGCCGGCGATCCGTACGGCGAAGGCCTCCAGGTAAGCGATCTGCAGGAAGCGATCAAACGCGCGACCGCGTTGTTCGCGGATCCGTCGAAGTCTCGCGCGCGGGCGCGCGCGGCGCTGGACAAGCTGGCCTCGCTGCCACAGGTCGATCCCAGCCGCCTTGCCTCGATCGGCTATTGCATGGGCGGCACTCTATCGCTGGAACTCGCGCGCGACGGCGCGCCGCTTAAGGGCATCGTGTCGTTTCACGGCGGCCTGCAGACCCAGCGCCCCGCCGCCGGCCAGATCAAGGCGAAGATCCTGGTCTGCACCGGCGCCGACGATCCCTTCGTCCCGGTTGCGCAGCTCAGCGCGCTAGCCGAAGAGATGACCAAGGCCAAGGCGGACTGGCAGATCATCAGCTACGCCGGCACGGTGCACAGCTTCACCAATCCCGAGGCGGACAAAGTCGGAGCGCCGGGAATCGCCTACAACAAGCACGCGGACGAGGGGTCGTGGGAGGCGATGGCGTCGCTCTTCGAGGAGATTTTCGCGCCGGTTTGAGAGGCCCTGGTGCCGGCGAATTTTTTCGCGATCGTCGCAGGCGTGTCATTGCGGATTGTCGAGCTTCGAGGCCGGCTCGTTCGTTGAGCCGCAACGGTTCCTGAATCTCAGCCCGTCGAGCGGCGCGCGCCGCTGTCGGCCGACCAGTTCGAGCACACGATGCACTCCTCGGCCAGCTTGCCTTCCGCAGCCGCGGCCTTGTCGTCCTCGGTCTGATAGGTCGGCTCTTCGGTGCGCTCCGAGCGGTTGTCGCCTTGGCCGGCGCCGGCGTGTTTCCAGGAGTCGTCGGCGCTCCATTCGAACGGCAGCATCTTGATCGACCCGGGCGTCCGCATCGTTTCGAACGCGCTCAGCGTTTCGATCATGATCTCGCGCTGGAGCCGGCGATCCAACGGCTTGCCCGCCGTATGTCCCAACGGAAAATCATTGAACACCGCGCGCGGCGGATTTACGGCGCGCGTGATGTCCAGCGCGCTGCTCATGGTCATCGTGGGAAAGCCAGCAGCCTCGGCGTGACGTGCGATCAGTCCAACGGACTGATGACAAACGGGTCAAACAGGCACCAGCAGCGCGAGATCGGCGCGCTCGGCCGCCAGGCGTTCGGTAATCGCCGGGGCCACGTCCTCGCGCACGCGGCGTGAGGAATAGATGCCGCCCATGAAAGTGAAGGCGTGCGCGGTCAGCCCACCGATGAACCCCTCCTGGACCAGGCCGCGGAGAGTGTCGATCGGGAATACGACGTTGGGATCCTTGCGCGCGTCGGTCTGATCGTAGGCGAAGTGAGAGGTGCGCAATTCCTCGGTGCGGACGTCGGTGGGAATCAAGCGCAGGCTCGTGTCGTCTTTGGAATGAAAAGCCATCTGGCCGCGGCGATAGATGCCGCCCGAGGCGATCAGCGCCACGCGCGATTGAGCCAGTGGCTTCCGCAGCGGCTGCCAGGGCGGCGGGTCGGTGTTATAGACCCATCCGTAAGGCTTGTAACCCAGTTTCGCGTACTGCCTGGTGATGCTCTTGATGTATTCGACCGGTGCTTCAGCCATTCCATGCGCTCCCAAACAATCATTCTAACCAAAGCGGCCCGCGCATGCTAACCAGCGCAATTGTGCTGTAATGCACCCACAATACTGTTGCCGCCTCAAGAACGTGACGGGACGGGATAGCGAGCTATTTCTTGCCGCCAGATTTTACGATACGATAAAGAATACCATTATATCTGACACGTTTTGGATCAGGGCGTCCACTGGCGCCGATTGTTCCGTCGGGGCGCAGATAGCGATGTGCTCGTGCAACTTCTTCATTTGTGTCCGGATCGATGTACGATACCTCTTGGCTCCGAGTGCAGTATGGTTCGCCAGCGGCCGGCGGCGACGGATGACGTTCTGCGCCACGAATGACGCTTTCTTGAATATTTCCAGCCACGATCCGGTTTAAATATTGTTCGTTGAACAACTTGCGGAGCTCTTCTTGCGTCACGCGTTGGATGTTTGGTAGCGGTTGATCTGGCATGATTACCGAAGCTCAAATTCAGCAGCAGCTTTTTGGTTATCTGACTCGCGCGCTAAGTTTGAATGAGTTCGAGGACTGGCTTGTCCAAAAAAGCTGGAACATGCATCGTGACAGCAGCGACGCAGCCCAACGTCTCGTAGGCGCGATCGACCTTCGATTTGCCGAGTACTCGGACAACCACCTGACCGATGATGGGCTAGAACGAGAATTGAAAGGATTGTTCGTGCCATCCGCATTTGTCGTTATCGAAGATGCACAACCGGTTGTGCCGACCTGGATCACCAGCACTGCTAGTGAATCGTTGTTTGTGCAGCTTGAAGCAGCTTGAACGGCATACGCGTTACCACCTCGTCGCCGTCGACCGATATTTCAAGCCAGAATAGTCCGTATTCCTCGACTCCAAGGCTGATGTTGAGGATCAGATTGAATCCCGATAATTCGTCTGGTTTGAAATTGAATTGGCGCGCTGGAAGAGAATGGATTCTGCCCGATGGCAGACGCAATTTCATTCGAGCTTCATGTGTTTCGCCTTCGGCACCCGGCGATGCTTTCTTGAAAGACAGCAACCCCGTGAGCTGAATTGCGGGCTTCATGTCCTGCGGCAGGTTGGGCGGGATCGTGACGAAGAACGTATCGATAATGCGGATGACGGTAAGAACATCGTCCTTTTGCTCAAGAACCTTTTCGCAAAAGAGCGCCGCAGCGAGGAAGGGCTTGTCGGCCATGGCTTGACCCTCACGGTGCCAGTCGTCGGCTTGATCGCTTCGCCTTACCGCCTGCGCGAATTGCAGCATCGCTGAAGCTCTTAAGGCGTTTTTTAGCGCCTCGTCCGCGAAGCGCGTTTTTCCCTGTAGTGTTTGTGGGCTTTCGAGTGCGCGGGCTGGAATCCACGTTGGAATTCTAGCGCCTCTAGAAGCATCCTGCCACTTGCCCCGCGTCAACAAACATATCTGGTTGTTCCGGCTGCTCGAGCGTCACGAAAACTCGTTCAGGTCCCGAGATAGATGATCCTTAGTAACAAAATTCCCTAACCACGTAGTTAACATCGCACCAGTGGGATGATGGGCGTCACACCAATCAATGCCCGGCAGCGAGTTCGCGCGAGATCAGAATCTTCTGCACCTCGTTGGTGCCGTCGTAAATCTGAAAGACGCGCGCGTCGCGGTAGAATTTCTCCACTGGGTAGTCGTTGATGAAGCCGTAGCCGCCATGGATCTGAATTGCCGCCGAGCAGACGCGCTCGCACATCTGGGAGGCGAACAACTTGGACATCGACGCCTCCTTGATGCAGCGCACCTGTTCCTCCTTCAGGGCGGCGGCGTGACGGCACATCTGGCGCGCCACTTCGATCTCGGTCGCCATCTCGGCCAGCTTGAACGCGATCGCCTGATGTTCCGTCAGCTTCTTGCCGAACGCCTCGCGCTCTCGCGCATAACTCATCGCGGCGTCGAAGGCGGCGCGCGCCACGCCGATCGACTGCGCGGCGACACCGATACGCCCGCTGTCGAGGCCGGAAAACGCGACTTTCAATCCGCGCCCCGGCTCGCCGAGCAGGTTCTCGGCCGGAACTTCGAGATTCTCGAGCCCGATCTGGCAGGTGTCGTTGCTGCGATGGCCGAGCTTATGCTCGACTCGGATGACATGGTAGCCGGGCTCGTCGGTGCGCGTCAGGAAAGCCGAGATGCCGCGCTTGCCGGCGTCAGGATCGGTGACCGCGACGACCACGGCGACGCCGGCGGAGCGGCCCGAGGTAATGAGCGACTTGGTGCCGTTGATCACATAGTGGTCGCCGCGGCGCACGGCGCGAGTGCGCAGATTGGCCGCGTCGGAGCCGGCCTGCGGCTCGGTGAGCAGCATGCAGCCGAGTTCGCGGCCACTCGCCACCGGGCGCAGGAAGCGTTCCTTCTGCTCCGGCGTGCCAAAATCGCGGATCTTGAAACCGTAGGAGTTGCTGGCGCTGACCATGTTGCAGACACCGGCATCGCCGTACGCGATTTCCTCGGTCGCCAGGACGTAGGAGATAAAATCCGCGCCAGCGCCGCCCCATTGTTCCGGAATGCACACGCCGAACAGCCCCAGCGCGCCGATTTTGCCGAGCGTATCCAACGGCACCGTCGCGTCGCGGTCCCATTGCGCGGCGAACGGAGTGACCTCCTTGCGCACGAACTCGCGCGCCAGGTCGCGAATGGCGACCTGCCGTTCGGTGAGCCGGCTCATCTACGCTCTCCCGGACGCCGAGACGCCCGTACCATCCGGATAAATTCTGTTTGCATCACAGACCCGCTGTAGCAACGTTGATGAGGAATTTCAAAGGTTCCCCTACTGTGATTAAGCTGCACGGACGAGGAAAGGGCAGAGGAAAAAGGGAAATGGGCTTTGAGACCATAGTCACGCGGCAGGCGGGTCCGTCGTTCATCGTCACCTTGAACCGACCACATCGGCGCAACGCCGTGGATCTTCGGATGATGGAAGAAATAATCGCGGCGGCGCGCCAGGCCGAAGCCGAACCCACCGTGCGCGCCTTGATTATTACGGGCGGCCAGGACTACTTCTCGGCGGGCGCCGACCTCAATGACGCGCTCGCGGTCAAATCGGCAGCCGCGGGCGCCGACTACTTCGGCCACTGGCATCAACTAAATGCGGCGCTCGAGAAACTGGGCAAGCCGGTGATCGCCGCGATCGAGGGATTTTGCATGACCGGCGGCTGCGAGATGGCGCTCGCGTGCGACATCCGGGTCGCCGGCGAGGGCGCGAGTTTCGCCATCACCAGCTCCCGGATAGGCACCGTGCCGGGCGCGGGCGGCACCCAGCGCCTGCCACGTATCGTAGGCATCGCCAAGGCGCTGGAGTTGATGTTTTCGGCTGAAACGATCGGTGCGGCGGAAGCTTACCGTATCGGACTGGTCAATCGTCTGGTGCCGGCGGGCGGAGCGCTGAAGGAAGCCTGCGCGATGGCGGCGGTCTATGAAAAGCGCGCGCCGCTCAGCCACGCCCTGATAAAGCGGGCCGTGCATCAGGGGATGCAGATGGACCTCGCCTCCGGGGTGGAATTCGAGACCTTCCTGGTCACCACCATCTACGGCACCGAGGACAAGCATGAAGGAATTTCCGCCTTCCTGGAAAAGCGCGAGGCCTCTTTCAAAGGCCGCTAGACGGCTATTGTGACCGCTGGCGACGGCTCGCCTTTCAACCAGCCGCGCGGAGACACGAATGGAATTCGCAATCGCATACCCGGCCCGCCCCGATGCGTGGAAGGATCTCGCAATTGCCGAAGAGAGCGGATTCACCCACGCCTGGTTCTACGATTCGCAGATGCTCTACAGCGACGTCTTCGTCTGCCTGGCGCTCGCCGCGGAGCACACCAAACGCATCAAGCTTGGCCCCGGCGTCGCGATCCCGTCCAGCCGCATCGAGCCGGTCACCGCTCACTCGATCGCGACCATCAACCTGCTCGCGCCGGGCCGCACGATGCTGGGTATCGGCACCGGATTCACCGGACGCAATACGATGGGCCTGCCGCCGATTCCGCTCGATCGCTTTCGCGACTACATACGGAGTTGCCGGACGCTGCTCCATGGCGACGAGGTGTTGTTCCACGAAGGCAAGCGCGAGCGATGGATTCGCTTCCTGCACCCCGACCACGGGTACATCAACCTCAAGGACCGGATTCCAATTCACATTGCGGCAAACGGCCCCAAGGCGATCGAACTGGCGGGCGAGCTGGGGGACGGATGGATCACCACGCTCTCGGATCCCGACCGGATGCGCAACGACCTGGTCCATCTGAGACGAGGCGCGGAGCGCGCCGGACGCAACCTCGCGAACTTTCCGATCATGACCATGACCACCGGCTGCGTGCTCAAGCCGGGCGAGTCGGCGACCTCGCAGCGCGTGATCGAGCGGGTCGGCCCGCGCTCGATCGTACCACTGCACGCGATGTGGGAACGGTCCGCCGTTACGCCGCCATGGATGGCACGCAGCCTGTGGGAACGCTATCGCGACGAGTACGTGGCGAAGATGAAGACGCCCGAGGACCGCCGTTACCTCGAGGTTCACGAGGGCCATCTTATCTATCTGAAGCCCGGCGAGGAAAAATACCTCGACGAGCGGCTCATCCGCGCCACCACACTGACCGGCACGGCCGATGAAATAATCGCACGCCTGAGGGCGCTGGAGGCGGCGGGCATCACGCAGGTCGCAATCCAGGTGGTAACGAAGGGGCGCGAAATGATCGAGGAGTTCAGCCGCGGGATAATCGCAAAATACTGAGCGGCGGTGATTTCGGGCCGCCCATAAACAAGTGACAGATATGATCGAATACGGCTCAATGTGCGACGGCCGCAGCTTCGAGTCCGCAAACCCGGTTCAGGTGACGCGCGAACTGATCGCGGACTTTTGCGCGGCGATCGGCGAAACCAATCCGCTCTATACCGATCCCGAAGCTGCGAAAGCCGGGCCGCACGGCGGCCTCGTGGCGCCGCCGTCGCTCGCCGCGATCTTCGGCGATGGTGAAAATATTTTCCGACACTACCCCGAATTCGACACGCGCCGGCTGCTGGCCGGAATCGACGCGGAATTCGTGGCGCCGATTCGGGCCGGAGACTCGATTACGACGATTTCGCGGGTCAAGGAGATTTACGAGAAGACCGGCCGTAGCGGCCCGATGGTCTTCATCGTCATAAGCTCGATCCTCAGAAAGCAAAACGGCGAGGTCGCGGTACGCCTCGACCAACGCTTCACGAATCCGCTGTAACGCCGGGAACCCGCCTCAGAGTCCGCGTGCCCGGCGCCGGCGTCTAGCTCGGCTGAGTGAGATTTTCGGCAGGGACAACGACGCTCTCGGCGCTGGGCTGAACCTCGCGCGGCAGGTAGGGCGCGACGCTGATCCATGCCAGGGGCGGACCTAGGAGCAGCGCGATCGTCGCGTATATCCAGGGCGCGAACAGCGCCGATATGGTGCTCGCTTGCGCCGCCAGCGCGACTCCCACGTAACAGGTGAAGCCAAAGAAAATCCCCGGAACCAGCGCGAAGGCCGGAATCCGCGCGAGGTAGAGCAGGCCAAGCGTCATCGCGAAAACCAGGACGCTGTTGGTTAGCGCGACCGAGCCAACGATCGGGTCGAGCGTAAAGGCCAGCGTGAAGAAGATAACGCCCGAGACGGTGCCGACGATCAGGGTCGGGTACAGCTTCCTGATGGCCTCGTTGGGACCGACCAGGAAAGCACCGGCCCAGGTGACGTAGGTCGCCCACATCGGGAGCTTGGCGTAGACGGAGAGCGGGACGGTGAGCGCCGCAAGAATGGCGATGAACCATTCCATCGGAATGGGATTCTTTTGCATCGCGGAACCCTCTCTTCTCTCGACGATTCGCGGCCGGCCTGCGCGAATCTTATGGGGCGCCGCGCGGCGCGGCAAGGACGTCGATTGTCCGCATAGCTACGCAGCTTTCCGGCCCGCGTCAAGCGCCATCCGGCGCCTCCGTGGGAGAGCGCTCGAGTGCGGCCTGTTCGTGCTTGCCGTTCCCTATCGGCACCACTTGCAGGGTCATGACCGGGCCGTATCTGTCGCGATAGTTGAGAATCTGGAGCCGGCTCTCTCCAAGTGCTTGCTGATAGGTTCCCCGCTTGCCCATGAACGCCAGATAGCCGGCACTGGGCTTCGCAGGCTGCTTCGCTTTGGACGGCTCCGCTCCGACGGCGGCGTGGTCTGCCGCGTCTCCGTATTGGATCTCGTCAGCCAGGCCGTCGAGCCGCTGCACGTCCTCACCTGGCGGAGCCTCTCTCAAAAATCTCTGGACGACCGCGCGAGCGACAGGCTCACTGCCGCCCGCGTCAATGAACGAGCGGCGCAGCCACAGTTGTACCGCGAGCACATGGTCAGTCTTGTCGACGGTAACCGCAACCTCGAAGTGCACGGTGGGTTGCGCCGGTTTGAACACCACGACGGCCGCACCATAGGGAGTCTCCCGCTTGGCGAGCTCCGCAAGCTGAAACTCCTTGAAGAAGTTCTGCTGCTCAACTTCAGGCAATGGCCGCCCGAGGAATCCGCCGGCCGACGTTGCCGCATATGCCGGGGCTGCGATCACCGCCCCCGCCATCACCAGGTAGACCAACGCCACCAGCATGATCATTCGAGCGGTCATCATAGCCGTGCCATCGTGCTTCATATCGATCGGAGTTGCGAAGCGCCTCGATTCCTATTGCTTTGCCGACGGACGGGTCGTGCTTCCCATCGCCTGTGCCGCGGTGACTTTGACCGGGTATTGAGAATAGTTAGCCTTGAGCTCGATCATGTAGCGGTCGGGATCGAGGATGTATATCGAGGTGCCGAAGCCGGTGGCGCCATATCGTTCGCGCAGCGGCGAAGCCAGTTCAACCTGATGCTCCGCCAGGTATTCGACGATTTTGTTCATGTCGCCGCGAACGCTCAGGCAGAGATGATCGATGCCCCGCTGCGCCGCCGGCGCCAGACTCGCGCCCGCGGGCAGCACGCACAGATCGATCAGGTTGCGGCCGCATCGGACCTGATAGATGCCGATGTCCTCGATGATCCTTTCCAGGCTGAGTCCCAGCACGTCCACATAGAAGCCGAGGCTGCGCGTTATATCCGTCACCCGCAGCACAGTGTGATCGATTCCGTCGAACTCCAGCGGGCAGGTTGACATGGCAGCCTCCACTATTGTTCAAACCACTACAACAACCGACGCGCGCCGACAAGTTTTCGATCCGGGAGGCAAGTCGATCCGGGGGAGGCGGATATGGACCGTCGAGTTCAGCTTGCGCTCATGATCGTGGCCGCTACCGCGCTGCCGGCTCTGGCGCGCGCCGGCGATACGGAAGCGCTTGCGAAGCGCGCCGCGCTGTTCACACCCCAGGGACGCGCCCAAGGGTTTCGCAGCATGGACACGGCGTATCCGTACCATGTGATCAAGCGGGGCGGTCCCGTCGCCGAGCTTCCGCGCGCCCCGCGCAAGCTCGACGTGACTTACACTTTTGCGGGCAAGCAGCACAGCCTCGACGAGCTTCTGGCGCGCACCCGTACGCAGGGTTTTCTGGTCATCAAGGACGGCAAGATCGTCGATGAGCGCTATTTCAACGGCGCCAGCGACAGATCGAAATTCACCTCCTGGTCGGTCGCAAAGTCGTTCACCTCGACGCTGGTCGGGCTGGCGCTCTCCGACGGCAAGATCAAGAGCCTCGACGAGCCGGTCACCAATTACCTGCCGGAACTCAAGGGTTCAGGCTATGACGGCGTGCCGATCGAAGACCTCCTCGAAATGTCGTCCGGCGTGAAGTTCAACGAGGAGTATGGAAAAGGCACCTCGGACGTCATGATCATGTGGCGCAAGACGATGGACGAGGAATCCGAGACGCTTGCCGCCTACGCGAAGTCGCTGGGCCGCGCCGAGCCGCCCGGCACGAAGTTCGTCTATCGCAGCGTCGATACGGCCGTGCTCGGGATGCTGGTGGAGCGGGTAACCGGCGAATCGCTGGCCGACATGCTCTCCCGGCGAATCTGGCAGCCGCTCGGGATGGAAGGTGACGCGACCTGGCTCACCGACCATCCGGGCCCTCGGGCGATGGAGGCTGCGTATTGCTGCATCAACGCGAGGCTGCGGGATTACGGACGCTTCGGTCTGCTGTTCCTCAACCAGGGAAGGGCGGGCGGAGCTCAGGTCGTTCCCGCGTCGTGGGTCGCGCAGGCGACCGCTCCGCACAGTCCTGCGGTGCAATGGGGGCATCTCTTTCCCGACGACCCCGGCGGGTACGGTTATCAATGGTGGCTTATCGAACCGGGCCCGCGGCATCCGTACTCGGCCGAAGGCGTATTTTTTCAGTTCGTCTACGTGATGCCGAAGTACAACGTAGTGATCGCGAAAGCCAGCGCGTACGACGATTTCTGGAACGTGCCGCTCGGAATCGAACAGTTTACCGCGTTCGACGCGATCGGCCGGGCGCTCGAGAATAAGTGAGCCGGCGCCGCCAGGATTGCCGGTCTCACACCCGACCGTTCCACTCCGGGTACTATTTCGGCCAGGTACTATTTCGGCCGGATACTCTCTCCGGCGCGACTTCTACTTGACTTCGACGATCAGATGCTTGGCCCACCCTTCGTCGTACGGAGCCAGCATCCTCAGGTTGATCCGCAGGTGCTTGTATTTCCACTGGCCGTTGACCTTTACGTATTCATCCTTGTATTGCAGCGCTATCCATCTCGCCTGTTCGCCCTGACGAAACTTGAAAGGCCCCATGAAGTACCATTCGCCGGTCGCTCTGTCGTCGTGGACTTCGATGATTGGGTTCATGACATTGTGCTGCGAGAATTCGATCAGCTTTTGGAATCCCTGGAAAAGTTTGCGGATTTCCGCGTGCCCTCTGCCAGTCCCAAACTCGGTGCTCTCCCAGATACCGTCTTCGGCGAATACCGACGTGATTCTTTCGGGATTATGATCGTCGTCGCAGATTTCGCAGTATCTGGCCTTGAGCTGTTTGATTGCCTCGATGTCTTCCAGGCGGGTCAGCCGCCGCTCGATTCCCTCGAGATCCATATTTCGATCCTCCCACGTTGACGCGCTCTCCCGGCCGGCGCGCAGGTATCAGCGAATAATCTCAGTTACACACCGTCGCTTGCGGAGTCCATAGCTCGGTGCCGTTCGAGCGATGCTTTGGATGGCGGCGATTGCCTCGATATGGTTTGCTCAGAAAGAAAGCTATGCCAAGGTCGGCGAAGACGCGTAAGGCGGCCCTGGAGTAGAATTGGCATTGGTCAAGGTTCTGGTAGCGACGCATGATGGCTCCACGCACAACTATGCCAGAGAACGCGAGCCGCCTGACGTGGCGCTTCGTGATGCTCTGGCCGTTGAGGCTCGGTGGTTTGCGGCGCAATGGCCGCGGCGCACTTGTGGGAATGGGCGCTTGTCTCGCTGTGTCGCTGGGGGCATGCGCCACCCAAACAGGGTCGCCGCAGGCGCCGGCGCCCGTCGCAGTGGCTCAGCCACCGCGTGCTCTACCTGCGCCTCATGAAACGAGTGTCAAACCATCGAAGATGGTCAAGGCCTCTTATCAAGGCAGCGGCACCGCTGGTCATCTGACCGCCAGCGGCGAGCCGTACAATCCCAACAGTCTCACGGCCGCCTCGCGCACTTTACCGATCGGCTCGACTGTCAAAGTGACCAACCCTGCCACGGGCCGCTCCGTGAAGGTGCTCATCAACGACCGCGGTCCTTTCGTTCATGGCCGCGACCTCGACCTCTCGAAGCACGCGGCCGAGAAAGTCGGAATCACCCACAAGGGTGTGGCTCGACTCAAGGTTACGCCGGTCAATTCACATCCGGTCTCGAGTGAATCCGAGGCTCCCGCTCCGGTTGCCACACCGGCGGCGCGGAACTAACCAGCCTTCACGACCCAAACGACAACGCTGCAACGTTGCCAACTTCAGAGCCGGCGCGCTGGATCGCTCAGGCCGGATGCCCCGGTTCAGATCACTTCAATATCGAATGCTTGCGGCAAAAGTCGGTGGCCAGTTTTGCGGTAAGCGATGGATCCTCGAACATCGGATAGTGGCCGATACCTTTGAGATAGGCCACCTCGGCGTTTTTCAGAAGCTTGACGGTTTCTTCAACCAGCGGCTTCGGGACCCAGAAATCGTCTTCGCCACGTATAACCAGCATCGGACATTCGACACCGCCAAGCAGGGCGCGCACGTCATGCGTGGCCCAGGCTACCAGGTCGCCCACCGCGCTGACTTGTGGACCTCGGTGCTGCCAGCGCAACTCCATAATCTTTTCCGCCGAACAGTTGCGATTGAGCGACTCGGTCGCCGCCCGCTCGAGCTGGTCCTGCCATCCCGGCCCCCAGGCAGGGTGAGTCACTCCCGCGGGGCTCGGAAAGGTTGGCGAGCGCGACAAACCCTCCATCGGTATTCCCGCCGCCATTTCGCGCCAATGATGCGCGGCGTAATCGAGCGTGATATCGCCGCCGATCGAGCATCCCATGATTACGGGCTTCTTCAAGCCGAGGGTATTCGCGAACGCGTGAACGAATTCGGCGTGCTCATGAATAGTGCGATGCGGCTTCCAGTTCACCGGGTAAGAACGGAAATGGCCCGGAAGATCCAGCGCATAGGCATGAAAGCCTCGCTCGGCCAGCAAAGGCAACAGGTATGTATATTCCAGCGAGCATGCGCCGGCAGTATGGACACAGACTATTGGATACCCCTCGCCAATCTCATCGTAGAAAATCCTGGTATCGTTGACTTTGACGTAGTGCCCGCGAATATCTTCAGTGCTTGCCATAATCCTATTCCTTCAACGCGCACTTCCGCGCACACAATCGCGCAGGACGTAAGCCATTTGGAACATCGCTTCTGACAGGCGCCCGGCTTCAAGCAGGTTTCCCTCGGTGCGGATTTCGACGTGAGGCGTGCCTGCGGTCGAAAGCGCCGGGTCGTCATCGAAGTACCGTTTTCCGGGATAGGTAAGGTCCGCCCACAGCCTTTGTGCGCTGACAAGCAAATCCCAGGAAGCCTCGCTGCCCGAGAATTTGAATGTGTAGCCGAAAGGAGCGGCGGCCGGCTGATGGTCGATTACCTTTCCCTTGTAAATCTTCAGCCACAGCAAGTCGGTCCCTACTTCGAGCAAGACCGATCCATCGAACCATTGCGCCTGTTCGTTGAAGCCCGGATGCGCATTGAGCGCGGAAACGAATCGTTCCTGGAACGCGCGATCAGCCAAGAATGACATGCCATACCTCCGTTGTTGCGCTGATCGGGAAGCTATCTCGTCGCATCGCCACCAAAGCCGCCGAGCCCTGAGCGGCGAATCCCGGGCCATGCTTTGCCCCGAACCTGAAAAAAAGTCAAGTATCGATACTGCCAAGCGTTGCTCAATCCTGCCGCGGCGGTCAGAATTCCGAGCGGACCGAAGCACACGTATCTCGTGGTTTTGCGAAGGTAGTGAGCCGATGACACGCATCTGGGCATCCGCACTCTGGGCTGCGCTTGCTCTATCGGCCTGGTGTCTCGTGTCCAGCACGACGCTTGCCGACAATTCGACGATCTCCCTGGAGGTCGAGCCTGGAGAGGTCGAGCTGTGTGGGCAGTCGCCCCAGACGTTCCAGGTGGTGGCGCGCAATGACGGCGCGACGCCCGTGAGCGATCTGAAGCTGGAGTTGATCCACGATACGCGGGCTAATTTCGCCCCCGCGCCCGCGCGAATCGCTCGGCTGGCTCCCAGCTCGTCCGCGAAATGGACCTTCTCCGCCGCGGAGCCCCAGGACGGCGTGATTGCGGGAAAAGTCTACTGCCGTCTTGAGTATCGGTCCGGAAAGAAAGAAGGTACGGCCACGGCGCAACTCGAGGTAAAGCAACGCTCGCGCGAACCGCTGGCGCAAGTGGCTACCGCCGCAGTGAGTCTGGCGTCTTCGGTCCTTGACGAGTCGCAGCCGGTAAATGGCTATCTGACCGTCACCAACCCGTCCGAACGTGGCCTCGAGGTCGAGATCGTCTGCCCCACGAGCGACCGGCTGACGTTCGACTTCCCCGCTTTGGCCAGCAAGGGATTGCGCGATTGCTCGTGTATCAACGGTAAAGATGGCCCCGCCTGCAAAGACTCTGTCACAAGGAAATTCAACTTGACTCCGGGTGAGGCTGTGCCCGTTCCGATCAGTATTTCGACAAAAGATGGAGCGGCGCCAGGAAAGCGGAAGGTCGCCTTCCAAACCAACCTGTCATGGAATGATCGCGGATGCGGATACACGGCGACGGTGGTCGCAACTGAGGATTTGGAGGTTGGGATTTTTGGTCAGTCGGAAATCCTGACCGCCCTTGGAATCCCGTCGTTGCTGGTGCTGCCCGGAGTACTCGTGATGCTGGTCTTTGGGATGCTGTGGAAGGCAGGCGTTCGATTCGGGCAGCCGACAGCCGAGTTCCCTTACCAAACCAAGACCCCCGAGTTTTGGCTATTCGCGGTTTCCTTGTCATTCATCGCCGTACTCGTGGGGCGCTGGGTCTTTCAACGCCCCTACTTGAATATATACCAGCTCTCGGATCTCATGTGGCTCTGGTTTCTCTCCGCGCTGGTTGGCGGGAGCGTCTTCATCGCCTGCGACCTTGCCTGGAGCGCGGTCCTTCGTGCCCGGCGCAGGCACGAAGAGCGCGAGAAGCCTCTGCCTGACGATGACCCGCGCAAAATATTGGAGAAGCTGGGGCGTCTGAAGAGAGGCGTATACCTTCCACGCTTGGGCATCAAAGGTACGGACACTCCTTGCTTTCGCTTCTTCGCGCCGCGGCAGCCGCCGGACCAGCGCTGCTGGGTAGTGCCTCGGATAGTGCTAAAGGTGAAGCGCGACGCACCCGCCGGCACGAAAGCGCAGGTCGACAGTCAGCGCGGCAGGAGTGGAAATCCCGCTGCTTTAGCCAGGCTGATAACGGATGGCGCGATCACTGGACGTTGGCAAATTAGCGCCGATCTAAGCGGTCCGAAAGAGATCAATGAGAACGACCTGCAGGATTTCAGGGTGACTGCACCGCTCATCGATGAGGTCGAGATCGAAGCTTGAAGAAGTAGGTAAAGGAAGAGGTCCGTCGGGGACGGACCTCCAAGACGGTGAGAAATCCCTTCAGGGACTTCTTAAGCCACCGCCCGCAGATATCGCTTTGAGATATCCCGCAGTAGTCACTATTCGAGTAGCATTTCAGCGGGAGACCGTCAATGATTGAGGTTGAAGCCCTTCGCGTTTCATTTGCGTGGATGCAGCCGACGCTGGATCTTCTCGCCGAACAGGCTCTTCCGAACGCGCCGATGCGCTTTCTCGGACGTGACGATACCTTTGGGGCCCAGTTTGAACTAGCCCAAAGAGGACAGCAGCCCAACGGTCTGGAGCCTCCCTGGCCCAAGCCGGCGGGACAACTCTTTTGGACTTACTATCTTGAGGGTTCGGAGCCGGGCTCCGTGCGGGGCACCGAATCGTGGCGCGCGTTGGTGCCCTTGCGGCTCAAGTTGGCCGCGTCCTTCGAATTGAGCCAACTGCCGCTCACCGTTTTCGCGGAAGGCTTTCTATATCCACATGGCTTCGGCCTCGGCATTACGGTTGAGCTGACCCAGCGCCAACCGATCGAGGCTGTCGTCAATGCGCTTATTGACTTGCAGCAAAAGCGCAGGCTGGTGCCGCCGGGCGCACAAGCGCGTGGTGGGAGCCTGAAGCTCGGTGACTACGCGGCGCAGTGTCTCTCCAAGCTGCGCGCGGATGCGCTCGGCGCTGCGGCGGCCGCCAGGCGCGTAACGCTGGACCAACCGTTTTCGATCGCGACCATCATGCGAGCAAACGAGGTCGCGGTGAACGCGCCTATCGTGGATCAAGGCCCGGTGCACCAGGTGCTGGAGGCCCTCACGCGGTGGAGTCCAACCTGGCAGGCGGACTCGCCACTGCCCCCATTCGCAAAGCGCCGCATACCGACCAAAGGGAACAGTCCTCCCAGCCATGCGCTCTACGCGAGTAAACGCGGCCGCGTCATCTGGTTCCCCGCCTACTTCGGCCAACCCGGAGCGCCCAACCTCACTTGCTATCACCGCAACCTCTTCTATGCCTCCTTGCAGGTGGAGAGCCTCAGCGCCTTGTCATCCGTCGCGGCGGAGAGCATAGCGGGAGGGATCGCGCTGTCGCCCTGGCAGTCCGATTGCGCCAAGCGGGCGGCGGGAATCCTCGGGCGTCTCTATGCTGGAGCAAGCAGCACCTACCGCTCGATGAGCGCGAAGCTTCACATCGATGAAAATCGAAAGACCGAGATTAACGGCAACCGCCAGTACTTTGGCATGCCTACTCTATGATTGGTCTGGGCCGGGGCGTCTGTCGGAGCGCTCCGCGATCTATTAGAGTTGGTGCGCGCGCCGAATCTTGTTGCTTGCGATGTCTTCCAAAACTTCCATTACGACTCCCGAAGCTGGGGGCGCGATTATCGAGGTAAGCGGCCTCCGCGTCGATCGCGACGCGCTGATCCTCGACTCGGTCGACTGGCGCGTGGCGGCCGGCCAGCACTGGGTCATCCTTGGCGCGAACGGCTCGGGCAAGACCTCGCTCTTGAGCGTGCTCACCGGCTATCTCGCGCCCACCGCCGGAACGATAAGGGTGTTGGGCGAGACCTATGGACGCGCCGACTGGCGCGAGTTACGCACCCGGATCGGACTGGTCAGCTCGTCGATCCGTCAACTGATGCCGCCGCACGAGAACGCGCTCAACGCAGTAGCCAGCGGACGGCGCGCGATGATCGGGATGTGGGGCGAAGTCGGCGAGGCCGATTCAAGACGCGCCGCCGAAATATTGCGCGAGGTCGAAGCCGCGTACCTGAGCGAGCGCCCGTGGCGCTTCCTTTCCCAGGGCGAGCGCCAGCGGGTGTTGATCGGACGCGCCCTGATGGCCGATCCGCGTCTCCTGGTGCTCGACGAGCCGTGCGCCGGGCTCGACCCGGTCGCGCGCGAGCATTTCCTGGCCTTCATCGAGCGGCTGCTCGGCCGCCCCGACGCTCCCACGCTGGTCCTGGTCACCCATCACGTCGAGGAAATCGTCGCCGGCTTCTCTCACGTCCTGGTGCTGCGCGCGGGAAAGGTGCTCGCCGCCGGCTCGCGGGAGAGTGTGATGACTTCGGCGACGCTGAGCCACGCCTTCGACGCGCCGCTGCGGTTGGCCGCAAACGGCGGGCGTTACTCGCTTGCGGTCGGCGCGGAACCGTCCAAGGTCGTCTGATCGGCGAAAACGATCGACGGAAACGCGACCGGTTCGGTGCCGACCGTCATGCTGTGACGTCTTCCTATATCGTCTCGCTGAATTGAACCTGATAGAATTAAATTATGGCATGGAAATTCACCTTGGCGCTGATTCTTATCTCCGTCGCCACCGTTTCGGCATGGGCCGTCGGTGGGGAGCCGGAAAATGAGGCGGTGGTGCGGGAGGAGGCGGCGAAGCATCTGAGCGCGCTGCGGGAGCATCTGCTCAGGCGCTGATCGGCAGCGTCTGCCGCGCTGGAGCGCGACGTTCGCAAGAATGCTCGCGTCGCGCCAAAGGTTTATCCGACCAGCTCTGAGCGGATTGGAGCCCCGAGGCGTCGGCAGCTCAGAACGGCTTCTCCATCCCCTGCGGCGAACGCGGCGGGCTCGGCACCCGGTAGCTCTCGCACCCGGGGTCGAAGCCGCGTTTCATCCGGTCGCGGCCGAACATCCGCATCACGAAGCTGAACGGCGTGATCACCAGCATGAAAATCAGGGTCAGGATCGCCCGCGTGTTGAACCATCCCATCGCATGCCCCAACCGCGTCCACCATCGATGCAGCAGCGTGAGGCTGCGCGGCCACAAAAGCGCCGCCAGCCACAGCACGGCGGCAACGATCCATGGCCAGCGCGCGGGCATGTGATGGCGCAGCAGGGGCAGCGCTCCGAAGAGCGCCGCGAACAGCGCCCCCAGCACCAGTCCGAAATTGCGCAACTCCGACTTGGGTAGTCGCTCCCCTGCTTTTGGCTCCATCGCCGCCCGTCAGTCCAACTCGAACTCGCGCTGCCAGCTCTCGTCGCGCGGACGCTCGGGCTGATCGGCCTTGGCGAGCACGAAGTCTTCCAGCACCAGCACGTCCATCTCGGTCCGCATGAAACATCGGTACGCGTCTTCGGGCGTGCACACAATCGGCTCACCGCGCACGTTGAACGAAGTGTTGACCAGCACGGCGCATCCGGTCCGCGCGGCGAAGCGTTCGAGCAGGCGATGGAAGCGTGTATTGGTGCGCGCGTCGACGCTCTGGATGCGCGCCGAGTAGTCGACGTGGGTGACGGCCGGGATGCTCGAGCGCGGCACGTTGAGCTTGTCGATGCCGAAGAGCCGGTGCTGCTCGTCGCTCATCGGCCGGCGCAACTCCTCGCGCACGTTGGCGACCAGTGCCATGTAAGGGCTCGGCCGATCGAGCTCGAAGTATTCCGCGGTGCGCTCGACCAGCACCGCGGGAGCGAACGGCCGAAACGACTCGCGGTACTTGATCTTGAGGTTCATCACGGATTGCATCTTCGAGTTGCGCGGGTCGCCCAGGATCGAGCGGTTGCCGAGCGCGCGCGGCCCGAACTCCATCCGCCCCTGGAACCATCCGACCACCGCACCCTCGGCCAGCGTCGCGGCAACGGATTCGAGCAACTCGGACTCGGGCAGGCGCCGGTAGCGCGCACCGGCGCGATCGAGCGCGTCCTTTATCTCGGCCTCGCCGAAGCTCGGGCCCAGAAAGGAGCCGTGCATCCGATCGTCGCCGGTGACCTCGCGCGGCGCGCCGCCGTAGAGATGCCATCCGGCTAGCGCCGCGCCGATCGCGCCGCCGGCATCGCCCGCGGCCGGCTGGATCCAGATGTCGCGGAAAGTTCTCTCGCGCAGCAACCGCCCGTTGGCGACACAGTTGAGCGCCACGCCGCCCGCCAGGCAAAGATAGTCCGCGTCAAGCTCGCGCCGCGCCGTCTGCGCCAGGCGCGAGACCACCTCCTCGGTGACCTGCTGGATCGACGCCGCCAAGTCCATCTCGCGCTGCGTCAACGGCGATTCGGGCTTGCGCGGCGGTCCGCCGAAGAGCGCATCGAAACGCTCGTTGGTCATCGTCAGGCCGGTGACGTAGTTGAAATACCCGGTGTTGAGGCGGAACGTGCCGTCGGGCTTGACGTCGATCAGATGGTCGCGGATCGCGCTCGCGTAGCGCGGCTCGCCGTATGGCGCGAGGCCCATCACCTTGTACTCACCCGAGTTCACCCGGAAACCCGTGTAGTAGGTGAAAGCCGAATAGAGCAGGCCGAGCGAGTGCGGAAAATCGATCTGCCACTGCGAAGTGAGGCGATTGCCCTCGCCGAGCCACAGCGAGGTCGTCGCCCACTCGCCCACTCCGTCCAGGCAAAGCACGGCGGCGCGCCAGAAGGGGCTCGCGAAGAAGGCCGAAGCGGCGTGGGCCTGATGATGCTCGGTGAAGAGCAGCGGCGGAAGATCGTTCAGCTTGCCGCCGTCGAGCGCGGCGAGCTCGCGCTTGAGCGCAGAGCGCAGGTTGAGCTTCTCCTTGAGCCAAATCGGCATCGCGGTCAGAAACGAGCCGAGTCCGCGCGGCGCGTAGCCCAGGTAGGTCTCCATCATGCGCTCGAACTTCACCCAGGGCTTATCGTAGAAGACGATCGAATCGAGGTCCTCGAGCCTGAGGTCGGACGAGCCGAGGCACCAGGCGGCGGCGTGACGCGGAAAGGCGGCGTCGTGCTTTTTGCGCGTGAAGCGCTCTTCCTGCGCGGCGGCCACGATTTCACCGTCGCACACGAGCGCGGCCGCGCTATCGTGATAATAGGCGGAGATGCCGAGGATTCGTTTTGCCATCGTTTCGCGCTGCCCTGGCACACGTATAGTGCCAGTTCGGCACACGTGAGGGGCGCGGTTTCGCTCTCGCTTGACGATCTAGGCTACACGAACTCGGCCTCGCGCCAAACGGGAGCCCTGCGTCGCCGCGCGGGTCTGCGATTGCGCCCGGCGCCCGCAAGCCTTACATTGGAGTCAGCGTAACGGCTGACGCGAGTCGCAAGGCTTGCCCAAAGATTGGGGGCGAACCGGGTTCGACGGAAACAAGAAAGCCGTGGTCGCACGCCGGGGTGCTGTTATCCCGTTAAACAAACAGACTGCGAAATTTACCCGCAGACAATAACGGTTACGCTCTGGCGGCCTAAGGGCCGCTAGCGTCCCGCCGCTGCTCGCCCATGGCAGCGGGTCGGGGCGTCATTTAGTGGGCTAGGGAAACGCCGTCGGCCACTTGGGCGCGCACCCGAAACGCAAAGTGGCTGGCCGCAGCACAGCCCGTCCGCGGGCGATGATGCGGCGAGATTAAATCGCGGAATAAGCGTGTAGTGGCCACCGCTCGGCGGTTTTCGGACGGGGGTTCAATTCCCCCCGCCTCCACCATCTTAAGTGCTTGATTTCGTTCGATTTCTGGCTCTCCCGGACCATCGGGGGACGGTTTGGGGGACGGTAAATCGGCCTCTCGCGGCCCGATAACCGACGAAAGAGCGGCGCTGATTTTGCGACCGGCACCAGTCTGCAAACCCGGAATCCAGTTCCGGTAATGGCGGAAAATCATCTGCTCTGAAGTGCCGCAAACGCGCGCAACCCATCCGGGATCCTCGCCTGCGGAAAGCGACAGCGTGATGAACGTGTCGCGGATGCAATACTGGCCGCGCTCTCGAATCCCGGCCTGCCTAAGTGTGGGCTTCCATACGCGCTTGTTCAGCCACTCCTGAGATAGCGGCCGACCTTGGCTATCGACGAACACAAAATCCTCGGCGCCGGCGTCAATTTCACGATCGCGGATTCGTTCGAGCACTCTGAAAATCTCGGGCGCATACGAACAGTCCACCAAACGCCGCCCGGTCTTCGGTTCCGCCTCGATGCCGCCCCAGCGCGGAATCCGCGCGCGCTGCAGCACAACTGTTTGGCGGCTGAAGTCGAGCCAGCCGAAGCGGATCGCGACGATCTCTGAGGAACGCCATCCGACCTGGAACCAGACGGAATAAAAGTCGCAGAAAAAATCCGGGACGTTCGAAAGAAAGCGCTGAATCTCGTCGGGTGTCAGCGGGTCGGCCGTCAACCTCTGTCGGCGGCTATGCCGGAGCCGTCTGCTTGAAGCGTGGAGAACTGGATTCCGCTCAATTAGTCCCTCTTCCACCGCGTCGTTGAAAGCTTTGTGGAGAAGACCGACGATATTCCCGACTGTCTTCCCGCCCAGCCCCACATCAACTATGGTGCGACGAAACTCGCGGCACCGCGCCACGTCGATCTCGTCGAGACGCAACGGGCCGAAGGCCGGGATAAAATGGCGCCTGATTATGCTTTCGTCGTGAATCCAGGTTGACGGATGAAGTTCAGCGTCCGTACC
>Ga0307374_10000991_pt1 | contig 53314 bp, 47 predicted proteins | sample OX3MG_FD_202532 | JGI IMG/M metagenome (GOLD analysis project Ga0307374, IMG submission 202532) | Soil microbial communities from Risofladan, Vaasa, Finland - OX-3 | ecosystem: Environmental > Terrestrial > Soil > Coastal area > Acid sulfate soil | place: Finland: Risofladan, Vaasa | collected...
TCTGCCGGGACGGCCGGTCGGTCTGCTGGGGCGGCCGGGCGGTCGGCGAGGCGAGCGCAAGGGGACAGGGTTGCCGGCAGTTCTCGGCGATGTGTACCAACCCTGGCCCCTTACGGAACGACGGGTGATCCAAGACCGGACAGGGTTGGCTGGTGGCGGGCGGCACGGCCGGCGACCGCGACGGACTCTGTCCTCCTGAGACGTACGCCGTTGCACGGATCCGGATATCACATGTAGTTTCATGCTATGACAAGTCGCCGAGCAACCTCGACACAACGCTTGCTCGAAATGGCTGCCTCCCAGCATTCCGTTGTCAGCCACCAGCAGATCGCCGGCTGCGGCATCGGCAAGCGGGAGCGGAGCGAACTCGTGGCGATGGGAGTGCTCCGGCAGGTCTATCGCGGCGTGTATGCCTGCCCCGGAACCGCTCTCACGAGATGGGGCGAGGCCGTGGCATTGAGCCTTTCGTGCGGCCCGAACGCAGCCTTGTCTCACAACACGGCGGCAGCGATACACGATTTCCCGGGCATACCATCCGGGCCGGCGCTCGAGGTCTCGGTGTGCGGGTCCTCGCACCCCCGTGCCAAGGGGGCTGCGGTGCACCGGGTGACCCGGATCGAAGCGGTGGACCTCGAGCGCCGAAATGGGCTGCTGATCACGACCTCGGCGCGGACGCTTCTGGATATTGCCAGCCGATTCGACCTCCGTGACCTCGCAGATCTCGTGGACGAAGGGGTCGTCCGCCGGCTGTGGACGGTGGACGAACTGAGGGCAGCCCTGGACCGGTCGGGCGGCAGAGGTCGGTCAGGTATGCGAAACCTTCGGACGGTGCTCGCAGACAGAGAGCACGAAACTCTCGACAGCCGTCTCGAGCAACGGGTGATCCGGGCGCTGCGACCATTGAGGCCCTTTGCGGTTCATCTCGAGGTGATCGTCGAGGGGGAGCTCATCATCCTGGACGTGGCCTGGCCAGAGCTCAGGGTCGCTGCGGAGATCGACGGTTTCGGTGTCCACGGCAAGTCCCGGACCAAGTTCGACCGCGACCGCAGGCACGCGAACCTGCTGCTCGCGCACGGTTGGCGAGTGGTTCGGATCACGTCCGTCATGGCTGACCGGGAGATCCTCGCTCTTCTCGGCTCTGTCCTCGGGCGGGGTGTGGCCTGAACCGGACCGGACGGGACAGAGAATGTCGCCCGAGCGAAACGATCGGTATTCCTTGTCCTCTCAGGTGGCGCTTGGAGCGGAGCAAACGGACAAGGTTGCGCAGAGCGAGTGCGACACCGCGTCACCCTGTCCCTTTGCGGCCGGCGCCGGCGCGCTCAGGTGCTCATGCCACAGGCGCCGGCGGTACCAGGAATCGCCCGATGACCGGCAGCTCCCAAAACGACTCGGCCCTTGCCACGGCGATCGCCACCGCCAGCATGTTCTCCGGAGCGTCGTAGATCGCGTACCTCGGGTGCCAGTCCGGGTCGAACTTCGCGTTGAACCTCCAGAGCGACTCGATCTGCATCGAGTCGCCCATGCGCCGCAGCACCCAGCCCTGCACGCGCTGCGACACTCCCTCGCCGGTCTCGCCGGCGAGGACGGCGCGCATCGTCGCGAAGTTCAACCCGAGGCCCTCGAACCCTCGCCGCTGCAGCTCGCGGATCGTCTCGACCACCGCGAAGTCGATGAGGCCGTTGGGGTGGTCGCCGTTGTCGCGGCGCATCAGATCGAGCGAGTAGCCGCCGATGCCCGGTGCCGGCACGTACTGGCAGAACGCCACGGGCACCCCTGCGGGGTCGTGCACCACCGCCAGCAACAAGCCCGCGTCGGCCGGGTCGAACGCCCGGCCGAGCGTCATCGAGAAGCCGCGTTCGACCTCGCCGCGGCGGCTCTTGGTCATCACGTCCTCGAGAGCGCAGCGCAGCGCGGGGTCGAGCGAGGAAGGATCGTGGAACGTGATGGTGTAGCCGTACTTGGCGATCCTGTTGACCGCCTGGCGCAAGCCCTTGAACCGCCCTCCCTCCAGCGAGAAACGACCCACCCTCACGATCGCCTCGTCCCCCACGTACAGGTCGTGCATCCCGGTGGAGCGGTAGATGGGCAGCCACTCCTCGCCGGCGCCGAGCCCGCCGAGCGCCCAGCTGTGCTCGTCGACGTAGCGGCGGAACGCCCGCCACGCGTCGGATCGCTCGGCGACAGGACCGATCGGGTCGGGCGACACGAGGCACACGCTGCCGTAGACGGCGTGCGCGACCACAGTCTCACCCCAGAAGAAGAACTGCTTGTCGGGACGCAGCGCGAAGTAGTCGAGCGTGCCCTTGCCGTACCGCTCCACGACCGACCTCGCTCGCGCCAAGTCGCCATTGCCCGAGACGGCGGGAAAAGACGTAACGGTCGCGACGGCCGGGTCTTTTCCCGGAGAATGGCGAAGCTGCCGTTGCACGACAGGGCGGAACACCACGAAGAGCAGGGCAACGAGCAGACCGGCGGCGGCGGTTGCCATCGCAGGGGAGAAGAAGTCGTTGACACGGTCGGGGAGAGCGACGCCCGACAGGCCGACCATCCTCTGCAAAGCGGCTTCCACCGCGCGACCCCACGACAGGCGGGGTACACGGCGTGGACCCTGCACCCACGAGCTCAACTGGAGCGAGAGCGCGCCGGCCAGCACCGTCAGCGCCGCCGCAACGACCACCCTCACCACGCCTCGCCCCACCCGCTCGACGTCTGTCTTCGCCTCGAAAGACGACCGGTAGACCCACAGGAACGCCCCAGCAGCGAGGGCTATCAGCGCCTCCTCGACGTCCACCCCCTTGACGACGTGCAGAACAGCGACGGCGATCAGCAGGCCCTCGCAGACGATCCAGGCGCGGCGCTGGCCTCGGCGAATCCCGCGGGCGAGCACCATCAGCCCGATCCCGCCGAGAGCGGCGAGCGACGCCGCGGTCTCGGGTATAGCCAGCGGGAACAGATCTCGCAGGACGTTGAGCCGGCTGCGCAGCGGTTCGGCGAGAGCGGAGAGAAGCGAGAGGAACCCGACGACGAAGACCGCGAACGCGGCCAGCCGGCGCACGCGGCGGTCCCTGTCCTGCGGCGCAGGCATGACTGGCCAGTCCTGCCCCTGTGGCCAGGAGGCGACCACTCCGGCGTGCAGGTCGCCGGCCGAGGCGCTGAAAGGTCGCGACGCGAGGAGCCGCTCGGCGAGCGTGGCGCCCGGGAGGTTCTGGCGGCCGTGGAGGAGGCGGAGATGGAGGTCGTTGCCGGCTTCGAGCTCGACCCAGGCCAGCTGGCGGTGGCCGAGGAAGACCGGCGGCAGCCCGAGACCGGGAACCCGGGTGGGGTACTCGGTCACGACCTCGGTGCCGCAACCGGCGTTGGCGTAGAAGCCTGCGCCGAGGTCGGTGAGCTCCGGGCGGCAGGTGTGCCCGGTTATCAAGCCGGCGTGGCCGGATGTGACGAGGTCGCGGGCCTTGGAGCGGGCGGCGTCATTTGGGTCGCCGCGCGCGTCCTCTAGTGAGAGAGCGGAGAGGGCTCGACCGGTGCGGCGCAGCGCCGCGACGGCGAGCGCGAGCAGCAGCAGGATTTCGACCACCGCGGCCAGCGCGGCGATCCCCACACGCGACGTGAAGTCGACTCGCCGTGCCGAATGGAGGGCGAACCCGGGCACCCTGAGAACCAAGGCCGCGACAACCGGTACCAGCAGCAGCCAGGCCGAACGACCCAGCCTTCGATACACCAGCCTCGACGCCACGAAACGCGACAGCGCCGCCGGCTCGTCGAGGTCTTCCATCCCCGCCAGCCAAACCGCCTCGCGTCCGCCGGTCTGACGCCGGCGCATCGAAGGGAACAGCTCGTCACGCAGGTGCTGCGCGTACGGGCTCTCCCGGGGGTTGCGTGGATCGGTGAAACGCGAAAGGGCGTCGAGGTTGTGTCCCGGCTCGACTCGTACCGTCCGCGCGCCGGCGCCGGTGCAGATCGTCAGGTCGAGTTCGAGAGCGATCTCCGCCCCGAGCTGCCGGACGACCTCCGCCTGGCAGGGCTGCGACCACGCGAGCCGGGCGTCACGGTCTCCGGGAAGCACGATCACCTTGCGCCCGTAGCCCCTGGCGTACGCGCCGACAGCGCCCACCAGTCGGGAGTGCACACCGAGCGCAGCCATGGGGTCGACGCCAGAATCGAACAGGTTGCCCGCGAACACGAGCACTCCGGGGCCCGTCGCTGCCTCGACCGCGGCGGCGACCTCGCCGGCGGCGACGGTCTCGGCGGGCCCGGGTTCCCGGGTGAGATGGAGGTCGGCGACGACCATGACCCGGCCTCCCACCGGGACCTGTAGCGAGAGAAGGTCTGGAATCTCGGTCGGGGCGGCCAACGCGGGCATGGACCCTACTACGGTCCCCTGGCGTGCAGCCCTCGCACGCAACGCCCGGATCCGGCGTAGCAGCCGCCCCGGGAGGGCTCGCGGAGCGGGCGCGCAGGCTCGGCCCGCTGCCGTACTCCGCTCTCGGGATGCGCCCGGAGCCGGCGGATCTCCCCTCGCCGAGCGAGGTTGCGGTCTGGGAATCCTCGCTGGTCGACCGGCTCTGGGAGGCCGCTGGCCGTCCTGACCCCTTCACCGTCGTCCAGGTCGCCGCCGGCGAGGGGGCTGTCGCTGCGGAGATGCTTACCAGGGGGTCCCGCCCGGCGTGCTCGACGGCGTTGCGCCTCGTCCTGGTCGAAGGCGACCCCGCCCTGCGGGAACGCCACGCCGGCCGCCTGCCGGTTGAGGCGCCCTCGCTGATCCTCGGCCCCGTGGCTCCCGGGTCGGACCCCGACGAGGACCCGGCCCCGGTCTCGGGCATCGGCCCGATCGTCACCTCGCTGGGGGAGCTTCCGGTCGTCCGGGGATGGTGCCTGATCGTCGCCGTGGGCTGGTTGTCGCGCTTCGCCTACGACCTGTTCGAGTGGCGAGACGGCCGGTGGTACGAGTTGCGGCTCGCAGCGGTGGCAGATTCGGGGCCCGGCCTCGAGGCGATCGGCGTCGAGTTGGATCGGGACAGGACATCGCGGCTCGACGGGTTGGTCCCAGAGCAGGCTCGCGTGTACGGCGGGCGTTACGGCGTCCGAGACGGCGCCGCTGAGTGGGTTCGCAGCGCGCTTGGTGCCGGCGAGTCGGGTTGGGTGGTCGCCGCAGACCGCTGGGCGCAGAACACGGGGCCGGTCCCCGGTGGCGAGGTCCCCGTCGCGCTGGATCAGCTGGCGGCCGTCCGCCGTCCCGAGGCATACGCGCTGGACGGGCCAGGTGGGTTCGGAGTGGTCCGCTGGCGCATAGGTTGAGCGCTGCGATGTTCGATAACTGGCTGTGGCGAGCAAGCCCCATGGGGGGCGGGCGCGCGGTCGTGTTCGATCTCGACGGGGTGCTGTCCGACGCGGCCAGCCGCCAGCATTTCCTCGAACGACCGCGCCGGGATTGGGATGCGTTCTTCGAAGCATGCGGGGACGATCCGTTGATCGAGGAGATAGCCCGCCTGCTCGACCTGCTCGACGGGCAACTCGTGATCGTGTTGCTCACGGCGCGCCCCGCGAGGGTGCAGCCCCAGACCCTCGCCTGGCTGCACCGCTACGGCCTCAGGTGGGACCTTCTCGTGATGCGGGACTTCGGCGACTACGGGGCTGCTCACGAGTTCAAGAGGCGCTCGGTGCGGGAACTGAGAGAGGCGGGGTTCGATCTGGTCCTGTCGTTTGAGGACGACCGCCGCAACGTGGCGATGTTCCGGGACGAGGGGGTCCCTTCGGTATACATCCATTCGGGCTATTACGACTGAAAAGACCGCCTGGTGGCGCCGGATCGGATTCTTGCCCATTTCTCAGGTCTGCGGTCCACCATGATGGTGCTATGAGTCGCAACACCATCAAGACGACTTTCCTGCTGACCCTTCTCGGGGCGGTGCTCATCGCCATCGGGGGAGCCATCGGCGGGCGTGGGGGCCTCGTCATCGGACTCGCCTTCGCGCTCTTGTTCACTGGAGGCTCCTACTGGTTCTCCGACCGGATCGCGATCCGCGCCGCCCGAGCGGTGCCGGTGTCGGAGGAGCAGATGCCCGACTACTACGCGGTCGTGCGCGACCTGACCACGCGGGCGGGCATGCCGATGCCGCGCCTGTACGTGACACCCGATGCCCAGCCGAACGCGTTCGCCACCGGCCGGAACCCGGAGCACGCGGCGGTCGCCGTCACACAAGGCATCCTGCAGATCTGCAACTGGGACGAGATGAGCGGCGTGCTCGCGCACGAGATCTCACACGTCGGCAACCGCGACATCCTGATCTCGTCCGTCGCGGCGACCATCGCCATGGCCATCACGATGCTGTCGAGGATGGCGGCGTGGGGCGGCCTCTTCTTCGGCGGCCGCGACAACGAGGGCGAGAACATCTTCGAGATCCTCGCCCTGGTCATACTCGCCCCGCTGGCGGCGGTCATGCTGCAGTTGGCGCTGTCGAGGAGCCGGGAGTTCGAAGCGGACCGCTCCGGCGCTCGGCTGATCGGCGACGGCGAGCCGCTGGCCCGGGCTCTCTCGAAGCTCGACACGGCGTCAAAACAGATCCCGATGCCGCTCGCCCGCCGGGAGATGGCACCCCTCTACATCGTGAGCCCGCTGGCGGGGATGAACGTCTCGTTCAAGAGCCTCTTCTCGGACCACCCGCCGACCGACGAGCGGATCCGCAGGCTGCGCGCCCGGGAGTGGGCGAACTAGTCCCGGAAGTTCTCGAATTGGAGGGGGATGCCGAAGTCCTCCTCCTTGAGCCCGGCTATGACGGCCTGGAGGTCGTCGCGCTTCTTGGCGCTCACGCGGACCTGGTCCCCCTGAGTCTGCGAGGAGACTCCCTTCGGACCCTTGTCTTTGATCCAGCGGTTGATCGCCTTGGCGTTGTCGGATGAGAGCCCCGCCTTCAGCGTCACGGTCTGCCTGGCGGCGCCCTTGGAGGCCTCCTCGACCTTGCCGTAGTCGAGGGCCTTCAGAGACACCTTGCGCTTCACCAGCTTCTCCTCGAGCACCTGGAGCACCGCCTTCAGGCGGTCCTCGGTCGCTGAGTGCAGGCGCAGCTCGTTGTCGTGAAGCTCCACGCTCGACTCGGTGCCCTTGAAGTCGAAACGGGTCGACAGCTCCCGCTGGGCCTGGTCGACGGCGTTGCGCACCTCCTGCATGTCGACCTGGGACACGACGTCAAAGGTTGGCATGGCGCCAACCTACCGAACCCCTCTACGGTGCGCTTGCCGTGGACCTGATCCCCACCCTCTCGGCCGCCGGCGGCCCCCGATCGACTGCCGTCGCGGTGGACGGCCGGTCGCTGACCTGGGAGGAGCTGGCCGGCGCCGCCGGTGCGGTGGCGGCGCGGGTCATGGGCGTGGATCGCGTGGCTGTAGAGGCGACGCCGACGTTGGAGACGGTGGTGGCGGTCGTTGGGGCGCTGGCGGCCGGGGCGACGGTCGTGCCGGTGCCGCCGGACGCGGGCCCGATGGAGCGCGAGCACATCATGCGCGACTCGGGCGCTGTGGCGCTTCCCGTAGGTGTGGACGTGTCCGCCCGGAGTGAGCTGCCCCGGGCTGACCTGCCGGCTGATCGAACCGCCATGATCCTCTACACCAGCGGCACCACCGGACTGCCGAAGGGTGTGATGCTGAGCGCCCAGGCGATCGCGACAGACCTCGACCTGCTGGCCGCGGCGTGGGAGTGGACGCCGGAGGACGTGCTGGCGCACGGGCTGCCTCTTTTCCACGTGCACGGCCTGATCCTCGGGGTGCTGGGGTCGTTGAGGGTCGGCAGCTCACTCGTGCACACCGGGCGCCCCACCCCGGAGGCGTACGCGGCCGCGGGCGGTTCGCTCCTCTTCGGCGTGCCAACCGTGTGGTCGCGGATCGCCGCCGAACCGTCGTGCGCCTCGGCACTGCGCGGCGCCCGGTTGCTCGTCTCCGGGAGTGCCGGGCTTCCGGTGCCGGTCTTCGAACGGCTGACCTCGCTCTGCGGTCATGGGCCGATCGAGCGATACGGCATGACCGAGACGCTCATAACCGTCAGCGGTCTGGCGTCGGGCGAGCGCAGGCCCGGTTGGGTCGGCACGGCGTTGCCGCGGGTGGCGACGCGCCTTGTCGGCGACGACGGTGCTCCCGTGCCCTTCGACGGAGAATCCGTCGGGTCGCTCGAGGTGTCCGCGCCGACGGTCATGTCTGGCTACGTCAACCTTCCCGAAGAGACGGCTGGCTTGTTCACCCCCGACGGGTGGGTGCGGACAGGTGACGTTGCGTGCGTCGACGGCGAGGGCTGGCACCGCATCGTCGGGCGTGAGTCCACCGACCTGATCAAGAGCGGCGGGTTCCGTATCGGTGCCGGCGAGGTGGAGGCGGCGCTGCTGGCGCACCCGTCTGTGTCAGAGGCAGCTGTCGTGGGGGAACCCGACGACGACCTGGGCCAGGTGGTGGTCGCGTATGTCGTCGGCGAAGGTGTCGACGAGGCGGAGCTCGTGACGTTCGTCGCCGAGAAGCTCTCGGTTCACAAACGGCCGCGGCGGGTCATCGCAGTCGACTCGCTTCCCCGTAACGCCATGGGGAAGGTACAGAAGAAGCTGCTAGTCCGAGGCTGAGCCGAGCCGCTGGAAGTTCGGCGGGCGCTTCTCGACGAAAGAGGCGACACCCTCCTTGAAATCCGGGCGACCGAAGCTCTCGACCATCAGCTCGCGCGCCTCTCGCTCCGAGGGGCCCAGAGACGCCGTCAACTGCTCGTAGACCTGGCGCTTCATGATCGAAAGCGAGGTCGGTGAAACCCGCGCTGCAAGGTCACGTACGTACGCCTGACTGTGGGAGAGGACCTCCTCCTTCGGCAGCGCCTTGTTGACGAGGCCCATCGCCGCGGCCTCCTCGCCTGTGACCTTGCGCGACGAGAAGAGCAAATCGAGAGCGTGACCGGCGCCGACGATGCGCGGCAGCAACCAAGCGATACCCCACTCGGCGATCAACCCGCGCTGGGCGAACGCGGTCAATAACGGCGCGTCCGCGGCCATGAACCGGATGTCACAGCACAACGCGATCGGGACCGCCATGCCCGCGATGGCTCCGTTGATGGCGGCGATCATCGGCTTCTTGACGGCGAGGAGCCACGTGTACTCGCCGTCGAAGTCCAGCGGTAGCGGCTCCGTGGGAGCCGCGCCGAGGCCCTCGGGGACAGTGTCCACCCCGCCGCCCGAGCTGAGAGACTGCAGGTTCTTCATGTCGGCGCCGGCGCAGAACGCTCTGCCGGCGCCGGTGATCACGATTCCCACGACCGCCGGATCGGCCTCCGCCCTGTAAACACTGTGGCGCACCTCAGCGGCCATCCGTTGGGTCCACGCGTTCAGCGAGTCGGGGCGGTTGAGCGTGACAGTGGCTACCGGGTCGTCGACCTCGTACAAGATGTCCTGGTACACGTGGGCATCTTGCCAGGCGCGGGGTCGCGAGCGCCTGCGACAAGGGAACCGCGGCCTCGGCTACCATGAATGGTTCCTGGGTCGGTGCCCGAGTGGCCAAAGGGAGCAGACTGTAAATCTGCCGGCGTACGCCTACGGCGGTTCAAATCCGTCCCGGCCCACCACGACGATCCAGGGCGTGCCCCAGCGCGTCGAGGACGGTCACAGCCCGATTCGCCTAACCCGACGGCGCGCCCTGGGGTTGGCCGGTCAGCTGGCCGGTCGAGTTCGCCGACGCCGGACCATTTCACCGGGTGCGGGCGAAGCGGTGGACGGCTTCGAGCAGCTCCCGGCTCTTCTCGGCCGCGAGGGCTTCGTCGCCGGAGGCGAGTGCCCCCTTGACGCAGTGGTTGACGTGGTCGTCGAGGATCTTGAAGGCGACCGCTTCGAGGGCAGTGTCGACCGCGGCGATCTGGGTGAGGATATCGATGCAGTAGCGGTCCTCGGCGATCATCTTCTCGATCCCCCGGGCTTGGCCCTGGATGCGGCGCATTCGCTTGATCAGCGCCTCCTTGTCGGCCACGTAGCCGTACGTGACCGGCTCGACGGGCTCGCCGCTGTGTTTCGCGCTGGCGGCGGTCACACCTGCTCCTTGGACGGGGAGAACCGGCGCAGGCGCAGCGAGTTGGACACGACGAAGACACTGGAGAAGGCCATGGCCGCGGCGGCCACGATGGGGTTGACGATGCCGGCGACGGCAAGGGGGATGGCGGCCACGTTGTAGCCGAAGGCCCACACGAGGTTGGCTTTGATCGTGGTGAGGGTGCGGCGCGACAGGCGGATAGCGTCCGCCGCGGCGCGCAGGTCGCCCGAGACCAAGGTGAGATCGGAGGCTTCGATGGCGACGTCGGCGCCGGTGCCGATGGCCAGGCCCAGGTCGGCCTGGGCGAGGGCGGGGGCGTCGTTGACACCGTCTCCGACCATGGCGACCACCTCGCCGGCGGCCTGCAAGCGGGCGACCTCGGCCACCTTGTCGCCGGGTAGCACCCCAGCGAGGACCCGGTCGATTCCGACCTGGGCGGCGACCGTTCGGGCGGCTCGTTCGTTGTCGCCGGTGAGCAGCACCGGGGTGAGCCCCAGGGCTCGCAGCTCGGATATGGCCTGCCGGCTGGTCGGCTTCACCCGGTCGGCCACGGCCAGGATCCCCAGCGCCTTGCCGTCGGCGGCGACGCCCACCACGGTCGAGCCTGTGGACTCCAGCCGCTCGGCCTCCGCCGCCAGGTCATCTGAGAGGGGGACGGCCCAGTCGCCGAGCAGGCTGGGCCGCCCGATCACCACCGCGTGGCCATCGACGACCGCCTCGATCCCCAGTCCGGCTCGGGCCGAGAACCCCTCCGCGGCGGGCAGGGTGCCGAGGCGGTCCCGGCCGTGGGCTGCGATAGCACGGGCGATGGGGTGCTCGCTCGGATCCTCGGCCCCGGCCGCGAGGCGAAGCAGCTCCTCCTCGCCCACCCCGTCAGCTGGAACCAGGGCCGACACCGCCATCTTGCCTTCGGTGAGGGTGCCGGTCTTGTCCAAGACAATCGTGGTGATCTGGCGGGTGTGCTCGAGGACTTCGGGGCCCTTGATCACGATGCCCAGCTGGGCGCCCCGGCCCGTGCCCACCATCAGCGCGGTCGGGGTGGCCAAGCCCAGCGCGCACGGGCAGGCGATCACGATCACGGCTACCGCCGCAGTGAACGCGAAGGTCGTGGCCGCCGCACCCAGGAGGAGCCATCCGGCCAGGGTGAGCGCCGAGACAGCGATGACGACGGGAACGAAGATGGCCGAGACCTGATCGGCCAGGCGCTGCACCGGCGCCTTGCCCGCCTGGGCGTCGGCCACTAGTCGAGTGATCTGGGCCAGGGCGGTCGAGGAGCCCACCCGGGTGGCCTCGACCACCAGCCGACCCGAGGTGTTCACGGTGGCGCCCGCCACCGCGTCGCCGGGGCCGATCTCGACAGGCAGCGACTCGCCGGTCAGCATCGACTGGTCGATGGCCGAGAAGCCCGAGACCACAACCCCGTCGGTTGCTACCTTCTCGCCTGGGCGGACCACGAAGCGGTCGCCGACCACGAGCTGTCCGATCGGGACCACGACCTCGGCACCGTCACGAAGCACCCGGGCTTCCTTGGCGCCCAACTCCAAAAGCTTTCGGATCGCTTCACCCGAGCGTCGCTTCGCCCGGGCCTCCAAGTAGCGGCCGAGCAGGATCAAGGCGGTGATCGCCCCGGCGGTGTCGAAGTACACGCCGGCTGTGATCCCAGCCAGCAGCACCACCGTCGACCACACCCAGGCGGCGAGGGTGCCGATCGAGATGAGGGTGTCCATGGTGGCTACGCCGTGGCGGGCGTTGGCCACCGCCGCCCGATGGAACGGCCAGCCGGCGTAGAACACCACCGGGGTTGCCATGGCGAGCGAGACCCACTCCCAGTCCGGTGGCCGCGCCGCCGTTACCCAGGCGAAGATCGCCAGGGGCACGCTGAGCGCCACGGCGACCATCAGGCGGCGCCGGTAGGGGCGGGCCGGGTCCGCGTCGGTAACCGCCTCGGGGAGGGTTGCCTCGTAACCGGCCGCCTCCACCGCCCCGATCAGCTCATCCACACTCACCCGGGCGGGGTCGAAGGCGACCGCAGCATGCTCGCTGGCGAAGTTGACCGTCGCAGTGACGCCGGCCAGCTTGTTGAGCCGCTTCTCGATGCGCGTCGCACACGAAGCACAGGTCATGCCTCCGATGGCGAGCTCCACATGCTCTGGGGCAACAGCCTCATCCTGATGGTCAGTGGCGATCGTCATCACGCCGCCTCGTAGCCGGCCTCTTCGATCGCAGCGCGCAGCACCTCGTCGTCGAGGCCCTCGCCGGTCACGGTGACCACCTTGGTGGCGAGGTCCACGTCGACCCCGGACACACCGGTCACCGAACCCAACTCCCCGGCCACGGCTCGCTTGCAGTGGTCGCAGGTCATCCCCGGCACCCGGTAGGTAATGGTCTCCGGCATCGGTCTCTCCTTTCAGCTTCCTTAGCCACTATACCCCTATGGGGTATTAGACGCCGCTGCCCTCTCAGAGGCGCGCCACCTGGCGGACGGCGGCCACATGCTTCGAGTTGACCTTTGGCCCTATCGGAGACGGTCACGTAGCGCGACGATCGGGCCATGTGGCCCACCTGGGTCGATGAGCGAGGGTCTGACGTCCTGGAGACGACCGAGTGCCGCCGCCTGCTGGCGGTTGGCGCGGTGCGGCATCGGCCCGGGCATCTCGGAATCTCTGGTGAGGAGGCTCCGACGGTGCTTCCCGTCGACTATGCCGTCGACGGCCCAGACGTGGTGATCCGCGTCGGGGAGGGGTTGTTCCACAACCTGGTGGGTGAGTTCGTCGCGTTCGAGGTCGAGGATTTTGACGACGACCCTCCCTGGAGCGTGCTGATACGGGGTCTCGCCCAGGCAGAGAGTTCCGATCGAGTCGCTTCGCGGTTGCCCCCGCCGCGAGTCGCAGAACCCGGTCGGAGACTGGTGCGGATCCGATCGGACTTCGTCACCGGGCGCCGCCTCGGGAAACGATCCAGTTGACGAATAGCCCCGATAGGAGGAACGAAGACCATGTATACAGCAGTCGGTGATCGGATAATCATCAAGGGCCACCGCGTCGGCGAACCGGACAGGGATTGCGAGGTCTTGGAGGTACGCGGCGCCGACGGGGGGCCTCCTTACCTGGTGCGTTGGGAGGACTCGGGACACGAGGCGTTGCTCTTCCCCGGCACCGACGCCACCGTCCAGCACTTCGAGCACCACCCTCTCTGAGAGGAGCCCCAAGATGCGTATCTGGGATCTCGTACGACGGTCGGCGGTCGCAGTCCGACCGGATCAAACCCTCATCGAAGGGGCCTCGATAATGGACAAGGCGGGGGTCGGAGCGCTGATCGTCGTAGACGCGGACCGCCCGGTCGGCATCGTCACCGACCGGGACCTGGTGCGGCGGGGCTTGGCTCGGGGCCTTCCGCCCGATGCGCGCATCGACGCGGTGATGACCGCACCGGTCGTCACGGTCAACGCCGACGACGACGCGCACGATGTCTATCAAGTGCTCCGCACCCACGCGCTGCGGCGCCTACCCATCGTCAGGGAGGGCCGGTTCGTCGGTATGGTCACCGTGGACGATCTCATCATCCATCTCGCTGCAGATCTCTCCGATCTCGCCCGACCTATCACCGGTGAGGTTCTCTTCGCTCAGCGCGACGGCTTGCCTCCCGCCACCGTGGGTTAGCACGCCAAAACGAAGACTGGCGGACGATCGTGCAGCGAGGTCAGCGTCAGCCCAACCGTCGAAGGGACGGATCAGCTCCTGGCTTGCGCCGCAGCCGGAAGAACTTCGTGCAACTCCCACGCGGTCATCTGAACCTTCCGCCAAGCCGCTAGCTCGGCGTCCTCGTCAACCGCGGTACGCACCCCCGCGAGCGCTTCGGAGAAACTCCGAAAGAGGCGATCCAACTCGTGTCTGGTTTCCCTGTCCATGTCTCTAGCTCCTTGGTCGTGCTCGTCACTCTGACTCTCCGAGATGACCGTACGCTGAAGCAGCGGAGGGCGGGAAGGGACGAACGTCCCGAAATACACGGTGACCATCGCCCCTACCGGGCTCGAGTCGCCGGCTAGGAGGATGTGCTCCGATGAACGTTCCCAGTCGCCTGGACGAGACCTTCGACGCGCTGATCTTCGACTGGGACGGCACAGCGGTACCCGACCGCCAGGCTGATGCCAGCGAGGTGCGCCGCCGGGTGGAATCGCTGTGCGCGGCAGGGGTGCACATCTTTGTCGTCAGCGGAACCCATGTGGCCAACGTCGACGGCCAGCTCCGGGCTCGGCCATCGGGCCCCGGGCGCTTGCAGTTGTGCTGCAACCGGGGAAGCGAGGTTTTCGAGGTCACCGGATCCGGGCCGTCCCTCGTCTACCGGCGCGCTGTGGCCGCGGAGGAGGACGTGGCCCTGGACCAAGCCGCCGAGCGAACCATCAAGGTTCTCCAAGCCCGGGGTCTGGAGGCGACCGTGGTGTCGAGCCGGCTGAACCGGCGCAAGATCGACCTGATCCCGATTGCAGAGTGGGCGGACCCCAAGAAGGCGGATATTGCCGCTCTCTACGAGGCAGTGAAGTCCCGGCTGGCTGAGGCAGATATCGGAGATCTGGCCGACGTGATAGCCCTGGCGGCCGACGCGGCTCGCACGGCAGGGCTCGCCTTGCCACGGATCACCAGCGACGTAAAGCATGTCGAGATCGGACTGACCGACAAGTCCGACTCGGCACGCTTTGCAGCGGCCTGGCTGAAAGAGCGGGGGATCACCGGACAGCTGGTGCTCATAGCCGGTGACGAGTTCGGCACGATCGGAGGCGTGCCGGGCAGTGACGCGCTCATGCTCGTATGCGACCTGGAGCGAGCGCCGGCAATGTCGGTCGGTGTCGAGCCAGGCGGTGTGCCACCCCCGGTGGCATACCTCGGTGGAGGTCCCGGTCGTTTCGCCACCCAACTCGACGCGCAACTCGAGCGCCGGGCCAGGCACCGGGCGCCCCAGATAGACACCGATCCGCGCTGGGTGGTCCCGCTCCCATCGGCTCGGGTCAAGGAGCGGGTCGCGGAGTCCTTGGGTGCCCTGAGCAACGGCTGGGCTGGAACCCGAGCGTCCAGAGAGGAAGACGGGCCAGGCACGACTCCGCTCTTCGCCGTCGCTGGTGTCTACGCGACCGACGGGCACCTGCTCGCGGGACCCGACTGGATCGGCCTGAGTGTCGCCGGCGGGCACCGCCATCAGGGTGACCGCCGCGTGCTCGACCTGCGAACCGGTGTCCTGGCGCGCTTCGGTGAGGGCAACCGGACACTCCGGTCGGTTCGTTTCGTGTCCGCCGCCTCGCCCGACGCCCTCGCGTTCCGTGCGGAAGGACCCCCAGACCGGCTGGACGAAGGCGACCTGCTGCGCCCACCCCTCCAGGAGAGGTTCGAGCACGAGGTGAACGACGGGATCTGGGTCGGTCGCACCAGCAACGGGGACAGCGAGATCGCTGTGGCCGCCCGTGACTTGGTGACAACCGGTTCCGAGAAGCGGGTCGTTGAACGCTTGGCGGCGTGGGCAGCGGGCACCACCTCGGGGGCGACCGCAGAGGAAGCCCAACAACGGCTGGCGAGGTTGGATGCCTTGGGGTTCGACGCCCTGCTAAGCGAGCACCGCCACGCCTGGGCGGCTCGGTGGGCCGACGCCGCGGTGGGGATCGAGGGCGGCCCGGACGCACTGGCTGACGAGCTGGCCGCCAGGTATTCAGTCTTTCATCTGCTCTGCGCAGCCTCCGACACCGGCGACGCCGCAGTTGGGGCTCGGGGCCTGACCGGGGAGGCTTACAACGGGCACGTCTTTTGGGACGCCGATGTGTTCGTCCTGCCAGCACTGGCGGCCATCAGCCCGCAGGCGGCACGGGCGATGCTCGAGTATCGGATCCGCCGGCTCCCCGCCGCGCGCGCTATCGCCGAAGCGAGGGGGTTCGACGGCGCCCGCTTCCCCTGGGAGTCCGCAGCCGACGGCAGTGACGTCACCCCGAGGGTGGTCCAGGGACGCCACGGTGAGCCGATCCCTATCGCGACTGGTACCCATGAGGAGCACATAGTTGCCGACGTGGCTTGGGCGGCAGACCGCTACGCGACCTGGACCGGCGATACTGCGTTTCTCGCTGGGAGGCCCGGCCGCGACCTGGTGGTGGAAGCCGCTCGCTATTGGGCGAGCCGGATCCGTCTCGATCCCGGAGGACGCGGACATCTCTACGGGGTGATGGGGCCCGACGAATACCACGAGGTGGTAGACGACAACGCCTACACCAATGTGATGGCCCGTTGGAACCTGCGCCGAGGCGCCGAACTGCTCGCCGTCTCGAGGCGCAACTCGGCCAGTACGGAGGCAGCGCGTTGGCGGGACTTGGCAGAACGACTCGTCGACGGGTGGAATCCTGACCTCGGAATCTATGAGCAGTTCGCCGGATACTTCGAGCTGGAGCCGCTGCTGGTATCCCAGGTCGCCCAGCCGCCGGTGGCGATCGACGTGCTGCTGGGGGCGGAGCGGGTGAGAGGCTCCCAGCTCATCAAGCAAGCAGACGTCCTCATGCTCCACCACCTCTTGCCAACCGAGGTAGTAGACGGCTCCCTTGGCGCCTGCCTGGCTTTCTACGAGCCTCGCACAGCGCACGGCAGCTCGCTCTCTCCCGCCATCTCTGCGGCGCTGCTCGCGCGAGCCGGCCAACTCGACCGGGCGCTGGAACTGTTCCGCTTGGCCGCCCGCCTCGACCTGGACGACCTGACCGGCACCACCGCCAGCGGGCTGCACCTGGCCACCATGGGCGGTGTCTGGCAGGCGCTTGCCTACGGTTTCCTCGGACTCGAGGCACAAGGAGAGGTTCTCGCGCTCGAACCGCACCTGCCCGGCGCGTGGTCAGCCCTGTCCATGCGCTTGCGTTTTCGCGGACAGCGCCTGCAGGTGCGTGCCGAACACGACCAGATCACCATCGGATGTGACAGGCCGCTCGCCGTTCGCGTGGCCGCCCGGCCGCCCCAGAACTGCGACCCACCCGGCGCCACCTTCGACGTGCTAATGCCCCAAGCGACTTACGGGAGAAGGCCATGAGCAACCCACCGGTGAGAGTCGTGTTGGCCGCCCTCGACACCACCACCGCTTCCCGCCCGGTGCTCGAGACCGCTTCGCGGATGGCGGAAATGACCGGCGCCCAGGTCGAAGCAATCCATGTGACCGATGGGCCAGCCGACATGCTCGATCTGCTCGCCGGGCGAGCAGCGATACGTCTGCGACGGCTGAGCGGTCCAGTCGAGCCCGCCGTTCTAGAGGCGATGGCCGCGCCTCAGGTGATAGCAGCGGTGATCGGCGCGCGGGCAACCCCCGGGGGTCGGCGTCCTGTTGGACGAACCGCCTTGCGCCTGCTTCGCCAGACGACCAAACCGGTGGTGGTCGTGCCCCCGAACGCGCTTTCTCCCCGCCCTTTCAAGCGGCTGCTGGTCCCCCTCGAAGGAGAGCAATCCTCGTCTCAACCGATCATCGACGCGCTCTGGCCGCTACTGGTGGCCGAAGTCGAGCTGATAGTGCTCCACGTCTTCACCGATACCACACTGCCTCGCATGCTCGACCGGCCTCACCGCGACCTCGATTTGCTCGGAGCTGAATTCCTCGCGTCCCAGTGCCCCCCGGCGACCCGCATCGAGCTGCGAACGGGCCCAGTTGCGGCGAGGGTCGCCGAAGTGTCGGATCAGCATTCCGTAGATCTTGTCGTCTTGAGCTGGTCACAGCAGGTCTCGCCCGGCCGAGCACAGGTCGTCCAGGAGGTACTCGGCGCTTCCTTGCTGCCCGTCCTGTTGCTTCCTGTCGGATCGCAGACAAGCCCGGCAGCGTCGCCGAGCGAGCTCCCCACGTCGTAGCTCCCGCTGCGGTCCTGGACCGTCCGCCTGCGCAACTTGGCTGACGGCGCTGCTCGGCCCGGTGGCTGAGCGCTAGGTAGCGAGAACGTCGACCGCCCCCGCGACGTCGTCGGTGATAGTGACGATGCGATCGAAGCCGGTGGTGTGCAGGAGGCTCCGGTGCACCGGCCGGTTGGTGGACACAACCGCCTCGCCGCCGAGGTCACGGATCCGGCGGATGCCCCCGACAAGTGCGCCCAGCCCAGCGGAGTCGATGAACGGCACGTCCGAAAGGTCGATGATCACAACCGACGCGGAGGGCACCTCCGCGATCGCTTGACGGAATCGAACCACCGTGAAGGCATCGAGGTCTCCGCGCGGGTGGCAGACCGTGTGGCCGCCGGCGGTGTCCCACGAAACTGTGCAGTCCAAGGCCATACCGATGTCGTACAGCTCGCGGTCGGTAGATTCGCTGGCGGTCGGTTGGACTGTCATGGCGTCCATGCTCCACGATCGGGTACGCGATGCGGTGACCCGCCAATCGCGATCAGGTGACAATCCGGAGGTACGCCCCGTTGGTGACCGGATCGCGACCGAGTCGTCACCCGGGCGCGACGGGTTGTTGAGAGGCTGTCCGCATGCTGGTGGTCCTGTGATGAGCACTGCGGAGGCCGTGGGAGCGCCGGTGTGGCGGCGAGGGGAGCCGGCCGGGGTGTGTAACGATGAATCTGTGGCGACCCGCATCCTGTTGATCGAGGATGACGACCGCATCCGTGAGACGACGCGCCTGGTCCTCGAGGACGAGGGCTACCAGGTCGACGAGGCTCCGTCGGCGGAGAGCGGCCTTGTCATGTTCGGGCAGCGGTCACCTGGCTGTGTGATCGTCGATCTGATGCTGCCGGGGATCAACGGGTTCGAATGCTGCCGCGCGATACGCCAGGCGAGCGACGTCCCGATCGTCGTCTTGACAGCCAGGGCCGACACCCATGATCTCGTCGCGGGGCTCGAAGCCGGCGCAGACGACTACCTGACCAAGCCGTTTCACGCCAAGGAGCTGACCGCTCGCATCCGGGCCTTGCTCCGTCGAGCGAGCCTCGGATCGGGGCGTGACGGCAGTTCGCTGACGTTGGGGGATGTCGAGGTGGTCCCCGACGAGGGAGTCGTCCGCAAGCGCGGCCAGGAGGTAACACTGACCAAGACGGAGTTCCGGCTGCTCTGCGAGATGGCTGCCCACCCCGGAAGGGTGTTCAGCCGCGAGGTTCTTCTGGAGAACGTGTGGGGCTACCCGAGCGTCGGTGACGGAAAGCTCGTGGACACCCATGTCCACCGCCTGCGGGCGAAGTTGGAGGACGACCCCGCGAATCCAGCCCACGTGATCACCGTGCGAGGCCTCGGCTACAAGGTCCTCGCCTAGGCAAGAAGCGTCCACGGATGGCGAAGCGCCGCCGGCGGCTGAGAGTACGGCTGATGGCGTCGTTTGCCCTCGTCGGCCTGGCGATACCGGCCAGCCTCTCCGTCCTCACCTATTACTGGGCCCGCACCTACCTCCTGGATCAGCGGCAGACCTCGGCCCTGCACCAGGCCGAGGCAAACGCGACACTGACGGGAACCCTGCTGGACGCGTCTCCGGCGAACGTCACCCGGATCCTGTCGTCGTTGCAGACGCCGTCGACGTCGGAGGGTGCGTTGTTGTACAACGGCCAGTGGTTCGGTGAATCGGCGGTCGCCGGACCCGATGCCATGCCGGCCGGGCTGATACGGGCCGTGGTCGACGGTCGGCAAGCCGCCAGGCAGCGCTACCACCAAGGCCGCGCGCAGGAGTTGGCCATCGGGATACCACTGCGGGGAGGGGACGCCTACTTCCAGATCTTTTCGCTGGCCGATCTGACGAGCACCCTGAGAACGCTTCGCGACTCACTCGCCGCCGGTAGCCTGCTCGGCTTCGCCGTCAGCCTGGCGCTCGGAGCCTGGGCTGCCCGGCGGGTGCTCACGCCGGCACGGGACATCGGCCAGGCGGCGGCGTCGATCGCCGCGGGACAGCTCGATGCTCGGCTCGACGCCGAAGGTGACCGGGAGCTCGCCGAGCTGGCCACGGGCTTCAACGCGATGGTGGACTCGCTGCAGGCGCGTATCGAACGCGACTCCCGGTTCGCGTCCGACGTCAGCCACGAGCTGCGCTCTCCCCTCACGACCCTGAGCTCCGCGGTGCAGGTGATGCAGAACAGGCGTCACGAGTTGAGCGCCAGGTCAGCGCGGGCACTGGATCTGCTCGGGGACGAGGTCGGCCGGTTCGAGCGGCTGGTCGAGGATCTGCTCGAGATCTCACGCTACGACGCAGGCGTGGCGCGGATGGAGCTCGAGCCGGTGGATGTCATGGCGCTGCTCAAGGGCCTGCTCAGCGAAGCCGACCAGGTGGCGCCCGTGGATTGCGGCACCGACATGAACACGGTCATCCTCGCCGACCGCCGCCGGCTCGAGCAGACGGTGAGGAACGTCGTGCGCAACGCGGTGGTCCACGCAGGCGGCGTGTCCCGTGCGTCGATCAGCACAGCCGGACCCGACACAGAGATCGCGATCGAGGATCAGGGCCCGGGGATCGCTCACGACGACGCCGGCATGATCTTCGAGCGCTTCGCGCGGGGAAAGGCAGCGGGGCGTCGATCGTCGGGGCAGGGCCTTGGTCTCGGGCTGTCCCTGGTCCTCGAGCACATGCGACTCCAGGGCGGCTCGGTCCGCGTGGAGCCAGTGCACCCGCACGGCAGCCGGTTCGTCCTCCGTCTCCCAACCCGCCGGCCATGAGGAAGAGCTTGAACACGGCCCTGGCAGCGTTGGCGACGCTCTTCCTCGCTTCGTGCGCCGTGCCGGATGAGCACTCGCCGGTCATCATCCAAGGCGCCCAGTCGCCCCCGCATCGACCGGCTGTACCGAAGCCCGCCACGCCGAGCTCCACAAAGCTGACGGTGTACTTCGTCGGAAATGACAGCGCGCTCGTAGCAGTTGACCGGTCGGACTCCTACCCCGGTCTCAACAACGCCATAGGCGAACTGCTCGCGGGTCCTACCAGCGCGGAGGTGTCGGGCGGTCTCACCAGCGCCGTTCCCGTCGGAACCAAGCTCGTCTACTCCAGCATCTCGGGGTCGACGGCCCACCTCGACTTCAGCGACAGCCTTGCGTCGATCTCCGGTCACGAGCAGCTGCTGGCCTTCGCGCAGATCGTCGTCACGTCGGCGTCGATCCCAGGTGTGTCTCTTGTGGAGATCAGCGTCGCCGGCGAACCTGTGAACGCCCCGAAACCCGACGGTACCCTCGCGCAGGGTCCGGTTTCCGCCGCCGACTATTCGAGCCTCCTGAGACGCTGACCCTCGCGTGGACGGCGAGCCCGGCCCCGGACCGGTACCGGAGAGCGGGTCACAGCTGACTCCTATAGTTCCTGCCATCGCAGACGAGCCCCGTAAGACGATCGCAGGGGTGATCGGCCTCGGCGAGATAGGCCGCGGTCTCGCCTCTGCCATCGACAAGGCCGGGATCCCGCTGGCCGTGCACGACGTCAGGACCGACGCCATGCGACCGTTCGCAGACCGGGCGCATGTCTGCACCGATCTGGCCGAGATCGGCAGCATGTCGGACGTTCTCGTCGTCGCGGTCGTGACGGACGATCAGGTTCTCGAGGTTCTCGATCCGTCGAGCGGCGCTGCGGCTTCGATGCGCGAGGGTTCGACGGTTGTCGTCGTGTCGACAGTTCGACTCGAGACGGTTCGCCGGTTGTGCGATTTGCTCGCCGTCTCGGGGATAGGGGTCGTGGACTGCGGAGTGAGCGGGGGGGCATCGGCGGCTGCGGACGGTGCATTGGTGTCAATGGTCGGGGGATCAGACACTGACGTCGACCGGGCGGCTCCGGTCATCGACGCGTTCAGCTCCCGTGTGGTGCGCATGGGACCGCCGGGCGCCGGCCAGCAAGCGAAGCTGGCCCGAAACCTCATCCAGTTCGGTGCATGGCTGGCCGCGTTCGAAGGCCAGCGTCTCGCGGAGCAAGCCGGGATAGACCTTTCCAAGCTTGCCGAAGTGGTGAAGGCGAGCGACGAACGGATCGGTGGCGTGTCGACGCTGATGTTCCGCTCCACCACCGCTCCTTTCGGCCAGTCCGACGACCAGGGGCTGGTCGCTGCGATGGAGTCCGGAGCTTCCCTCGCGCACAAGGACCTGCGGGCCGCGCTCGACCTCGGCGACGAGCTCGGCGTCGACCTCCCGCTCGCCCGGTTGGCGCAGTCGCACGTCGACGCGGTGTTCGGGGTCGGCCCGTTACCGGCGCCGGCGGTCACGGGTAGCCTCCCCGGCCGGCGTCCCCCGGCCCCGGATCGCGGCCGCGGCCAGCAGCGCATGTCGGAGGTGTACGGGTTCAGCGCCGATCCCGATGCCGGTCCGGGGGATTTCATGGCCTACACGGTCGATCACCTCTTCGGGGACGTATGGAGCCGTCAAGGTCTCGACGTCGCCTCCCGGCGCCTGCTCACCATCGGCGTGCTTGCCGCCTCGGGCCTGCCCGACCTACTGCGGGTCCAGTTCGACGCTGCCCTCGCCAACGGCGAGCTGACCGACACCCAGGTGCGCGAGATCGTCATTCACCTGGCGCACTACGCCGGATGGCCGCTCGCCGCCGGCGCCAACAACGCAGCCGAGGCAGCGATCGCTCGAAGAGCAGAGGACGACACAAGAGGTTCGCCCCGATCCTCTTGACCAGCGACCGCGGGATCGGGGGGGGGTCAGGCGGCCGGCCCGGCGGCGCGCGCCTCGCGCACCGCTTCCAGCGACGCCCTCAGCTGGGCGATCCAGTCGGTCTCGTGACGCCCCACGAGGCGGACGCACCACGCGAGGGCGTCGGAGCGCGACCGCGCGACGCCCCCCTCGACCAGGGTGTCGAGGATCTGGCGCTCCGACTGACGGAGCCGGGTCATGACCGGTACGGACAAGTTGGTGAAGACCACACGCGACTCCCCGCAGGCCGCCCCCCACGACACCTTCCTGGCGAAGAGCGTTTCCGCCTCCTCTGCGATGTGCATCCTTGCCGGGCGGGTCTCCTCCCGGAACCGGCTGATCCGCCCCTGCTCCGCCGAGCGACTCGCGTGTTCGGACTCGGCTGGAGCGGGGGAGGGCAGCCGAACGACAATCACGATCTCTTCTCGGTCGACGGTCACATCCGGCGACCCTTCGAACCAGTCCTGGGGCAAACGGCCGCTCAGCCACGCTCGTATGTCGTCCACACCCTCATGATTACATACTTACATCGCCTGGTCAACGGCCGAGAAGAGATCCACACCGGTCGGGCCGGACTTCAAGCAAGACCAGTACGAGGCCCGTCCTTTGAATGGGCACACGGTGTGGTGGTCGTTGGGCTCGAGCAACTCGAGCCTCACGTCGTGCTCCGGAAAGTAGAGACGTTCGACGTGGTCCGTCTCGATCACGCGAAGCGCTCGCTTGCTCTCGGCCACGACGGTGTCGCCGAGGCGGACCCTCGCAGTCCCCCGGCAAGGAACAAGGTTGATCCGGTAGCCCGGATGGTCCGGCCACGCTGACCTCAGCCGCGTCACCCAGCCACTCCTCAGTCGATGGAGACAGGCACGGACTTCCAGCCCCTGACGGTGCTGGTGTGGAGCCGCTCGGCCCGGTGGTGGTCCACCTGCCAAGTAGGGAATCGCTTCAAGGTTTCCTCCAAGGCGATCCGGCCCTCGAGCCTGGCCAGCGCGGCTCCGAGACAGAAGTGGATGCCGAATCCGAAGGTGACATGGGTGCCGATCTCCCTGTGTATGTCGAAGCGGTCGGCATCCGGGTAGCGACGCTCGTCCCTTCCGGCGGACCCCGTGATCAGCAACACCTTGGATTCCGCCGGGATCGTCGTGCCGTGCAGCTCGACTGGCTTCGAGGTCCAGCGCCCCTGCACGGGGGACGGCGCTTCGAAGCGGAGAAGTTCTTCTACGGCGTTCGGGATGAGTGACCTGTCGCGCGCCAGCTCCGCCCGCTGATCCGGGTGTGCATCGAGCACCACGGACGCCCAACCGAGCAGCCGGGCGACCGTCTCTGTGCCGGCGCTCACGAGCAGGTTTCCGAATGCAGCTGCTTCGCGGTCGGTCAGCCGTCTCATGCCCCCGTCGTCGTCGGGAATCTGGGCCTGCACGAGCGCCGTGAAGAGGTCGTCCCTCGGGTTGACCCGCCGCTCCTCCAGCTTCGCCGCGATGTACTCCATCATCCAGATCTGAGCCATGACCGAGATGTCGTTGACCATCCCCACGCCAGGCTCGATGTGGAAGATGGTGTCGATGTGGTGCAGGACTTCCTTGCGCTCGGAGTGCGGCACGCCGAGCAGCATCGAGATGACGGTCGACGGCAACTGGGCACCGAAGTCCTGCACGTAGTCGAAACCGCCGGACCCGATGAACGGATCGAGCAGGGATGCGCACACCTGCCGGATCTGCTCCTCCAGAGCGGACACCCGCTTGGGGGTAAAGGCCCTCGACACGAGTGCCCGCAGCGAGTCGTGCTCGGGCGGGTCCATGAAGATGATCATGGTCGTATTGGTCATGTCCGAGCCCATGAGTTCGAGGACCGTTCCCCGGCTCGACACGAAGGCCTTGGGGTCGGCGCTCGCCGACTGGACATCGGCGAACCGACTCAGGGCCCAGAAGTCATATCGCTCGTTGCGGTACACCGGCGCTTCATCTCGAAGTCTCCGCCAGCACTCGTACGGGTTCGTGTCGATGTCGACGTCGAACGGGTCCCAGTAGAGCTCGTCAACGGCGAGGGTCACGGGGCGAGTGTATTGGTCGGCCGCACGGACGGCTCCCTGCACATGTCAGGCCGACACCCTGATGTCGACGTCCTCGTTGCCCATGTCGACGTGCTGTTCACGGCGATTGTTGGGGGTCAGGCAGATGACAGTCCACTCTCCCGCGATCGGATAGAGCGTGAAGCGGCCCTCGTCGTCAGCCCTCACCTCGCCGACGAAGTCGCCTTCCCCGTCGCGCAGCTGTACGAACGCCCCGGAGCCGTTTTCGATAGTCCCGGTCAGTCGTGGCATCGCTTGTCCTTCCTCACCACTCGACCGGCACTCCGACGAGGGAGCCGTACTCGGTCCAGGACCCGTCGTAGTTGGCGACGTTGGCGATCCCGAGGAGTTCGTGCAGGACCAGCCAGGTGTGCGCGGAGCGCTCGCCGATCCTGCAGTAGGCGATGACTGGACCCTCCCCGCTCACACCGGCCGTGCCGTAAAGGTCTCGCAGTTCGTCGTAGGACTTGAAGGTGCCGTCCTCGTTGGCCGCTCGGCTCCACGGCACGTTCCTCGCTCCCGGGATGTGGCCGGGCACCATGGCGGACTCCTGGGGCAGGTGCGCCGGAGCCATCATCTCCCCGCGGTACTCCTCGGGCGACCGGACGTCCACGAAGCACACCTTGTCCAGGCTGTCGAGGACTTGTTCGCGCATCGCCCGGAGCTCCGCGCGCACCGGGTTGGTGATGGTCAGCGTCGTCGGCCCGAACTTCGGGACGTCCGTGGTCAGCTCGCGGCCGTCGAGTTCCCACCTCTTGCGCCCCCCGTTTAGCAGCTTCACGTTGTCGAACCCGAGGTAACGCAGCAGCCAGTAGGCGTAGGTCGCGAACCAGTTGTTGTTGCCCCCGTAGAGGATGACGGTCGTCCGCTCGTCCACGCCGGCGGCCTGGAGCAGGCGGCTCATCTCTGCCTGACCCACGTAGTCCCGACGCGGCTTGGCGTGCAGGTCGTCGAACCAGTTCCACGCCAGGGAATTCCTGATGTGCCCCTTTTCGTAGGCCATGACGTCCTCGTCGACCTCGATGATCCGCACGTCCCGGTCGTCCAGATGTGCGGCCATCCACTCGGTGCCCACCAGGATCCCAGGGTTGGCGAATTCAGCCACGCGGCTCCCCCTTATGAGGTTTTGGGCGAATATTGATCCTGAACCATCTGAATTTCGACCTCAGACGTGCCGATATGTCTGGAATGGTAGTGAGGTCCGCCAGGGTCGTGCCCGGCGCCCACCCGGCCCGGCTGGACGGGACACCCCCATGACGGCGGCGCCTACCGGCGCCGACGGGTGTGTCGACTCCGTTCACGGCTGGCTGTCCGACCTTCCCGTAGCGGTTCTCGGGTTCGACTCTTCGGGAGCCTGCCAGACGTGGAACATGCCAGCCTGGCGGCTATTCGGCGATGAGCTTGCCGAGATGACCCGGGACGGCCTCTCCGAGCGGGTCGTGAGGTCCGGCGGGTCACTCAGGCTCCACGTCGAGCACGGTGTCAGTCCGGAACCCGGGGCTCTCAACTGGGCGGTCGTCACCGAGGTCCGCGCCGACGGTGACGTCGTCGAGCAGCTCGCCCACCAGGCCCTGCACGACCATCTGACCGGCTTGCCGAACCGGCTCCTGCTCGGCGACCGGGTGAAGCACGGCCTAAGTCGGGCGTCGAGGTCCGGCCGGTACGTGGCGGTGGTCTTCCTGGATCTCGACCATTTCAAGCTGGTCAACGACACACAGGGCCACGCTGAGGGCGACCTCCTCCTCAAGGCCGTGTCCGACCGGCTGTCGGGGGTCGTCCGCGCAGACGACACGGTTGCGCGCTTCGGCGGGGACGAGTTCGTGGTGGTCTTCGAGGACGTCAGCTCCCACCGGGACGCCGCCGAGCTCGCAGAACGACTCACGGCCGTCTTCGCCGAACCCTTCGTCCTGGGCGAAGAGCGGTTCTTCGTGTCGGCCAGCCTGGGGGTCGCCCTGGGCGGCCCGGACGCTTCCACCGAGGCCCTGCTGCGGGACGCTGACGCCGCCATGTACCACGCCAAGGTCGACGGGCGGGGAAGGGTCAAGTTCTTCGACGACGAGATCCGGGCTCGGGCGGAGTGGCGGCGCGAGACCCAGAACGCCCTTCACCGGGCAGTGAAGGATGGCGGGTTCCGCCTCGAATACCAGCCGATCGTGGCTCTGGACGCCGGGTGGGTCGTCGGGGCCGAAGCATTGCTTCGATGGGAACATCCCGACTGGGGTCCGGTCCCTCCCGCCGACTTCGTGCCGGTCGCCGAGGAGGCGGGCCTCATCGCGACCATTGGCGAATGGGTGCTCTCCGAGTCCTGCCGGCAGCTCGCCGCCTGGCGGTCCGAGCTGGCGGACGTGCCTCTGTTCATGTCGGTGAACGTGTCCGCGCGCCAGCTGAAGCCCGGCATAGGTGAGACAGTGGCCGCCGCTGCATCACGGCACCGTCTCGACCCCTCGTCGCTCGTGCTCGAGATCACGGAGGGCTCGGTCATGTCTGAAGTGAACAGCTGCGCCGGCGCACTCCAGGAGGTGCGTGCAACCGGGGCGCACATAGCCCTCGACGACTTCGGCGTCGGTTACTCGTCGATGAACTACCTGAAGCGGTTCCCCGTGGACATCATCAAGGTCGGCAAGGCGTTCGTGTCAGGCCTGGGCCGGGACGCGAGCGACTCGGCGATCGTCACCGCCATAGCCGGCATCGCCCGCGGCCTGAAGGTTTCGGTGGTCGCTGTGGGAGTCGAGACGGACGACCAGTTGTACGCACTACGACGGTTGGGATGCCAGCAGGCCCAGGGATACGCCTTCTCGCGCCCCCTGGAACCTGCCGCCTTCGCTGAGCTGGTGCGCGAACGCCCCCGCTGGTAGACCCATCCGTCCGTTCCACGGCGGTTCTCCTACATTCGGATACGTGACGTCCCTGTACTTCAACCCGTTCTTCTCGAGAGGCCGATATTCGTTCGCGGCGACAAGGCCGTCATCGCCAGGCCACCCGAGCGGTTGCTGGAGCTGATTTAGGTCAGTCGTTCTTCGCGGTCATGCCGCCGTCGACGATGAAGACGACGCCGTTCATGTAGCTGCTCGCCGGCAGGCAAAGGGAGAGAGTGGCGTGCGCCACCTCTTCGGGTTCCCCGTAACGCCGGAGCGGTACCCTCCTCCGGGCGAACTTCTCCTTCGCCTCGTCGGGAATCCCGGCGGTCATCCCGGTGCGGATCGGGCCGGGGCAGACCGCGTTGACATTCACGCCGATCGGCCCGAGCTCCACGGCGAGTGCACGGGTGAGACCGATCACCCCGTGCTTGGCGGCGACGTAGGGGCTGTTGTAGCGGCTTGCGCCGAGTCCCTCGGTAGAAGCGATGTTGACCACTCGGCCCGCGGCGTCGCGTCTTAGGTGGGGAAGGCATGCCCGGATCATCCGCTCGTGGGCTGTGAGGTTGACGGCCAGGGTGGCCGACCAGGCCCGCTCGTACGCGTCGCCGTCACCGTCTACGAGAGCGGGCAGAGCGATGCCGGCGTTGTTGACGAGGATGTCCACCGGAGCGAGGTCGGAGACCACTTCGCCGATAACGCCGATGATGGCGTCGGGATCGGCCACGTCCAGCTCCCACGCCTTTGCGTTGCTTGCTCCGTGCGCGGATTGGATCTTCTTCGCGATCGCTTTCGCGCCCTCGCCATCACGGTCGATAACGGCGACCCGGGCTCCCTCGTCGGCAAAGAGGAAGGCCGTTGCCCTGCCCATGCCGGAGGCCGCCCCTGTCACGACCGCCACCTTGCCTTGGACAGACCGCGAGAGCTGCGAAAGCCGTGCCACGAACGCCGGATCATAGGCGTCACATGCGATCGATCGCCCGGCACCCGTTACACCTCTGCTGGACCGCCGAGGGACTAGCCCCCGTTGGCTGCGATGTGCTTGGCCGCCACGTATGCGAAGACGATCGCCGGTCCGATGGTGGCGCCGGCGCCGGCATAGTCGTTGCCCATGACGGACGCTGACGTGTTGCCGGTCGCGTAGAGGCCGGGAATGGGCTTCCCCTCTGCATCTAGGACGCGGGCGTCGGGATCGGTCACGACACCGCCCTTGGTGCCGAGGTCGCCGGGAACGATGCGGAAGGCGTAAAACGGTGGCTTCTCCAGGGGGCCGAGGCACGGGTTCGGCTTGTTGGCAGGATCGCCGTAGTAGCGGTCGTACGCGCTATCGCCCTTGCCGAAGTCCTCGTCCCTGCCCGTTGCCGTCATCGCGTTGAAGCGGGTGACAGTCTCCTGCAGGTTCTCGGGTGGGACATCGATCTTCTCTGCCAGCTCGGCCAGTGAGTCAGCAGTCGTGACGATGCCGAACTTGGTGAACGCCTTGGGAAGCGGCCGCCTCGGTGGCACCGCGACGAACGGGTAGCGGTCACGGTAGGTCTGGTCGAATATCAAGAACGACGGGATGTGGCTCGCACCTGGACCGTGCATTTCGTACATGCGGTGCACGAAGTTAACGTACGGCGAGGCCTCGTTGACGAAGCGGCGACCGTCACCGTTCACCACGATGCACCGCGGGAGCGAGCGCTCGGCGAGGATGAGCACGCCGGCTCCCGCAGCCTCCACGGACGGCATCCACCAGGCGTCGTCCATCAGGTCCACCGATGCGCCGATCTCCTGAGCGGCGCGGATCCCGTCGCCGGTGTTGCCCGCCGCGCCGGAGCTCCAGCCGACCTCGACGGGTTCCTGCTGGTAGCGCTTGCGCATCTCCTGGCTCTTCTCGAAGCCGCCGGCGGCGAGAATCACGCCGCGCCGCGCCTGCACCGTCATCGGCTTGTCGTCACGGTCGATGCGCACACCCGTGACCCGGCCGTCCTCGACCACCAGGCCGGTGAGCGGGGAGTTGAGCCAGAGCGGGACGCCGGCATCCTTCAGCGCGAGGCGGTACCGCCCGACGCCCGCCGACCCGAGGGCGGCCATGTGCCGGCCACTCAACCGGGTGACGACGGTCCTCACGCCCACCTTGAGGGCGGTAGCCCGACCCCGCCACGTGGTCACGGCCTGGGTGAGGTACCTGTAGTCGGACTGGGTGGTCCACAGTCCGAGGGGACCCTTCATCATGGGGTTGGTGTTGATGAACTCCTCGTCGGGTCCGAGCTTGCGAAGGTCGAACGGGACCGGTTCCATCGTCCGCCCGAGAGGCTCACCGCCGGGGAACTCCGGGTGGTAGTCCGAGTAGCCCTTGACCCAGCGGAACCGGACGTGGCGGGTGTGCTTCTCCAACCAATCGATCGCTTCGGGCCCGCGAGCCAAGAACGTATCGATCCGCGCCCGCGGCACCCTGTCGCCGACTACCTCGTACATGTACGTCCGGGCTCGTTCTGGAGTGTCGGACTGGCCGCCGCGCTTCAGGATCGGGTTGTTGGGCACCCAAACGCCGCCGCCCGACAGCGCGCTCGAGCCGCCGTACCTGTCCATCTTCTCCACTACGACGGTTTCGAGTCCTTCGCCCGATGCGACCAAGGCCGCTGTCAGGCCCCCGAAACCCGACCCGACGACCACCACGTCGAAGGATGCGTCCCACTGGGCTCCGGCGTCGTGCACCGCCCGACCATACGCGACCGGGCGGTCGCCACTCCCGGAGGCCGTACCGCTAGCCGGGACCGTTCAGCCACCCTTGTCGGCGGTGCGGCTACGGCCACCCCTGACGCGACACTGTCCCCTCCCGCTACACCTGGTGAGCCGAGAGGGGACAGAGAACGCTGGCTCCAGGGCCGGCGCCGTCGGGCCTAGTAGGTGATGACGCCGCGGATGTTGGTCCCGTTGCGCATGTCGTCGTAGCCCTGGTTGATGTCCTCGAGTGAGTAGGTGTTGGTCACCAGCTCGTCGAGCAGGTACTTGCCCTCCATGTATAGGTTGAGGATGCGCGGGATGTCTCGGCGCGGGTTGGCGTTGCCGAAGATGCAGCCGACCAGTTCCTTGCGCATCATCGCCAGCATGAAGAGGTCGAGCTTGACGTCGGTCTGAGCCACCGGCGCCACTGCCGTCACTACGCCGCGCCCCGCCTTCTTCACCAAGTTCATGAGAGGGAGGATGAGGTCGCCGTATGCGACGCCGACGGTGAGGATCGCCTTGTCGGCCATCGCGCCGCGGGTGAGCTCCGCTACGAGCGCAGCGGCCTCCTCCATCGAGGCAGCGGTGTGAGTGGCGCCGAAGCGCGGAGCGGCGTCGCGCTTGGACTGCAGCGGGTCGACGGCCACGATCTTGTCGGCGCCGGCGAGCCGGGCGCCCTGCAGGGCGTTCATGCCGATCCCGCCCAGACCGACGACCACGACGGTCTCGCCCGCGCGAACGTCGGCGGCGTTGATCGCCGACCCCCATCCGGTCGTCACGCCGCACCCGACGAGCGCGGCGCGCTCCAGCGGGATGTGCGGCTCGATCTTCACGCAGCTGGCTTCGCTGACAACCGTGTACGGCTCGAACGTGCCGACGCAGCACATGATCCCGAGATCCGTGCCGTCAGCGGCGTGATGGCGCGCGGTGAAGTCGGTGACCTGGCGGCCGGCCAGCAGGAAGGCGCCCAGGTCGCAGAGGTGCTGCTGGCCCATCGCGCACGAAGGGCAGCGGCCGCAGGCCGGGATGAAGCTCATGACCACGTGGTCCCCCGGCGCGAGGGTCGTGACACCCGGGCCCACCTCGACCACCTCGCCAGCGCCCTCGTGGCCGCCGACGACCGGAAGCTGCTTGAGGCCGAGCGCGTCCGCCGTCGCCTGGTCGAGGACCATGTCGCCGGTGACCAGATGCTCGTCGGAGTGGCACAGGCCCGACGCGGCCAGCTTTACGAGCACCTCACCCTGCTTGGGCGGATCGAGCTCTATGTCCTCGATGCTCCACTTGGAGTTGGTCTCCCACAGGATGGCCGCCTTGCTCTTCATCGTCACTCTCCCCCTCAGGATTCGTGTCCGGTGTCTGACGGCACGTTACACCCGGGAACGCTGCTGCGGTCGGTCGAGCCGGGCGTGTGACCGGGTCAATCGACCTCGGCAGCGGGAGCCACGAACTGGGAGTTGTACAGCCGGGCGTAGGCGCCGTCACGGGACAGCAGGTCGGCGTGGGATCCCTGCTCGACAATCCGCCCGTCCTCCATTACCAGGATCACGTCGGCCCCTCGGATCGTCGAGAGCCGGTGGGCGATCACGAAGCTCGTCCGGTTGGAGCGAAGCCGGTTCATCGCTTCTTGGATCTGCACTTCGGTCCTCGTGTCGACCGAGCTGGTGGCCTCGTCGAGGATGAGGATCGACGGATCGGCGAGGAAAGCTCGGGCGATGGTGATCAGCTGCTTCTGACCGGCGCTGACATTGTCGGCCTCCTCGTTTATCAGCGTCGAGTAGCCGTCGGGCAGGGAGTGGACGAAGCGGTCGACGTAGGTGGCCTGCGCCGCCTCGAGTATCTGCTCGTCCGTGGCGGTTGGATTGCCATAGGCGATGTTGTCGTGGATCGTCCCGCCGAACAGCCACGTGTCCTGGAGGACCATCCCGATCTTCGACCGCAGCTCCGATCGGGGCATGCTCGTGATGTCGCGACCGTCGATGGTGATCCTGCCCGAATCGAGCTCGTAGAAGCGCATGAGCAGGTTGACCAGGGTGGTCTTGCCCGCGCCTGTAGGACCGACGATCGCGACGGTCTGCCCCGGTTCGGCCACGAGCGAGAGTGACTCGATCAGCCGTACGTCGGGCCGATAGGAGAACGTGACGTCCTCGAAGCCGACTCGCCCGGCATTAGGCAGCGGGGTTGCCGGCGTGGCATCGGGTACTTGCTCGCCGGCGTCGAGGAACTCGAACACCCTCTCCAGGGATGCCATGCCGCTCTGGAAGACGTTCATCATCGAGGCGAGCTGGGTCAGCGGCATCGAGAACGTACGCGAGTACTGAACGAACGCCTGGATGTCACCGATGCTGATGGCACCGGCCGCGACCCGAAGGCCGCCGACGACGGCGACGATCACGTACTGCATGTTGCCGAGGAACATGGTGACCGGCTGCATCACGCTGGACATGAACTGGGCCCCGAACGCGGCCTCGAAGAGCTCTTCGTTCTTCTGCCGGAAGCGGGCTTCCACCTCGTCCTGACGGCCGAAGGCTTTGACGATGGCATGCCCGGTGAACGTCTCCTCGACGATGCCGTTGAGAGCCCCGGTGGAACGCCACTGCGCTATGTAGCGGGGGCGGGCGCGTAGGGCGATCTTGCGCATCGCGAAGACCGATGCCGGGACTGTGGTCAGGGCGACCGCCGCGAGCAACGGTGAGATCGTGAACATCATGACGGCAACCCCGACGAGAAGCAGGACCGAGTTGAGCATCTGGCTCAGCGTCTGCTGCAGGCTCTGGGCGATGTTGTCGATGTCGTTGGTGACCCGGCTGAGCAGGTCGCCCCGGGACCCGCGGTCGATGTAGCTGAGCGGGAGGGCGTGGACCTTGTCCTCGACTGATCCCCGGAGCCTCTGCATCAAGCGCTGGACCACGCCGGCGAGCGTGTAGGCGGTCGCCAACGAGCACAGCGCCGAGCCGGCGTAGAGGCCCAGAGCGATCAGGAGTATGCGGTCCAACTCGGGGAAGTCGATGTGATGGTGGACGAACCCCCGGATGATCACGTCGGTCCCGTGACCGAGGAGCCGGGGGCCGAAGACGTTCATGACCACACCGCTCACCGAAGTGATGGCGACGAGAAGGAGCTTTCCCCGCTCGACCGCGAGGAGCGAGACAAGGCGCCTGGCCACGGACCCGAAGTCCTTCGAGCGCTCGCCCGGGACGCCGGCCGCGTTCCAGCGTCCAGCCGGCCGGGTGTCCTCCGGTCGCAGCCGGCGGATCTCGTCGCGGTGCTCGTCGACGGCCGTCATGCCGGCTCCCGCTCACCGAGTTGTGACTGGACGATCTCCGCGTAGGTGGGACAGCTGCTTCGCAGCTCCGCGTCGGTCCCCATGCCGACGATCTCGCCGTCCTCGAGCACGACGATCCGGTCGGCCGAGATGATGGTGGACACCCTCTGCGCGACTATCAACACGACGCTCGAAGCGGTGTACGGCTTCAACGCGGCGCGCAGCCTGGCGTCGGTCGTGAGGTCGAGCGCGGAAAACGAATCGTCGAAGAGGTAGATGTCCGGTCTGCGTACGAGAGCCCGTGCGATCGCCAGCCGCTGGCGCTGGCCGCCCGACACGTTTGTGCCACCCTGGTCGATTCGGGCCTCGAGGCCGCCCGGCATGAGGCGCACGAAGTCCGCCGCCTGCGCCACCTCGAGCGCCTCCCACATCTCGGCTTCCGTCGCGTCAGGTTTCCCGTAGGCGAGGTTCGAGGCCACGGTGCCCGAGAAGAGGTACGGCCGCTGCGGGACCAGGCCCACCACCGACCACAGCAGCTTTGTGTCGAGGTCGCGTACGTCGACACCGCCTACCATCACGGAACCCTCGGTGGCGTCGAACAGCCGCGGCACCAGCTGGACGAGTGTGGTCTTGCCGGCGCCGGTGCTCCCGACGATCGCGGTCGTCTGCCCTGGCAGCGTCGTGAAGCTGATGCCGTTCAACACGGCGTGCTCCGCTCCGGGGTAGTGGAACCCCACCCCGCGGAACTCGACGTCCAGCTCGCCGCGCGCCGGCCTGAGCGGAGCGGCGGGCGCTACCACGGTGGACGGCGTTTCGCCAACCTCCTGGATCCGTCCCGCGGACACGGACGCCCGCGGGATCATCGAGATCATGAAGGTGGCCATGACGACGGACATGAGGATCTGAATCAGGTAGCTCAGGTAGGCCACCAGTGACCCGACCTGCATGTGGCCGGCCTGGATACGGCCGGCGCCGAGCGCCAGCACGGCGATGCTGGACGCGTTGATGACAAGGTTGACGGTGGGGAACATCGCTGCCATGAGCCGGCTGGCCCTGAGGGACGTGTCTGTGAGCTCCCCGTTGGCGATGGCGAAGCGGGCTCTCTCCTGCGGCTCGCGGACGAACGCCCGCACAACCCGGATACCGGTTATCTGCTCCCGCAGGACCCGGTTGATCTGGTCGATTCGCTCCTGCATCAGCCGGAAGGCGGGAACCATCCGCGAGACGAGGAAGCCGAGTACGCCGGCGGCCACCGGCACGCTGATGGCCAGGATCGCGGACAGCCCGAGATCCTGCCGCATCGCTGCGATGATCCCGACCACCATCGTGATCGGCGCGGCGATGGCCATCGTGGCCGCCATCACGACGAGCAGCTGCACCTGCTGCACGTCGTTGGTAATCCGAGTGATGAGGGAGGGTGCGCCGAACGTTCCTACCTCGCGCGCCGAGAAGCCGGTCACCTGGTGGAACATGACGCCCCGGATGTCGCGGCCGAAACCCATCGCCACCTTGGCTCCCAGGTAGACAGCGGCGACTGCAAAGCAGATCTGGACGAGGGAGAAGCCAACCATCACAGCCCCCATCCGGCGGATGTATCCCTCGTTGTGGGGAAGGATGCCGTTGTCGATGATGTGCGCGTTGAGTGTCGGGAGGATCAGGCTCGCGGTCGTCTGGATCGACTGCAAGAGCAACATCAGCGCGATCGTCCGCTTGTACGGGCCGAGGCGCTCGCGCAGCAACCGGGTCAGGGGCCGGGCAGGGATCAGCCCACTCTGTACCCGGTCGGGGTCCATGAGCAGAGCCTAAACAGCATCGGCCACAATGCAGGGGCGTTTCCGCCGCCTGCCGGGAAGAGGGGACTGATGTGAGCACGCCCGAGGAAGCACCACCCACTGTCGGGGTCAAATCGAGCCGCGACCTCGCCGCGCTTCCCGACACGCTCGAGCGTTGGCTTGCATCGCGGTTACCCGACTCGGCCAACCCGCGAGTGACCGAGCTCAGCGTTCCGTCGGGGACCGGCATGTCGACCGAGACAGTGGTCTTCGAAGCTGAATGGCACGAGGAAGGCGCGACGAGACGCGAGGGTCTCGTCGCGCGCATCCCGCCTGATCCTGCCGACATGCCGATCTTCCCCGTCTATGACATACCCAAGCAGTTCAGGGTCATGTCGATGGTGCGTGAGCTCACGGACGTGCCGGTGCCGGAGCCGCTGTGGTCGGAGGAAGACCCGGGCATCGTCGGGCAGCCGTTCATGATCATGCGTAGGGTCGTCGGAGAGGTCCCGCCCGACAATCCGCTGTACCTGTTCGGCGACAACTGGCTGTTCGACGCCTCAGAGGGTGAGCAGCGCAAGTTGCAGGAGCGGACGGTTGACATCCTCGCCCGGCTGCACGCCGCGCCGGTTCAGGGGTTCGCCTTCCTCCAGGATGGTGCTGACGGAGGGACGGCGTTGCGGAGGCTGTACCAGAAGGAGGTCCTCGACTACTACGCGTGGGTGGCCAAGGACGTTCGCTCGCCGCTCCTCGAACGATCGCTGAAATGGCTCGAGGAACGATGGCCCGTCGACGAGGGAGAGCCCGTGCTGTCCTGGGGCGACGCGCGGATCGGGAACATGATATACCGCGACTTCGAACCCGTCGCGGTGCTCGACTGGGAGATGGCCTCGGTGGGTCCGAGGGAGGTCGATCTGGCCTGGTGCCAGTTCTTCCACGAGTTCTTTCACGGCGTTGCGCTGAAGCTCGGCATGCCGGGGATGCCGTCGTTCATGCGTCGAGACGACGTCGTCGCCTCCTACGAGAAGCTGACCGGGCACACCTGCCGGGACATGGACTGGTACGGCCTTTTCGCGGCGACCCGATTCGCGATCAACGCGCTTCGTGTCGGCCTTCGCAGCATCCACTTTGGACAGTCGACCATGCCGGATGATGTCGACCAACTGTTGTTCCACGGAGCGGACATGGAGGCGATGATGGCCGGAACCTACTGGGAGGGTCGCTGATGCTCACACCGTTCGACGACTACCCCGTCCACCAGACGCCGGCCCCCGTCGCGCAGACAGTTTCCGGTGACCCCAACCACTACGACCGTTACTGGTTCAACGGTTACGACCGCGAAGGGGCGTTCTTCCTCGGGGCTGCGATGGGCCACTACCCGAACCGCGGGGTCCTAGACGCCGCCTTTTCGGTGCTGCACGACGGGGTACAGCATTCGGTCTTCGCGTCAGGGCGGATGCCAGTCGACCGAGCCACCAAGGTCGGTCCGGTGCGGGTCGAAGTGCTCGAGCCACTCAAGACGATCCGCCTGGTCGTCGACGCCGGCGAGCACGGGCTGGCAGCCGATATGACGTTCAGGCACCGGACCGATGCGGTCGAGGAGCCCCGCCAGCAACTGACCCGCAACAACATCACCGTCATGGACTACACGCGCCTGACCCAATGGGGTACATGGGAGGGCACGATCACCCTCCCCGGCGGCGCCGTGATCGACGTGCGACCGGAGACCACACTCGCCACACGGGATCGCTCCTGGGGAGTACGCCCAGTAGGTGAGCAACTGGCGACGAACTTCCCACCTGAGATGCCACAACTGTTCTGGTTGTGGGCGCCGCTGCACTTCGACGACTGCTGTACGCACCTGGGTCTGTTCGAGCGCGCCGACGGTGTTAGGTGGGTCGAGCAGGCGCTCATTGTCCCACTGGCAGGAGTAGGAGAGCCCGATCATCTTGGACGAAGCGAGGTCGACCTCCGATGGATGCCCGGCACTAGGGAGATAGAGTCCGCCCGCATCATTCCGCACCGGCGCGACGGCTCGGCGCTCCCGGCCATCGATTTCGAACGGATCCTCACCTTCCGTATGAGGGGGATCGGCTACCTACACCCGAGGTTCGGGCACGGCACCAACCACGGGGAGTTGGAGGTGGCGGCAGAGTCGATCGAGGTCGACGATTTCACACCCCTCGACCCCTCGTCGATCCACGTGCAGACGCTGTGCCGGGTTCGTTTCGGGGACCGGTCGGGAGTCGGGGTGCTCGAACAGCTCGCCTTCGGCCCGCACGAGCCGAGCGGGCTGACCGGTCTGCTCGACGGTTACGCCGGCTAGTTGCGCGGCACGTGCGACCAGGGGACGCCCTTGTCGACACGTATATCGCCAGGGAGGCCTAGGACCCGTTCGCCGAGAATGTTGCGCATGACCTCGGATGTGCCACCCTCGATGGAGTTCGCCCTGGAACGCAGGAACATCTGCTGCGGCGAGCGAGTCTCGAGAGCGCCTTTGGGGCGGCGCATTTCGTAGCTGTCGTAGAGCATCCCTTCGGCGCCGAGAAGGTTCTCGCAGAACTCGTAGATCCGCTTGTTCAGCTCGGCGAAGGCGAGCTTCCCCGTCGACCCCTCCGGACCGGGGGTTCCCAGCTTCGAATTCGCTGCGGCTCTCATGTTCGTGAGTCGTTGAACCTCGGCCTCCACCCACAGCCGCGCGAGCTTGTCTCTCATGACGGGGTCTCTGCGCTCGGCCGGAGTCTTTCCCCAGATCTTCAGCGCAGTCGCGATCGGTCCGCCGCCCCTCGGCGCCACACCACCCCCGATCGAGACGCGCTCATTCATGAGGGTGACGATGGCGCCGCGCCAGCCTTCGCCCGCGGGGCTCAGGCGCTCCGAATCGGGGACGCGGACGTCGGTGAAGTAAACCTCGTTGAACTCGGCGTCGCCGGTCATCTGCCGAAGAGGGCGCACCTCGACCCCCGGCGCGTGCATGTCGACCACGAAGTACGTCAGGCCCTTGTGCTTCTCCGCATCCGGGTCGGTTCGCGCGAGAACCATCCCGAACCTCGAGGTGTGAGCAAGCGTCGTCCAGACCTTTTGCCCGTTGATTATCCACTCGTCGCCGTCACGAACGGCACGGGTGGAAAGGCTCGCCACGTCAGAGCCGGCACCTGGTTCGGAGAACAACTGGCACCAGATTTCCTCACAGGTGAAAAGAGGGCGCAGGTAGCGCCGCTTCTGCTCCTCGCTTCCCATCGTGAGGATGGTGGGCGCCGCCATCCCGTAGCCGATCGCGTTCCGCGGCGTCAGGTTGGGCGCATTCGCCTTGCGAAGTAGATCGTTGACCCGCGACTGGAGGCTCCTCGACACCCCCAAACCGCCGTAACCCTCCGGGAAGTGGACCCACGCCAGGCCGGCGTCGAACTGCGCTCCGAGGAACTCCTGCTCCGGTATCCCATCCGGAGGGTGGGACTCCAGGAGTTCCTTGACCTTGGTGTCGACACTTTCAGCGTCGGTTCGTTCGACCGCGGTTTCCACGCCGTGCAAACTACTGCGTTACGGGGCCGTCCTCCTCTCCTCCCGGCCGCTTGCTGCGTGGGTTGGAGTCGTGTTCTTGGGGCCTCGGTCGTCCTGGGCGGGTACGGGTGCGTTCGCCGTCGGGACCGGGTATGCCTGCCCCTCGTCAACGGTGCCGGCGAGCGAATTGAGGAGGCTCTGCTCGGCGACGTCGGGGTATGCCATCGAGGTAGACGGCAGTTGCGGGACCGTCGTGTCGGGGCTCGCGATACCCGGTAGGGCGGATGTCATGTCGCCGACCGTCGCGTAACGCCAAGGCGAGACGTGGAGCCCGGCCAGGAGGGTTCCCGGCTCGAGGAAGACAGTCTCCACGAGCTTCATCGTCGAGATGTGGTCGAAGGTGTCGTGGCAGACCCACCCGCCGGTGCTGAACGGTGAGATGACCAACGCAGGTGTGCGGAACCCGAGGCCGACCGGGCCGAGGACGTTGTCCCAGTCACTCGGCGGGCCGCCGGTCGCGTTCGCCGGCGCAGCGGTGAAGTACTCCCCGTCGTAGTTCGGATCGCCGGCGAGAGGGTTGTTGTCGCCTGCGATGACCGTCGGGCCCGGAGTCGGTGGGGCGACATGGTCGAAGAAGCCGCCGTTCTCGTCGTAGACCACGAGGAAGACGGTCTGGGCCCACACCGCTGGGTTGGAAACCAGGATCTGGAGGATCTCCGACACCAGGTATTCCCCGTAGGCCGGTGGGGTCGCGGGGTGCTCGCAGCACGGCGCCGGCGGCAGGATCCACGACACCTCGGGAAGGGTTCCGGATTGAACGTCGGCGGCGAATTCCGCCGGGTAGACGGGGGCGAGTCCCTGCGCCGCGTTTTGGACCTGGGCGGAAGTGGACGGGGTGGCGAAGTTCTTGAAGTAGTCGAGGACGTTGAACAGGGCGTTGGAGGTTGGGTCCTGGTAGACCTTCCAGCTGACGCCGGCCTGGGTGAGCAGCTCGGGCATCGTCGGCCAGTCGAGAGTGCCGACGAGTTGCTCCCGGTTCTGCACGTAGGTGGTGATGATCTGGCCGCCCTTGTCGGCTGAATGCGCTCCGATGCTCCCGGACATCCACATCAGGCGGTTGGGGTCGGTCGGCCCGAGAACCGAGCAGTGGTACCCGTCGCACACCGTGAACGACTGCGCCAACGCCCGGTAGTAGTCGAGGTGGTCGGCCTCGCGGTAGTAGCCCATGGTGAGGATGCCGTTCGGCGTCGACGACCGGGCGGGCTGCGGGATCCCCAAGGTGCCGTTGTCGATCTCGAAGGGGGCGGTCCCGTCGTTTTTCAGATGCTGCACCACCCATTGGTCCATGGCGCCGTTGTTCCAGGCAAGGTGCTGGGGTCCCCAGTCGTGGGTGATGTCGTTGGTGGTCTGACCCGAGACGGTGGGAGGGTTGCTCTCGAGCTCGAACGGGTTGAGGAAGGTGTCGCCGCCGACCGTGAGGATCGGTTTGGTGGTACCGGCCGGGACCGTCGTCTGATGGAAGACCGTGCCGGGGTCGGTGGCCGGACCGCCGGCATAGGAGGAGTATGTGGCGCCGTCGCCGAAGCCCCGGACGCCGGCCATCGTGCCGAAGTAGTGGTCGAACGACCGGTTCTCCTGCATCAGGACCACGATGTGCTTGATGTCGCTCAAAGAGCCCCCGGCGGCCTCCACCGAAAGGGCCTTCTCGATTAGCAGTTCGGGGACTGCCAGAGCGCCGGCGGTGGCGCCGGCAAGGGTCAGGAACCGGCGCCGGCTCAGGCTCGGCCCGGTCGAACCTGTCCGTCGGGTCGGGCGGGTCATGTTGTCGGTCGTCCTCCCAGCTCGTCTTCCGGCTCGCGCGTTCTGACGGGGCGGCCGGCCCTTCGCTCTATAGGTTCGCCGGGCCGGCCGGGGTTTCCTTGAAGGGCTGCCTTGTTGGGCCGGCGGTTGGTGGGCGGTCGCGTGTTGGGCCGGCGGTTGCTGCTTGTGCCTGGTGCTCGAGTGGACGGAGTTCGCCTCTGTCCTCCTATGTCACGAGTCGCCCGACCGCCTCGGCCCCGCGCCCGCCCGACAGCGCCCCGGCCCGGTCGCTCGATCCCCGAGGCGACCCGCGCCCGCTATCCCCCGAGCACCACCGCGCCGGCGGATCGGTCCGGCGTCAGTCGCACCTCCACGGTGTCCCCCGGCCGATAGACGCCCACGAGCGAGCGCGGGATCGACTGGACCACCTCGAGGTCGAACGGCTCGCCGGCATCGACGCTGCTGCCGGCGCCGCTGTCAGCAGCGGTGCCGCCCGGCGCCCCCGCCTCAGTCGTAACTCGCAGCACGAAGCGAACCATCGGCTTCAGATCGAGGATGGTGCCCAGCAGACGTACCGACACGATCTCCGCCCGCCCCCGGACGCCGCTCGCCAGGATCTCCGAGGTGAGGACCGGCTTCGGGTCGCCCCGGTGCCTCCACGCCACGAACGGGATCACCAAGGCGGCGAGCGCGAAAGGCAGGAACACGAACAGGACGACCAGCGCCTGCGTCGGCGAGAGGCCGAACAACGAAGCGGTCAGAACCTGCGCCGTGAGGATGCCCTGGATACCGCGAGCGTAGGGCCGAGGAAGTGCTGTCCTGTTGTCGGCCCTGGCAGGATGACCGGGTGGCACAATCTGACCATGACGAACTGGTGCTGCTCGAGAGCAACGACGGCATCGCGACCGTAACCCTCAACCGGCCCGAGGCCCGCAACGCGCTCAGCTCGGCCCTGCGCCGGCGGCTGAGGGAGGTGATGGCGGCGATCGACTCCGATGACGCCGTGTCAGCCGTGATCCTCACCGGCGCAGACCCGGCGTTCTGCGCCGGCTTGGACCTCAAGGAGTTGAGCGAGCGGGGACGGCTCGACCAGGACCCCGACGATGCCGGAATCCAAGGGTTGCCTTGGGCTCCTCTGAAGAAGCCCCTCATCGGTGCGGTCAACGGGGTCGCTATCACAGGGGGCTTCGAGCTGGCGCTCAACTGCGACTTCCTGATCGCTTCGGAGCGAGCAGCCTTCGCCGACACGCACGCGAGGGTGGGGATACTCCCGGGCTGGGGCCTGTCAGTGTTGCTGCCTCAGCGGATCGGCTTCGCGATGGCCCGGCGCATGAGCTTCACCGGCGACTTCCTGCCGGCCCAACGTGCTCTCGAATGCGGTCTCGTCACCGAGGTGGTACCCCACGACGAGCTGCTTACCGCCGCTCGCCGCGCAGCAGCAGCGATCGTGTCCAACAATAAACCTGCTGTCGAGGCCCTCCTCGCCTCCTACCGCCGGATCGAGGCTGCTGCAGCCGGCGACGGCATGGCGCTCGAGGCCGCCGCGTCGCGGGACTGGGCGCGAGGCGGCGGGACCGAAGGTCTGGCGGAGCGGGTCGGCGGAGTGTTCGAACGCGGCAGATCTCAGATGCATTCAAGGGAGACGCAGAACCAATGACGGAAAATGGCAAGGCCTATTCGGTCATCATCGTCGACGACCCCGCGCCGGGGGTCCGCAGGATCACGATGAACCGCCCCGAGAAGCGCAACGCTCTGTTCCATCCGCTGAGGGGCGAGATACTCGAGGCCCTGCGCGAAGCGGACCAGGACACCTCCGTCAGGGTCAGCATTATCCGTGGAGCGGGCAAGTGTTTCTCGGCCGGATACGACCTTGGTGGCGGCAACGAAGGCCTCGACCTTCCGTTCTTCACCGCCGGCGGGGACGGGCAGTGGCCGCGACACGTCACGGAGGGCTGGATGAGCATCTGGGACCTGGCAAAGCCTGTCATCGCGCAGGTGCACGGCTACTGCCTCGCCGGCGGCAGCGAGCTGGCGTCGGGCTGCGACCTCGTCTATGTGGCGGAGGACGCGCAGATCGGCTACCCGGCTGTCCGCTTCGGGGTCCCCGATATGCACTTCCACGCGTGGACGATGGGGATGCGCAAGGCCATGGAGGCCATGCTGACCGGTGATTCGATGAGCGGGACGGAGGCCGTCGAGTACGGCTGGGCGAACGCGGCGTTCCCGGTCGACGAACTCGACGAGAAGGTGCTGGCCGTCGCCTCGAAGATCGCAAAGATCCCACCCGACGTGGTTCAGATCAACAAGCGGGTCGTGCACCGCCAGATGGAGGTGATGGGGCTGCGGACCGGAATCCGGATTGGGACCGAGCTCTGTGCGCTGGGCACCCACCAAAAGACGCTGCGCACCTTCGTCACCGAGATGCAGCAGGGCCTCACGGATGCGCTAACCAAGCGCGACACCCCCTTCGGCGATTACCGCACCGCGGAGAACCAGCCGTCCCAACCGGCGGGGTGACCTCTGGGCCCGCGGGGTGGTTCTCCTGTAGCGGCAACGAGGCCGGCTAGCGGCTGATCAGCTTGCCGGGCCCTTGGGTGCCCGCGTCGGTCGGCGCCGCTACCGCTTCCACGTGCGGCACCTCCAACCCGATGTGAGGAAACAGGCGATCCAAGAAGCGGGGGAACCACCAGTTGGCTTCCCTGGTGAGCAACATCACCGCCGGCACGATCGCCATGCGGATCATCACCGCGTCGATGAGGATACCCGCGGCCAGACCCAGGCCGAACTCCTTGATGACCACCTGGCCGCCGAGGACGAACGACCCGAACACCAGGATCATGATCAACGCGGCCGCAGTGATCGTCTTGCCCGTGGCGGCCAGACCGCGCTGCACTGCGTCGCCGTTGTTGCCCGTTCGCAGCCGTTCTTCGTGGATCCTCGTGACGAGGAACACCTGGTAGTCCATCGACAACCCGAACAGGATGGCGAAGAGCATCACCGGCAGGAATGCCTCGACCGGCCCGGGCCGGTTCACGCCGATGATCGAACCCGCCCAGTCCCAACCGAAGACAGCCACGACGACGCCGAACGCCGCCCCGATCGAAAGCATGTTCATCGCGGCGGATATCAACGGCACGACGAGACTGCGGAAGACCAGTGCCAGCAACAGGAACGACAGCAGCACAACAGCAGCGATGAACACCGGCAGCTTGTTCGACAAGACGTGCGCGAAGTCGACAAAGATCGCGGTCGTCCCGCCGACGTAGGCGGTGACGTGCGAGCCGGCCAGGGCCCTGGGGAGCGTCTGAGTGCGCAGCTGGCTGATCAGCCGGGTGGTCGCGGCGTCCTGAGGTGCGCTCGAGGGGTACACCTGCAGGAGCGCCACCTGGCTGCCGCCGCGGCCGGGGACGACGAGCGGAGTGGACGTTCCTGCCACGTCGCGCTGGTCCTTGATATCAGCGACGGCACGGTCGAAGGCGGCACGGTCGCCAGGAGCATGCAGGACGGACACGACCTGGAGGGGCCCGTTGAACCCGGGACCGAACCCTCGGGCGAGGAGGTCGTAAGCGTCGCGGGTCGTGGTGCCGCGTGGGTCGTTGCCCTGGTCCGACGAACCGAGGCGCATCGAGAAGAACGGGAGTGCGACGAGCACCACCAGGCCGAGAGCGATCAGCGCGGGAAGGATCGGGTGCCCGCGTACGAACCCGGCCCAGCGGACCCAGAAACCTCTGGATCCGGTGCCGACGATCCTCGGGCCGTTCAGCGCGAGGCCGCGCTTCTGGCGTCGTGACATCACCCTGGGGCCGATGAAACCAAGGAGCGCCGGCAGGAGCGTCAGCGCCGCGATCATCGTGAGCGCCACGCCGATCGCGGCGGACACCGCCATGCCGTACAGGAAGCTGACGCCGAGGGCGAACATCCCCAGCAACGCGATGCACACGATGATGCCTGCGAACATGACGGCGCGACCGGAGGTGTTGACAGCCTCGACGATCGACGTCTCGACGTCCCGCCCGGCCATGAGCCCTTGGCGGTGGCGAGTGACGATGAACAGCGCGTAGTCGACACCGACACCGAGGCCGATGAGCAGCACGAGCTGGTCGGCGAACTGGGGCATCTTCATCACGTGCGACAGGAGTCCGATGAGCCCGATCGCCGTGCCCAGCGAGACCAGTGCGGACAACAGAGGCAACGCCATGGCGAACACCGACCCGAACACGAGCAACAGGACCACGCCCGCGAGGAGGATCCCGAGCCCCGTGCCGCTCAGCGCCGGCCTGTTGCTCTGCTCCCCCAGCTGACCCGAGACCGCTACGTGGACTCCCGGTGCGTCAGCGGAGCGAGCCGTGTGGACGAAGTCCTTCGCGATGCTGGAGAGGCTCTGCGGCTGTTCGTCGAACGTAACGGTGGCGAACGCGATGATTCCGTCTTTGCTCACCTGATCGGCGCCGGCGGCCTCGTACGGGGAGAGCACATTGGTCACGTGCGGGAACTTCCGGATGGCGGCGAGCATCGCGTCGACCCTGGCCTCGACGGGCGCGTCGGTGACCTTGGCCGGCGGAGTTGTCGCGATGACGATGCGTTCCACGTCGCCGGAGGCTCGAGGCAGGATGGACTGCAGGAGGCGTATGGCTTCGGTCGACTGCGTCTTCGGCAAATCGAAGTTGTTGGAGTAGCGGGTGCCGGCGGCGTGCGAGATGCCGCTGACGACCACGAGGATGGCAAGCCAGCACAACACCACTACGCGTCGGTGCCGGACGCACCATTGTGCGAGGGGGCGCATCAGTTACAGGGCTCCTGGAAGCTTTGAACCGGGGGGACTACAAGGGTCCCAGAAAACGGACCTCGAAGCCAGCCGGTGAGAGAGCCGGTTGGTACCGGACGTCCTTCCCACGTGTTCAGCTGGTCAGGAGGCCTCCGTCGACAGGCAGTACGGTGCCAGTTACGTACGCGCCGGCTTTGCTGGCGAGGAACACGAGAGCCGCCGCGAGCTCGCGAGGGTCGCCCGCGCGTCCCACCAGAACGCGGGACATCTGCGAGTCGAGGTAGCCAGGCGTGTACTGGTCGGTCATCTCGGACTCGAAGAACCCCGGGGCCAGGGCGTTGACCCGGATGCCCTTGCGACCCGTCCATTGCTGGGCGAGGTCACGCGTCAGACCGATGAGGCCGGCCTTGCTCGAGGCGTAGGCCGCCTGGGGGAGTCCGGCGGTCGTCAGACCCAGGATGCTCGAGATGTTGACTATCGAGCTGCCCGGTTTCATCACCCGCCCGCACGCCTGAGCCATCCAGTAGCAGCCGTTGAGATTGACGTCTATGACCTCGCGGAACTGCTCGGGGGTCTCGCGGGTAGCCGGGTAGGCAGTGCCGATGCCGGCGTTGTTGACGAGAATGTCGACCCGGCCGAACTCGTCCATCGTGGACCGGACCAGGATCTGGCAGTCGTCGGGCTTGGAGACGTCGGTTTGGACCGCGATGGCCCGCCGGCCGAGCCTGGTGACTTGTTCGGCCGTGTCTTTCAGCTTGTCGACCCTGCGTGCTCCGAGTGCCACATCCGCCCCTGCTTCCGCCAGGGCGATTGCGAACGCAACCCCGAGGCCGGAGGATGCGCCGGTGACAATTGCCACCTTGCCTTCGAGGCTGAACATGTCGAGGATCGTCACGGCGGGTGACACTAGGCGGGCGAGCGTAGGTCCGGCCCATGGAGAAGCGCCCGGAAGAGATAACTGACGACGAGTTCATCGGGCACCTCAGGGAGGACGCCCGCAAGGTCAGGGGATCGTCGCCGGCGGAGGACGATGCCGGCCTTGACCTTCACCCCGTGGGGGACAAGGACTTTGAGCCGGGGATGGGCATGGGGGACTAGCGGCGCCGCCGGCGCGCCGCCGCCCGCTCACGCCGGCACTATCTCGTCGACGAGACCCCACAGAAGCGCCGTTTCCGCGTCCAGTTCGTGCCCTGCCAGCGCGAGCAGGGCCGTTCGCTGCCTGCCGATGCGGCGGGGAATGCTCGCTGTGCCACCCGCGCCCGGGATCAACCCCATGCTCACCTCCGGCAAGCGGAAGGTGGTGCCGGGGTCGGCCAGGACCCGCCCGGCGAATGCCGGCAACTCCACTCCGGCCCCGACGCACGCTCCGTGGACATGCGCGACGAGCCTGGAGGCGATGGCGTGGGAGTGATACCCGGCGCTGCGCGCCATCCGGATCTGGTGCGCGGTGGCGGGATCCGCGACCTCACCGAACTCAGATAGGTCGCCCCCGCTGCAGAAGCTCGGGCCGCTGCCCCGAAGGTGCACCTCCGTGATCGTCGGGTCGCTCGCTGCCAGTTCGAGTGCAGCCACGAGACTGTCGCGCATGCCGGCGCTGTAGGCGTTGCGCCGCGCGGGCCGGTCGAGGACTATCTCGAGCAGGTCGCCGGAGCGGCTCACGCGAACGGGCGGTGAGCCGTCCGGGTCGGTGCGGCGGCGCCGGTTCGATGCGAGCCAGTCGCGATGCTCGGCGCCGCCTTGGAGCGCTGCGTACGCGATCGACTCGGTTAGCAGGTCCCTTTCGACGTCTCCGCTGTGGATCCGCAGCACCTGCGCCAGGGTCGTAGCGGCTTGCGGGCATTCGGCGATCGCCGCTGCGATAGTGCCGAGGTCCCGGAGCGGCCCTGCCAAAGGATCGATCCGAGCCGCTGCCGCGCTGAGGTAGACGTCGGCGCCGCCGGGTGGCTGGGTTGCGTTGGTGCTGACGGCGATGACCACGCATGGCCACATAGCCGGCGGTCGCAGTGGTTCTCCGCTTGTCTCGCCCTTCACCGGCCGCGTGTCCAGATCCACGACGACGACGGGAGGGTCCGGGATCGCCTCGGCGCCTGCCGACCCGGACCGGACGGCGCCGATGAGGGCCGCGGCCTCGTCGAACGGCACGGGCTCGACCATCGCACGGAGCGTACATTGCGAGCGGTGCGCGGCGACCTTGTGATCCGGCGGACACGGTTGGGAGATCGGCCCGACGGCAAACCAGTCGATGTCCGGATTGCTGGAGGGCGGATAGCGGAGATCGACGCCGCCATTGGGCGGGAAGCCGGCCAGGAGGAGCTCGACGCCGCCGGCGGATGGCTCATCCCAGGTCTTCACGACCACCACATTCATCTGCGTGCGCTTGCTGCGTCGCTGTCATCTGTCGTGGTCGGGCCGCCAGAGGTCACCGATCTCGCTGGGCTCGCGGAGGCACTCGGTCGCGCGCGCCGGACCGCCGATGCCGGATGGATACGCGCCGTCGGCTACCACGAGTCGGTCGCGGGCGACCTCGAGCGGGAGGTGTTGGACCGCTTGGTCCCCGACCGGCCGCTCAGGGTGCAGCACCGCAGCGGCGTTCTGTGGGTTTTGAACTCGCCCGCGCTCGAGATCGTGGGAGCTGACTCGGAGTACGGGCAAGGGATCGAACGCGACAGCAGGGGACGTCCCACTGGCCGGCTTTGGCGAATGGACGCGTGGCTCTCGGCGAGGACGGTCGCGCTGCCCGAGCGCGAGCTGACGGATCGCCTCGGTGAACTGAGCCGTGAGGCGGCGGCTCTCGGCGTGACCGGTTGGACCGACGCGACCCCGGAACGCAGCGACGCTGACACGAGGCTGCTGGCGGCGTCGGCCTCCGACGGTGTGGTCTGCCAGCGCCTGCACCTGATGGTCCGGGCGGATGCCGATTCCGCCGGGCCCGATGTCGCCGGGCCCGCCGCCGGCGGCGGGCCGGCCGGGTGCGATCGGGTCTCGGCCGGAGCCGTCAAGGTGATCCTCGACGACTTCGATCTACCGGCCATCGAGTCACTGTCGCGGACCTTCCGCTGCGCGCACAGGGGCGGCCGGCCAGTCGCGGTCCACTGCGTCACGCGGACGCAACTGGTCCTGGCCCTCGTGGCACTCGAGGAGGCCGGCGGCCCCTTCGGACACGACCGCATCGAGCACGGCGCGGTAATCCCGTTCGAGATCATCCCGCAACTCAAGCGGCTCGGCGTGACGGTCGTGACCCAGCCGAACTTCGTTTCCGAGCGGGGTGACGAATACCTCCGATCGGTCGAGCCCAACGAATCGGAGAACCTCTGGCGCGCGGGTTCCTTGTCGCGAGCAGGGGTTGCGGTTGCTGCCGGCACTGATGCCCCTTTCGGCGGCAGCGACCCCTGGGCGGCCATCCGGGCGGCGGTGTCGCGGCGCACAGCATCGGGAGCCCGTCTCGGCCCACAGGAGCGCGTCGGGCTTCCTGAAGCGCTCAGCTGGTGGTTGGGGACGGGCGCGGAACCTGCCATGCCGCGACGGGTGAAGGTCGGTGAGGTGGCGGACCTCGCGATCCTGCCTTCACCTGTTGCGAAGGTGGCAGCTGCGGAGGGTCCGCCGGCGGTGATCGCCACCGTGGTCTGCGGCCGGGTCGTGCATGGCTGAGAGCGAACCTGTTCAGACCCAGTCGAGAGTTGGGGGGCGGGCGGCGACGGGTTCCACGAGGTCGCCTTGGTGCACGACCCAACCCTCGCCGGAGCGATCGACGGTAATCCCGTGCTGTCGCGGATCCGGTTCGCCGCCGGCCGCCGCCCAAGCAGCGGCGCCGCTCAGGGAGACATCCAGAAGGTGCCCGCCCCCTTCGGCGAGGCAGCGGAGCACCGCCAACGCCCCGACGAGTCCCGTGACGGGGTCTGCTACGGCGTCGCCGCAGAACGCCGCCATGCCGCTCTCGTCGCGGCAGTGGAGGCCGCCCGCGACGGCGCAGTCGTCACCGAAACCGGTCCATTCGCGCGAAGTGCTTGTGCGCCCGTGGCCGGTGATGCTCAACCAAACCTGCCCGGCGGCTCCGCGCAGCTGATCGGGTGCGAGACCGATCTGTTCGAGAGCGCGCGGTCTTGACGACTCGATCACGACGTCCGCGGATTCCAGCAACTCGCTCAGCGTCTGTCGGCCGGACTCCGACGTGAAGTCCACCTGTTCGGTCTTCTCGCCCACAGGGTGTATCCAGGAGTAGAACTCTGGTCGCTGCCTGGCGGCGTCGGGTCGTGCGGGGTCTTCCACCTTGATGAGATGTGCTCCTGATTCGGCCAGCACGCGGGCGGCAACGGGCCCGGCCCACAGGGAGGAGAGATCGACAACGGTCCAGCCCCCATTGAGCGCCGGAGTGGTTGGCTCCCCGCGGCGCGTGACGACGTAGGCGGGGCCGGACGGGCGTTCCCCTGCCATCGAAGCTGCCAGCCCGAGCAGTCGGGCGCGCCCGACGAACTCGGCTGCAGGCATCGACGCGGCCAGGGTCGCCGCTGCATCCCATGGACCATCCTCTGCGGCGGGGTCGAGGGTCAGAGCCGGCACGAGGGACAAATCGTCCCGACGGGGGAGGTTCAATGCCACCTCGCCGTCGCCGGCGGTGATCAGTCGGCACGAGCCGTTGGCCGACGTACGCCCCTTGCCGGCAAGCCCGAGGATGGCAGCACGACCGGACAGCGCAGCCTCCCATCTGACCCTTACAGGGCGGCCCCTAGCGGCGGTCAGCCGAGCGATCTCCTCGGCGACGGCGGTCAGCCTGGTCGCCGCGCCCAGTGGTGGAAGAAGCGGCGGGCCGGTCGGGTTCCCGTTCAGCGCCATGACGCCGGAGCGGGCCCACGCGCGTGCCGCCTGCCAGGAGTCGACGGCGTCGTCCGAGGGGTCTGCAGCTGCGGCTGGCGTGTTGGCTCGCATGCCGCGATGGTAGGGGTGGCTGGCTCGCTGTCTCGATTAGCCCGTCTCGATGAAGTGTCAATAGGCTGCCGCGCAATTCGGCTCAGTCTTTCCAGGGGAGGCTCGATGGAGATCAAGGGGAGCCGCGCGGTAATCGTCGGCGGCGCTTCGGGCATGGCGCGGGCGTCTGCCGAGCTGCTTCGTTCGAAGGGCGCTTCGGTCGCGATCCTCGATCTTCCGACCTCTGGGGGAGCAGAGGTCGCTGCCGGCCTCGAGGCGACGTTCCACCCGCTCGACGTGATGGACGAAGGGACAGTCGAAGCGGCCCTTTCCGAAGCGGTAGCTGTGCTCGGCGGCCTCGACATAGCCGTGAACACGGCCGGCGGAGGCATCGCCAAGCGAACTCTCACTAAGGAGGGCCCACACCCGCTGGACCAGTTCCGGCGGGTCATCGAGCTCAACCTTGTCGCCACCTTCAACCTCAACCGGTTGCAGGCGTTCCACATGTCGAGCAATGAGCCAAACGACGACGGTGAGCGTGGCGTCATCATCGACACCTCCTCGATCGCCGCTTTTGAAGGGCAGATCGGCCAGGTTGCCTACACCGCCGCCAAGGCGGGAATCGCAGGGATGATGCTCACGATGGCGCGCGACCTCGGCAGCCTGGGCATCAGGGTCGTTGCGATAGCACCGAGCCTCTTCGCCACCGGGATCACCAAGGGCATCCCGGATCAGTTCGCGGACGTTCTGACCAAGGACGCCGCATTCCCGAAGCGCATGGGCCGCCCAGAGGAATACGCCCGGCTGGTTCAGGCGATCGTGGAGACCCCGATGCTCAACGGCTCGACCATCCGCTTGGATGCGGGGCAACGGTTCGGCCCTAAATGACAGTTAGAAAGCAGGACCCGAAAAGATGTCGATAGCGATCACTGACGACCACCGGGCGCTTGGATCGACCGTCTCGGACTTCCTCGCGAGGAACAAGGCTCGCGGCTACGCGCGTGAATTGCTCACTTCGCAGACCGAGCTACTGCCTCCCTTCTGGGAGGATCTCGCCGCTCTGGGATGGCTTGGCCTGCATCTGCCGGAAGACCACGGCGGTTCCGGCTTCGGCTTGGAGGAACTCATCGTGGTGGTCGAGGAGGCCGGCCGGGCGGTGTGCCCCGGTCCGCTGGTGCCGACCCTGGTTGCGAGCGCGGTGATCGAAGCCGTCGCCGACAAGGAGGTGGCAGCACGGCTAGTCCCGGGTCTCGCGAGTGGCGCAGCCGTGGGTGCGTTCGGGCTCGGTGGTTCCGTCAGGGTCGCCGGTGGAAAGGCCAGTGGCGACGCTGGGCTCGTGCTCGGGGCCGGCCTCGCCGACATCGTGGTGATCCCTAGCGGCGCCGACATTGTCATCGTCGACAAGCGCGACGGCGGAGTCGACGTCTCGGTCCCCGCCAATCTGGATCCGGCCCGTAGGTCGGGTCGGGTGACCCTCCGGGATGCGAGCGCCGAGGTGGTGGCAGGGGCTCGCTCGAAGCTGGTGGACATCGCACGCCTGATCCTCGCCGCAGAGGCAACGGGCGTCGCGCGCGAGTGTACCGAGATGGCCAGCGAATATGCCAAGGCGCGCATCCAGTTCGGGCGGCCGATCGCGACATACCAGGCGGTGAAGCACCACTGCTCGAACATGCTCGTCGCCACGGAGTTGGCGACCGCGGCGGTGTGGGACGCGGCTCGTGCAGGGCACGGCGACCCGGCTCAGTTCAGCTACGCCTCCGCCGTGGCGGCCTCTCTCGGTGTCGAGGCGGCGGACCAGAACTCGCAGCTGAACATCCAGGTGCACGGCGGGATCGGGTTCACCTGGGAGCACGACGCGCACCTGTTCCAGCGGCGCGCGAATGCCATCGCGGCGATCATCGACGCCGAGACCGCCGCGCGTGACGTGACCGATCTCGTGCGCAGGGGCGTGCGGCGCGAGCGCACCGTCGACCTGCCTCCCGAGGCGGAGCAGATTCGCGACGATGTGAGGGCGTTCGCAGCAACGTTGAGCGGCCTCGACGATGCCGAGGCGCGAGAGAAGATGATCGAAGCGGGCTACGCCATGCCGCACTGGCCCAAGCCCTGGGGCAGAGCGGCGGGCGCTGTGGAGCAGCTGGTAATCGAGCAGGAGTTCTCGGCCGCTGGCGTGAAGCGACCGGCCTACGGCATCACCGGCTGGGTGATCCTCACGCTCATCCAGCACGCCACCGAGGACCAGGTGAAGCGCTGGGTGCGCCCCGCGCTCAACCAGGAGCTGATCTGGTGCCAGCTGTTCAGCGAGCCGGACGCGGGATCCGACGCCGCCGGGATCAAGACAAGGGGCACCCGCGTCGAGGGCGGCTGGGTCGTCAACGGGCAGAAGGTGTGGACGAGCGGTGCCCATCTGGCGCGTTACGGGTTCGCCACGGTGCGGACCAATCCGGAGGCCCCCAAGCATCAGGGCATCACGACGATGGTCATCGACATGAAGGCGCAGGGTGTCGAAGTCCGGCCTCTCAAGCAGGTGACGGGCGCGTCGGACTTCAACGAGGTGTTCTTCAACGACGTGTTCGTCCCCGACGACGATGTGGTCGGTCCGGTCGACGGCGGATGGACGGTCGCCCGCGCTACCCTCGGCAACGAGAGCGTGAGCATCGGTGGCGGGCAGGGCGGTGCCGCCCTGCCGATCGACACCTTCATCGGCCCGCTCGACGCACATCCGGAGCGGCTTCCAGGAGGTCCCGGCCGTGTCGGCAGACTGGTGTCCCGAATGCAGGGAATGGACATGCTCAACCTCCGTAGTGCGCACCGCGCGGTCGCGGGCGGCGGACCGGGGCCGGAAGGCAACGTGACCAAGTTGGTGCTGTCGGAGAACGGGCACGAGTCGGCAGCGATCCTCGCCGCGCTCGCCGGACCCGACCTAGCGTTCACCGATGGCGATGGAGCCCTGGCCGCTTCGATGGTGCTGATGCACCGCGCGATGTCCATCGCCGGTGGCACGTCCGAGATCAAGCGCAACCAGATCGCCGAACGGATACTCGGCCTTCCCAGGGATCCCCTGATCAAC
>Ga0307374_10000992_pt1 | contig 53309 bp, 46 predicted proteins | sample OX3MG_FD_202532 | JGI IMG/M metagenome (GOLD analysis project Ga0307374, IMG submission 202532) | Soil microbial communities from Risofladan, Vaasa, Finland - OX-3 | ecosystem: Environmental > Terrestrial > Soil > Coastal area > Acid sulfate soil | place: Finland: Risofladan, Vaasa | collected...
ATGGCCGAGAATGGTGGGCCGGCGCTCGCAAGCTCGCCGGTCCCACCCTACGGCTATTGCTACGGCCGCGTGCCACGATTGCGCGGTCATGGCCTGCATTACGACAAATACGACCTGGCGGTGGCCAAATCGTAGATGCTCTGCACGCCGTGCTCGCGGTTGTGGATGTAGTTCACCGGCCATACTACCACGCGGATTCACTCGGAGGGAAATGGCTCACTCAAGCGGCCTGATCACGAACTTTTTCACGTCGACGACGGCGTTGCCCGCGCCCGTCACTCCGACCGCCGCGCGCGGGAATTTGCCGTAAACCTGATTCTCGGAGAAAACAGGGACGCCGTCGACGGTAATCGTTGTGCCTTGCCGCGTGACGCGGTAATGGAAGGTATACCAGCGATTTGGCTCCAACGGCGTGACGGGGGCCGGCACGGTGCTGCCATCGGGACGGCCGACACGCAGCTCGCTCGGATTGAGCTCCCAATTCCAGATCACTACGTCATGATCGTAGGCCGCGAGGCGAATGTTCAAGCTGTCGGTGCGGGCCGTGAAGGTCACGTCGATCGGGCCGTCGTAATCGACGCGCGTTCTCAAAGAACCTCCGCGCGTAATTCGCCGGAAGCCGCCGACCGTTTGACCGCCGTCGAACAACTCCCAAGCCGGCAGCCCTTCGTCGGTGGCCAACAGGAGCTTAAGCCGCTGCTCGGCGTGGGTGCGATTGGTGCCGGAGAGCGACGGCAGGGCGAGTCGATACCAGTTGGCGGCGTGCAGCCGCAGGTAATGCCGGCCGGGCCAAGGCTCCTTTTCAGCTTCCGTCCACCAGGCATCGGCGGCGGCCATCCGCAGATCCGTGCCCGAAAGATCGTGGACCAGCGGCCGCGACTCGGACGCCAGTTTCCGCCAAGCCGCGTCGTCGCCCTTTGCCAACTTGACCAGCGCCGGCTCCCAATCGTCGGCCACGCACAGCTCGAAATGCCCGACGACGAAGTTCGCGTGCGGGTCGTCGGGCATGGTCGTGAGCGTCTGGCGTGCGGCGGCCACCGCATCGAGTTCGCCGGCCACCTTGGTTGCGCCTGATACGCGGCTGGCCAACTCTCTTTGCAGCGTCTTATCTTTCGCTCGCTTGGCCCAGCTCTGGGCCTGTGCCGCCGCTTTCTTGACGATCTCAGGCTTGGCGTCGGCAAGGGCCGAAGCCATCAGCCGGCAGGAGGCATCGACCAGGTCGCGACATTGTTCGGGCGACTTGGCCGTTTTGCCGATTTCGGTCAACGACTTTTGACGCAAATCTTGGGCGTCGACGTCAAAGGTTTTTGCGAGCTGGTCGATCGCTTGCCAGGCCAGGTCGAGATCACCGCCGGCGTCGGCCAGATCGACCGCCTGGCGCAACCGAACGTAAGCGGTCGCGTCGACCTTGGTGGCCGCCAACGCCTGCGCCACGAATTCCTGGGCCAGCGTGCGCTTCTGCTCCGGCGCCTTGGCCGCCGCTAGTTTCTTCAGCAGTTCTTGCCGTGACTTTTTTTGCTCGTCTTCGCCGGGCACCGGCAGACGCGACTGGTTGCCGTTAGTATTGTCGCCGGCGAGATCGGACATTCTGCGTTCCCCGCCGGTGGCCTTCGCGGACGACAGCGGTTTCAATTCAATGCGCGTGTATTTGAACTCGGAATCCCACGCTCCCATACAGACGCCGTTTGTCGTGGACCTGCCAGAAGTCGCTGTTGGAAAGCCGCGCGGCATCGCCCGACCAGGCGATCACCGGCTCGCCGTCGCAGGTCACGCGCAGGCTGCTGCCGCGCACGGTGCAGACCACGGTGTGGGGCTTTCCGGGCGGGAGAAGTCGGCCGCGGCGCGTGGTGGCGTTCTCGGCGCCGTCGTGGTGATCGAGGTCCGCCAGGCCCGCTGTCTCTCCGCCGTAGCCGTCCAGCGTCATGGCCACCTGGCGCCCGTCGATGACAAGTCCTACGATGAACGAATCGTTGCCCGACAGCCGCTCGGCGACGATCGTGAGCTCATAGTCGCCGCTCGGCGCGAACGGTAGTTCCATCTTCGCGGCCAGCAGTCTCGGCGACACGAGCGCTTCGGCATCACGCTTCCAATTCCCATTGACGTGATCGCGCGCCATGTCGACCTGCTTCAGCAAGTCGACTGATTCCGCGGAAGCAAGCGGAACGCTCGGTTTCGGCGGTTCCGGCGCCGACGGCGGGCCGTCGAGGGCGGGCGGACCATCGGCACCTTCGGAACCGAGCGGCGTCACTTCGATCTTCGTCAGGCGGTAGCGCGAATACCAGTCGCCCAGGTAGACGCGGTCGTGGTATCGCGCGTTGGCTGAAAGTCGCTCAACGTCGCCAGTCCAATCGACAATTTGTTTCCCATCGCAGACCGCTTGCACCTGGTTCTTGCGGACCGTGATCGTAATCGCCTTCGGTTTACCATCTGCGAAAAGGGGCTCTTCGTACTTCGTCTCGTTGGCGTCGATGTTCTTGCCGTCGATCGCTTGCAGCCCAGAAAGCTTGCCTCCGTGGCCGTCCAGGATCAGCGCCGCCGACTTGCCGCCGATGGGCAGCATGATCGTCAGGCAGTCGTTGCCATGCTCTCGCTGCGCTACGGCATCGAGTCGATAAGAGTCGGGCACTACGGCAGGCAATTGAAACAAGCCCTTATCCGAGTCGGGCGAAACGAGCGATTGCCCGTCGTACTCCCAATGGCCGTGCAAGAGGTCGCGATCGAGGTCAATATGCTTGAGGAGGTCGACCCTCTTGCCCGGCTCGAGCTCGGTCAGCATCGGCGACTTCTCGGGAGCCAGCGGCACCAGTTCCAACTTGGTCACGCGGTACGGTGTCTCGTATGCCTCCAAGGCGATCCGCCGGTGATTGGGCACCTTCCAACCGTCGGCGATCGAGAAGCCTGCCGGATTGCCCGACCAGCGAATGACCTCGGCGCCGTCGCGGAGGACGCGCAGGCTAGTGCGGCGCACGATATAAACGAGCGTGTTCGGCCGGGCCCGCTCAAACATCCGCGCGCATCGCCAGCGATAGCTGGGATTGCTGTCTGCCCGCCAACCGTTAACCACCTGGAGTCCCGATGTCACGCCGCCGAAGCCGTCGATGACGCTCATGACCTGCTTGCCACCCACGGGCAACAATACGCTGATATCCATGATTTCGGGCTCGCTTTCGGCGACAACCGTCAGGGTATATTCGTCGGGTGCATCGAGCGGCAATTGGACTCGCGTACCGTGCGTGCCCGGAGCATGAAGCACACCGTCGGCCAGTTTCCATTCGCCGTCGACGACGTCGCGTTTCAGGTCGATCGACTTCAAAAGATCGACGGGCGGTCCCGCGGCATCGGGCAGACGAGATTCGATCACAACTGGATTGTCATTCCAGGCGTACGTGAAATGCTCGCCGGTGCCGTTGCGGTAACGGATCCACAGAACCTTGTACGTACCGGAATGGATGTTGTCTTTGGCAAGTTCGTCGGCGGTCGTGTCTGCGAATTCATCGGCGGGCACCCACAAGCGGCCGTCGCGCAAGTGCTCGCGGAGTTGCGGCAGCACGTCCGCATAGGCCAGTCCGGCGCCAAAACGGGCCTCGAGCAATTCCAGCCCGCCGGGCGAATCGGTTGGCGGAGCTAGTGGGTTGCCGTCGAGATAAACAAAGTAGACGTCGGGAAAGTCGGCCACATACTGCTTGCCGCGCGACCGATACCGGATGCGCAAAACTTTGCCGACGCCTTTGGCCGGGTCCTCCGGGGAACCGAACAGGTTCGACCAGACCATCATCATCAGCCGATTGTTTTTCACCTGCTTGCGGACGCCGTCGGTCACGTTGACCCACTTGTCGCCGGTTCCCCAGGTGGCGTCGATGATCTCGAAATCGGGCTTTGCCGAAGCTGCCGGAACCGACGGCGGAGCCGGCGTCGTCACAGGCTTGCTCGGCACTGTTTTCGGATCGTGCTTGCCGCCGCTGACAACCGTTGGCGACGAGCGAACGCTGGTCGCCTTACGCGGCGAAGCGGCCGGTTCTTGGTTGCCGGACTTCAGAAAATAGATGCCCAACGGCAGGATGATCGCGGCAGCCGCAAAGCCGGCCAGCACCGCGGGCTGCTGCCACACCGGCGGTCGGCGGGGCCGTTTGTGAATACTGAACTCCGATGGCGACGATTTAATCACCACCGGAGCAGGTTGATCGGCCGTCAGCGGCGTGGCTTTCGGCAGCGGGCGAGGCCGGCCACCCTCACCCCGGCCGTCTCCCAGTGGGAGAGGGAGCACTGTGCCGCCACCCTCACCCCGGCCCTCACCGGCAGTAACAGGTAAAACGGCGGAACCGGCCGCCTGCGTTTTTTCGCGCAACTGGCGATCGTATTCGGCCCGCTTCTGTGGATTGAGCAGGCAGAGCTTGGCGGCGCTCAGCTCGTTGAGGATGCGCTGCGATACGGCCGAGTTTTGCCCGGTCTGAAAGGTGCGGACGTGCGCCATCCGCTGGTCGGCGGCGCTCTCGATCACGTCGGGATCGCTCTCGAACAGCTCGATCGCCAGCAGCCGGTAGTGGTTCGGCGGCTGGTCCTTGGGCGGAATTCCAAGCCACTTGTGATACGGATCGAAGTCGGCCATGACACCCCCGGTTGACGTAACGCCCAGCAAGACGCTGGCAGTCGATTTTCACTGATTTTGCCGGAAGTCTCAAGGGGCGGATCTCGTCCAATGCGACACGCGTGTCGCATTGGACGACTTCCCGAAAATTTGTTGATAACGAGAATTCTACTTCACGCGGCCGAAAATGAGAGATTGGCGGTGGCTGGGCCGAGATTGGCCGCTTGGGCCGCGACCTTCGGAATATGCTCCGCGGCCAAGCTCCAGCCACCGCCGCTGCTTCGCGGTCGATCCATCACGGAACGACGGATTTCAGCCGCATTTCTCGACGCCCGTGCAGACCCAGCCGAGCTGGCTGCAGAACTGGCAGCCGTCTCCGCCGCAGAGGTCACAGCGCCTCGACGGCCGCATCGCCGTCAGGTAATTGGCCGACAGACGTAGGTTCGTGCGGAAATCGTCCAGGCGGAGGGTCAGCAGATAATGGCCGCCCGGCACGAGGGCCAACTGCTCCACCGACATCGCCAGCTTCTTCAAAGCCACGAGACAGCGATCGAACCTTTCCGCCGCGCGCAAGGCGACTTCGACGCGGTCGCCGGTCGGCGGATCCGCTTCTCGCGCCGTTCGGCCCGCCTGCCGCAGCTTGCCGTCTTGCCCCACACGCAAATCCCCCTCTTTTGGTGAACTGTCGGAATCCGACAGTTCCCGCCGGATTTCGCCGACCAGGTCGCGGCCCACCCCGCACACGTCGGCAATCCAGCGGTCCGACCGTTTCGACCATTCTTCATCGGCCAGCACCAGCTTGACGGCGTGGCGCTTGTCGGCGCTGGTGCGGCGCAGGCCGTGGGCGTTGTTGGCCTTGAGGGCGAACAGCACCGCGTCGCGTCGCGTGCCCTGAAGCAGGCGGCACTCGACGGTCGGATGTCGCAACTGAGAATGGGCCTGGAAGCGGTGAAAGCCGTCCGCCAGCCAGTAATCCTGGCCGTCGAAAAAAACCACGATCGGCGGAAAGACGTCTTCCGAGTGCATCCGCTCGGCATACTCTTCCACGAGCAGGCCGTCGATCTGTTCGCGGACCTGCGTGCCGCCGTCGGTGCGGATCTTGGCGACTTCAAGAGAAACCAACTGTTCTTCACCGGACATGGAACACCTCCTAATGCAAAAAGTGAACTTAAGAACACAACACGCCTACCCGTATTGTATCGTGCGTTCAGTATTGTCAATAGGCGATCAAGAAAATTTATTACATAGCTTGCAACGCCGGGCCAGCCGGCGGCGCGGGCTGGTCCAGAGAGTGGCAGAGGGGCGGCGAAAAGTCTCGCGGGTCAACGCGCGCGGGAACGCTTATGCGACGGCGGGAGGCGGCCCTCGCGAGAAACATCGCTCTCATCGCTACTCCGGCAGCAGCTCGTGCGGCGTGCTCACCTGGGCCCCGCGCTCGTCGGTGACGCTCAGATAGTAGACCAACGGCCGGGCGGTGGGCAGCTCGGCCGAAACCGCCTCGCCGGTGTGGACCGCGCTCACACTCTGCCAGCTCCGTTTGTTCCAGGGACCAGTCGCCACCGCATAGTGGGCTTCGGCACGCATGATCGGCACCGTCGCCTTGAATCGCGCCGCGGCGCGGTTGCCGCGCAGCTCCGTCGGACCGATCGTCGCCAGCGGCCGGCCGTCTTTGAGAACGCTGTCGACGTAAATGCCGATCTCGGGCGGCCCCCAACCGTCGGGATGACTGTGCGGCATGCGCACCTTGACGCACAGATCGACCCGCCCCGGAACCAACCGGTACGACTTCTGATAACTGTCCAGCGGATAGGCATAGTCGTTGGTGCCGTTGATGAACAGCACCGGGCAACGGACCGAAGGCAAGTAGTTCGAAGGATCGAAGTTCTTCACCCAACGGTCGCGCTCGTCCGCCGGCATCCGCTCGAAGGTCGGCAGCCAGACGCTGTTGTCGGCCAAAAACCCGCCACCATAGACCGGCACGGCCACCTTCAAGCGGTCGTCGAGGCCGGCCACGATGCAGGTCAGATAACCGCCCCAGCTTATGCCGGTGATGCCGATCCGCTCCGGGTCGACCTCCTCGCGCGAGGCCAGCAGCGACACGCCCCGAATCACCGCGGCCACGGCATGATAGCTCCACGTCTGGTCGAGTTCGTCGTCGGAGAACTCGCGGAACTTCGTGCGGTCGTCCTGGTCGGGGCCGCCGTCGGGCAAGCGTTCGCCGTCGGGACCGTGCCCGGCCAGATCCATGGCCAGCGCGGCATATCCGCGGTCTGCCCATAAGCGGGCCCACTGGGCGAACGCTTTGCCGCCGCCCCCATGAACCAAGACCATGGCTGGGAACGGTTCGTCGCCTTTTTCAGGCCGGGCATAATATGCGAACACGCGCGTCGGCTGCCCTTCGTAGGGTCCGCTGGTGTAAAAGACTTGCTGCACTCCCTCCTTGGTCTCGCCCCAGGTTGCCTCGGGTGCCTTCTTCAACTCGGCGAGCTTCCAGGGGCCGGTCGGTTCCGCGGCCGGAACTGCGGTGACGCAAGTCAACAATAGAAGGCTGACAATCAGGGCGAAGTGTTGTGTGTGGCGAGGCATCGGGGTTCGGCGTTCAGGGTTCAGGGTTCGGGGTTCGTTACCGGCTCATCGAATCGGCGGCCGGCAGCGCATAGTATGCCAGCCGCTCGTCGCGGCTGACGAGGGGTTCTTGATTCAAGATGGCCCGCAGGTCGTTTTCCAGTTCTGCGCCGCGGTCGTCATAGCCCGCCCGGTCGATGGCGATGCCGGCAAAGCCTTGCTCGATGAAGTGCGGCAGTTGCTCTTCGATCGGCAGCGCGGACACTTCTTTCTGCCAACGGTCGGCGGCGCCGCCCCTCATCGCGGCATAGCTGAATTTTAGTGCGCTGGCATGAAGGTACAACCGCACCAGATCGTAGTCGCCCAATTGATGGAGCGGCGGCGTTTCAGGAAACGGAAAGTAGGGGAGCTGCAACAGCATGGCGTCGGCGGGAAGCTGTTGTTCGACTTCGCGCACGAAGTCGCGGTCGCACTCGAACTGTGCTTTCAGCGCCGCGTAATCGGGCGCTCGGCTGCGACCGATTTCGTCCACCAGTCCGAAGGCCGCCAGACAGGCGAGCGCCAGGCGGTACTGCCAGATGCGATAACCCTTCCCGTGAAACCAGTCCGCCAAGCGGTCGAGGAGAATGGCGACCGCAAACAACGAAAGCAGCGCGATGAACAGACTCATGCGGTTGTAGCAGCGAATCTGGGCGCTCACCAGCAGCGCGAACAGCGAGCCGAAGCCACCGACCGTCGCCAGCAAGACCGCTGCGATGTTCAGCGCCGCCAGGCCCGGCACGACCTCGCCTTGCCGTGTCCGCGTTCGGCAGAAGAGCAAGCCAATCAGGAACAGAAAGCCCGCCGTGCCGACGGCGCCCAGCGTGGCGCCGACCTTTTCGCCCGACGCAAGCGGCGAGAGATCGTAACGCTGCCGCAGTGGGTTCAGCCGGCCGATCACGTGCTCGTCAATGGGAAGCAGGAGCTGGCCGATCTTCAGGCCGAAGTGTTCCGCCTCATCAACGGTCCGTCCTGGCAACGCCGGATTCGGCCCGTGTTGATACTGGTAGATCAAGCAAGGCACGAGGTTGACGACAACGGCCGCAGTCGTGACGCCGACCAGCGTGCCCGCCATCAACATGCCTTGCCACTTTTTCCGATCGAGCACCGACGCCAATCCCGCCACCAGCAGCAGGTAGCAGGTGAAGAACGCGTAATAGACGCCGGAGGAGGCCACGAGCAGCGCGACCAGCAGGCTGCCCCACATTCGGCCGCGGCCCCAAGGCATTTGCGGATCGCGCCGCGACCAGGGCCAACGCAATCGGTCCGTGTAGACCCACAGGATCATCATCACCGCCAGCGGCAAGACGAAATACGAGGCCAGGAACAGGTGATGCTGGCCATGCACGAAATGGTAGGGGAGAAAGCTGAACCACAAACTGCCGGAGAGCGCCGCCAGGCGAGACGTCCCGAAGCGGCGCAGCACGAAGAGCGTGCTGAGCGCGATCAGCGGAAAGCCCAGCAGGTAATAGACGTTGAAGGTAAACGAGACATCGTGCGTGGCCGAAACGAGCGCCTTCAGCAGCAAGAAGTGCAAGTTGTCGGCCTGTGGAAAATCGTACAGATCCATCGCGCCGGGTGCGCCCAGGCGCGGGTTGGTCAGATACCAGCCGTTCTCTTGAATTCCTTTGATCCACGACTGGCACCACAGGGCATCGCCGGAATTGGCGAAGGGGATGCTGAAATCGGCCCGCCAAAGCCGCAGGGTCAACGTAAGCACCAGCGAAGTAAGGGCGGCGGCGGCAAGGTAGGTCCCCAAGCTAAGGAGCCACGGTCGCGATTCGGCGTTCTCGCTCGGCGCCGGCCGCGGCTGGGCCGCCGATGAAGGTTGCGTGGTCGGTGGCTGCCGTCGCGCTGGCTGTGCAGAAGTGGTGGCGGTCATTCGATCGTTTCGCTTTCGCTTCGGTAGGTTGGGACCAGCGAGCTTGCGCGCGCCGGCCCACCATTGTCGACAAACTCCTCGGTGGGCCGGCGCTCGCAAGCTCGCTGGTCCCACCCTACCACTTACTCGTTATGCCGCCTTGGCCACGGGCCGGCCGGTCTTTCGGGAGTGCAAAAATTGTCGTACCTTCGTTTCGATCGCTGCGGCATCGAGGCCATGCTCGCGCAGCAGATACGAGTAACTGCCGCAGTATTTCGAAAACCGGTCTTCGACGCCGATGCGGCAAATCCAGGTGGGGGCCGCGGAGGCGGCAATCTCGGCCACCGCCGAACCGAGCCCGCCGTAAACGCTGTGCTCTTCCAAAACGATCACCGCCTCATGCCGGTCGCATAGTTCGGCGACCTGTGCGGAGTCGAGCGGTTTAAGACATGGGGCGCTATAGACGTCGCTGCCTGGCCAGGCGGTCGCCACGTTCAACGCGGTCTTGACCATCGAGCCGGTGGCGATCCAAGCCAGGGTGCCGTTTCCACGACGGAGCGGGCAGAGCCGGCCCCATTCCAGTTGCGGCCGTGCGTCGTGGATCTGGCCCAGATCGCATTTGCCGACGCGCACATAGACGGGGCCGCGGGCCTGACGCGCCAACTCCATGCAGGCCGTCATCTCGTATGCATCGCAAGGCGAAAGAATCGCGATATTCGGCAGCGCCCGTAGCGCCGCGACATCTTCGGTGCTTTGGTGGCTGCTGCCCAAGGCACTATAAACGACGCCGGCGCCGTCGCCGATAAAGATGACGGGCAGCCGCTCGTAGCAAACATCGAGCTTGATCTGTTCCAGCACCCGCACCGGCACAAAGGCGCTCAGGCCGTAGACGATCGGCCGAAAGCCGCCCTTGGCCAGGCCGGCCGCCACGCCCACCATGTTCTGCTCGGCCACGCCCGCATTGAGGTACTGTCGCGGACACACGCGGCGGAAATCGTCGAGCAGCGAATAGCCGTGGTCGCCGGTGAGCAGCACGACCCGCTCGTCCTCGACGGCGGCCTGCACCAGCGCCTGAGACAATGCCGACCGCATCAGGCAGCCCTCCGTCGGTCCAGCTCGCGCAGGGCCTGGCTGTAGGTCTCGGCCGTCAACCGGGTATAGTGCCAGCGGTTGTCGTTTTCCATGAACGACACGCCCTTGCCTTTCACGGTCCGCGCCACAATCGCCTTCGGCCGAGAGCAAGGGAGTTCGACGAGTTGGGCGATGGCGCCGTCGATGGCACCTTCGTCGTGGCCGTCGACTTCCCGCGTTTCCAGTCCGAAAGCGGCCAGCTTGTCGGCGATGCGGCCAAGTTGCATCACCTCGCACGTGCTGCCCATAGCCTGAAAACCGTTTTCGTCGACAATCACGATCAGGTTCGACAACTGAAAATGCGACGCGAAGAGCAGTGCCTCCCAGACCGTGCCTTCGTTGAGTTCACCGTCTCCCACGATGGCAAACGTTCGCTGTTCGCTGCCGCGGCGTTTGGCAGCCAGCGCCAGGCCGACGCCGACCGACAGACCGTGCCCCAGCGAGCCGGATGTCACGTCGAGACCGGGCACATGGGCGTCGGACAAGCCCTTCAGCCGTGTGCCATCGCCGAAGTAGTTGTGGAGATCATCGTCGTTCAGCCAGCCGAGTTCGTGCAGACAGGCGTACTGGGCCATCACGCCATGCCCTTTGCTCAGCACCAGATAATCGCGGCTTGCGTCACCTGGTCCTTGGCCCAGCCGCAGCCACCGCCGATAGAGGACCGCCATGACCTCGATCAGCGAAAACGCGCACGCAATATGGACCGTCGAGCCGGCGTAGGCCATTCGCAGCACGGTGGCACGCAGGTCGCTGGGGTGGAAGGACATTGCGGGGAGGGATGAGAGATGAGGGATGAGAGATGAGAGATGAGATAGGTGCGTAGGGTGGGCCGGCGCTCGCAAGCTCGCTGGCCCCACCTTACGATTTTGGATTTTGGATTTTGGATTTTGGATTTTGGATTCGCGGTCAATCCAAAATCCAAAATCCAAAATCCAAAATTGCGGCTCCTCCTAGGCCGCCTTTCGCCATGCGGCGGGTTGCTCGACAACGTTCGCCGAGGAGACCGGCTCGGCCACGACTTCTTCCGCCTCTTCGAAATTCAAGGTGTAGTCAATCAGCCATAGAGGCCGGCGTTTCGTCTCCACGTAGGTCCGCCCCACGTACTCTCCCAGCGTGCCGAAGCCTAACAGCAGCACGGCCAGGTTGGCGAGAAGCAGTAGGTAAACGGTGGTGAGGCCCGGCATCGTGTAGGCGAAAAAGTAACTGCCGAGATAGACGGCCGCCAGCAACAAGGTGCCCGCCAACGCCGCGGCGCCGGCCATAGAGAACAGTTGCAAGGGACGAGTGGAAAAACAGGTGATGGCATTGATGGCCAGCCCGATCAGGTAGAAGAACGGGGCTTTGCTCTTTCCGGCTGAACGGGGCCGGCGGTCGTATTCGACGCCGCGGCTGCGGAAACCGATCCAATGCGCGAAGCCGCGCAGGTAGCGGTTGCGTTCGTCGAACTGATTCAAGGCGTCGATGGCCCGCCGGGACAACAAACGAAAGTCGGTTGCGTTCGGCGTGATCTCCACGTCGGCCAGCGCGTTGACCATTCGATAAACGGCCTTGGCGCCCAAGACTTTCCACCACGGATCGCCCTGGCGGTCGCGGAGCACGCCGTACACCACATCGTGCCCCTCTTCCCAATGGCTGAAAAAGGTCGGCAACAGTTCGGGCGGATCCTGCAAATCGCTGAACAGCACCACGGCCGCGTCGCCGCGCGCCAAACGCAGCCCCGCGCTGATCGATGCCTCGACGTTGAAGTTGCGGCTGAACTTCACATACCGCCAGCGGTGGTCGCGTTGGCACAGGTCGGCCGCGATCGCACCCGTGCGGTCTTGGCTGTCGTTGTCGATCACCAGCACTTCATAATCGTAGGGAGTGCCCGACATGACTTGGGTCAGCTCCGCGTATGCCCGCGGCAGGTTTCCCTCTTCGTTTCGCGCGGGCATGATCACGGTCACCAGTCCACCCTCGGTCGCAGCTTGGCCGTGGACGACAGTAAGTAGACTCTTGCTCATTTTATTAATGGCTCTGTCGGGTGGGACCAGCGAGCTTGCGAGCGCCGGCCCACCGTTACGTCGCGCCAATGGTGGGCCGGCGCTCGCAAGCTCGCTGGTCCCACCCTACGGTTGATGGGTAAAATCAGATCGAGTTTGGGGCATTGTCGCACGCAGAACATGATGGGGGCCGGCGAGTTGTGCTTTGCGCTGACGCCGCTCGGTCGCCAGCAGGCGCATGGTCACGAAATAGCGAGTCACCGGACGGCGATGATCGGCCTGGGCTTCCACCCAGCGGACAGCGTCGCCCTCCTGCTCGCGGACCAGCGGCATGCGCATCGTTTCCTGGAAGCCGCAGCGCTGGTAGAGCCGCAGGGCCCGCTCGTTGTCGGACAGCACTCGCAGATAGACCGCATCGATGGCCAAGGTCTCAAACGTCCACACCAGCAGCGATTCGACGGCGGCCTGCATCAGTCCGGGCAGCACGCCTTCCACGCCGCGAACGACGTTGTCGAGTTCCACGCTGCGATCGGTAAAATCGAAGCGGAACAGACCGAGATGCCCGGTCCGCTGGCCCTCGGCTGAAACAGCCCAGAGCAAGAGCCGGTCGGGCACTTCCAGTGTGCTGTGTACCAGCCAGCGGTGCGTCCCCTCCTCGCTCACCGGAAACTGAGCGGGAAAATATGGGTTGGCCTTCTTACGCCATTCGGCCAGCGTATGTATCGACTGCGGTTCGTCGGCGTCGGCCCACGTGACCGGCTCGAGCGTCACCCGAGGATGAGCGGGCAGCGAGGCCGGGCCCGCCTGCTCGCCGCGTTTCAGCCGCCGGATGAGTTCGAGAACTTTCTCTTCGTACGAATGGTTCATGGTTACTTGTGTATCAGGCGGCGCGGCGAGACCGTTTGCACAACACTTCGGTCAGCGCGGCACAGACATAGTCGACATCCGATTCCGTCAGGTTGTGTCCGCTCGGCAAGTTGATGCCGTTGGCCGAGACGCGGTAGGCCACCGGATTTCGCTCGGCCGCGTTGGCATACATCGGAAACGAGCTGGCCGGCGGGAAAAATGGGCGGCTATCGACATGCCGCTCTTTGAGTTGTGCCATCACGCCGTCGCGGCTGATCCCCACACGCGGCCCGAGTACGATCGACGTCATCCAATAGATATTGCGTGCCCAGGGCCGCTCGGCGTTCAGTTGCACTTGGGGCAAGTCGCTCAGCCGTTGCCGATACCAGGCGTAGATTTGCCGCTTTTTGGCCACCAATTCTTCGATGCGTTCGAGCTGGGCCAGCCCCAGGGCCGCCTGCACGTTCGACATTTTGTATTTGTAGCCGGTCTCGGCGATCTTGAAGGCCACATGCGGACCGCGGCCATGATCGCCCAAGAACTTTGCCCGCTCGTAGACTGCTTCGTCATTGGTGACGAGCATGCCGCCCTCACCCGTGGTCATGATCTTGGCGCCCTGAAAGCTGAACGCCGCCACGTCGCTCAGTCCGCCGACTTTCTTGCCGTCCACTTCGGCTCCCAGCGCCGGGGCCGCGTCTTCGAGCACTTTCAACTTGTGCGCCGCGGCCAAGGCATGGATGGCCGGCATCTCGGTCGGATGCCCATAAAGATGGACCGGCACGATTGCCTTGGTGCGGCCCGTGACGGCGCGCTCGGCACTCTGCGGGTCGAGGCACCAGGTGTCGGCGTCGACGTCGGCAAAAACCGGCTTCGCGCCCGTATACGTCACGGCGCTGGCCGTGGCCACCCAGGTGATTTCGGGCACGATCACTTCGTCGCTTGGCCCCACGCCCAGCGCCAACAGCGCCAGGTGCAAAGCCCCGGTGCAGCTCGATGTGCTCAGCGCAAAACGCGTAGCGGTATAGTCGGCAAAGGCTTGCTCGAAGCGTTTCAGGTAGCCATTCCAGTTGTCATTCCAGCCGAACGTAACGGCATCGAGAACATAGTCGATCTCTTTCTTCGTGATCGAGGGACCGGCGGTGAGAATCGTCTTTTGAGGCATGAAGGCGCCCGGATGCTGGGAGCGAGGACGGCAAGAGATGAGGGGCCGTTGAGATACAGGATTTGCCGCCCCCGCAAAAGGTCACTTTGCCGGCCAGCGCCCGATCGCGCGAGGATACGTAAAGTAGGACAAGCGAGCCGGCGAGCGCTGCCTCAGCATAGGGTTCAGGGTTCAGGGTTCAGGGTTCGGATGAGGGATGAGGGATGAGGGATGAGGGATGAGTGATGAGGGATGAGGGAAAGCTTTGCCTGCCCAAGACCAAAAGATCCCAACCCCGAAACCCCAACCCCAAACCCCAAACCCCAAAACTCTGAACCCTGCCCCACCTTACCCCGATTACCAAACTACCACTCCCGATTGGAAGTCGATATAATTGGCTCGACCGTTCTGACCGATGTTTAACTGAGGGGCGGTAACTGGACTCTGCGACGGCGTTCGTCTTTGTTCATCAGGAGGTAGCGCGATGCGTCATGCAATGTTTAGCGTTGGTCTGGGCGCTTTCCTGATGTACGGAGGGGCCGCGCTCGCTCAACAAGGCGAAGCGATCGCCGTGATCCGATTCGATGGCGACGAGCAGGTCCAGGACGACAGCCGTACCATTGCGGATGAACCAGCCGCGCAGGAAGAGCCGGCGGGCGACGCAGCGACGGCAGCGCCCCCGGCGTCGGAAAACAAACAGCCAACCGATCGGCGTTACCGCTATTACAACCGGCACTGGTGGTATCAAACCGACGACGGGCAATGGCTGTGGCGAAATGGCTCCCGTTGGGTGCCGTATCAACCACGCGGTGAAACTCGTATTACGAAAGCGACCGCTGTCGCCATGCAGAGTCAAGCGGCCGCGCCCGGCGACGTGGGCGGCGAAATGCCCCCGGCGCCGGGACGAACGGCCCAGCCCGTTGCTTCGCCGGCCTTCAACCAATGGTTCAATGCTTATCGTGGTTTTCAGACCGGTCGGGCACAGTTGAGAACCGCCGAGGCCGGGCAGGTCGAAATGGCAACCTCGGCAATTGGGGCGGAGGCGGAAGCCGAGGAGTGGGCGGAGTATGGCGGCATTCCCCGCAGTCAGGCGCGGCGACGGCGTCCGGGCGTGGGAACCGCTATGCCCGGCTCGGGATCCTGGTTTAACTCCGGATCGCCATTTGGCATCCGCTATGGCTACGGCAGCGGATTTGGCTACGGCGGCTACGGCTACGACAATCCCTACGGTTACGGCTCGCGGAGCGGATCGGGCGGGGCTTATGGTTACGGGTTCGCGGCCTTTGGGTCCGTCGGCGGCCAGACGGGCGAACGGCTCAGCAGCTTGATCGGCGGCCCGTCCGAGGAAGGTGGACGGCTGATCGGTCCCGAACCGCCGAGCTTTGCCGCTCCCTCGAAGCTGGAGACGGCCGTGGGCGGCACCTATGGAAAGGCGGGCGCCGGCGCACGGAAGCTCGGCGGCAGCGCCGCAGAACATGGCGATTAGCTTTCCGACTGGGCAACCAAGATATTCTCGGCGGCTTCGCGGCCCAGCTCGGTGGTTTGGCCGTTGACGGAGACTGTCATCACCGCGGCGTCAGGCCGGTTGGCGACCACTTGGCCGCGCGTTTCCAGCGGCAGACCGGCATCGGTCAGGAACCGCAAAAACTCAGGCGACTGGTCCACCACCCGCGCCAGGCGAAAGCGGAAGCCCGCTTGGCACTGCGCCAACGTCCGGCTGGCCGAAGCCTCGATCGAGCCGTCGGCCCGCGGAATCGGATCGCCGTGGGGGTCGAACTGCGGATAGCCAAGATAGACCTCGATGCGGTCGACCAGCCGGTCGCTGACCGCGTGTTCCATGTGCTCCGCCTCCTCATGGACTTCGTCCCACGCCAGGTTGAGCGTCTTGGCCAAGAACAGCTCGATCAGCCGGTGCCGGCGCACTACGCGCAATGCCAGCGCGTTGCCGGCGGGCGTCAGCCGCACGCCCTCGTAGGGAGCGTAGGTCGCCAGGCCGCTTTCGCTCAGCGTCTTGAGCATGCTCGTCACCGTCCCTGGCGAAACGTTCAATGCCGCGGCGAGTTGGCCCGTCGCGGCGGGCCGCCCTGATTGCGCAAAGCAGATCTGAAAGATCGCTTTGACATAGTTCTCGACCGTGAGGCTCGGCACCACATTGCTCCGCAGGTTCGCTAGTTTCCGCGTCAACACTCATTGTAGGATGGGACTGTGCTAGGATGCCAGTATGGTGCATGTGCCGGTCATGCTCGATGAAGTGAGCTGGCCGACCTGGCATCGGCCACGCTTTTTTCAGTGTATCGCGTGCGTGGCGAAAGGACGCGGGAGGAGCAGCACTGGACGCTTTGGTAGAATACCTACGGAGGAAATGGTAATGGCCGCCGCCTTTCGGGGCGGCTTTTTTATTCGCGGCTTTGGGCGGACTAACCGATGACTCTTGCAATCTGCCGTTTTCGGCTCATAATCGGCATCTGTCCCAACCCAATCCCGCCAGGAAGGCATCAAACATGGAAACGACCTTGCTTCGCTGCTCGATCTCACCCGGTCAGTTCACTGGAGAATTTGCCGTTCAAGGCATGCTTCACGATGGGTCAGGCTTTTCGCTTTTTGCTCAAGATTCCGACTTAGAGATGCCCACTGCCGCTTCGCCGGGTACCCCCGTTGCCGGATGGCTGCGTGTCGACGTGATGCAAGAGCAAGGCGATCTTGTCCTCGTTCGACTGCCGCAGCACTCGCTGGAAAACGGCCGGACGATTACCGTCCGGCGCGATCAGTTACGCCGTGCCAAAGCCCGCCAGCCCGCGTGAAATGATCCTCTCCAACGTCGAACTACACAAGGCGCTCGACGACAAGCGATTGATCATCGACCCCGAGCCGTTGCCGCGATTCCCGGCGCTCGGCATTCATTGCCCCTACGACACCCACACGGTCGAATTGCGCCTGGGCAACGAGATTGCAATACCGAACGCAGGCGTGTTTGTCTACGACCACACGCAGCCCGGCAAACTTTCGGAGCACATCTCGCGATATTCCGATAAATATGTGATCTCAGAGCGCACGCCATTCAAGCTGGACCGCGATCAGTTCGTGCTTGGAATTACTCACGAACGGGTCCATCTGCCCATCGACAAAAACGCGGACACCTGCCTGGCGGCCCGGATCGAGGGCAAGAGCAGCCGAGCTCGCTGCGGCCTGTTGATTCATTTCACGGCGCCAACCGTGCATCCTGGTTTCGAAGGCCGGCTGGTGCTGGAGATCATCAACCTCGGGCCATCGCCAATTTTGCTCACGCCGGACATGTACATCGCACAACCCATCGTTGAGGAGGTCAAGGGTATCCCCAATGACGAGAACCCGAGCGAGTTCCAGGGCCAAGTTTCGCCCGCGCGAGGGAACTCCTCCGGAGCTTGATTTCGGCGCGGAGGCGTACTCGATGGCCGACGACGCGGACTGTGCTAGGATGCCAGTATGGCGCACGTGCCGGTCATGCTCGATGAAGTAGTAAGCTGGTTGGCGCCGCGGCCGGGCATGAGGCTCGTCGATGGCACGCTGGGCGCCGGCGGGCACACCAGGGCCTTGGCCCAGTTCGTGGCGCCGGAGGGTGAAGTGCTGGCCTTCGATCGAGATCCCGCGGCGCTGGCCGCCGCCGAGTGCGCCCTGAGCGGGTTGCCGGTGAAGCTGGTACACGCGAACTTCGCCGAACTTCCGCAGGTACTCGGGCAACTCGGCCTGAAGTCGGTCGATGGCGTCGTGCTCGACTTGGGACTGTCGAGCGAGCAACTCGCCGACGGCGAGCGCGGCTTCAGCTTCGATTCTGCCGGGACGCTCGACCTGCGGTTCGACGTCACGGTCGGCGAGCCCGCTTGGAAGCTGCTCGACCGGCTGGGCGAAAGGGAGCTGGCCGACCTGATCTATCGCTACGGCGAAGAGCGGTTCAGTCGCCGCATCGCGCGCCGCATCGTCGAGCGGCGCGCGAGCGGACCGGTCCGCACGGCCGAACACCTTGCCCGGCTGGTGCGGGGCTGCGTGCCGCGGGCGCGCGCGCCTGCGATCGACCCGGCCACGCGCACGTTCCAGGCGCTGCGGATTGCCGTCAACGAGGAGCTTGTCTCGCTCGAACGGGCGCTGGCGCATCTGCCGAATTGCGTCGCGGCTGGCGGTCGCGTGGCCGTGATCAGCTTTCACTCGCTGGAAGACCGGCTGGTGAAGACGGCCTTCCGCGACGACGCTCGATACGACGTGCTCACGCGCAAACCGCTCCGACCGTCGGCCGAGGAGGTTGCCCGGAACCCGCGTTCGCGCAGCGCCAAGTTGCGCGTGGCTTGCCTGACCGGCGGGCCGCCTTAGACCACTTCCATGCGATTCTACCCATGTCCGCCATGCAGCTCATTGCCACTTCTACCGTCGGCGTCGAAGCCATCGTGGCGCGCGAGCTTAAGTCGCTCGGCTACGAAACCAAGATTCCGCAGACCGGCCGCATCGTCTTTGCCGGCGACGAGGCGGCCGTCTGCCGCGCCAACCTCTGGCTGCGCACGGCCGATCGTGTGCTCATCGAGATCGGCTCGTTCGAGGCCACCGATTTCGGCCAGCTCTTCGACCGCACATTCGAGCTGCCCTGGGAAGCGTGGATCGGATCTGACGCCGCCTTTCCGGTCAACGGCCGCTCGGTCAATTCGCAACTTTCCAGTGTGCCGGCCTGCCAGAAGATCGTGAAGAAAGCGATTGTCGAGAAGCTCCGTAAGGCGCATCGCACCGACGTGTTGGCCGAAACGGGACCGCAATACACGGTCGAGGTCGCACTGCTCGACGACCGGGCCACTCTGACGCTCGACACCAGCGGCACCGGGCTGCACAAGCGGGGCTATCGGAGGCTGGTGGCTGAAGCGCAGCTCAAGGAGACGCTGTCGGCGGCGCTGGTGCTGTTGAGTTTCTGGAAGCCCGACCGTCCGCTGGTCGATCCGTTCTGCGGCTCCGGCACCATTCCGATCGAAGCCGCGCTGATCGGCCGCAACCTGGCACCCGGCATCCACCGGCAGTTCGCCGCCGAGAGTTGGCCGGCAATTTCCACGCGGCTCTGGGAAGACGCGCGGCGCGAGGCGCGCGATCTGGCGAAGCCCGATTTGCCGCTGAAGATCATCGGCACCGACGTCGACGAAGCGGTGCTGAGCCTGGCCCGCTATCATGCCGCGCAGGCCGGCGTGGCCGACGACATTCATTTTCAGCAGCGCGATTTCCGCGATCTGACCAGCAAGAAGGAGCACGGCTGCGTGATCTGCAATCCGCCCTACGGCGAGCGGATGGGCGACACCGACGACCTCGAGGCCCTTTACGCCTCGATGCCGCTGGTGCTGCGGCGGCTGAAGACCTGGTCGCACTACATCCTGACGGCCTTTCCCGAATTCGAGTCGCTCGTCGGCCGGCCCGCCGACCGACGCCGCAAACTCTACAACGGCCGCATCGAATGCACGTATTACCAGTTTTATGGACCCAAGCCGGGGCGAGAGGGCTCAGGGTTCAGGGTTCAGAGTTCAGAAGGGGGAGACGGCTCAGGGGAGGGGGGAATTGCGAATTGCGAATTGCAAATTGCAAATTGGAAGTTGGAAACGAGGAATGAAACAGAGGGCAGCCAGCAAAAGCGAGTCGGCGAAGCGGTCAAGGCCGAAGACCCAAGTCCAAAGACCGAATGCCTCAATCCAAAATCCAAAATCCAAAATCCAAAATTGGGGGCGCCCGCCTTCGGTGGTTTGACCACCAAGGCTTACGAACAGGCCGATCTGTTTGCCCGGCGGCTGACGGCGCGGGCCAGGCATCTGCGCCGCTGGCCGACGAAGCGGGGCATCACCTGTTACCGGCTGTATGACCGCGATGTGCCCGAAATACCGCTGGTGGTCGATCGTTATGAAGACTGCCTGCACCTGGCCGAGTACGAGCGGCCGCACGACCGGTCGCCGGCCGGGCACGCCGACTGGCTCGACCTGATGGCCAAGACGGCGGCCGAAACGCTGGAAGTACCCAAGGCCAAGGTGTTCATGAAGCGGCGCGAACGGCAGCGCGGCACGAGCCAGTACGATCGCTTCTCGGAACAAGGCAAGACGTTCGTGGTACACGAAGGCGGCCTGCAGTTCCGGGTCAATCTATCCGACTATCTCGACACCGGCCTGTTTCTCGACCATCGCATCACGCGCTCGATGGTCCGCGACGCCGCGGCCGGCAAGCGGTTCTTGAACCTGTTTGGCTACACGGGCTCGTTCACGGTCTACGCCGCGGCGGGCGGGGCCGCGGCGACCACCACGGTCGATCTCTCGAACACCTATCTTCAGTGGGCCGAAGAGAACCTGAAGCTCAACTCATTGGCCGGCCGCGAACATCGTTTCGTCCGCGATGACGCGTTGAGCTTTTTGAAGCATCACCGCGCGGGCGCCGAGTACGACCTGGCGGTGGTCGATCCGCCGACGTTTTCCAACAGCAAAATGACGGACGACATCTGGGACGTGCAGCACGACCATGCCGAGCTGCTCGCCCGGCTGATCGCGCTCATGTCGCCGGGCGGAGTGATTTATTTTTCGACCAACTCGCGGCGCTTCAAGCTCGACGAGGCCGCGCTCGCCGGCGTCAACGTTCGCGAGATCAGCCGCCAGACGGTGCCCGAGGATTTCCGGAACCGCCGCGTTCACCGTTGTTGGCGGCTTGTCGTGCCGGGCTGATAGCGGCGTTGCGGAACATCCGCGCGCTGGCCACATAATGCTCCGCGCTGAGCCGATTCCGTTCGATCTCGTCCGCCGTCAACGGGCGAACGACTTTGCCCGGTAGGCCCATCACGAGCGAGCCGGACGGAATCACCGTACCCTCGGTGACGACGGCGCCCACCGCCACCAGGCTGTCGCGGCCGACCTGCGCGCCGTTCATCACCACCGCGTGCATCCCGATCACCACGTTATCGCCGATCGCCGCGCCATGCACCACCGCCGTGTGCCCGACCGTGACGCCGTCGCCGAGAGTGCAGGGAAAGCCCGGATCGGCGTGCAGCACGCAGTTGTCTTGGATGTTCGTGCCACGGCCGATGCGGACCGACTCCGTGTCGCCGCGGATGACCGCATTGAACCACACACTCGACTCCGGTCCGATCGTCACATCGCCCACGACCTGCGCCCCGGCGGCAAGGTAGACATCGGCTGCTACTAGGTCGGGACGAAAGGCGGTCCGGTCTGCCATCGCTTCATCCTTGCAACAAGAACACCGTCAGCGAGCGGGCGCCGTGCGCCCCGATCACCAGCGACTGCTCGATGTCGGCCGTTTTCGAGGGGCCGGAAATGAACGTGCCAAAACGCGGGCCGGTAAACGTCATCCGCTGGTAGGCCTGGTGCATGTTGTCGAGCACCGCCGCGGCCGGCACCACCAAGGCCACGTGTTGGGCGATGAAGTACACCACGCGATGCTTCACGGCTTCGTCCGTGACCCACACCGCGGCATTCTCGGCCACGGCAAATTCGCCCGGCAAGATGGCGAAATCGAGCGCTTCCAGTTCGTGCGGACCGGCGAGCGCGTTCAGATCGACGTTTCCGGGACCGACGCCGGGCAACAGCGAAACCGTCTGCTTTGCCTGCTGCCAGGCCGGCATCGCCGCCAACTCCGCGTTGATCTGGTCGGCGTCGCCGGCCATGACGCACCGCCCCCCCACCGATTCCAGTGTCGCGGCAAACTGCTGCCGCGGATCGTCGTAGCGGACCCACTCCCGGTCGAGATCGGGCAGCGGCGCTTCGGCGGGGCAGTGCCGGCGAATGGCATCGAGCATCGACTCTTTGCTGTTCATACACCTTCGAACTCTGTTTTTAGGAGGTCGTCCCCGTGAGCAAGAGCAAAGCCTATCGTTCGACGCATGTCAAGCATGGGCGGCGTTGACTTGGACCGCCACGCTCTAGCGGCCATAATTCCCGCATGCGAGATTATCAGCTCGAAGCCCTCAGCCACGACCCGATCCACGGCTATATCGCCTTTACCAACCGCGGCGCCGCGGCCGGCGAAACGGCCGAACGCGATCTGATCGACCACCCCTGGGTGCAGCGGCTGCGACAGATCCATCAGTTGCAAACCGCCTGGTGGGTCTTTCCCTCGGCCGAACATACACGCTTCCAGCACGTGCTTGGCGTCATGCACTTGGCCAGCCGCGCGGTGGCGGCGCTCTACGACAGCCTGGCCGAGGTTTGCCCCGATGTGCCCAGCCGTGGCTATGTCGAGACCTTGATGCGGCTGGCGGCGCTGTTGCACGACATTGGGCACGGGCCGTTCGGCCACTTCTTCGACGAGCACTTTTTGTCGCAATTCGGGCTGACGCACGAAACCTTGGGCAGCACGATCATCCGCGAACAGCTCGGTGACCTGCTCCGCGGCGTGCGGCGCAATCCGAACAGCCGGCTGGCCGACGGCGAACAGATCGAGCCGGACGCAATCGCTTATCTCATCACCCGGCCGCGCGCGGGCGAACCGTCCGCACCCGTGTGGCTGCGGCACCTGCGCAACCTGTTCAGTGGACTTTACACGATCGACAACATGGATTTCGTGCTCCGCGACGCCTATATGTCGGGCTACAACCTGCGGGCCTTCGATCTCCAGCGGCTGTTGCACTACAGTTTTTTCAGCGAGCGGGGACTGACGGTCCATGCCCGTGGGCTGCCGGAACTGGTCCGCTTCATCGGCGTGCGGGCGGAGCTGTTCCGCTCGCTCTATTTTCACCGCACGGTGCGGGCCATCGACCTCGATCTGGCCGACCTGTTTGCCGACAGCCGCGAGTTGCTCTTCCCCGGCAATCCACTGGAGCATCTCGACGAGTATCAGCGGTTCACGGAATGGTCGCTGTTGATCGACGTGGCCCGCTGGGCGGAATCGAGCGATGCGGCGCAACGCGACCTGGGCCAGCGTTGGCGCGACCTTTTGGCGCGCAGGGTCCGCTGGAAAATGGCGTGCGAGCGGACGTTGTTCTTTTCGCCCGGCGTGGCGGAATCGAGCAGCATCTTCAGCCAGGCGGCGTTCGTCGAACGGGCGCTGCGGGCGCAATTGCCGGCGGAGCTCCGCGAGCTGCCGTTGCGCGTCGACCTGGCGCGGCACGTGCATCGGCCCGGCACGCAAGGGCCGGCGGCGGGCCAGAACTTTTTATACGACCCCGGCCGCGACGAAATCCGCGAGCTGACGACCAGCGAACTCTTTCGCCAGTTGCCGCTGGCCTCGCGTATTTGCCGCGTCTATGCACTCTGCCGCGAGCACCATGCGGTGCTGGCCGCGGCGCTCGATGCGCTGGTCGAGCCGAACGTGGCCGATGAGCCGACGAATATGTAGGTCAGGCTTTCCAGCCTGACGGACGCGATTGCCGCTTCGTGGCTTGCTCCGCCGGTATAAGAACTGCCGGTTTGACCGCCGTCAGGCTGGAAAGCCCGATCTACCACGCCTTGCCGCGGCGATACTGATAATTCCGCGAGTTCAGCTTGTTCTTGTAATCCTCCAGCGCGTCGTAGAGGCCGCCGGTGCCACGCTTGCCATGATACTGAAAGGCCCCCAGTCGGTTGCCGGAATAGGAGTGCTCGCCACCGGGCCGGCGACCGGCCATCACCGTCGAGAAAATCGAGTTGTAATGGAGCAGCTCGTCTTTATCCGCGTCGTAGCGGATCACTCGCGGGCCGGGCGAAAGGTCGTTCCAAACGCGCGACACTTTGGCCGAGGCCACGGCCGCAGACGCGAGTAGGATGCTGGTTGACGCCGCTAGGGTAAATCGCAAATTCATCGTCTTGGTCCAAAATAGAGAATCTTTAGCAGTCGCATGTAGTTCATTCGGCGGGCCGGCTCTCGACGCAGCAAAAAAGCAACGGCTTGAATCGTCTTGACAGGGTTGAATCGAAAGGCGCGGGTCATAAAGCACACGGCAGGTTGCAAAAGAAGATCGGCTGCGCTACGCTTAGGTTCATCCGAGGTTCGTTATGTTCACCGCAGGGACCGGGTTTTGGGTCTTCGCCCACATCCATCTCTATTTCATTATCTCAGATCCGAGCCAAGATCCAAGGCGGCCTCGTCGCGTTGTGGCTGAACGCCATCGCCGCTGAACCGGCCAAGCCCGCCGCCGGCGACCCGCTGCGCGAAGCGTATCGCGAGGATGCGGAAAAGTGCAATTTCTCGACCTCCGACGGCCATCCGCTCGAACTCGTAAAAGAGCCGGTCCTGCGATGGTCGAGCGACGACGACTGGTCGGGCAACGTCTTCGTTTGGACGCGCGCGGAACGGCCCGAGGTGATCGGCTGCACGCAGCTTGGCCGCCGAGTCACTTGGCGCGTTGGCTCAACAGAAAACCAAGCAGATCATTGAAATCCGATTCGGCTATCGAGTCGGCCATGTTGGCGGGCATCACGGAGACAGCGCTGGGCCAAAGCTCGTCAACGTCGGTGGCGGGAAACCAGTTCTCTTTTCCTTCGGCGTCTGCGAGTACAATGCCTTGCGCGTCCTGCCGGACCATTCGCCCGAAGACCGTTCTTCCGTCGCTCAAGGCCACCAGACTTGCTCGAAACTCGGGCGCGATATTCCGGCTGGGCGCGAGAATGTCTTCCAGCAGGCGCTCCACGCCGCGATTGCCGATCGCGTCCAACGCCGGGCCAACCGTGCCGCCTCGGCCGCCGACCGCATGGCATTGGCCGCAGAGCCTGCTGAAGATTCGCTGGCCCGAAGCCGCATCGGGCTTAGCTTGCAGGAACGCGTTGCGCCGGAATTCGACGAGCCGCGCAACCTCTCTAGCGTCCGCGGTCGCTTTTCGCTGATCATGAGGGACGCGCTCCTCCGCAGGCGCAGTCCGTTTCAACCGTTCGCTCACCAGGACCTCGTCCAAAAGCCGCGCCGGTGCTGACGACTCCTCGACGGCTGCCAACAGTTTCTTCGCTCCCAGCCGATCGCCGGCCAACTCAGCCGCGATTTCGGCGGCCAGACCGAAGGGCTCGATATTGAGCCGCCGCGCGAGTTCTTCCCGTCCCGATTCACGGTTGGCGGCCCCCAACGCGCGCACCGCCGCCTGCCGCGCCAGGAGGGTCTGCTCCGGGGCGTCGATGATTTCCAATGCCAGCGGCAGTGAACGCTCGAAATCGACCGTCATCGCAGCGGCGAGCGCCTTGGCCCGCAGCTCGGGCAACGGGGAATCGCGCGAAGCGAGCCGCAGCAACGCGGGGTAGGCCGCGGACAGTTCGTAACGCCCTGCTAATTCGATCGCCGCGGCCACATCTTGCGCTTGTCCGCGGAACAACGCCATGACGACGCTCTCGCACCATTGGTAAGTCGAATCCGGCAGCCGAATCGCCCTTATTTGCGCGGCCCCCCGCAAGAGTTCCAGTGACTTGGCCTGTTCGAGAAGCCCATGATCCTCCGACACCTGGTTGAGGACCGCGCAAAGATCCATAAGCTGCAATTGTGAAACAGCCGGTAGCAAACCTTCGATAAAACGCTGGAAATCGCCGGGCCCAACTCGGCCGCGACGCAGAAAGTCGATCTGCCGCTCGACGGCGACGGCGCCGGGGGCGGCCAGATTGGCCTGCATCAGCAGGCGCTCGTTTTCCGGGTCGGCGGTTATCGAATCGTCCAACTTTGCATAGAGACCGGGAAGGAACACGAAATGATCGCGCACGGCCATCGCCACGACGTGTGCTAAATGCGTGTCGTCGGCCGGAACCTCGCGCCACAGATCCAGAAGTGGCTTCACGTTGGCGATGTGGGCGTGCCGCCCCAAAGCTTCCGCCGCGGCACGGCGGACGAACGGGTCGCGGTCGGACAGTCGGCGGCGCACCAACGACGCAACGTCATCTCGGTCCGGCGGTCCGCCCGTCGGCCCCCAGTCCGCGCGCTCGGCCAGGGCTTTCATTAAATGCACGCGCACGCAGGCGGCGGGATCGTGCGCCAGCCGGTCGACGACTTCCGGCGAAAGCCCGCCGGGCGCCAGCCGCTCGCGCAACCAGAGCAGATGAGCGCGCCGCCAGTCGCTCCACGCTCGATCGTCGGCCGCGAGATCCTTCTCTTCAGGACACCAGCCTCGGGCCACCAACGCTTCGGTTGCCAGCACGCGGACCGTCAAGTTGGCGTCGGAAAGCAACGAAACCAGTTCCTCCACCGGTGCCCCATCCATATCCGGAGTACGAAGCCGCTGCGCGCGGTCCGAGGTCGAGCTGATCCGCCATATCCGCCCTCGCCCGTGATCGCGCGCCGGGTGTGTCAGCGGCAGTTCGACGTGCCCGATCACCGCATTGTAGAAATCGGCGACGTACAGAGCGCCGTCGGGACCAAGTTTCAAATCGACCGGGCGAAACCAGGGGTCGCTGCAGGTCAAAAAATCCGGCTGCTCGATCGCCAGCATCGTCGTGCCGTGCCGCTCGAGCCGGTCGTGATTGACGCGGCCGGTGACCGGGTTGCCGATGAAAAGCGTGTCGCGATATTCCGCCGGAAAAGCGTCGGCGGCGTAGTAGACGATGCCCGCGATGCACGTCGAGCCGTGCAGGTGATTCATCATCGCCGGTCCCGGACCCAGCCCGTCGAAGCCGCCGCCCTCGGCGCTGGGGTACGACGCGCCTCGCAAAAGCTGATAGGCGGGCAAGGTCGTCGAGTCGGCCGAAAACAGGTTTCCCAAAGGGTCGAACGTCAGGCCAAAGGGATTCACCTGACCATGAGTGAAATACTCCACGTCGCTTCCGTCCGCCCGCATGCGAAAGGTGTTGCCCCCGCGGAACGTGATCGCGCGGCCGTCCGGGAACGCCACGGTCGAGACGTTCGCGAACCCGTGGCAGGCGTAGATCCAGCCATCGATCCAGGGCGTACACGAGCTCACCATGCCATGCGTGTCCTGGCAACCGAAGGTGCCGTGTAGCACAGCATTCGTTCCCGCCTTCGGATCTTCGACGTCGCCGGTCCAACGATGGATCTCCGGAATGCTGTAAAAAACCACCCCCTGTTCCGCGGCGGCTACACCGATCGGGATATTGAGTCCGTCCACCAGCGTGCGCTGACGATCAAACTGGCCATCGCCGTCGCCGTCGCTTAGGACGACGATTTTGTCTTTAGCTTCGTGCGTTGCCGCACGAATCGGGTAGCCGGTGGAGCAAGTTACGTAAAGCCTTCCTCGCGCGTCGAAGCTTAGGTTGATCGGCTTGGGCACTTCCGGTTCAGCGGCCACAAGCTCGATCTTGAACCCCGGCGGCAAGCGGAATCTTTTTAACTGTTCCTGCGGCGTGAGCGGCGCCGTGCGCGCGGCCAGCGCGAAACCCTCGCCGTTCCGCTGCGCTTCGCTCGGGCCCGGATTCCAAATCATCCAGGCCGCCACCGAGGCCGCGATGGTCAGGCAAGCACAAATCCCGACTGCTGAGCGTCTCATCGCGGTGCGCGGCCCGAATATCGCGCGGCGTTCTTTATCGACCGATTCCACCAGCTCACCGATTTATCTGCAGATCCGGCAGCGCCGCGCGGAGTCGTTCGACGCCGCGCTCGGTCACCTTCGTTCCCCACACCGAAAGATATTCCAGCGACGAAAGCCCGTACAGGTGCTTCAGGCCCGCGTCGCTGATCTGCGTCTCATCCAGGCTCAGTCGGCGGATCTGAGGCATTCGTCCGATGGCCTCAAGACCGTCGTCGGTCATTGCGGTTTTCCAAAGCGACAGCTCGCGCAGCGCGGGCACGGCCGCCAAATCGCTCAGGCAGTGGTCCGAGACACGATCGCCGTCGAGCCGCAGAAACTGCAGCGACGTGAGGGTTTTCAATTGCTTGACGCCCGCGTCGCTGACGCGCGTGTTGCTCAACGAAAGCCACTGAATCGCTTGCAGGTCGCTAAGGCACCGCAGGCCGGCATCGGTCACGCGCGTGTTGTCCAGCCGCAGGTTTCGCAGCCCGATGGCCTTTCGCAACGCGTCCAGATCTCGATCGCGGATGTCTCCGTGATCGCCGACGTCGATGGTATCGGTCTCGCCCCGAACGGCGGCTTCTGCCGCCGCGCGAAACAACTCGCTGTCCGACGGCTGATAGCAGCCCGCCAGCGACACCAGTAGGCCGACCGCCCAGCGGCTCGAACGTAGCGGCCGACGCACAGCCTGCTGCTGCCGGCCGCGTTTCGGATTCGATCGCAATGCCTCAAAAACAGGCACGAGAGCTTCTCCTTTGCCGTCGGGCTGACGATACCAGGCCCTCGACGCGCAAGCAAGCGCCTTGGTTGCTAAACGCTCGCCCGGTGGCGGCGGTCGTCGCTCGGTGTGCCGCGCGAGGACCTTCCGGCGCCCCCTCGAACAGGCTTGCTTTGCGGCCCGCGCGACATTATAAACGGGGGGTCCGCGTGCCGCACTCACTTCCATCGGCACGGGGAGTTGGCCAGGAACACCCCAGGGGTTCGCCATGAACAACTCGTTCGACGTTGGTCTGTTGCGGCGATTGCGCGGAGTTTGCCGGCTCGCTGAGTCCTCCTCCGAAGCACATGCGGCGGCAATCGATGTCTGGCAATTGGCGGTACCGATCGAAGTCTTGCACAACCACGACGGCCTGACTAACGCCGACCTGCGCCTGATGATCAACGAGGGACTCGTCGAGCACCGCGTCGAGATAACCCGCAACGGCGCCCGCAAGCGAACTTTCCGGCGTGCCGGTGCGATGAACCCCGCCGCGCGGACTTGCTTTGTTTTGTCGGCGGCCGGCCTGCGTTACGCACTGCGGGTCTGCAACCTTCTTCAGCGCCCGACCGACGGAGCCGAGCAAAAGCCTCATTGGGACGCGGCCAGCCGCGATCTCACCCTGGGTGGAATGCTGGTCAAGCACCTACCCGAGATCGCAGAGACGCAGCAGGCTATCGTCGACGCGTGCGTGGCCGCGGAATGGAAGAACCCAATCGACAACCCATTCGCCGACATGCCGCCGTCGGAGCGCAGCCACTACCTTCGTCGGCTGCTCGACCACCTCAACCACGGCCAGAAGGACGCCCGCATCCACTTCTCGTCCGCCGCCAAGGGGCGTCAATTTCGTTGGTCGTTTCCCAAACCACCGCAACGGTGAGCGCGCCCCGGAGCGCCCTAGGGCCGACTGGGGCATTAAAAAGCCGAGAAACCCCTTGCTGACGCGTCCGACACCGCATAGCTTTACGGACGGTTCGCTTGGCGGATGAATTAGGAGTCGAAAAGACGGAAGCGGCCGCTGGCAGAGCCGGCAGAGCCCATCGCCGTTCCGGCACCGCGGCCTCGGGGCCATGAACGACAAGTGCAGCTGAGAATCAGCAGGTGCAAGACAGTACATTGGATGAATGTCCGAAGGGTTCATATATGATTGCCGACAAATTGTTAAAGGGCGTCGGCCTCGCCCGCGCATCGATTGTCGGCTCGGTGACCTTTGCGGTGGCTCTCATTGCTCTATGCATCGCATCGTGGCACTACGCGGCCCCGATCCTGTTAGGCGGTCGCACATCTCTTGGAGCCACCTCATCTCAACAGCGCAGCCAGCCCCCTATTCCTTCGCACAACACAGCGATCGCAGATATGGGCGCTGACGGTTTGCAGCTTGGGACACGGGCACGACCTGCCTCACATCCTCCGCATCCTCGCGCCATTGCTTCGGCGGTTGATGCTCAGTCAGCGGCGGGGCTCGCTTCAACTCGCCAGCCAAATGCACCGCACGAACCGCACGAGCGATCACAAGACGGCAGGTCACGTCTTCTCAGTTTCATCGCATTGCCTGAGACCGTTGATTTGGGGTTGGTGGCGCCGAATGGATTTGCGCACGAAACCGTATGCTTGACTAATCGCGGGCCAGCCAGAGCGCGTATCGCGCGTTTCAGACCAAGTTGCGATTGCCTTCACGCTTGGCTTTGCTCGGACGAGCTTGCGCCGGGCGAGCGCACGCAGATGTTGATCTGGGTCGATTTCCGCCGTGAGGAGGCGGCGGGCGAACTCGATTTAGAGCTGGAGGGCTTGGACAGGGACGACAAGACCATATTTCGATTGCGTATTTACGCCAATGCCACCCGCGATGCGTTGGAGTGTGACGAATTGGCGAAGGCCCTACTCGGTTCCGCGTAGTTTTTTACTTAAAAGGAGAATACTATGAGAGTGTTGATGCGAGCGTTGCCAGGCGCACTGCTACTTTTATCCGCTGTGGTGCTTGCTGTTCTAACTTGGGCGTCGTCCGCGGGGACCGGTGTTTCGGTTGTGAGCGATAGCGATGCCGCACGCATCAGCGGCGCGCAGAGCTATATGGGCTGCGGGATCAGCAACAGCGGGACGACTGCAAATTTTTGCACACGCAATGTTGCCAGTGGTCTATGTCCACCGCCGACGGGAGGAGCGTGCGGAACCGGCCAGTGCCCCTATGACTGCACGGTGGCTCGGCCGATTTACAACGCCGGACTCCTATTACAGGCGGTGGTCAACCCCCCTCCCGTTTGCGCGCCGCCTGGGCAGGCTAACTGTACACCCGGCCTCATCTGGGGATGCAATTGCAGCGGAACCAAGGCGCCGCAGCCACCCTGCGGCAACGACCAGGCAACGGCAGCTTCAAACTGTGCAGCCGGTGGCGGCGGTGGAGGAGGAACCTGACAGCGCCGTCCGGCCTGGCTGAGGAGCGCGCCGCCGTGATTATAAGGTACTGCGGAGTTCTGTACGAGGAAGATTGCGGCGATAACCGCGCATCTGCCATCTGGTATTCGCGCGGAACTGTTCAATATCGAACGCCTTCTGGGCTATGCATTACTCGATGCTTGTCGGCCGGCTGCCTGTTTGGTATGCGAGACGGAATCTGCGCGAGCTATAGCTTGACACACCGCCACAAATCCAGAAGGGACGAGCAATGAACCGTACGGACGCTGAGTCGCCGGAGTGCAGCCGATGATTCCCGTTGCGCCTAAAGCAATCGTCTTCTCGGTACTCGTCGTTCTGATTGCGGTCGTTGAGCCCCATCTTATCGCTGCGGTGCCGGACCCTATCGCCGGCACACCCTCCGAGCTCTCAACTAAATTGCGCAAGTCGGCAGACAAGTACAGCGCCAGCCAACGCTCTGGAGGCTTCAAGCTTTGTGGCGCTTATTCGCTGGTGTATTTGCTGCTTCTGCTAGATCGACCGCACACGGTCGAAGAGGTTATGCGAATGCTCCCCGCCGCTGACCGAGGCGCATCGCTGCTCGACCTGAAAACGGCGGCTCGGACACTCGGCCTGCCGCTTGACGCGGTGTTGTGCAAGCCTGCATCCCTAAATCGACTGCCATTGCCCGCAATCGCGCATCTTGAGTCTTCGGATATCTGGCCCGACGCGCACTACGTGGTGGTGCTCCGGGTGGGAGGCCACTCAGTGACAGCATATGACTCGAACGCACGTTCAATCGGCGAGTATAACCGCCGGGAGTTCACGCGCGCGGCGAGCGGGTACTTTCTCGTCCCGCATACGCGCGGCCAATCGCATCTGACGTTCCTTGCCGGTTCGTTCGTTCTTGGGTTTCTTGCACTTTTCCTTATTCGTAGGCGAAGACGCGCTAAGCGCGGCCCATAGCACATTTTATTCTCGTCCGTCCGATGTCGCGCATTATCATAATTGTTTCGCTTATCCTTTCAACTAGCGCCGGGGCGTTCTTATTTTCCGACATGTTTCGTAGCCTTGTTGGCCGGCCATCGCTCGCACCTTCCGCGCCGCCGAAGTTCCTCCTCGAAGAACTGGACCCGGCGACAAATGATTTCGGCGTTCTCACGCGCGGGATCAGGGCAGAGCACCAGTTTCGATTTCGCAACGTCACGGACCATCCAATTCGCCTTTCGCGCGGCCGAGCGACTTGCGGTTGCGTGAATTCACGCCTCGCTCCGCCGGAAGTCCTTGAGCCATGGGCTGATGGCACACTCACGCTAGGATTGTCGACGGAGATCGTCAAGCACTCGGGCCACGTGGCAGAATTTCTCATTGTAACCGCCGCGCCCTTGGCGACACCGGGCGATGACAACGCGCCAGAAACGCACAAGTTTACGCTCGCCGGTTTCTTCGAAGGGCTTGACTCGATATCCGGACCAATCGTAATCCGGGGCGTTTCCAACTCGCTTCAACCGCCGCCGCTCAGATTATATCTGATGTCCGTGGTTCGCGACGCAGACCTCCAGCTACTTTCTGTGGAGTCGCCTTTCCCATGGGTCGCCGCAGTAATCTCCCGTTCAGAGGTTGATCCGCCAATTAGTGACGGCCAGTACTACCGCCGTTCGGTAACTGTGCCATTGCAATCGCAGGGTGACTGGCGCCCAGGAAAAGGTGAATTTGCAATTCGATATCGCTTGGGCACCGCGGAACATACGCTTCGCTTGGACGCCTATGCGCTCGGCCCGCCACCGTAAAAGCGCCCATCACAGTCCTCTAGCCTTGGATCTTCCAGAAATTACGCGTCCTATAGCCTCACGCACCCCGAGGATTTGCCAATGCCATTAAAGTCAGTTCGACGTGCCGTAGCCGCGTTATCGCTTGCCCTGGCATCCGCCGTGATCCTATTCTCAACCTGGGGAACGCCGTCACCTATCGCGGAGTTACGAAAGGACGCGTTGCCCGCGCTCAGAGCAGTGCCTTTGGCGTTGACTCCAAATAGACGCGCCTTTTCGCGGACTGATGACGACGCGCTCGTGTCAGCAATTAGGCGTCTACAGTTGCCTCCGTCGCCGCAGTGGCCAGAGTTGATACATGGGCTCCGGCTTTGGGGCAATGCTGGCTTCGGCGAGAGCGCTACGTGGTCCGGCCGGCGTGTACTTAGGATGGTCTTCGACAGCGACTCGATGCAGCAACACTTCCCCGCGGGGACGTTTCACCAATTGACGGACCAGGGACTAAAACTCGCGGTCGTCCCGCGTGCGCTCTACAATACAGATCTGCGACCGGCGGATCCGCACCCCCATAAAACGCTTTCTGTGTTGGCTATGCTTGGGACGCCGTCCGCCAGCGCCTTCAAGGTTCACGGACGGGACGTCGCGTTATCGGAAGCACTGCGCTATTGTCTCTGGAGCTTTACGCTGGACGACGAGGTGGTATGGGCGGTGATCGCCGTGGCGCTTTATGCACCTAATGTGGGCGGCTGGGAAAACAAGTTCGGCGAGCGCTTCGCGTTTGATGACGTATGCGACTTTTTGATGACCTCTGATACGCGGGGGGCCTCGTGTTACGGTACGCACATTAACTTCGGCGTGGCCGCGTTGTTGAACGCCGACAGTCAGACAGCACTCCTCAGTCCGGCCGTACGCCGCCGCGCGATCGCTCGTCTTAACGAGGTATCGGGAGTGCTGCGCCGGACGCAGAGTTCCGCGGGCGCTTGGTCGGCCGGCTGGAGTGACGACGTTGCGCGATGCATCGCTGAACCATCGCGCATAGAAGGGATGACCGTGACGGCACATACCTTAGAATGGCTTGCGGCGGTGCCGCCAGAGGTTAAGGTAGATGCAGACATGGTGCTGCGCGGCTGCGACTATTTGCGCGACATTCTCCTACAAGAATCGCCGGCAGGATTCGAAGGGCACTTTAGCGCATACACGCACGCGCTGAACGCACTTCGAATGTGGTTTCCGAATCTGTGGGCCAAACACATCCGGCCCTCCACGGCGGCGACGGCAACATCACAAACGTAGAAGACAGTTCGGATCAATCTACCAAATGAGGCGTTTATGTTCTTCGTAGCATGCCGGCGGCGAAGGGCGCGTCCCTGGGGCGCGCTGCCGTATCTGACGCGATTACTGGTTCATGCGCATTTCGGGGTCGCGCTCGTCATATCGGCCGCTGTACCGCACGCGATGGCAGTCGAGCCGGCACTCAAGGCGACATTTACCCAGGCTGACATATACCGAGCGGCGTCGGAGAGGGCACGGAAAATAAAGAACCTTCGGGTCGAGTACGATGTCTCGTTTCGCCAGTTAATAGAGCTCCCCGCACACAAAGAGCGGCCCGACGCGCTTGCGCTTGACCCCTACCGGGTGCTGTTCGTCATGGATGGCGAGCGGCGACGGCTGTATATTGAACCAACCGCGCCTAAGGCGCCGCGCGGTCGCAGCCATCAGCGGCCACCAACGACCGTAATCTTCGATGGCGAGCAAAGCATCGAGTTCTCACCGGGGTCGATCGCAATGCTCACGCCAGGGAAGAATCGAGCCTGCGAGGCAGGGGAATTATATGCCGAAGTGGCGCTTGGCATCGCCATAACCGATCGCGACCGAGCCAACTATGACAACGCTTGGTTCTACCCGCACTGTCTGCGGCCCACCCCGTTCGGCGCCAACGCCCACTATCGTGTACAGGCCGATTTGGAACTGGTCGATTCGGCGTGGTGCCACGTGTTGCTTGCCGAGGGCTACGATAAGCTATGGGTAGACCCAAATATCGGCTTCGCATTCCGACGTAGGGAACTGTACTACGGACCAGAGGATATGGCGCTCGTGTACCGAGATACGCTGTCAGACTTTGTGGAGTCGGCTGGGCTCTGGGTACCCAGGCGCTGGCACCGTGAGACATTCGCCGAGTTGTATAATCCCAAAGAGTATTGGAATAAGGTATATGCTGAAGCATCGCTCCGGGTATCGCATATTGGCATTAACGAAGCCACCGACGACGATTTCCGGGCGACACTGCCGGCGGGGAGCTATGTTCTGGACATGGCAACGAACAAGACGTATGAGGTTCCAGGGGATGGCCTCGACGCCCTTCGTGACCTCGCCAAGGAGGGCCGCAAATATTTGGTGGACGAAGCCCGTAAAGATCAACGGGGTCTAAGTGCAGTGGCGCGTGGCGCATTGGCGGTGATCTCAATCGTCGCCCTTGCGGTCCTCGGCGTTGCGGCGTATTTGCGCGGCCGAACACGGGGAGGATGAGGGCGGCGATGAAAATGTCTACGGGGGGAGTTGTCCGAATAACCGCCGGTGTCATGGTGTTCATACATCTGGGGTTGATTCTGTACGGGGCGACGAAGCACAGCCCGTCGCTGGACGAGGTAGGCCACTTGGCGGCGGGTGTCAGCCATTGGCGATCGGGGTGCTTTACACTATATTGTGTCAATCCGCCTCTAGTCCGGCTGATTGCGACTGCGCCTGTGGTCTGTATGGAAACGAGGAACGAATGGGAGGAGCGTGCCATCCTATCAGGTAACCGCCCGGAATTCAACTGTGGCGCGCGATTGATTGAGATGCATGGGAGTCGTGCGTTTTCGTTTTTTACCATCGCTCGGTGGGCTTGCGCTCCGTTTAGTTGTTTGGGCGCGTACATATGCTTTCGTTGGGCCCGCGACCTGTACGGGCCCGCGGCTGGCTTGATGTCCGTGGTACTATGGTGCTTTTCGCCCAACATACTGGCCCATGCGCAGATGATCACGCCAGACCTTGGGGCGACCGCTTTGGGTGTTCTTACGTGTTACATGTTTTGGCGATGGCTGCGCGCGCGCAGTTGGGAGGGTGCCTACGCTGCCGGGCTTACGCTTGGTCTTGCGCAACTGTGTAAGACAACGTTTATCCTGCTCTACGCTCTCTGGCCGGCAGTGTGGCTGTGGTGGTGCCTCTCGAGGACCGGGAACGGCGTACGCGAAGTGAAGCAACTCGTGATGATGTTGGCCCTAAGTCTGTTCGTCATCAATCTTGGATATGGGTTTGAAGGGACGTTGCTGCCGTTAAAAAGCTACCGCTTCCTGAGCCGTGCGCTCTCCGGACACAACGCCACTGCGGCGCCGGGGCCGTCCACTCAAAATCGGTTTGCCGATATCGCGGTGGGCCGCCTTCCGGTTCCGCTTCCAGCGAATTACGTCCTGGGAATCGACCACCAAAAGCGCGATTTTGAAATTGGCTTGCGCTCTTACCTAGGCGGACGCTGGAAGCACCGCGGATGGTGGTACTATTACCTTTATGCACTCGCAGTCAAAGTTCCTCTTGGGACATGGGGCATTCTTGGTCTCGGCCTAGTGGTGACGAGCGCCTCGATGTTGCGCAATCATGCGCGTCTGGACGTATTAACACTCTTGGGACCGCCGCTGTTGATTGTCGTGTTTGTTAGCTCGCAGACCGGGTTCAATCACCATTTGCGGTATGTGTTGCCAGCGTTTCCCTTTGCATTCATCTTTTGCGGAGCGGCGGCGCACGATGTTATTCGCCGCGGCACTGGGCTCAAGGTGCTTGCAGGTGGCGCCTTGGCCTGGTCAGTCCTCAGCAGCCTCTGTTGCTATCCTCACTGCCTATCGTACTTTAACGAGCTAGCGGGCGGGCCAATTCATGGCCATAACCACCTCGTTGACAGCAACATTGACTGGGGGCAGGATATCTTGTATCTGAAGGACTGGGTTGACCTGCACCCAGAGGCTTCCCCACTGCGGCTAGCGTGCTTCAGTATGTTTGACCCAACGGCAGCCGGGGTCAACTTTACAGCGCCAAATCCCCTACGCGCATCGTTCGATGGCCGCAAACTCATTCCCGAGGATGAACTTGGTCCGTCGCCTGGTTGGTATGCCGTGAGTGTATCGGTCTTGCGCGGTTTGGAGTTCCCGCTTTATGACGGGCGCGGCGGGCGTATCTCAAGCGGTGACGGCGCCTTCACGTATTTCCAGCACTTTGAGCCGGTGGCGCGCGCGGGCTACTCTATCTACATCTACCACATTACGTTGGATGAGGCAAACCGCGTGCGCAGGGGGTTGGGACTCCCAGAACTGTTGGGCGATTTGCCGGCGGGCGGGGCAAGCGAGCGCGAAGACACTCTCCCTTGACCCAGAAAGGTTGCCAATCAGCCGAGGCGGTTCGGATGCTTAAAATGTGCCTGGAAGTTGATAGTGCTGGGTCTGCGCGGCGGCGTGTCCGCGGGCACGGCAGTGGATTTACTCTGATGGAGGTTCTTGTTGTGATTTCCATTATCGGCATGCTGATGTCGCTTTTGCTGCCGGCGGTGCAGGCATCCCGTGAGAGCGGCAGGCGGATGCAATGCCAAGACCATCTGCGGCAGCAAGGGCTGGCGCTATTCAACCACGAATCAGCGTTCAGCCGGCTCCCATCAAACGGCTGGGGCTACCTCTGGGTCGGCGACCCTGACCGCGGCACAGGCCTGCGTCAGCCGGGCGGATGGATCTACGCCACGCTCCCCTACCTCGAGCGCGGCGATTTGCGTCGCCTCGGCGCCGGCGAATCACAGGGCGACCAGAAGAAGTCTTTGGCTCGTTTGCTTTCATTTCCGCTTTCGCTTTTCAACTGTCCTACACGGCGGCCGCTCGGCTTGTATCCGCAGCCTTGGCCGCCGTTCAACACGGCGCCTGTAAATATGGCCGCCAAGACCGACTACGCGGTCAATGCAGGCGACGTCTTTCTCGACGTGGGCGAGGGACCGCTCACCCTGGCCCAGGGCGACGACCCGAACTACCAATGGCCCAAACCCAAGAGCGAGTTCACCGGTGTTTGCTTTCTGCGGAGCGAAGTCACGTTCGCGCATATCAAGGACGGTAAGAGCTACACTTATCTGGTCGGTGAAAAGAACGTTCGCGATTATTCGAGCGGCGGCGATATCGGCGACGACCAGAGCATGTATTCGGGCGACGACTTTGACATCGCCCGCTGGACGCCAAAGGGCTGGACGCCGCTCAACGACGCGGCGGGCAACTACGACTTCGGCCGCTTCGGCAGCCCGCACCCACACGGCTGCAATTTCGCGTTTTGCGACGGCTCAGTGCGGACGATCAGCTACGGCATTGATCCCGAAGTGCATCGGCGGCTGGGAAACCGACAGGACGGCAAGGTGATTGATGACGGCTGGCTGAAGTAGGATCTTGGATTTGCGATTTTGGATTTCCGGCCTGTCGGTCTTGGGGCTTTGGTCTTGGGCTTTCGAACGCGGGGTTTGACGAATTAGGGAGGGTGGACGATGGCGGGATTGATCGAGCGGATCGTGCCTAGGGCGGCGACCGCGCACGCCGAAGCGGAGCCTCAACATCTCGCGGAGCGAGATGGCTACGGTGCGCTGTTGACGGTCATCGTTCCGGTGTACAACGAAGCGGCGACGGTCGACGAGTTGCTGCGCAGTGTCGTCGATGTGCCGCTCGATATGCAGGTGCTCGTTGTGGACGACGGCTCGACCGACGGGACAACAGGGGTTCTCGAGCGCTGGGAGGGGCATCCCGTCGTCGAATTGTTGGCCCATTCGCGCAACTCCGGCAAGGGCGCCGCAATCCGGACGGGCCTCGAACAGGCGCAGGGTAAATACACGCTCGTTCAAGACGCCGACTTGGAGTATGACCCTCGCGACTACCTGTGCCTGCTGGAGCCGCTTTTGGCCGGCGAGGCGGATGTGGTGTACGGATCGCGATACCTTCGCTCGCGTACCGCGATTCGTGAGAATTCGGGCGAGGCGGACCCGGAAACGACGTTGCTTACCGCCGCCCGAACTCTCACGAGTCCGGCTACCCCGCCGTGGACTACGTTTCGTATCGGGGTCTGCGCGCTGAACGCGGCGACCCGTTGGCTCTACGGCGCGCGGCTCACCGATGAGGCCACGTGCTACAAGCTGTTCCGCACGGAGACGCTCCGGGCGATGCGTCTGGAGTGCGAGAGGTTTGAGTTTTGCCCAGAGGTGACCGCCAAAGCGTGCCGCATGGGGTTGCACATTGCGGAGGTTCCGGTCGGATACTGTCCGCGCGGCGCCGCGGAGGGCAAGAAAATCCGGCTGCGCGACGGGATCGAAGCGCTGAAGACGTTATGGCGCTGGCGGAAGTGGAGCAGATAGGGACTCGACCGGAGGATGGCCTTCCCAGGCCGTCCAATGACAACCAGGGGAAAGAACGACGCGACGGCCTGGGAAGGCCATCCTCCTCGTAGCCAATGATCGCGAAACTATCAGAACGACCGGGCCTTGTTGCGACGCTCTTGCTCAGCCTTCACGCCGCGCTGTTGGCGTGGGCGGCGACGCGGCATAGCCCGTCGATCGACGAAGTCGGACACATGGCCGCGGGGCTGAGCCATTGGCACTTCGGCCGTTTCGACCTCTACCGGGTCAATCCACCGCTAGTGCGGTTAGTGGCCACCATGCCTGTAGCGCTGACGCGCCCGCGATCGGACTGGAGCGCCTATTCCCTCTTGCGCGGCGCCCGGGGGGAATTCGAGTGTGGAGAACAATTCATTGCCGCCAACGGCGAGTGGTCGTTCTGGCTGTTCACCGTGGCTCGCTGGGCATGCATCCCGTTTAGTCTGCTGGGCGGCTATGTATGCTACCGTTGGGCCGGCGAGCTGTACGGTCCGGCGGGCGGATTGCTGGCGGTGGCATTATGGTGCTTTTGTCCGAATCTCCTTGCCCACGGGCAGATGATCACGCCCGACGTGGGAGCGACGTCACTGGGCGTGCTTTCTTGCTACCTGTTCTGGAAATGGATCCGCGCCCCGAGTTGGCCGCGGACGTTCACCACGGGCATCGCCCTTGGCCTGGCGGAGCTGACGAAAGCGACCTTTCTGGTCCTGTACGCGGTCTGGCCGCTGGCCTGGCTGTTTTGGCGGCTCGCGCGCGCGAGCAAGAATGCAGGTCAGGCTTTCCAGCCTGACGGTTCGCTGGCGACGCTCGAGGAGCGTCAGGCTGGAAAGCCTGGCCTACGGCAAGCGGGGCAGCTCGTGCTGATGGCCGCGCTGGGCCTTTACGTGCTCAACCTCGGCTACGCATTCGAAGGCCCGCTTCAGCCATTAGGAGAGTTCCACTTCCTCAGCGCGGCGCTGGGCGGACCGCGCGACATGGGCGTGCCGGGTTCCGCCCGCCGGAACAGGTTCTCCGGAACCGGTCTGGCAGGGCTGCGCGTGCCTTTACCGGCAAACTACGTGTTGGGCATCGATCACCAGAAGTACGATTTCGAGCAAGGCTTTCCGTCCTATCTGCACGGCGAATGGCGCCACGGCGGCTGGTGGTACTACTACTTGTACGGCCTGGCGATCAAAGTGCCGCTGGGAACTTGGCTGCTGTTCCTCATGGCGGTCACCGTAGGCATCACGCTCCGCGTGATGGGGGCGGTGGCCGACATCTCGCGGGGCGCGTCGGGCACGATCGGCGGTGCGACTTGGCGAGACGAATTCGTCTTGCTCTTGCCGGCGGCCGTCATTTTCGCCCTGGTCAGCTCGCAGACGGGTTTCAATCATCACCTGCGCTATGTACTGCCGATCTTTCCGTTCGTGTTTATTTGGATTGGCAGGTTAGGGCGGTTGTTTGCCGATCCCACGGAACGGCACAGACTCCGCTCCCTACAGGAAACGGCGGAACGTCACGAAGGCCGCGTATCTAAGGAACGGCACGGAGTCCGTTCCGTACAGATGATGGCTGTGGGACTGGCCCTGGCGTGGTCGATCGGCAGCAGCCTCTGGTATTACCCGCATTCGCTTTCGTACTTCAACGAACTCGTTGGCGGCCCGCTGGGCGGCCGCTGGCACATGCTCGACAGCAATCTCGATTGGGGCCAGGATCTTCTGTACCTTAAGACATGGCTAGGCGAGCACCCAGAGGCCCGCCCGCTAGGGCTGGCCTACTTCGGCTATTTTGACCCGCGCGCCGCGGGAATTGAATTCTCGCTCCCGCCGCATGGTCCGGTGCATCTGGATAACGAGGGCGGCGAACGGCGCCAGCCGTCGCCAACCTCTAGCGCGGAAATTGGTCCGCTCCCCGGCTGGTATGCCGTGAGCGTAACAATGCTGCACGGATACCAATACGCAATCCCCGATGGAAAGGGAGGAAAGTTTTACACTGAGCAGCCGTATTTCACCTATTTTCAGCGCTTCGAGCCGGTGGCGAGGGCAGGCTACTCGATATACATCTATCACCTCGAATTGCCGGAGGTGAATCGGGTGCGGCGCGAGCTGGGCCTGCGCGAACTTGACGCACCGCCAGCGCACAACGTGGGAGGAGGAGGTTGAGTCAATGGACCGGGTGAGTCGGTGCATTGCGCTGCTGGCCGTGGCGCTGATCGCGGGCTGCCACCGCGCGACGGACGGCGAGCTGTTCCGTTCCGCCATCGACGAAGTCCAGGCGGGCGATTCGGCCAAAATCGACGCACGCGACCATTCGCGCGTCGTCCATGCCGATCTTGCCGCACTCGCCGGCGCCACGAGCCTGGAAACCCTCTGCCTCGACGGCACCAGCGTGGGCCTTGGCCGCCGCAAGTGCGAGCGCCCGGCGGGTGACACGATCGGCCTCGGCGGCCAGTTCGTCGCCGTTGACATAGAGCGATCCGCGATGGCCAGACCGTTGTATTCTATGTGAGAGATGCGCTCGTCAGGGCGTGATCTTCGTCTTCGGGAGAGCCTCACGAAGTGAGGCGATGCCTTGCACTGTCAACTTTGTATCTTCAAGATACAGCTCTTTTAGCGAAGACATTCGCCCGAGTACGGCGATGCCTTTGTCGCTGATGCGCGTCCCCATTAGGCAGAGGGAGTCGAGCTTCTCAAGCCGCGCCAAGTGAGAGAGTCCCTCATCACCAATTGATGTATATGCGATGCTTAGGCCGGTCAGTTCGCGCAACTGCATCAAATTCGCGAGCCCCGAATTCGTGCATTTCGTATAATCGAGATTGAGCGTATTGAGACGCCGCAGCGCGCCAATGTGCCGCAGGTCGGCATCGGTGAGGGGCACGCCGTTCAGTACCAGTTCCCGCAATTTGGGCAGGCGGCCGAAGCTCTCCAGCGCCCTGCCGGTCAACTTTGCCTCTTGAAGAACCAGCGTTTCCAAACGTGGTAGATCGCTGAGATGATCGATCCCTTCATCGGTCACAGCGCCTCGGTTCAGGTAAAGCACGCGCAGCCCCTTGCACCGCGCTATCTCACGAGCGCCGGCGTCGTTGATGCCCGGGTAGTCGTTAACGGGCGCGCTGGCAAGATAGAGCACCTCCAGCTTCGGCAAAGCTTCTAGATGCGCCAGCCCGGCGGCGCTGACATGGGTCTCCATGAGATCTAAGGCCCAGAGGTCGCGCATTTGCTCGATGTGCGCCAGGCCAGAGTCGGTGATGTGCGTCCTCTCGAGAACAAGCCGCCTCACTCCGCGAAGTGAACTGAACAGCGCGAGATCTTCGTCGCTGACTGCGGTCTGAGTCAGGTCGATTTCGACGGCGTCGCCATCGATTCTTAGCGTCCCGCCGAGCGCCTGGACGCGGGCGACGACCTGTGCCATCGGCTTGGCCGCGGGGATGCTTGGCTTTGAATCGGGCGTTCCTCCCCGGGAATGGAGGAAGAAGGCGTAAGAGAGGGCCGCGATAGGCAAAAGCGTGGCGACGACGATCAGCGGCAGACGGCGATTATTGGTCATGATTTCACGTTAATTATTTGCAGCAGGTCAAGCCGGTGGCAACGGCGGGCTATTCAAGTTACATTTATCACCTCGAAACGCGGCAAGTCAAGCGTGTGCGGCGCGATCTCGTTTTTCCCCCGTAGAGCGACGGTTCCCAGAGCGCCGCGACAAGCGTTGCTGAGCCGTCAAAAGCTCCGGAAGCTTCGGTTCATTGTTCTTCGACGAGCGGGGCGGCCAATCTTTCTGGCTAAGCTCGAACCATCGTAGCTCACCAGCGCGCCCCAGTGGGGCCTGGGGCGAACTGGGGCGCGAAAGAACATAAAAAGCTACTTGCGGGAATCGCTCCTGGCGCGTAGATTCATATTCGCATCTTGGTGTTCGCGGTTCGTGGCGGACGATGCACTCAAGACGAGTCCGCCACATTACACGCCGGTTGCCGGTTCATCGCGTTGTTAGCACGGTTCGTTCGATGGTTGGACAAGTTCGCCTCGGTCGTCTGTATCGTCACGCAGTGTCGGTCTGTTCGCACCCTATGGTGCGCTGGCTCTGGGTGAGCGTGCTTATGTTCGCAGCGGTAACCAAAACGTACCAGTTGATGGCCTATCCTGGCCGCGCCGCGCGTTTTTTCGGATCGCACTGGCTTACTGTCGCCGTCATCGAGATTCACGTCGCCGTGGCCATTTGCCTGGTATTCGGCCAAGCTGGACCTCGGGCGCGCTATACCGCCACTTTATGGTTTCTTATCCTGTCGACCCTCTCGCTCTGGAAGGGGCTCGCCGGGGAAACGTCTTGCGGTTGCTTTGGCGAGTTCGCCATAAGCCCTTGGGTAACGTTTGCGCTCGACGCGGCGGCGGTTGTGTCGTGTTCGCTAGGGGAGTCGACGAGGCCACGTTTTCGCTCAATGCGGTGCTTGGCTTGGTCCCTCGCTATCACGTTACCCGGTATTGTGGCCGTTGCGGGCGTATTTAGCGCACCAAGGCACATCGTTTCGGATGAGAACGGTTCGGACGGCTACGCTGCAAATTGGGGTGGGGGGCCGATTTGCTACGATCCCGCCGGGCTGAAGGGGCAACCTTTTCTTCTGATGCGGTATCTCGAAGGAGGCGAAGTGCTGGGGCGGGGTTCCTGGCTTGCCGTGGTCTACCGACCCGATTGCCGCCGTTGCGGCGGGGTACTTCAGGACTGCGACCATCTGTCGCGCGAATTGGGCGCTAACGGCAATCCGATTCGCATTGCCGCGATCGAGATTCCGTCGCCTGACGGGCGCTCGGCTGCGGAGCGGCGCGCACCGTTCATCACGTGTCGACTGCGATCTCGAGCCGGCGGTTATCAAATTGACACGCCAATCGCTGTTTTCGTTCAGGAAGGGATTGTCCAAGCCTCTTGGTTTGGGCGGCTACCGCGCGCGGCGGAACTTCTAGGCGGACCCACCGCCGCCTGCGCGATCGCGGAGTCGGAGGTGAAATCACCGTCTACTGATATGTCAGGGGACTGCGTCTCGTTTGTGTTTCCAGAGAAATCGATTTGAAAGGAGCGTGTGCGATGGCGATGGTCGTTCGATCGTGGATTTCGGTGGTGTCGTTCCTGCTCATTTCCGCGGTGTTCTGTGCAATGAACATGCTTTGGTTCGCGCGGACCGTCTACGCCGCTCCGCCGCTCATCTGGGATTGTTCTGCGAGGGTGAGCGCCGGTTGCGGGACGGTGCCCGCCTTTGGTTGCTCGGCGGCACCGCCAAGCCTTTGCGGCATTTGCTCATGGAACGCTTGCGGCCCGGACCCCAGTATGACGACGAAATGCATCGGGGGTGTCAAGTACGCGACCTGTAGTTCCACTTACAGGGCCTGCTTCAACGGCTTTGTCAACACGACGTGCGGTTGCTCTCTATGGTGCGTATGCACCCCACTTTATTGTAACACCGCGGCCTGCGCTTTGGGTAAATCGTTTCCAGCGACATGCCCCTGACACGGCGGAGTATGTACCCCGATGAATACGCGTGTCTGCCGTCTCATCTGCCTGGCCGCGGCCTTTGTGCCGCGGGGCGCCGTCGCCAGCGATGGAATTGCGCTCGAAGACATCGTGCGAATCGCGAAGAGCGCTCGAGAGCGCGTCCACGCCATTGATGTTACCTACGAAGAACACCAAGAGCTGCTCGACGGAACTTTTCCTTTGTTAGTTCCGCTGCTTCGGGGCCGAATGCGATTCGACATTGCGACCGGCAATTATCGCTGGTGGAAGGATTCCGCGGACCCGCAGGCGAACGGTAAGATGTTCGCTTTGGAATACGCCCTTTCGGACAGCACGGCAACCTTTCACAACCCATCGATTCTTCAAGGGGCAATCTCGCAGCCCAAGAAACCGCCCATCAATCCTCTTGGCACCGAACGCGTGCTGACCGGCGCCCTGATGCACCCGCCGCGTCCGGACGGGCGTGGCACGGACGACGCCAGCTTGGTGAACCTCCTGAAGTACGCACAATTGCGGTCGGATCCGGAGCAAGTCGGCGACCGGCCGTGCCATGTTGTCGACGCCACTTTTACGGATGGGTCGGGCGTGCCGCATCGCTATGCAAGCGTCTGGCTTGACCTGGAACGAGGCGCACTGCCGGTGAGAAGCCTGCTGTACGGCAAGGGTGACACGCCGGCCGTGGACGCGCGCATTCTCGAGGCGTACCAGTTCGACGACGGGCAGGGTCAGTCTGTATGGCTGCCGACAAAACTGGAGGCAATAACAACGCGGGCGGAACATCGAGTTAAACTTGTCGTCACTGCCGACGTCAAGCGGACGCGCATCAATCCAGTCTTCGAGAACGGCACATTTGTGATCGACTTTCCGCCTGGAACGACGGTCAACGACCTTGTGATTGACAAGATATTTACTGTTCCCAGCGCAGGGCCCGAGCCCATAAGTGCTGTCCGGCGCTGGTTTGTTTTGGTTAATGTCGTCGTAGCCGCGCTCATTATTGCTTGGTGGGCAGCGCGACGACGACGACACAGGCAACGAACCCTAGACTGAAACGCCGGAGCCGATCATGGGTGCGCGCGACATTCTATCCCGACACAACATCAAAAACGCCGCGTTTGTGCTACTCGCGTTGGGAGTCCTGTGTTCGCTCTTGTCCGCCTTGTTCCGCCTCAGAGAGGAGTCGCCAGCGGCGGACCAGGCTGGCGGAGCCGCCGCGAATAGTCGCCAGGCTGAGTCGGCGAAACTCGTGAGCGTATCTGAACCGCGGTACGAGTTCGGAATGGTGCCTAGCGGATTAGTCGCCACGCATCAATTCACAGTCACCAACGTCTCAGCCACTCCGGTCAAGATTCGCATTGCCGAAAGTTCCTGTACTTGCACGTCGGCCAAGCTGGACAAGGACACGCTCGAACCCGCCGAACGCGCCACGCTGCTGGCGGCGCTCGACACGTCGGCTATGCAAGCGGCGCCAGTGGCCTCGATTGCCCTCGTCGCGGAGAGAGAAGTCAAAGAGCCGATTCGACAAGACTTTGCCGTTTCTCTCGCAGCGAAAATCGACCCGGCCCATGGCGTACTGCCATCGGCCATCCGGTTCGACTCGTTGCGGCGAGGGGGTGCCGCGGCGAGGGCGGCGTTTCGTATTGTCCTGCCTTCGATCGACGGAGCAGTTCCCGTACTGTCTGCGGCATGCGACGGAGAGCAGCCGCACATCGTCGTGGAGTTGAGCGATGCTCCGCGGCGAAGCGCGGATGATTTCGTGTTTGTCGGTGATACCACGGTCGATCCAAATAAGCTGGCCGAGGGAGAACGGCAATTTTCCACGCGAATCAGAATTAGCGTCGCCCGCAGCGACGGGCCGCCGCAGGAATTTTCGCTCGTGGCAAGCGGTGAGGTCGCCAACGAAATCGAGGCCATGCCCAGTGTTCTGTATTGGGGGCCGAGCGACCACATGGCTAGCCGCGAAGTGGTATTTTCCGCGTTAGGCGATGCAGCAGTGGACATCGGAGCCGTAGAATGCGCGGAGGGCGGCATCGAGTGGACGGTCGTCGACAACGGTACCGACCGGCCGAAATTGGTGGTTACATGCGTCTCGCACGCGAAGCACGCCGGAGTGCATCGCAGTAGCGTCGTCGTCAACGCCAGCCTCCGCAACGGCGGCAAGCGTCGCTTGGTAGTTCCGGTGATAATCCTGTGATGACATGAGCCAAGGCGACATGCCTGAGGTAGCGATCGCAGCCAGCGCACTGACAAAGGCGTTTGGCAACACACTAGCCGTCGACCATCTTGACTTCTCGCTGCGCGCGGGGCGAATATTCGGTTTGCTCGGTTCAAACGGTGCTGGAAAGTCGACCGCCCTAAAGTTGTTCGCAGGGCTCATCATGCCCACGAGCGGGAAGGTCGTCGTCTTGGGATGCGATGTCGCGCGGCGTAGCGCGGAACTTCGCGCGCGGATCGGATACGTTCCCGAGCGGCATTTTATTTATCCGTGGATGCGCGTGCGCGAGGTAATTCGTTTTACCAGCGCCTTTTACCCCACGTGGAACTTCGATCTCGCAAACGAGCTTTGCTCGTCGTTGGGATTGGATGCGGCAAAGCGAGTCAAGCACCTGTCGCATGGCATGCTGGCCAAACTCGCGCTTCTGCTGGCCCTCGCGCACGAGCCCGCTTTGCTGTTGCTCGACGAGCCGACCAACGGACTTGACCCGCTGACTCGCCGGCAATTCCTCGACGCTCTCAAGACGCTGCCGCAACTCCGTGAACGAACGGTCGTGCTGTCGAGTCATAACGTCAGCGATATCGAACGGACGGCCGACGAAGTCGGCTTCATGATCGCGGGGCGACTTGCGATATCGGGCCGCGTGGCGGATCTGCTCGGTCGTACAAGACGCATACATGTTCGGCTCGCCGCGGAGTCGGGGCCGTTCGTCCCCCCAAGGAATTCCATTTGGCAGCGCGGCGTCGATCGTGAGTGGGTTGTTGTCGCTCGCGACGTCACGTCCGCGACGCTCGACGAAGTTCGGCAGGCGAATCGCTGTGAGCGCGTCGATGAGCAAGCGATCAGTCTGGAAGACATTTTTCTGGCTTACGCGCGCGGCAGGGTGGGGCGATGAGAGCGCTACTGTGGAAGGATTTGCGATTAATGACCTACGTCATCTGCCTTGCGCTTGCTCTGATGGCGATGCCCTATCTCGTGTCGGTTATTACCTGGCTGGTCAAAGGCGCGCCTTATCCGTTGCGCGATTCATGGTCGCTGTCCGCCGCGGCAAGTTCGGGTCTCTCGCTAGTCAGCGCGGCCTTCGCGGGCGGCAGCGCGTTGTCCGGCGAGCGGAACGATGGTTCCGCGCGATTCTTAGCCTATCTGCCCCCGACACGGTTCGCGATTGCGCTGAGCAAGTTCATCGTCGCTGCCGGCTTGCTTGTCTGCGTCTGGTCAGGAAACCTCCTGGCCGCTGGAGTGGCGGTTTCGCTTACGCCCGCCAGCAACGGTTCCGCCCCAGTAATCGCGCAGGTCCCACATCCGGCGCTTATCGCGGCAGGCCTGATGGTGTTCGGAGTGTCCTGGTTTTTCTCAAGTTTCATGCCCACCACCGGCCTCCCGGCGTTCATCGCGATTCTCGTGCAAATGATCGTGATTCTCATTGCGCCGGTTTTCGCAATCGATCTGAACTCGCGCCAGGCAATTGCGGGTCTGGCGGGAGCGGAGGCGTGTATCGGAATCACGGGCATAATAGGAGGCACCCTGGTGTTCCTGTGGTACAACGAGCTAAACAGTTAACCGCCGAGCTTCGCCCTTGCCCAGAGCACCCAGTCCGTCGAGTGGTTCGTGTCACGGTTCCTTGGTTTCTCTGGCCATCCCTTGCAATCGCAAAAGAGGCTCCTAAAATAGGCGAACAAGAATCGCCGGTTCGGTAGAGGTGAACGTGTTGCTTGCTTGGAAGTGGTGGAGCATCCCGATAATCCCGTCAGCCTTTCCATGATTTCATATGAGCAGTGCATTTAGCAGACGCCGACGCGCACGAAGTGGTCCGAGCGTGCCGCATGGGGTTGCACATCGCGGAGGTTCCGGTCGGATACTGTCCGCGCGGCCCGGCGCAAGACAAGAAAATCCTTCTGTGCGATGGCGTTGATGCCATGAGGACATTATAGCGCTGGCGGAAGTGGGGCGGATAAGGGCTCGGTCGGCGGAGGATGACCTTCCCAGGCCGTCCCACTGACAGCCAGAAGAAAGAACAATGCGACGGCCTGGGAAGGCCATCCTCCTTGTACCCAATGATCGCGAAACTGTTACGACGACCGGGCCTTGTTGCCACTTGCTTGTTAAGCGTTCATGCCGCTCTTTTGACTTGGGCGGCGACGAAGCATAGCCCGTCGATCGACGAGGTCGGTCACATGGCCGCGGGCCTCAGCCATTGGCACTTCGGCCGTTTCGACCTCTACCGCGTCAATCCGCCGCTCGTGAGGTTGGTGGCCACCAGGCCTGTGGCGCTGATGCGCCCGCGATCGGACTGGAGCGCCTACTCCCTTTCGCCCGGCGCGCGCGGAGAGTTTCAGTGTGGAGAACGGTTCATCTCCGCCAACGGGGTGCGATCGTTCTGGCTATTCACCATTGCCCGCTGGGCTTGCATTCCTTTTAGCGTGCTCGGGGGTTGCCTTTGCTATCGCTGGGCCCGAGAGCTGTACAGTCCGGTGGGCGGATTGTTGGCGCTGGCGTTATGGTGCTTTTGTCCGAATGTCCTCGCCCACGCGCAGATGATTACGCCCGATGTGGGAGCTACATCAATGGGCGTGCTCTGTTGGTACCTGTTTTGGAAATGGCTGCGCGCCCCGAGCTGGCCGCGGGCGGTCACGACGGGAATCGCGCTCGGGGCAGCCGAGCTGGCGAAGTCGACGTTCCTCATCCTGTACGCTCTTTTTCCATTAGCTTGGCTGTTTTGGCGCGTCGCCAGAGCTAGCAAGAGCGTAGGTCAGGCTTTCCAGCTTGACAGCGTGTCGGCAGCGCTCGAAAAGCGTCAGATTGACAAGCGCGACCTAGCGGAGGTCACGAGCGAGGGGCGTCGGGCTGGAAAGGCTGGCCTACGACAAGCCGCCCAACTCGTGCTGATGGCCGCGCTGGGCCTGTACGTCCTCAACCTCGGTTACGTATTCGAAGGTTCGCTACAGCCGTTAGGGGACTATGACTTCCTCAGCACGTCACTGGGCGGCGCGCCCGATCTGGCCGGGCGTAATTCGGGGCGGCGAAACCGCTTCGCGAGAACGGCCCTGGCGGGGCTGAGGGTGCCTCTACCGGCAAACTACGTTCGCGGCATTGACCAGCAGAAAAGCGACTTTGAGCGCGGCTATCCATCTTACCTGCGCGGCGAATGGCGGCATGGTGGCTGGTGGTACTATTACCTGTATGGCTTGGCGATCAAAGTGCCGCTGGGAACTTGGCTGCTGTTTCTCATAGCGGCCAGCATGGGCATCACGCTCCGCGTGATGAGGACGGCGAACATCTCGCCGAGCGAGACGTCGACGATTGGCGGCGCGACCGGGCGAGACGAATTCGTCTTGCTTCTGCCGGCGGCCGTCATTCTCGTTCTGGTCAGTTCGCAGACCGGCTTCAATCATCACCTGCGCTACGTGCTGCCGATCTTTCCGTTCGTGTTTATTTGGATCGGCAGGTTGGGGCGGTTGTTTGCCGATGCCACGGAACGGCACAGAGTCCGTTCTCTACCGGAATCGGCGGAACGTCACGGAGGCCGCGTATCTCCGGAACGGCACCGAGTCCGTCCCCTACAGAAGGTGGCTGCGGGACTGGCCCTGGCTTGGTCGATCGGCAGTAGCCTTTGGTATTATCCGCACTCGCTTTCGTACTTCAATGAGCTCGTTGGCGGTCCGCAGGGGGGCCGCTGGCACATGCTCGACAGCAATCTCGATTGGGGTCAGGATCTCCTGTACCTTAAGACATGGCTCGGCGAGCGCACGGAGGCCCGTCCGCTAGGACTGGCCTACTTCGGCTATTTTGACCCGCGCGCCGCAGGAATCGAATTCTCGCTCCCGCCGCACGGACCGGTTCATCCGGAGAACGAGGGGGGAGAACCGCGCGAGCCCTCACCAACCTCCCGCGCGGAAAATGGCCCGCTTCCTGGCTGGTATGCCGTGAGCGTGATGATGCTGCATGGATACAAGTATCACATCCCCGACGGCCAAGGCGATAAATCATACATGGATCGCCCATACCTCACCTATTTTCAGCACTTCGAGCCGGTCGCGAGAGCCGGCTACTCGATCTATATCTATCACCTGGAGCTGCCCGAAGTGAATCGGGTGAGGCGCCGTCTCGGCCTCCCCGAACTCACGGATTCGCCCCAGCCAGCGAATCAAGAGCGAGGCTAAAGCGATGTGCAAGAGATGTTTGCCAGCGTTGCTCTTCATACTCGCGGCGATCGCGGGCTGCCACCGGCCCACCGATCACGAGCTATTTCGTACCGCGGTCGATGAGGTCCAGGCGGGCGACTCGGCCGAAATCGACGCACGCGACCATCCGCGGGTGGTTGACGCCGACCTTGCGGCGCTCGCCGGCGCCACGAGCCTGGAAAACCTCTGCCTCGACGGCACCAGCGTGGGCGACGAGGGAGCCATTTACATCGCACAGTCGCCGCGACTCAAGTCGCTTTCTCTTTCGAGCACGCGGATCAGCGACCTCGGCGTCGGCAAGCTTGCCGCGCTCAAGGATCTCGAGTCGCTACGTCTGGACCGCGCGGCTATTTCCGACGCCTGCCTGGAAACGCTCGCCAAGCTGCCGAAGTTGCGGTCGGTCTCTTTGTGGCGAGACCACGTCACTGACGCGGGGCTCGCGCATCTTGCCAAAATGACGTGGCTCCGCACGCTCAGCCTCGACGAAACGCAGGTGAGCGACGCGGGACTGAAACACCTCGTGGCCCTGAAAGAACTCGATTATCTCTCAGTTTGGAACACCAAGGTCACGGAGAAGGGGGCGGCCGATCTCTAATTAGCGCTCCCAGACTTGAAGATCAACCGATGAGCGCGCCCCCTCTTGTCGTCGAGGCGCCGCCGCGCCAGCAAGCAAAGCAGCTGCCATTGCGCCGGCCCGGCGCACGCATACTCTTGGGCATTGGCGGGGCCGTGCTGTTGGCCGCAGCCCTGCGGTTCCCGCAATTCACCACGCGCAGCATCTGGTTCGACGAGGCGGCCTCCTGGCAGCAGTCCAGCCTTCCGGCGCGTGAGTTATTGCACCGCCTGCGATTCGACACGGTGCTGCCTCCGTTTTTCCTGCTGTTGAAAGGCTGGATGGCGGCATTCGGCGAGTCGGCCGCCTCCCTGCGCGGCTTCTCGGTATTGTTCGGTTTGCTCGCCGTCGCGGGCATGTATCTGTTCGCGTTCGAGCTCTACCTGCTGTCGCGCGCCGCGAATGAAGGCCGGCGCACCGCGCGCGGTTCGATGAACGCCCAATGGTTCGCGCTGGCCGTCGCGCTCATGGTGGCCACCAGTCCGTTCCAGATCAACGCCGCGATCGAAGTGCGCATGTACGCCCCCGGCACCGCGGCCGTTGCCCTGTCGAGCTGGCTGCTGTTGCGGGCCTTGCGCAGCGGCGCCTGGCGATGGTGGCTCGCCTACGGCGCAAGTGCGGGCGTGACCCAATACCTCCATCCCTATCTGCTCTTTTCGGTCGCAGGCCAGTTCGCCGCGCTGTTCGGCCTGATCGCGGCTCGCTTTTGGCGCGGAAAGAGGCGGCGGGCGCAATCGTTGGCAGGCCGGGCCGGAGCCGCGGGGGCGCTCGCCGCCGCGATGTTTTTGCCCGGCCTGCCGATGTTCCTCGCGGAGCATCGCATGGTTCACAAGGGCTTCTGGATTGCACCGTTGGACGCGCAACTGCTCGCCGATACTTTCGCGCAGTTCGTGCAGCCGGTCGATCCGCCCTATGGCGCGCTCCGCCAAGTCGAGGCCATCGGCCTGACGTCGGTCTTGTTGGCCAGCGTCTTCGTCGTGGCCTGGCGGGCGCGGCGGGGAGACTGGATGCTGATCGTTTCGGCTGCGTTTCCGCTGGCCGCGGCGGGGCTCGCGTCGCTGAAGACGCCAATCTGGGAAGGACGCTACTTTCGCTTCGCGCACCTCTTTCTGCTTGCGCTGATCGCGCTGGCCGCGTGGCGATTGCTGGCACGCTGGCCTGGCGTGCGTGCAGGGCTGTTGTTGTTGCTCGTATGGGGCAACACTTTTCTGGCCTTCGACTTCTGGCGAAGCCGCCAGATTGAGACCTGCCACGGCATGCGCGGAGCAATGGAGCGCGTGCTCGCTTCGATCGGGCCGGGCGAATTGGTTGTCGCAGAGAGCCACTTGCACTTCGTGCCCGCTAAGTTCTACGCGGGCTCCCAAGCTCGCGTCCGCCTCGTCGGCTCGATGGCCCGCGGCCGCTGGGCGCGGCAATTCATACCCGCGGACGACTTCATTGATAATGACCAACTTGAGCGGTCGCTCGAGACGGGAGTGTGGTTTATCGGCCACGGGCCGCTGGACCGCTTCGAGTCGTCGTTCGACGTCCCCGCCCTGCACCGCGTCAAGGTGACCGAAACGTTCGTCGAGCGGTACGACCACGGCGTGCCCGACTGGCCGATTTGGGTCTTCCATTGCTTCGCCGACCGTCAAGCGCCTTCGCCTTGATTGTTCAACACTCGGAAAAGCCGACGACGCCTTCAGGATGAGGGCCAAAGCCGCATCTAAGAATGCCAGCATCACGTCGAATCGCCCGCAATCCGTCATTCCGCGCGTGCCAGATGCATCCCAAGCCAGTCGCGAGATAGAACACAAGAATGAACGCGGGACGACGAGCGTTTACCTGACGCCCGTTTTTGTTCCGAGTGGATGCCGCCGGCTTGCCCGGCGGAGGTGTACGTTGGCAGTCTACAAAACGACGCGCCCAACAACCGCTTCCGGCAGCGGGCCGCCGCTTCGCGGTCACCCTCCC
>Ga0307374_10000993_pt1 | contig 53263 bp, 48 predicted proteins | sample OX3MG_FD_202532 | JGI IMG/M metagenome (GOLD analysis project Ga0307374, IMG submission 202532) | Soil microbial communities from Risofladan, Vaasa, Finland - OX-3 | ecosystem: Environmental > Terrestrial > Soil > Coastal area > Acid sulfate soil | place: Finland: Risofladan, Vaasa | collected...
GGACAGGTCCCTATTGTCGTGGCGCGCGAATCGGCGCAGAGCGGCGATCCCTGGTCGGCGGTCCCGGCGCCGGCCTGGCGCGAGGGCGAGGCCGACTGGGTCGCCCACGAGGATCAGTTCGACGCGTCAATCCTGGCCGGTGAGGAGAAAGTCGATGACGCGCGGCCCTGGGAGTTCGTCTTGCCCGAGGAGAGCGCCGAAGAAGAGGTCACGGTGGAAGCACCTCGACCGGCCCCGCTGCGGGCTCAGCGAACCCGACACCGTGCCTCGAGCAACCCCCTCGCCGGACGGGCCGTTCGTCAGAGTTCCTCGAGCAGCGTCTCGAGCGCCACCGCAACGGGCGTGCTGCTGGCGATTCTGGTTTTTGCGTTCTTCCTCGCGGGCCCCGTAGCGCTGACGATCTTGATCGTCGCGGCGCTGGCCTTCGCGAGCGCCGAGGCCTTCGCGGGTTTTCGCTCCGTGGGGGCACACCCCGCGACCATCTTGGGCATCGTCGCGGTACTGACGCTCGGCGTCGCGGTCTACAACAAGGGACTCGTGGTGCTCGGGGCCGTCACGGTGCTCCTGGTCGTGCTGGGCTTCATCTGGTACATGAGCGCGGAACGCAAGATTGACGTACTCGACGGGCTGGGCGCGACCATCTTTGTGTACGTCTGGGTCGGGGTGCTGGGTTCCTACGGGGTTTTGTTGATCGCCCCGCACACCTATCTCCATCGCCACGGCATGGCGTTCCTCTTTGGCGCGCTGGTCCTGACGATCTGTAACGACGCCGGCGCGCTCTTCATCGGACGTTGGATCGGACGACGGCCACTGAACGCCGCGCTGTCGCCGAATAAGACCCTCGAAGGTCTGATTGGCGGCACGCTCATCACCCTGGTGGCGGGCGCGGCCGTCTTGCCACTCGTGAGCCCCTGGACGATGACCCATGGCCTGGAAGCGGCGCTGGCCCTGTCGGTCGTGGTACCCCTGGGCGATCTCTTTGAGTCAATGGTGAAACGCACGCTCGGTCTGAAGGATCTCGGTCGCCTGCTACCGGGCCACGGGGGACTACTCGATCGCATTGACGGACTGTTGTTCGCGCTGCCGACGATGTACTACCTCCTCCACGTCCTCAAACTGAGCTAGCGATGTCGTCGTCGCGCCGCAGCGTGGCGCTGCTGGGCGCCACCGGCTCGATCGGCGAGCAGACGCTCGACGTCTTGCGCCACGAGAGCGAGCGCTTTGAATTGACCTCCATTTCGGGCGGTGAGCAGTTGAACGAGCTCGCCGCGATTGTCGGTGAGTTCAACGTCAAGTGCGTCGCGGTAAAGAGTGCCGAACATCGAGCCACTCTGGGTGAGCTGATCCCCAACGACGTATCCATTGTGATCGGTGACGCCGGGTTGGCCGAACTCTCCTGCAGTGCCGACGTGGTGGTCAACGCGGTGCTGGGTTTCGCGGGCCTGCCGGTTACCCTCGGCGCGCTCGGCGCGGGCAAGCGACTCGCGTTGGCGAACAAGGAGTCGCTCATCGCGGCGGCGCCGCTGGTGGCCAACGCGCGTAAAACGCCCGGCGCGCAGCTGGTGCCGATCGACTCAGAACACTGCGCGATCCATCAGTGTCTCGCCAGCTCCCCGGCACTGCCCGGCTACCCCGACGTACGTCGGCTCCTCTTGACCGCCTCGGGAGGACCCTTTCGCGGCTGGAGTGCCGAGCAACTGCGAGGCGCGACCAAGGCCGACGCGTTGCGTCACCCGACGTGGTCGATGGGCGCCAAGATCACTGTGGACTCTTCGACGTTGATGAATAAGGGGCTCGAGGTTCTCGAGGCCACGGCGCTCTTTGGCATTGACGCCGCACGCATCGACGTCGTGGTCCATCCTCAGTCGATTGTGCACTCCATGGTTGAGTACGTTGACGGATCGGTGCTCGCGCAGCTCTCTCGCCCGGACATGCGCCTCCCGATCGCCTACAGCTTGGGTTTGCCCGAACGACTGGCCCATCACTGGGGTGACCTTGACTTCACCCAGTCAACGGAACTCAGTTTCGAGCCACCGGATCGTCACGCCTTTCCCGCGTTGGACCTCGCGTACGAGGCGGCGCGACTCGGCGGTGCCGCACCGGCGTGGTTGAGCGCGGCCAACGAAGTCGCGGTGGCGGCGTTCTTGGCGGACGCGATTGCGTGGCGCGACATCGTCGCGCTGGTCGCTACGACGATGGACCATTACGTGGCCGACCCCATGACCTCTCTGGCGTCGCTGCACGAAAACGACGAAGCCGCTCGACGTTGGGCCAGCGCTAGCCTCGAAAAGTAACTATGGCCACGAACTCGTCACCGGGTCAGTCGCTCTGGACCCTCCTCGCGGGCGTCGTGGCCGTCGTGGCGCTGCTCACGTGGTGGGTCGGTTGGGCCCTGCCGGTGGTGCTCTTTGCGGTCATCGTGATGGTGATGGGTCACGAGTTCGGCCACTTCATCATCGCCAAGCGCGCGGGGCTGTTAGTGAGCGACTTCTTCGTCGGCTTTGGACCAGTGATCTGGTCGACCACGCGCGGTGAGACCCGTTACGGCGTGCGAGCCCTTCTCCTGGGCGGATACGTCAAGGTGCCCGGGATGACGTGGACCGAGGAGATCGCCCCCGAGCTCGAAGAGCGCACCTACCGTTCGGCGTCGTACCCAAAGAAGGTCCTCTTCGCCTCGGCTGGGTCGTTGATGCATGGCGTAATGGCGCTCACCCTGGCGTGGGCGTCCCTGGCATTCATCGGACTGCCGTCGACGAGTCACGTGGGCGTGCTCGCCTTCAGTCGGTGGGACGGTCATAAGCAGACCGCGGCGCAACTCGCCGGACTGAAAGTTGGCGATCAGATCCTGGCCATTGATGGCCGCGCGATTATGAGCACCACCCAACTGGTGAACGTCGTGCATCACGCGGTTGGCAAAACCCTCAGACTCGAAGTGAATCGAAGCGGCCACGATCTCTTGCTTCGTGCCACGCCGGTCGATGGTCGAACGATCGACGAAAATGGAGCGCCGCTCGCGACGGGTTCGTCGCCCCAGGGTTATCTGGGCATCGAAGTGGGCCCCCAAAACGTTCACGCCTCACTCCTGGGCGCGGTGCCGAGCGCGTTTCACGATGTTGGTTCGACGATCAGTGCGGCCGCGCACGCCCTCGTGCACGTCTTTTCCCCTGGTGAGTTTTCGAGCCTCTTTCATCAAGTGGCCTCGCCGGCCGCGGCGAGTAATCCAGTGAACCAAAACTCGCGTCCCGAATCGATCGTGGGCGTCGTTCGCATCGCTGTGCAGGGCGCCCAGGCCGGTCCGGGCGCCCTGATCGCGATTCTGGTGTTTATCAACGTGTTTGTGGGGGTGCTCAATATGCTGCCGATGTTGCCCCTCGACGGTGGGTACGTGGCGATCGCGACCTACGAGCGCCTCCGTTCGCGTCGAGGTTCTCGCTATCACGCGGACATCAATCGCCTCACGCCCGTCATCTACGCCTTTATGAGTGTGCTGTTGGTGCTGTTTGCCTGCACGCTCTATCTCGACATCGCCCACCCCATCGCCAACCCCTTTGGCTAGGCGCTTCGAGGCGTAGCCGAGCACGGCAGAATAGAGGGGTGGACGTCACTGCTGCTTCGCTAAGCCCTCGGCGCGTCACCCGCCAAATCTCCGTGGGATCGGTAAAGGTCGGCGGCGACGCGCCCATCTCGGTGCAGTCCATGACCACGACCAAGACCGCGGACGTCGAGGGCACGCTTCAACAGATCTACGCTCTGGCCGCTAATGGCGCCGACATCGTTCGCTGCACGTGCAACGAACAGGCGGCCGCCGAGGGACTCGCCCAGATCGTGCCGCGCTCGCCGGTTCCCATTGTCGCCGACATCCACTTTCACGTCGAAATGGCCCTCGCCGCACTCGAAGCGGGCGTGCAGGGGCTGCGGTTGAACCCGGGGAATCTCCGTAAACCTGAGGAGATCAAATTGGTAGCGAGCGAAGCGCGCGATCGCCACGTGCCGATTCGAATCGGGGTGAACGCAGGCTCGCTGCACCCCGACATCTATAAGCGTTTCGACGGCGCCACACCCGAGGCCCTCGTAGAGTCCGCGCGCCTCGAACTGGCTTACTTTGACGAAGTGGGATTTTCCGATGTGAAGATCTCGGTAAAGGCGTCTTCAGTGGCGACGATGATCGCCGCGTATCGACTGGCGTCAGAGACCTTTGATCATCCCTTGCACTTGGGCGTGACCGAAGCGGGTCCATTGCCCGGTGGTCTCTTGAAAGGCACGGCCGGGATTGCCACTCTGCTCGCTGAGGGCATCGGTGACACGCTTCGCTACTCACTCACCGCCGATCCGGTCGAAGAGGCTCGCGCCGGACGCCAACTGCTCGAGTGTCTCGGACTTCGCGAGCGAAAAGGGCTTGATCTGATTGCGTGTCCGAGCTGCGGGCGCGCCGAGGTCGACGTCATCAAGGTAGCCACCGAAGCCCAAGCGGCGCTCAACGCCTTGGATGTGCCCCTGCAAGTGGCGGTGATGGGTTGTGTGGTGAACGGCCCGGGCGAAGCTCGCCACGCGGACTTAGGCATCGCCGCGGGCAAAAAGCGTGGTCATCTTTTCATCAGGGGTGAGATCGTGCGGGTAGTCCCCGAAGACGAGATGGTCGACGCGCTCGTTGATGAGGCCAAGAAGATTATCGCCGAGGGCGTCGAAGCTCGTCTCCTCGCGCGTGACCTCTCCGCTGAAGCCGAGGCCGCCGCCGATCGCGAACTCTTGCTCGACGACCGCGGTGGCGACGTGAATCACGCGCAAGAGCGCATCGAGCGGATTCGACGTCGCGTCGAACACGAAGGCTCTGACTAGGCTCTGTCCACACCCAAAGGAGCACCGTGGCCGCGCCGAGCGTTCTGACCTCTCAATCGAAAGACTTTCCCCGCTGGTATCAAGACGTCGTGGCCAAGGCCGAGCTCGCCGATAACGGACCGGTGCGCGGCACGATGGTCATTCGTCCCTACGGCTACGCCATCTGGGAGCGCATTCAAGGTGAAATCGACGCACGCATCAAGGCCGCGGGCGCCAAGAACGCGTATTTTCCACTGTTCATCCCCGAGAGCTACCTCTCCAAAGAGGCCGAGCACGTTGAAGGCTTTAGTCCCGAACTCGCCGTCGTGACTCACGCTGGAGGCGAGAAGCTCGCCGAACCGATCGTCGTTCGCCCGACCTCGGAGACCGTCATCGGCGAGTTCATGGCGAAGTGGATTCAGAGCTACCGAGACCTGCCACTGCTGCTCAATCAGTGGGCGAACGTCGTGCGTTGGGAGTTGCGCCCTCGACTCTTTTTGAGGAGTTCTGAGTTTCTCTGGCAGGAGGGTCACACCGCGCACGCAACGAACGAGGACGCCTCGGCCTACGCGGTAAAGATTCACAACGAGGTCTACGACGACTTTCTCGTGAACGTCCTGGCGTCGCCCACGTACCTCGGCATCAAACCGCCGAGCGAACGTTTTGCGGGAGCGATTAACTCGATGACGTGTGAGGGAGTGATGCGCGACGGCAAGGCACTTCAGATGGCGACCAGCCACGAACTTGGCCAAAATTTCGCCAAGGCCTTTGACATCTACTTCCAGAGTGAACAGGGTCAGGCCGAACTTTGTTACACGACGTCGTGGGGAGCGTCCACGCGGCTCGTGGGCGGGCTCATCATGGCGCACGGTGACGACGCGGGACTTCTGGTGCCGCCCCGACTGGCACCCGTGCAGGTCGTGGTCGTTACGGTGCGCGACGAGTCCGAGGTGAACGAGGCCGTCGAACGCGTCACTCGTTCTTTGCGCGACGCGGGCGTGCGTGTCGAGCTCGATACGGGACGCGGAAGTTTCGGTCGCCGCGTCACCGACTGGGAGATCAAAGGCGTGCCGCTGCGCGTGGAGGTGGGGCCCCGTGACCTTGCTCAGGGACTCGTGACCCTGGTACGGCGTGACAATGGCGTGAAGTCGTTACTCGACCTGGAGAAACTCGCGCTTGAAGTCCCGCCTCTGTTGGAAGCTATCCAACACGACCTCTTAGCTCGCGCGCTCGCGCATCGAGACGAACACACCCATGACGTGTCGACCATCGCCGACGCGCTCGACGCCGCCAAGGACGGCTTCGCCCGCCTGCCGTGGGACGTCGTGGCGGGCGACGGCGAGCGTGCCCTTAACGAGCAGTCGGTGAGCGTTCGCTGCCTGCAACGTCCGGACGGTTCGATGCCTTCGAGCGACACTGAGCGAGGACTTTTCTGCCTCGTTGCGAAGTCCTACTAAGCCAGTTAGGAAAGCGTTTTTCCTCGCTTCATTGCAATTTTCTCCGGTCGCTCCCCAATTGTTTCAAGCGTCCTTGACTGCTATAATTCACGTTTACAGTCCGCTCAGGACGTTTGGACTCGTTTAAGCGCGGGCCTCGGGCCCGCGCTTTTTTACTGTCTGAACGTCCGTGAAGACCGCGAAAGGAGACGGCCATGGAATGGGACATTGCGCTCGACCCCCTGCTGTCTTCCCTGGGACTCGATCTCTACGACGCGGAGTTTTCTGCGGGGACGCTCAACGTCGTGGTCACCAAGGCGGGCGGAGTAGACCTCGAAGCTCTGACCAAGGCCAACCGGGCAATCTCGGGGTGGCTCGACGCCAATGACCCCATCGCCAGTCGCTACACCCTGGACGTGTCGAGCCCGGGTCTCGAACGGCGCCTGCGCACACCGGCGCATTTTCTCGGCGCGGTGGGCGAAGTGGTAACGCTGCGCGAGCTTCGCGGCGAGGAGCCGACGCGTCGACTCGAAGGCACACTCGTTTCGGCCGATGACCAGAGCGTCACAATCAACGAAAATGAACTCGGCCCCGTCACGGTCGCGTTCGCCGCGATTGAACGCGCGCGCACCGTTTTCGAGTGGGGGGCCACGAAGCCGCTGGCGTCCAAAGGTGCCAAGGCTGCATCGACGAGCAAGAAGGGTTAAAAATGGCGAACTTCGAATTTCTTGAGGCCCTTGGTCAAATCGCGCGCGATCAGAATATCGACGAAGGCGAGTTGTTAATCGCCCTGGCGAACGCGCTGCTCGCGGCGTACAAGCGCCGTCCCGACTCCGCAGAAGACGCCGAAGTGGAGATCAATCCCGAGACCGGCGAAATCAAGGTCTGGGGACTTGAACTCGACCTCGAGGGCAACGTCACGCGCGAGTGGGACGCGACGCCCGATGACTTTGGTCGTATCGCAGCCCAGACGGCCAAGCAGGTTTTGATGCAACTGATTCGAGACATTCAGCGACGCCAGATGTACGAGGAGTTCGCCAATCGTGAGGGCGACATTGTTTCGGGGACCGTTCAGCAGAACGACAATCGCTACACCTTGCTCGATCTCGGCCGGGTCGAGGCCCTCCTGCCTCAAGCGGAGCAGATCGCCTTTGAGCGTTACGAACACGGCGCGCGAATCAAGGTCTACATCGTTGAGGTTCGTAAGACGAACAAGGGTCCCCAAATCGTGGTCTCGAGAACGCACCCCGCCCTCGTGGCGAAGCTCTTCGAGATTGAAGTGCCCGAAATCGCGAATGGCATCGTCGAGATTAAGGCGCTCGCGCGCGAACCTGGTCACCGTTCGAAGATTGCTGTCGCGTCGAATGACCAGATGATCGATCCCGTGGGCGCGTGCGTGGGCGCTCGAGGATCGCGGGTGCGCAATATCACCAACGAGCTCCGCTCGGAGCGCATCGACGTCGTGCCTTACAGTGACGATCCGATCGAGTTCATCCAGTCTGCCCTGCAACCCGCGCGAGTTCGCGAGGTGCGATTAAACGAAGATGAAGGAATCGCGACGGTCATCGTTCACGATCAGCAACTGTCGCTCGCGATTGGCAAAGAAGGTCAAAACGCCCGCTTGGCGGCGCGTCTGACGGGCTGGCGAATTGACATTCGTTCCGAGAATGAAGGTAACGACGAGGTCGTCGAAGAAGTCTGGACCGAAGGCGAAGTCGTCGTCGACGAGACCGTCGTCGCGCTCACCGATGAAAGCGGCGCCGTCGTTGCCGCCGTGGCCGAGGAGGTCATCGCGAACGCGGACGGCGACGTGCAAGATGGGCTGGTCGTGGACACCGTGGCCACTGACGGAGCCGTCGCCGAAGAGATCGTCATCGTGGCAGACGCCAAAGTGGAAGAGGCGCTGGTCGTGGAGACGGTATCGGAGGGTGAGGCATAGCCCCGGTTCGCACGTGTGTGGTCTGTCGCACCAAGCGACTCGACGCGGCAATGGTCCGCGCCGGTAGGGACGTCCATGGATCGTGGTACCTCGGGCGAGGAATTGGTCGCGGTGTGTGGTGGTGTGACGACCCGCAATGCGAGGAGGCGTTGGGTGTTTTTCACGTTGCTCGGGCACTCAAAGCCGCGGTGAGCGAGGGTGACGTGGCGACGTTGCGTGGTCTCACGAACAAGAAAAGGCTGTAGTTGTGAAAGAATAGGTAACTGTGCCCGGCGAACGTGCGGGTACGTGATGTAAAGGAAAGTTTTGGCGCCAAAGAAAATTCGAGTGCACGAGCTCTCAAAAGAGCTCGGTTTGACGAGCAAGGAGTTGCTCGCACTCGCCCAAAAACTAGGTATCGGGGCCTCGAGCCCCTCGGCGTCGATCGAAGACGCTCAGGCCGACCGCATCCGTCGGCGTGCCGACACCGACGGCCTTCGTCGCGCGGCGCCCTCCGACTCCCCTAAGGCCGAAAACGCGATCAAGGCTGTCAAAGCCACCAAAGCCACGAAAACTACCAAGGCCGTCAAAGCCACGAAGGCGACGCCGGGCGAGCCGACGACGCCCGTCGTGCCCGTCGCGCCGACTCGAGTGTCACGCGTGACAAAGTCCTCTGACTCGCCTCCCGCTGCGTCGCCAATGGTCGAAGTCGCCTCGGAGGCGCCACTCCCCGAAGTCGCCGCGTCGATCGCGCCCAAGGTCGTGCGTTCGAGCGTGCCGGTGCCAAAACCCGTGCCGACACGTAGCGTGTCGCCCGACGGACCCACGACTATTCGCCCCACCCAGCGCGGTGGTGCCTCTGAAGGAGAGAGTAGGTCTCGCCCGCCATTGAGCTCCTCCGGCCGCCCGATTCCGCCGCCCCCCGGTCGTCCGATGAGTTCTTCAGGTCGCCCAATACCGCCGCCGCCCGGCGCTCGTCGACCGATGTCGGGCGCCCCGAGTCGCGGCGGACCCTCGAGCGGCTCTCGTCCGATGAGCGCGCGCCCGAGCACTGGCGCGCCACGCACCGGAGGGGCCTCTCGTCCCGGGGGAGGCTTTAGCACCACCCGTCCCGGCGCGCCCACGGGTGGCATCCCCGCTGGTGCGAGTCGTAGCGGCGGACCCGCAAGGGGCGGCGGCGGCCCGCGTGGGTCACAGCGCAAGGTCACCCGTCGTCGTCGGCGCAACGTAGAAGAGCTTGAGCCGACTCAGATGACGACCTGGCAACCGAGCAGTGCGCCCGTGCCCGAAGGGGAGATCATTATCGAGCGCGGCTCCACGGCCAAGGACGTGGGACCGAAGCTCAACCGCAGCGCCGCGGACATTATTCGTTTCTTGTTCTTGCAGGGCGAGATCGTCACCGCCGTGCAAGGTCTTTCGGACGACATGATCGAGCTCTACGCCGCCGAAGTCGGGGCTGAAGTTCATCTGGTTGATCCCGGTGAGCAAAAGGAGGCCGAGCTCCTCGCCAAATTCTTCGACGAAGAGGATGACGATGACGTCATCCCCGTGGCGCCGCGTTCGCCGATCGTCACGGTGATGGGTCACGTCGACCACGGCAAGACCCTGTTGTTGGACAAGATCCGCAAGACGAACGTCGCCTCCGGCGAGGCCGGCGGCATTACTCAGCACATCGGCGCCTACCAGGTGTCCTGGCACGGTAAGTCCATCACGTTCCTCGACACCCCGGGCCACGAAGCGTTTACCTCAATGCGTGCGCGAGGCGCCAAAGTGACCGACGTCGTCATTTTGGTGGTCGCGGCCGACGACGGTGTGATGCCCCAAACGGTGGAAGCGATCGACCACGCCAAAGCGGCCGACGTGCCGATCATCGTGGCGATCAACAAGATGGATCGGGCCGACGCCAACCCCGAACGGATCCTCCAACAGCTCTCCGAGCAGGGCCTCGTCCCAGAAAAATGGGGCGGCGACACGATCGTGGTGGAGATCTCTGCGTTGCAGGGCACGGGAATCGACGAACTGCTCGAACAGGTGCTACTCGTGGCGGAGGTCGCCGAACTCTCTTCGCGCCCCACCGGGCGAGCCGTCGGTACCGTACTCGAGGCGAACCTCGAGATCGGACGGGGTCCGGTGGCGACGGTCATGGTGCAAAAAGGCCTGCTGAGCGTGGGCGATCCCGTCGTGGCGGGACCGGCCTTTGGCAAGGTGAAGGCACTGATCAACGACAAGGGCCGTCAGGTCAAGACCGCGGGACCCTCTACCCCCGTGCAGATACTCGGCTTCAGCGAGCCACCGTTCGCGGGTGACGAGATGCGCGTCGCGCGTGACCTTGGCCACGCCCGTTCGCTCGCCGAAGCCCGTGCGCAGCGTTCGCGCCTCGTTGGCCAACAGCCGGTCGCCTCGTCGAGCGGCGCTCGACTCGAGGATCTCTTTGAGCAGATCCAACGGGGCGAAACTGCGACACTCAATATTGTCTTGAAGGCCGACGTGCAAGGTTCGCTCGAAGCGTGTACTGAGTCACTGCGCAAGCTCGAGCGCGAGGACGTCAAACTCGTTATTGTGCACCGAGGCGTCGGCGGCGTCACCGAGAACGACGTGCAACTCGCCAAGGCGTCGAACGCCACGATCATCGGCTTCAACGTGCGACCCGACAAGCGCAGTCGTGAGCTGGCTGAGAGTGAAGGCGTGCAGATTCGCACCTACGAAGTCATCTACAAGTTGATCGAAGAGATCGAGGCCGCCATGCTCGGTCTGTTGACGCCGATCTTTGAGGAGATCGTCACCGGAGAAGCCGAGGTGCGTGAGGTCTTTCGCGTGCCGCGCATCGGTGCGATCGCGGGGTGTTTCGTGCGCGATGGCGTCATCACTCGTGGATCGAAGGTCCGCTTCTTGCGCGAAGGAACCATCATCTGGAAGGGCTCGATCACGTCGCTGCGACGCTTCAAAGACGACGCTCGTGAAGTGGCCGCTGGCTTCGAGTGTGGCGTGGGGCTCTCGGACTACCAAGACCTAAAGTCCGGCGACGTCATCGAGACGTACGAAGAGCGCGAGATTCCGCGAACGGCCTAGCGCATGGCCCACTCCTCTGGCTCTCATCACCCCTACCCGCGCACGGCGCGAGTGAATCAGATACTGCGAGAAGTGATCTCCGATGTACTGGTGCGTATCTCTGACGTCGACGAGCGGCTCGGTCTGCTCACGGTCACCGGCATCGACACCGCGCCCGACATGCGTCACGCACGGGTCTTTTTCGACTCACTGTCCGACGGGGCCAAGGCGGCTCTCGAGGAACGGCGCGGTCAGATCCAAGCGGCCGTCAACCTCCAGACGCGCCTGAAGCGCACCCCCAAACTTTCCTTCGTCGCCGATCCGGCCGTCGCGAGTGGACTGGTGGTGGAGGAACTCCTACGACGCCAGCGCCATGACGACGAATAACGGTCTGCTCTTAATCGACAAGCCCACCGGTCTCACGAGTCACGATGTCGTGGCGCGCGTACGAACCGTGCTGAATGAGCGTCGTGTCGGACACGCCGGCACCCTCGATCCCATGGCGACGGGACTCTTGGTGCTCGGGGTGGGACCTTCGACCAGATTGCTGCGCTTTGCCCAGAGCGAGACGAAGCGTTACGTCGGTGTGGTCACCCTGGGCGCAAGCACGGACTCACTCGACGCCGACGGTCAGGTAGTGGAGCGACGCGAGGTACCCCCGCTCACCACCGATCTCGTGAACGTCAAGGCGTCGGGCATGATCGGCCCTCAATCACAGACGCCGCCCATGGTGTCGGCGATCAAAGTAGAGGGAAGGCGACTTCACGTCCTCGCGCGAGAGGGCGTCGTCATCGAGCGTAAGCCGCGCGCGATCACCGTGCACGCGTTTTCGCTTTCGCCCACCTCGCACCCCGACGAGTGGTCCTTTGAGGTGACGTGCTCGGTCGGAACCTACGTGCGCGTGCTTCTGAGCGACCTCGCGGAGCGCTTAGGGACGCTGGGCTATCTAAGCCAGTTACGTCGATTGTCGAGTGGCGCGCACAACGTCGATGACGCGCTCACGTTGGACGAACTCGAATCGCGGGTGACCAGTGGCGTCACTGTTCTCCAACCGCCGCGGGCCTTCGTGACCCAACTCGAAGAGCTCGTCGTCAGTGGTGACGACGAGCGGCGCTTGCGTATGGGTCAACGCGTCGCCTCGACCGCGCCACGGGGGGACGAGATTGCCGCCACGAACGAGACCGGATCGCTGGTGGCCGTGTTGGAACGACGTGGCAATTCTTGGCAACCGCTGGTGGTCTTACCGATCGAAGAAACCAGTGAGCGCGGGTAGGTTGCTGGCATGATTATCCTTCGCGACGGCGAGTTCAATACGATGACTGCCCAGAAGAGCGTCGTCACCATTGGCGTCTTTGATGGCCTGCATCGAGGACATCAGGCCGTGATCGGACAGGTGATTGCCCACTCGAAAGAGTGCGACGCCCTGTCGACGGTGGTGACGTTTGACCCTTCGCCGGCGATGGTCCTCGCCCCGACAAGGGCCCCGCGTCTCCTGGCGACACTGGATCAGCGCCTTGAGGGAATCGAAGCGCTCGACGTAGACCAAGTTCGCGTCCTCACCTTTGACGCCACTCTGGCCAAAGAGTCAGCGCGCCACTTCATCGAACGGGTGCTGGTCGCAGAGTTGGGCACGAAGGGCGTGGTGGTGGGAGACGACTTTCACTTTGGTCATGATCGAGAGGGCACCGTGGCTACCCTGGTCGAGGCTGGCGCTGAATTGGGATTTCGTGTCTGGCCCGCGCCTCTGTACGGAGAGGGTGAACGATGGAGTTCGACCTCGGTGCGCGCGGCGTTGGCTCGAGGCGATCTCGAGGCAGTCAAGAGTATCCTCGGTCGCCCCTTCACGCTTCGAGGAACGGTCGTGCACGGTGATGAGCGCGGCGAGGAGTTGGGCTATCCGACCGCGAACTTAGAAGTGGCGGCACATCAACAACTGCCCGAAGAGGGCGTGTACGCCGGGGCGACGACGCGAGATGGTAAGTGGTGGCCGGCGGCGATCTCCGTGGGCACGCGCCCGCAGTTTTACGAACATGGGGCACTGGTCGTCGAAGTTCACGTTCTCGGTTTTGAAGGTGATCTCTACGAATCGTCTCTCGACGTGGTGTTCCTGGCGAGGCTTCGCGCGCAGACGACCTTTTCGAACGTGGACGAATTGACCGCTCAGATTGAGCTCGACGTCGTCGAAACTCGTCAAATCTTCGAGAAATTCACGCCGGAGGAGACAGAACTGCTAAGATGGACTCTTGGTCAGCGACGCTGATTGTGCGGGTCGTCTCGTTGGCGACTTGCAACGGGACTCCCGACTCAATAAGGCAAACAAGTAATGACTGAGAAGCAAGAGACTATTAAGGACTTTCAAGCGCACGTCTCGGACACCGGTTCACCCGAAGTCCAAGTGGCGCTCTTGACGGGCCGGATCTTGCACCTCACCGAGCACCTAAAGGTTCACAAGGGCGATCATCACACCCGCCGTGGACTGATGAAGCTCATTGGTCAGCGCCGTCGTTTGTTGGACTACGTGCAAAAAGGCAACGTGGAGCGCTACCGCGCGTTGATCGGCCGACTCGGCATTCGTCGCTAGCCGAACACGCACGTCGACGCCGTCGACGTGTTCAGCACATCCGAAGCCCCGAAGGCCAGTGGAGGACAGTCGCTTCGAGCGAAGGTTGCCCACTGGGATTCGGTCGGAGTGTTGATAGACACAAGGAGCCATTCCATGACTGACGCAATTCGCGTAAGTAGTCCAATCACAGGTACCGACAAAACGATGAGTTTTGAAGCCGGTCACCTCGCCCAACTAGCTGACGGCGCCGTTCTCGCGCGTCTGGGCGACACCATGCTGCTGGCCACGGTCACCGCGGCCAAGAGCGCACGAGAGGGCTTAGATTTCTTCCCTCTCACCATCGACATCGAAGAGCGGGCCTACGCCGCCGGAAAGATCCCCGGCGCGTTCTTTCGCCGCGAGGGGAAGCTCTCCGACCAGGCGATCCTCATCTGTCGCTTGATCGACCGTCCGTTACGGCCGTCTTTTCCCAAGGGCTTTCGCAACGAGACCCAAGTCGTTGGCACGATCCTCAGCGCCGATCAAGAGAACCCGCACGACGTGCTGGCCATCAATGCGGCCTCCGCCGCGTTGATGATTTCCGGTATTCCCTTTGACGGTCCCATCGGCGCGGTTCGCCTCGCCTTCACCACCGAGGGTGAGTGGGTCGCGCACCCGACGTACGCCGAAGGCGACGCCGCCACGTTCGAACTGGTTGTGGCCGGACGAGCCTTGAGTGACGAGGCCGACGCTGACGTCGCGATCATGATGGTCGAGGCCGGCGGTACCGAAGGTTCCTTCGAGAAGTACCTCGACGGCGCGCCCAAGGTGAGCGAAGAGGTGCTGGCCGCGGGACTCGAGGCTTCGAAGCTCTGGATTCGCGAAGCGGTCAATCTGCAGCGTGCACTCGTGCGCGACTTCATCGCCGCTCGGGGGCCCCTACCGATCTTCGAATACGAGACGTTCGCCGACTACCAAGACGACGTCTACGCTCGCGTAGACAGCGTCGGGGGCGTCGCCCTCACCGCCGCCAACAAGATCACCACCAAGGCCGCGCGTGCCGAGGCACTCGACGCGGCGACCAAGTCGGTCATCGAAGAGCTCTCGGGGGAGTTTGAGGGTCGCACCAGCGAGATCAAGGCGGCCGTTCGATCGTTGACCAAGAAGCTGGTACGCCGACGCATCGTCGACGAGGGCGTGCGCATTGACGGACGAAGTGTAAGTGAGATCCGTCCGCTCTCGGCCGAAATTGACCTCTTTCCCATGACCCACGGCTCGGCGCTCTTCCAGCGTGGCGAGACCCAGGTCGTCAACGTCACCACTTTGGGCATGCCGCGCATGCGCCAGCTGGTTGACGGCATCACGCCTGACGAGTTCCGTCGCTACATGCACCACTACAACTTCCCGCCGTACTCCACTGGTGAGACCGGTCGGGTGGGCGCGCCCAAGCGCCGCGAGGTCGGCCACGGCATGTTGGCCGAGCGCGCGCTCGTACCGGTGTTGCCGAGCGAGGAAGAGTTCGCGTACACGTTGCGCGTGGTCTCGGACGTCATGCAGTCCAACGGTTCGACGTCGATGGCTTCGGTCTGTGGATCGACGCTGTCACTCATGGCCGCGGGCGTACCGATCAAGGCACCGGTGGCGGGCATCGCGATGGGCCTCGTCTACGACGAGGGCAAGTACGTGACCTTGACCGACATCCTGGGCGCCGAAGACGCCTTCGGCGACATGGACTTCAAGGTCGCCGGCACCGCGGACGCGGTCACGGCCCTGCAACTCGACACCAAGATCGACGGCCTCCCCGCGGACGTCTTGGCCAAGGCGCTGCATCAGGCCAAGGACGCCCGTTTGGCCATCTTGAAGGTGATCACCGACACGATCGCCGAACCGCGTAGTCAGGTCGCCGACGTGGCGCCCAAGATCGTGACGATGGAGATTCCCATCGACAAGATCGGCGAGGTCATCGGGCCCAAGGGCAAGGTCATTAACACTCTCCAGCAAGAGACGGGCGCCGATATCGCCGTGGACGACAACGGTGTGGTGGGCACGGTCACGATCGGTGCGAAGGACGGACGAGCGGTGGAAGAGGCCCGTCGTCGAATCTCGTTGATCCTCGATCCGCCCTCCGCGGACGTTGGAGCGATCTACCAAGGTCGCGTCGTGTCGATTGCGAAGTTCGGTGCGTTCATCAATATCCTGCCGGGCCGTGACGGACTCCTGCACATCTCGAAATTGGCCCCCCTCAACGGTGGCCGGCGCATCGGCCAGGTGGAAGACGTGCTCGAGCTCGGCCAATCACTCGAAGTGAAGGTCGACGACATCGATCCCCAAGGCAAGGTCTCGCTCTCGTTGGTGGGGGACTTTCCCGACGCCGTCAGTGATGACGGTCCACCGCGCAGTCGTGAGCGCCGCCCCGAGCGCGAGAGCCGCCCCGAGCGCGAGAGCCGACCGGAGCGTCATTCCAGTTCGCGCCCCGCGTCCTCGTCGCCAAAGTCGTCGTCCTCGTCCTTTGAGGCGTCCTTTGAGGCAGAACTGGCCGGTGAAATTGGCGATTTGGGCCCGGGTGGCCCGACGTTCAGTGACGGTGACGGCGGTGGACGCCGTACTCCTCGACCACGTCGACGCTAAGCAACGAACGACCGTGTCGCGCAGTCATTGACTGTGGGACACGGCCTCGTTGTAATTCGTAAACTATCGGCTCACCACGACTTGGGAAGTACTGCGGCAATCGCCTGGGCGATCAAGGAGTAGCCCGCGTCGTTGGGATGGTCATCGGGACCAAAGGGCGCCGTGTAACACATCCAGGTCATCGCGCACGCCTGCGCCACATTCTCGGGGATGACGCCCCCACCCGGCGCAGCGATCCGGGTCGTGACATCGGTGTCGAACAACGCGGGAACGTTCGCCACTGAAACACCCGCGGCGACGTACACCTGGTTAAGGGTGGCGTTAAGACGATCCATGGCGACGAGGCCCACGGTGGCGGCAGCGGCACCAGCAGCGCCGTTGATGTAACGAGCGAGAAAGGGGTCGTTGTACTCCAGACCGACGAATCGCACGTTTGGCCCTGCGGCGTCCTTCAGTTCTTTTAAGACCTTGGGCATGTCGACGTGAACCGCGGCGATCGCTTGGTTGGCGCACGCTTCATTTACCGGAGCCGCCCAGAGGCATAATCGGATGTTGTTAAAGCCCAGATCCACCGTAACCACGCCGACCGAACTCCGATTGGCCCGCAGGAACGCGACGGCCTGGGTCATCTGTGTCTCGGGCAGCGTATAACAGTGGTCGGCCACCCGGGTATTGAGAATGGATTGGACGGTTTCGCCGGGACAGCCTATTTGGCGGAGCGTGAGTGCGACCCCCTGGTACGCCTCGAGCAACACGAGATCGTTGGCGTAGCCATCTGACGTTCGTCGACCATTGTGGTTGACAATTCCCGTGGGTTGAAATCCGAGTGACGCCGACGCGCCGATGGCGAGGTAGAAGCCGGAAGTGGTCGTCGGAACGGACGTCGTGGTCCCTTGCGTGGCACTGGCCGACGGTACGTCAGAAGTCCGCGACACGAGATAGACGCCTAGGGCCAAGGACACCACGACGGCACTCGCCACAACCTTCCTCACCCTTCGATTCATGAATTCCCTTCGGGATCTTCGGTCTTAGTGCCTCGGCCAGGCGCCGCAGCCTCGCCACGGCCACCTGGACGGCCACCAACTCTGTGAGACCCTCACGATTGCCCTTAAGCCCTCAGTTTAGTTATAACGCCACGGCGCTCAGGCCGCAGTAAATCGTGCGCTAGTCCAGGTCCTGCAGTTCTGTTGCCCGGTGACGGCGAAGGAACAGCATGATCGCGATCGCGGCCATGAAGAAGACGGTGGCGAAAAAGAACGCGTTGCTTTCGAGATTTTGCCAGCCATGTTCGTGCATGGCGAGCGAACTTGCGACGGGGACGCGCCAGATAGGCGCCCACCAGAAGAGGACCGCCGTGAGTAGTGCAAAGACGGACCCTCGCGCGGGGCGATCCTCGCCCCAGATCAACCAGATAATGACCGGCACGACCCAGACCATATGGTGCGCCCACGTGATCGGTGACACCAGAAGTCCTGTCGCGGCGCAGATCAGCAATCCCAGGAAGGGTGACGAACGGCGCCACGACACGTACGCCAGGGCCAGGCCGCCCAGGGCCACGCAGCCGGCCAGGGCCGTAATTGCTCCCGTGGCGATGTAGTGATGGCTCAGGCGATCGAGCGCACCGCGCAGGCTCTGATTGCTGATATACGACACGCCTCCGACGCGCTGGGCGTCAACGACGTACTTGGTCCAGAATGACCACGAATTCGAAGGTTCGAACGCGGCCGCCAAGAGCGAGCAGCCCGCGAAAGTGACGATGGAAGTCCAGGCCGCGCGAGTCTGGCGCGTGAGGAAGAGGTACGGCACGAAGATCAGCGGGATCAGTTTCACCGCGGCGGCGATGCCAACCATCACCCCACGCGGCAAGGTGGAGTCGCCGAAGCGGACGTGGCCCGTGAGGTCGGCCAGTACCAGCGCCGCCAGGACCAGATTTATCTGCCCGAAGCTGAACGTAAGGCTGACGGGCTCGATCAGCATCGCGGGGGCGAGCAGGCCCAGTGACCAACCGAGCGTCGAGGCGCGGGTCAGCCCGGGGCGAACGGCAGTGATGCTCAGGGCGAGAATGGCGAAGAGCGCAGCCACGTTCACGATGGCCCACACCAGCGCGGCCGCCTGCAGGGGGAACACCGAGAGCGGCAGGAACAGCACCGCAGAAAATGGTGGATACGTATAGGGAAGATGCGGCGGGTACGACAGCCCCGCCGTGTAGAGGTTCGAGTTCATGAGGTGGTGCGCACCCATCATGTAGACCGCGAAGTCCAACTGTTCGCGATGCCACGTCCAGTAGCCCGCATTGGCTATCGAGAAGGCAACCGACAACGTGCAGAGCGTGCGGAGCAACCATCTTGGAAGATTGAGCCGGTCGCTAACGCCCGGTCTCTCATCGCACGCGCTCTCGCGTGCGAACGAAACGATTGCATTTCGATGTCGGAGCATCTGTTACGGCGTCCAGCGCACGCTGCCCGAAGCGATCGTCAGTGCCGCCATCAGCATCACCGAGAAGGCGAGCACGACCTCGAACCACACGGGCGGCAGTTTGGCGCCCACGACCCCGAGGAGCGGGAAGTCGCGCAGCAGCAGGCGCGGCGTGACGCCGATCAGCGGCGAGAGCGCGCCGAACACTAGGACCGTCACCACGTAGCCAACCCAGGGCGCGGGCGGGTGGGCGCGGAAGAAGAGAATCAGCAGGCCAACGGCCGTAAAGGCACTAACGGCCTTGACACCGTAGTTGGGATCGGCGAAGCCGTGATTGAAGAGGTGCCCGAGGGCCGTGAATATTCCGGTGCCGAAATGCCCTTTCTGCCAGCCGACTCGTTGGGCGTGAAGCCACGAGAACGGCGAGCCGGTGTGGAACCAGAGGTACAAGAAGAACAGTCCTACTCCAAATGGCGCCACCAGCGGAGCGAGGATCGATTTCCACTCGCCACGCGCGCGTATGGCGATCACGCAGGCCACCACACAAGGGATTACTGCCGCCATGCCCACCGGGTCGGCCGCGGTGGCGGCCGCGGCGCACAGCCCCGCGAGCAGCCATCGACGCCGCCGCAGCGCGATCATCGAACAGGCCACGAACAAAATGATCGCGCCTTCGGTGTAGACCATGCTCAGCACGAATGCTGCGGGCGATAAGAAAATCAGCGCCGTGCCGCGGTCGGCTCCGGTTTGCCCGAAGAACTCACGCAGCAGCCACCAGACCGCGATAGAGGCGAAGAGCCCGAGCAGCGTTGAGGTGAGGATTCCCGCCACGTTGAAGCCGAATCCGGTGACGAAGTGCACCCCGCGGATGAGCAGCGGCAACAGCGGGAAGAAACCCAGGTCGCATTGGGCGACATTGCCATGTCCGGGCGGGATGGAGTGCACGTAGCCGCGATGGGCGATGAGCAGGTACCACTTGGCGTCCCAGTTGATCAGCTTGGACATGATCGATTGATGAGCCGACAGGGCCATGGCGCTGATGATCAAGAAGATGCCCGCTCTCGAGAGCGCGAAGATGCCTATCGGACGCAACGATAGAAGGGCCGCCCTCTTTCGACCTACTGACTCATCTCGCACTTGCGCGGGCACGGGGCGGTCGCTGAATCCCACGGCTCATCCCTCTTGTTCGAGTCCCGATGACGCCCAGTTCTGGAGAGCGGAGACCGGGAACTTCACAAGGGGCATGCTAGTTCGGCTAATTTTGGCTACCGAGTTTTCGCCCGGTGCGCTGAGGGCGCATCATCGGCTGCTTGTGCCCGCATCATATGAAAAATAGAGTGCTTGCCATGCATCTTTAATCGATTGATCGAAGGGATTATCGCGCGTGCTCACCACTGAATCTTGCGCACGCGCGAAGCGGCTCGCCGCTCCCTTGGGGCTCTGGGTAGCCCTGGGCGCCGTTGGATTGCTCGGCAGCGTTCTCGAAAGCTCGACCATTGGCTCGAACCCCCAGCCGCCCAGTTACCACTGGTGGATCTACGTGCCCGAAGGCAGCTACGCGCTCACCCACGTCATCTTTTATTTATCGATGGCGCTGTTCATCCTCGCCTGGATGGCCCTGGGGGTACACGCCGCCGAAGGTCGCCTGAGCGTGGCGCGCGCGTGGGCCGTGTTGGGCCTGTGGGGCCTTCCGCTCTTTCTTGGCACACCGGTCTTTGGCCGTGACGTCTACAGCTACATAGCTCAGGGCGAGCTGGCGCGCCGAGGTTTCAACCCTTACGTGATCGCTCCCAAGATGCTCGGGTCCGGACCCCTGCTCTCGTCGGTGGCCTCAGTGTGGCGAGCCACTGCCTCGCCCTACGGCCCCCTCTTCGTCGACATCACCCACTTCGGTGCCACCGTCGCGAGTAGTTCGCTGATCGGCCAGGTTTTGGTTTTTCGCGCCCTCGAGCTTCCGGGCATCGCGATCTTGATGATCTGCCTGCCAATGCTGGCGAGGCACTACGGAGCGAACGCGGGTGTGGCGATCTGGCTCGGCGTGCTCAGCCCGCTGGCCCTCTTTAGCGCAGTGTCCTCAGCCCACAACGACACGCTGATGATCGCCTTGATGGTTGCGGCACTCACGGTGGCGCTGAGGGGCGCTCGACGATGGGCCCTGGTGCTCTTGGCGGTCGCGGCCACGATCAAACTCCCCGCGGCCGCGGGCATTGTCTTTCTCACGGCGTCCCAGATGTCGGGCGCCTCAACGCGCGAGCGGTGGCGCCTCGGGGCCGAGGCGGTAGTGATTCCCGGCGCGGTGATCACGGCGGTCAGCGAACTCTCGGGCTACGGATGGGCTTGGCTCAGCCCCACCGCGCTTCGTATACCCACCGAGCTGCGTGTGCTCACGACCCCGGTCGTCTCGGTTGCGACACTGATCAGCTCACTCGTGCACGCGATGGGTGACGGCGTCAGCACGCACACCGTGATCACCGCCGTCCAGGACGTCGTTGGGGTGCTCGCGCTGGTTATCGCCGCGCTGTTGGTGACGAGGACCCGTGCCTCGAACGCCACGTATCTCCTGGGCGTCACGCTGCTGTTGGTAGTGGTGGCGAGCCCCACCGTCTGGCCCTGGTACTTCTTGTGGGGGCTCAGTGTCCTTGGCGCCATCAGCGTCCAACGATCCGCGTGGCTCTGCGCGGTAGCGGCGTTCGCGATGCTGTTGGTGGGACCGGGCGGCACGCCCTTGATCGGAGGCAACGCTTTCTATGTCACCGGTCCGCTGCTCCTGGGCGGACTCGGTTGGTTCTTGTGGCGCGCACGGTGGCGAGGCGTGCTTGAGGGGGTCGATCGTGCAGTCTGACGGGACCGTCGTGGACGAGCCTCTCTCGCTCTGGCGCAGGATTCCCTTCCATCGCGCGATGGCGGTGTACGTGCTCTTGCGCCTGGCGACCCTCTTGTTTGTCGTCGTTGACGACCGGCTGCGCCACACCGGTCTCGTCGCCCACCTCTCCATCTGGGACGGCGAATGGTTCTTGCGGGCCGTGGCCCACGGGTGGCCGAGCCACCTACCGATGGTCAGTGGCCACGTCAGCGCCAACACCACGGCGTTCTTCCCAATCTTGCCTCTGGTGATGCGCGCCCTGGCCGCGGTCACCGGGCTCGGCGCGGCGGTGGTCGGCCTCTGGGTGAGCGCGCTCACGGGCCTGAGCGCTCTGCTCGCCATTGGCTTTCTCGCGCGTGAGTTTGCCGGCCAGGAGAAGGCCGAACGGGCCGCGCTACTCTTCGCGGTCGCCCCCGGCGGCTTCATCTTCAACCTGATCTACGCCGAAGGCATCCTGCTCACGTTGGTGGCTCTGGGGCTGCTGGCGTTAATGCGCAAGCGATGGATCACCGCCGGGGCCCTGGGGGCACTGGCCAGCGCGACCTCGCCGGTGGGGATGATATTCGTCGCGGTCTGTGCGTTCACGGCGCTGCTCGCCACAGTGCGCCAGCGCGAGTGGAAGTCGCTCTGGGCCCTGGCGCTCTCGCCGGTCGGGTTCATTGCGTGGATGGTGTATCTCTGGATCCACACCGGGACACTGATGGCCTGGCGATTGACCGAGCGCGGCGGATGGCAGAGTTATCCCTCGCTCGTCTACCCGGTGCACATCCTCACTAAGTTCCTCTTCAACCCCATCTCGCCGACAATGACCGGCCAGATACTCTTCGCGGGCACGGTCGTCAGCATCCTTGGTGTGGTTGTCATCATCAAGGAACACCAGCCAGTCCCGGTGCTCGCTTACGGAATCTTCGCCGTCGCGTTCTTCGCTGTCTCGGCGCCGGTCGGTCTGCGACCCAGGTTCATCATGCTGGCCTTTCCCCTCGTGATCGGCGCGGCCACGCGCTGGAGCGGATGGCGTTACCGATTGATCCTGCTCGTTTCGCTGGCACTCTTTGTCGTGATGACGATCGAGGAGATGAGCTCGGGCGCGGTCTTTCCCTGAACCGGCCCGCCGTGATTCATGACGAGCACTCGCTCGCCTCGTTGACCGGTATTGGCCCTTCGCTTTTTGGATCAAGCCGAGCTACAACTTGGACGTTAACTTTCACTCGAGGATCTCTTCGACGTCGACGTGCCCAAGGGCCAGTGGACGATTCACTTCCACTGTCACGCGCCCTATATCGAGGTCAGACCGGCCGCGTGTGCGGTCTGAGGGTTGCTGAACATCGGTGTCGTGACGGCCCGCGCTGTTCTAACTCGTCGGAAGCGAAACGATAAGGTGCACTCGTGAAGTCACTGGCCATCGTGGGTGGAGCGGGTCGCATGGGTCAGGCTCTGGCGGAGGGCCTCGGCGCGCTCGGGCAGTTCTCCCTCGTGGCACTCGTCGACCAAGTCGAACCGCGTTATCTCTTTGGCGCCTCGTTCGCTACGTCGCTGGATGAGCTCGAGCCATCGAAACTCGACGTCGTTATCAATTTCTCCTCGCCGGAAGGCGTCGTCGCCTCGGCGACGTGGTGCGCGAAAAATGGCGTGGCGCTGGTCATTGGCACGACGGGTCTTTCGCCGGAACAGCGCGAATCGGTCCAAGCGGCCGCCGCGCACGTGGGCGTCGTCATGGCGTCGAACTTCTCGATTGGCGCGGCACTCGCTGAGCGTTTTGCCGCTCAAGCCGCACCCTACTTTGAACGCGTGGAGATTGTCGAACTACATCACGATCGAAAGGTCGACGCTCCGTCGGGAACCTCAATTGCGGCCGCGAAGGGTATTGCTGAGGCACGTCAGCGTGCGGGACTGTTGCCCCTGGTTGATCCGACGAAGCGACACACGGTAGAGGGCGCCCGGGGCGCTGACGTCGTGGACGGCGTCAAGATTCATTCGGTGCGACTTCCCGGACTCGTCGCGCACCAGGAGATTCTCTTCGGCTCGGCGGGCGAGGGTCTCATCATTCGCCACGACTCATTTGATCGCCAGAGTTTTGTTCACGGTGTCGCGTTGGCGGTGAACGCGGTTGACGCCACGCCACGATTTCTTGAGGGCATCGCGTCACTGATCCCTTGACCCACGCCACGTCGCTCCTCTCTCGCTTTGATGCGTCGGCTGGTAACTTTGTGTTATGAGTGCACCACGGTTTGGGCGTGTCTTAACCGCGATGGTGACGCCCTTCGCGCCCGACGGTTCAATCGACTATGACGTCGCCCAGCAGCTGGCCAAGTTCTTAGTCTCGGAGGGCAGCGAGGGAGTGGTCGTGGCCGGTTCGACGGGTGAAGGATCTTCGCTCAGCGACCAGGAGAAACTCAATCTCTTCGCCTGCGTGGCCGAGGCCGTCACGGTGCCGGTGCTCGCGGGCTCAACGTTCGCCAACACCCAACAGTCGGTGGCGCTCACGGCTCAGGTGAAGGCGACGGGTGTCGCGGGCGTGCTCGCCACGACCCCGGCGTACGCGCGACCGAACCAGGCGGGCATCGCCGGACACCTGGGCGCGATCGCCGAGAGCACGCCGCTACCCGTCATGCTCTACGACATTCCCTCGCGCACCGGGCGGAAGATCGCTTCCGCCACGACGATCCAGCTCGTCATGCAACACGCGAACATCATCGCTCTCAAGGACGCCTCCGGGGACGTAGTCTCGGCCGCTCACACCAAGTTCGTGCTCGGCGACGCCCTCGATCTCTACAGTGGTGACGACTCGGTGCTCCTCTCGTTCTTGGCCGTGGGCGCGGTGGGTATCGTGTCGGTCGCGGCGCACTGGGCCGGTCCGGAGTTCGCGGGCATCGTGCGCGCGGCGGAACTCGGAAAGTGGGACAAGGCGCGAAAGCTCAACGAACGCGTCGCGGCGAGTTGCGCCTTCGAGAGCACGGAGGTCTACCCCAACCCCATGCCGTCCAAGGCAGTGTTGCGCGCGCTGGGTTTCAACGTGGGCGAGTGTCGTTTGCCTCATGGGCCAAGCGACGCCGAGCTCGATCGTGCCGCGGCCGAGGTCGTCGCGTCGCTAAAGATGACTCGTGGCTGACACGCTGCGCGTCACCTTCTTAGGTGGGCTCGGCGAGATCGGTCGGAACTGCGCCGTGCTTGAGCAAGACGGCCGCCTCGTCGTGGTGGACGCTGGCCTCATGTTTCCTGAACCCACCATGTACGGCGTCGACCTGATTCTGCCGGACTTTCGATGGTTGATCGAACGTCGTGATCGCGTGGACGCCATTGTGCTCACCCACGGACACGAAGACCACACCGGGGCCCTTCGCTACCTGGTCAAGGACGTCAACGTTCCCATCTACGGCGCGCCGCTCACGTTGGGCTTCGCCCGCCATCGCCTGAGCGAGGCCAAGGTCGCGAACGACCTCACCTTCATTGAAGTCGCTGACGGCGAGCGTCGGCGCATCGGACCCTTTGAGGTGGAGTTCATCCCCGTGACTCACTCCGTGCCGAGTGCGCACGCGCTGGCCTTTCACACGAAGGTCGGCATCGTGGTGCATTCGGGCGACTTCAAACTCGATCTCACGCCGATTGACGGACGGCGCACCGACATCAATCGGCTGGCCGCGTTGGGCGATGAGGGCGTCGCGCTCTTGATGGCCGACTCGACGAACGCCGAAGAGCCGGGCTTTACGCCCTCGGAACGAAGCGTGGGCGTGGCGCTTCGCCGGCTCTTCCTCGAAAGGCCCGCCCGGCGAATGGTCGTGGCCTGTTTCGCCAGTCACATCCATCGCATCCAACAGATCGCCGACGTCGCGCACGAAACGCATCGCAAGATTGCCTTCATGGGCCGGTCTATGGAGGCCAACGTCAAACTGGCGCGAAAGCTCCACCAACTCCGCGTGGATCCCGCGGACATTATCGACGTCGAGAACATCAGCCGCTTCCCGCCAGGTGAGGTCTGCGTCATTTGCACCGGCAGTCAGGGAGAGCCGCTGGCGGTGCTCTCGAAGCTCTCTCGCGGCGACGCGAGAAACTTCAAGGTCGGCCCCGACGACACGGTCATCCTCTCTTCGCACCCCATCCCAGGTAACGAGTGGTCGGTAGGACGAGTCATCGACGACCTGCACCGCGAAGCCACTGAGGTCATTCACTCGGGTCACGAACCGGTGCACGCCTCGGGCCACGCGCGTCAAGGCGAGTTGCGCACGTATCAGCAACTGCTTCGTCCGAAGAACTTCGTGCCGGTGCACGGCGAGTACCGCCATATGGTGCACCACGCCGAACTCGCCGTGTCGATGGGACTCAGTCAAAAGCACGTTTTGATCTGTGAAGACGGTGATCAGATCGAGGTCTCCGAAAAGGGAATACGCCGCGCTGGCAAGGTGCCGGCCGGCTTTCACTACATCGACGGCAGCGCCGGCGATCTCGACGAGCGTCCACTCGAAGAGCGCCGAATGCTCGCCGAATACGGCGTGTTACTGATCTCGGCGGGCGTGGATCGCGCGAGCGCCACGATCGCCCAGGCAGTCACGGTAAGCGCACGCGGATGGTTCGAAGGCTCGAGCGACGCCGAACTGCTCGTGAATCTGACCAGCGCGGTGCGTAACGCGCTGCAAGAGGCGCTCGCCGATGGGAATTTAGACGCGGAATCTCTTTCGAAAGTGGTCCAGCGCGCCGCCGGGCGTCTGCTCGGTCAGCGCTATCGACGCCAGCCCGTCATCTTGCCGGCCATTGTGGTGTTCTAGTCCTCGACTTTTTCCGGCTCACCGTGTTCGGCGTTGCTTCGCCCGCTGCGCCAGAAGGCCTTGTGACTGATCTGTTCGAGTTCGAGGCCCCGATCAAGTAGTGCGCTTTGGAGAGTGCGCATGACGTGAAACTCGCCAAAGAGGTAGGCGTGACCCGTTTTGGGGGGTAGGGCGAAGGCCGCCAGACCACGCAAGAGTCCGGCGGGGTCGCTCGTCGAGCGCTGCTCGCGGTTGACGAAGATCCCCGTGACGCCGAGTCGTTCATCAAAGGGTGCGCTCAGTGCGTCATCGGCGGCGTCGATCTCGACGATGAAGATCGCGCGACCCGGCACCTCGATGCTCTGGGCCATCCGATAAAAGGACGCGAGCCCGCTGGCGTCGCCGATGAAGAGGTGCCAGTTGGCCAACGGATCGAGAGAAATCTTGCCACGCGGCCCGATGACGTCGAGGGGGTCTCCGGGCTGGGCTGCTTTAACCCAAATACTCCCGGGCCCCTCGTGGTCGATGGTTATCCACAGCGTGAACTCATCGGCCTCGACGTCGAGATCGCGCACGCTATAGCGCCGTCGAACGTGGCGACCCTTGGCGTCATCGAGGCGAATCATGACGTCGTTGCCCGGCGTGCCGGCGAGCGTCTGGGCGTTGCCGCGGAGCGTCGCTTGGAAGATCGAAGTGCTCAGTTGTGCGGTGGAGACCACTTCGCAAAGGCTCGCCACCGCGCCGACGCGCTGGGCGAGTTGCTTAGACGAGTCCTCGGGTTCACGCGTCACGTGGACAGCCTAGGGGAGCGTGATGTTCTTTGAAGAACCATGCTGCGTCCACGTGACGGCGTCGTGGCGTTGGCCACGACGCCGTGCGGGTGTTCATCACAAATCGTTCGAGTGGTCAAAGAAGAGAACCAGTCGTTAGTAAGTTAGGGGGTTGTGGCACAGTCGCGACACCAGAAAAAGCCGGCAAAGAAGGCGGCCAAGCGCTCGGGGGCTCAGCTCTCGTCCGAGCGCCCCAACGTCTGGCAACGCCACCAACGCGATCTTTGGATCGTGGCGATCGCCGTCGTTGGGCTCTTCGTGGCCCTGGCGGACGTCGGGGCGCTGGGGCCGGTGGGCCGTGCCATCTCCAGAGCGCTCGCCGACTTACTCGGCGTTGGGCGATTCGCGTTGGCGATCGTTCTCTTGGCGCTGGGCGTGGCCCTGGTGTGGGGAAAGATCGAGTTCGACCGTTCGCGAGTGAGTTGGGGCGTCGTCATTGGTCTCGTGTCCATTTGTGGCATCGCGGACCTGGCGAAGGGACGGCCGGGTCTCCACGCGACCAGCAATGTTCTCGGACACGCCGGGGGTTGGCTCGGCGTCGCGATCGGGGGAGGACTGTCGAAGGGCCTTGGCGTGGCGGGCGCAGTCGTGGTGTTGCTCGCGCTCTTCGTCATCGCCACCGTCGTTACCACCGGTCTAGGACTTCGAGCTCTCATCGTGGGCGGAGGGGCGTTTTTGCGAGCCCTCGGCCGAGTGGTGTCGAGATGGTGGCTGAGTAGGCCTCAGCGAGTCCGGGGATCCGACGTCGACGACGGCCCGGCGGAATTGGCCGGGCCGGACGCCGAGCACGTCAACGAGGCCGAGCCGGCGCCGTTTGCCTTTGATGAGTACGGCGACGACGAGGACGTCAACGAGGGGTTCGACTACGGCGGCGAAGACGAGGCGGACCCGCCGGGAGAAGTTGCTCCGGCTCGCACGACGCCCGTCACGGTGCCCAGCGCCTGGGAACTGCCGTCGATGTCACTGTTGCAACGAACGAAGGATCAGAAACTCGATCGCTCAATGACCGACGCCGCCGGCGAGGAGCTCGTCGACGCCCTCGCCGCGCACGGCGTCGAAACGACGCTCGTGGGTTACACGGTGGGTCCCACGGTGACCCGATTCGAACTCGAGCTTGGCGCGGGCGTCAAGGTCTCCCAGGTGACGTCGCTGAACAAAGACATCGCGTACGCCATGGCTTCGCCGGACGTGCGAATCCTCGCCCCCATTCCCGGTCGCTCGGCGATTGGCGTCGAGGTGCCCAACCGTCAGCGTTCGCTGGTCGCGCTCGGTGACCTGCTCGCGTCCGAGGAGTCGATTGCCGCCACTCATCCCCTCGACGTACCTCTCGGACGTGACATCTCGGGACGAACCGTCATCGTCAATTTGGGCGAGATGCCCCACGTACTCATCTCGGGCGCAACCGGTGCCGGTAAGAGTTCGGCGATGAACTCCCTCATCATGTCGCTGGTGATGCGTGACACCCCCGATCAACTGCGACTCTTACTCATCGATCCCAAGCGGGTGGAGATGGGCCATTACAACGACCTGCCCCACCTGCTGGCGCCCGTGGTGGTTGACCCAAAAAAGGCCGCGGGCGCGCTGGCCTGGGCGGTCAAGGAGATGGAACGCCGTTACGACCTGCTCGCCGAGAGCGGCGCGCGTGACATTGCGAGTTACCAGCTCATGATCGACGAGGGTGAGTTGACCCCCGAACCCACGGTTAGAACCCAGGTCGCCAACGCCATCGAGCGCGCGACGGGCCTGGAGTCCGACGTCGAGCTGGTCGGTCCCGAGGAACTCCCCTACATCGTGATCATGGTCGACGAGTTGAACGATCTGATGATGGTCGCCGCGCGCGACGTCGAAGATTCGGTCGTACGCATCGCCCAGATGGCCCGGGCCGTCGGCATCCACTTGGTACTGGCGACCCAACGACCGAGCGTGGACGTGATCACCGGGGTCATCAAGGCCAACATCCCCAGTCGCATGGCCTTCGCCGTCTCGTCGCTGGCCGACAGCCGTGTCATCTTGGACCAAGCCGGGGCGGAGCGATTGATCGGCAAGGGCGACATGCTGCTCGTGACTGCGTCGAGCAACATCGCTCGACGTCTCCAGTCGCCGTGGGTCTCAGAAGAGGAAGTTCGCCGCGTGGTCGAGGCGTGGCGAGCCCAGGGGGGGCGCCGCGAACCGGTGGTGGCGCTGGACGGTGCGCGGGTTCGAGGACTGTCGTCGAGTGGGTACCCCGGGGACGACGACGACGAGATCTTGCGCCAGGCCCGTGAACTAATTATTCGAACCCAATCGGGCTCAACGTCGATGCTCCAGCGAAAGTTGCGGGTGGGCTTTGCGCGCGCGGGGCGGATAATGGATCTGTTGGAAGAAGAAGGGGTGGTGGCTGCCGGCGACGGTTCCAAGGCCCGTAAGGTTCTCGTTACGCCCGAAGAGTACGACCAACAGACTTCGCTGTAGTACGTGTCACCTACTGCCCCCTCGCGCCGGCCAGCCCTCCGTGGGCTCTTCACCCGTTTCGTCGCTCTCGTACTCGGTCTCGTCGTGGCGAGCGCACTGATCGTGGCCATGCAACTGCCGCTCCTTCACCAACCCTCGAGTGATCGCGTGATCCACAGCGCCATCTCGTGGGCGAACCCGTCGACGCACCTCCAGTGGCCCGCGGTCGGTTCGGCCGCGTTGGATATCCCGTCGCTCGGCGTGCTGGAGGGCCATCACGACCAGGTCGTGCCCATCGCCAGCCTGACCAAGATGATGACCGCGTACATCGCGCTACAGAGACTTCCCCTCGCGATCGACCAGACCGGACCCTGTCACGTCGTGACCAGCGCTGACGTGGCGACGTACGACGTGATGAAGGGTTTGAACGAGTCGAGCGTCGAGGTGGTTGCGGGCGAACAGCTCTGCGAAATGGATCTCTTGAACGGGCTCATGGTGCATTCGGCGGGAAACTACGCCGTCATGTTGGCCAACATGGTGTCGGGCACCAATGGCGTCTTTGTCGCGCTTATGAATCAAGAGGCCCTCACGCTGGGACTTAACGGAACGCACTACGACGACGTAACCGGGTTCTCGCCGGGGTCGGTCTCCACCGCGCTGGATCAAGCGAAGCTCGCGGTGATTCTCATGAAGTCCGCGCTCGTGCGAGCCATCGCCATTCAAACGAGCGTGACCTTGCCGGTGGCGGGAACGGTCACGACCTTCACGCCTCTGCTCGGGGTCGACAACATCATCGGCGTCAAGTCCGGTCGTACGCTCGAAGCGGGCGGCTGTGACGTGATGGCCATGACCTTTGCTGACGGATCGTCCACCAAGGTGCTCTACGCCGTGGTATTGGGCCAGCGTGGCGGCGACCTCTTGGGCCCCGCCGGGGAGGCGGCGTTGACGTTGGCGAACTCCGCGGTGGCCAGCCGTCTCCACCACGTCTTCGTCAAGGGCCTCGCCGTGGGCGAGATCTCCTGGAACGGACACTACGTGAGCTTTGGTCTGACGCACGAGCGCGAGGTGTGGTGGTGGCCGGCCCAGGGCGCGCTGCGGGTCAGCGTTCGGGTGCGCCGATTTACCTCTTCGATCCGCCGGGGCGAAGTGGTGGGCCAACTTGTCGTGCAAGGTGTCACGCGACACACTTTCACTCTTCGTGCGCTCGGCAATCTCTCGCCGCCGTCACTTCTCCAGCGCCTACGCTGACGTCATGTTCGCGCGCGCGCCCGCTAGCTCGGCCAATCTCGGACCCGGCTTTGACACCTTGGCCGTGGCGCTCACTCTGTACGTGGACGTCGCTCTAGAGTTTTCGGACTCGCTCAGCATCGTGAGTGACGGCTGTGGCGCGGGGCATTTCGATGACGAGCGACATTTAGGCGTTCGCGTAGCCCAGAGTGTCCTTGGCCACACGAACTTTTCGATGCGCGTCACGTCGTCGATACCACTCTCGCGCGGACTGGGATCCTCGGCGGCGTTGGCGGTGGCGGCCGCGGCGGCGGCGGGAGCCGAGAGTCCGCTCGCCGTGGCGGCGAGCCTCGATGGCCACGCGGAGAACGCGGCCGCGTCAGTTTTGGGCGGCTTGGTTGTGGCGAGCGTGAGCGAACGAGACGGCGTCATCGCGCGACAGCTGCCATTGGACGACGAGTGGCGCTTCGTGGTCGTGGTGCCTGACCAAGAGCTCGCCACGGCGGACGCCCGACGGGTGCTCCCCTCGCAAGTCACGCTCGTCGACGCCGTGCACAACTTGAATTCGATGGGTCTGTTGATCGCGGGGCTGGCCAACCATCACGAATTTGTCGGCGTCTCGATGGACGACTATCTCCATCAGCCGTATCGAATGGGACTGCTCCCCTTCGCGGCACCTCTTTTGCAACGACTGAAGGAGAGTGGCGCGGCGGCGTCGTGTTGGTCGGGGGCGGGGTCGAGCATGTTGGCACTGGTCACCAACGAGACGGCTGGCAACGTCGCCACAGCGGCCAAGGTCTTCCTGCACGAACACGCCATTGCCGGTGAGGTACACGTACTCGACGTGGATCGCACCGGACTGGTAATTCGTTGAACCGCGACAACGCGGGGCTCGATCGACGCACCGTGAGCGGCGTGGGGTTCATGCTGCTCGGGGCCACCTTGATCCAGTGGACGGCCGCGTTGGTGATTCACGTCTTTCCGGTGATTGGGCCCTCGGCGACGAGCGCGTGGCGCTTTCTGCTGGGCGCTGTTGTCTTGCTCGCCCTCACGCGTCCCCACGTTCGCCACTGGACAAAAAGTCAGTGGTTGGCCGCGCTCGCACTCGGGGCCGCGACGGCCTTCATGAATCAGTGTTTCTATCAGGCCATCGAGCGGATCCCGTTGGGCGGCGCCGTCGCCATTGAGTACCTGGGTCCGTTCTGTGTCGCCGCGTTCGGCAAGCGTACGCCCAAGCATCTGGCGCTCGTCGGTCTGGCGGGCCTGGGGGTCGTCGCGCTGACGCGTCCGGGCAATGGTCTCAATATGACCGGCGTTCTCTTCGCGGCGGGGGCCGGCGTCGGTTGGGCGGCGTACGTCTTCGCCTCGCACCACCTCGGCGGCACCACCACGGGATTCGAAGGGCTCGCGGTGTCCATGTCGATCGCGGCGTTGCTGACCTTGCCGTTGGCGATAGGGGCGAGTGCTCGTGTGGTGCACCAGCCCAATGTCTTGGTTCGACTCTTCATCGTGGCGGTGATGGCCGTGGTACTCGGCTTTGGTTCAGAGTTCCAAGGGCTACGGCGACTGAAACCTTCGATCGCCGGGGTGATCTTGGCGACCGATCCGGCGATCGCGTTCTTTGTCGGCTGGCTCTTGTTGCACCAGAGCGTGCGGGGCTGGGACGTGGTGGGGCTGTGCTGTGTGGTGCTAGCGGGAGCGGGGGTGACCTACGACACGTCGGTGAGTGAGAGCGATCTCGCTCGGTAGGCTTGCGGGGTGTCAACCCCACGATCGTTCGCCATTCGCACCTTTGGCTGTCAGATGAACGAGCACGACTCCGAGCGTTTGGCCGGGCTTTTGGTGGCCGACGGACTGGTGCCAGCGCCCAATGACGCCGAGGCCGACGTGATCGTGCTCAACACGTGCACGATTCGCGAGAACGCCGATCTCAAGCTCTACAGCGCGCTCGGACAGTTGAAGGCGCTCAAGGAAGGGCGGCCGGGTCTGCAGATCGCCGTCGGGGGCTGCATGGCCCAAAAGGATCGGGGGGCCATTCTCGAACGGGCCAACTGGGTCGACGTGGTCTTTGGTACCCACAATCTGGCCTCGGCCCCGGCGCTGCTGCGTCGAGCTCAACGTGAGGGGCCGCTGGTGGAGATCTTGGACGCACCCGATCCGGTGAGTAGTCGTGACATGGCCCCCGCGCTCTACGCCGTGCGCGAACTGGGCTTCGCCGCGTGGATGACGATTCAAACGGGTTGTGACAACAGCTGTGCGTTTTGCATCGTGCCGAGCGTGCGGGGCAAGGAGATCAGTCGTCCCTTCGAGGATCTGATCGAGGAGGCCACGATGCTCGCAAACTCGGGGGTCAGCGAGATCACCGTGCTCGGCCAGAACGTTAACTCCTACGGTCGAGACATCACCGGACGGCGTCCGCTCTTCGCCGATCTGTTGCGCGCGCTCGGCGACGTGGCCGGACTCGAGCGCATCCGTTTTACCAGTCCTCACCCAAAGGACCTCCGTCCCGAGACTATTGCCGCGATGGCCGAGACGAAGAGCGTCTGTAACCAACTGCACCTTCCCCTGCAGTCCGGGTCGAATCGAGTCCTCGCCGCGATGCGTCGCGGTTATAGCGTCGAGCGCTACGTCGAACGGCTCAACGCCGCGAGAGAGGCCATTCCCGATCTCGCGGTGACAACCGACCTGATCGTGGGCTTTCCCGGCGAAAGTGACGATGAGTTCGACGAGACTCTTAAGGTCGTGGCGGCCTGTGAGTTCGATCTCGCCTACACCTTCATCTTTTCGCCGCGCGCGGGTACGCGCGCGGCCACGATGGTCGACTCTTTCGTCGCCAGCGACGTCATCAAGGCCCGGTTCGAACGACTAAAGGAAGTGACCGATCGCTCGGCCTTGCGCCGTCACCAAACTCGGGTGGGTCGGCGCGAGGAGGTACTGGTCGAGGGTCCCTCGCGGCGCAACGACCAGATGCTCTCGGGCCGCACTCGTCAGGGCAAGTTGATCCACTTTCCGGTGAGTGAGAACTCGGTGCGCTCGGGGTCTCTCGTTGAGGTGGACGTCACCTACGGCGCGCCGTACTACTTGATCGGCGAGTTGGTCTCGGTGGTGCGTGCCCCGCGACACAAGATTCGCGTGCCCTTGCTTTCTTCATGAGCGTGTCGCCAGCGCGCGCCGTCGCCCTGGTGGGGCCGACGGCTTCGGGCAAGTCGGCGCTCGCCCACGAACTCGCGCTCGAGAGTCAAGGCGACGTCGAGGTCATCAGCGTGGACGCGATGGGCGTCTATCGAGGAATGGACATTGGAACCGCGAAGCCCACCCGAGCCGAGCGCGACGAAGTGAAGTACCACCTGTTGGATCTCGTGGAGCCCAGTGAGGAGTTCACGGTGGCGCAGTATCAGCGTGAAGCCAAGTCGGCCGCGGGGACCATCGAAAGTGCCGGACACGGCGTCCTCTACGTGGGCGGCACCGGTCTCTACGGTCGAGCGGTGCTCGACGACCTGGACATTCCAGCGCGGTACCCCGAGATTCATCGTGAACTCGAAGCGCGCGTCGAAGACGAGTTGCCCACGCTCTATCAGGAGCTTTTGGGGCTCGATCCCCTGGCGGCCAGTCGAATAGAGGCCACGAACGCTCGGCGCGTGGTGCGAGCGCTTGAAGTAACCCTCGGCGCTGGCCGCCCGTTCTCGTCCTTCGGGTCGGGGCTGTTGAGTTATGGACCGGTGCGGGTAGTCCAGGTGGGGTTGGACTGCGAACTCGACGTGCTCGACGAGAGGATCGAGAGCCGATTTCGTCGTTGGATGGATCAAGGACTGCTAGAAGAAGTCGTGCGGTTGGCGAGTGCTCGTGGTGGGCTGGGCCGCACCGCACGCCAGGCCGTGGGCTATCGCGAACTGCTGCGGCACGTGGAAGAGGGAGAACCACTAACTCGCAGCGTCGAGAGCGCCATCACTCAGAGCCGTCGCTTAGCTCGACGTCAACGCTCGTGGTTTCGACGAGATCCGCGCGTCGAATGGTTCGTCGACGCCGCTTCGGCGAAGGCCTGTCTCGGCGAGGTGTTGGGTGGCGCCGACGTGTTCGTGCGAGACTAGATCCGTGGCGTTGCGCAGTCTCCAAAAGTGGCACGGGGCCGGAAACGACTTTCTCGTCGAAGTGCAAGAGCACGGTCTAGCCCCGTGGTGGATCCCCGAACGGGCTCGGGCCCTCTGTCACCGCACGAACGGCGTGGGCGCCGACGGGTTGGTCGTGGCCACACTGGGCTCCGAGGTCGCCATGGTCCTTTTTAACGCCGACGGATCGTTAGCCGAGATGTCGGGTAACGGTATTCGCTGTATGGCGGCGGCGGTTCGTCGGTCCACTCGGGCGACCTGGGACTCCTTAGAAGTCCACACGCCCGTGGGACCTCGAACGGTTCACCTCACGATGGACGACACATCTGGATACGGCAGTGTCGCCATGGGCGACGTCACCTTCGGCGAGAGCATCGATGGCACGCTCGGGGTCGCCAACGTCGGTAATCCCCACGTGGTCGTGGTGGATGAGGCGTCGTGGAGTGACGCGACGCGCGAAGACCTCGCGGCCAAACTTTCGGCCCAGGTCGGGGGGGCCAATGTCGAGTTCTTGACGGTGCTCGACGTCGAACGGGTGCGAATGCGAGTTATCGAGCGTGGCGTGGGCTGGACACGGGCCTGCGGCACGGGTTCGTGCGCGGTGGCGGCGTTGTCGCGCCGTGCGGGCCTCACCGGCGACGTCGTCACGGTGGAGAACCCCGGGGGAGCGCTGCGCGTGGCCCTGGAGGGTGCGTCGGCGACGCTGAGCGGTCCGGTGCAGTTCGTCGCGAATGTGGAGTGGCTCGAAGCTTGACTTATCGACCCAGTACCCTCATTGACCGTACCTTTCGAGAGAAAATCGTGCTCGTTGGCGTGCTCTTTCCCGGTGTCACGGCCGAGGAACTCGATCAACAACTCGATGAGCTGGCGCTCCTGGTCGACACCGCGGGGGCCGACGTCGTCGCACGCGTCGTGCAGCGTCGCGACAGTCCGGATCCGGCCACGTTTCTTGGTTCGGGCAAAGTGCACGAGCTACGCGAACTCTCCCTGGCCCTGGACGCGGATACCGTTGTCTTTGAGCACAACCTCTCGCCGGCCCAACAGCGCAACCTCGAAAAAATCCTTGGCCGTACCGCGATCGATCGAACGGCCGTGATTCTGGACATCTTCGCCCAGAACGCACGAACGCCCGAGGGCAAGGCCCAGGTCGAACTGGCACTCCTGGAATATCGCCTCCCGCGACTTCGCCGTTCGAGTGAGTCACTCTCCCAACAGGCCGGAGGCATTGGCCGGCGGGGCCCCGGCGAGACCCAGTTGGAAGTCGACCGGCGTCGACTGGTTAAGCGCATCCACCACATCCGCGCAGAACTCAAAGAGATCGACCGCACCCGTCAGGTCCAGCGTCAGGGGCGAGACCGCGGTCGTCACCGCGAAGTGACCTTGGTCGGTTATACCAATGCCGGCAAATCGTCGATGCTCAACGCCCTGACCAACGCGGGGGCGCTGGTGGAGGATCGCCTCTTCGCGACGCTCGATCCGCGCACCCGACAGCGCCAACTGCCCGGAGGCGAGACGGTCCTCTTCACCGACACCGTGGGCTTCATCTCGAATCTGCCCCACGAACTCGTCGAGGCCTTCATGAGCACCCTTAAGTCGGTACAGCTGGCCGATCTCTTGGTGCACGTGGTCGATGGGGCGAGCGACCACGCCGAAGAACAGATTGCGGCCGTGCGCGACGTGCTGGTGGAAATTGATGCCGATCACGTGCCAGAGCTGCTGGTCTTTAATAAGGCCGATCTGTCAGAGGCGAGGTCGAGAGACCTGGCGAAGCTCTACGAGGGCAGCGTGTGGGTCTCGGCGAAGACCGGTGAAAACCTCAACGAGGTTATTGCCGCTGTTGGCGAACGACTGCGCTCGAACGACCGGGTCATGACCCTGCAGCTTCCCCTCGACCGAGGCGACTTGCTCGCCGCGGCGCATCGCGAAGGTGACGTCCTGGACACCTCGGTGAGCGACGACGGGGTGTTGATTCACGTCGTACTCGACGACGTCAGCGCGGCTCGATTCAACCAGTGGCGCGTGTCCGCGTGAGCTTCACCCCGCCGGCGTACCCCTACGAGCGTCTTGAGGGTCTCAAAAAGTTGGCCTCGGCCTTTGAGGGTGGGGCCATCGACTGTTCCATCGGTACGCCTGTCGACCCACCTCCGGATTTCGTAATTGAGGAACTCGCTCGAGGAGCCGGCGCGCGGGGTTATCCGCCGTCGGCCGGATCGGTCCCGTATCGAACCGCGGCGGCGCAGTGGATGAACCGACGATTTGGCCTCGCCGTTGTTCCAGACGACCTCGTGGCCTGCGTTGGTACCAAGGAGTTCGTCGGGAGTCTCGCGGGCTATCTTCACCTAAAGAGTCCGGGACGAGACACCGTGCTCTATCCGGCGATCAGCTATCCCACCTACGCCATGGGCGCGACGCTCGCGGGGGTTCGATCGGTGCCCGTCGCGATGGTCAATGGACAACTCGACCTCTCGTCGATCGAGCCACGTGACGTGGAAAGAGCCCTCGTGCTGTGGGCGAATTCACCGTCGAACCCGTCGGGTTATCTCGACGACTTAGAGGCCGTGGCAACGTGGGGACGCCGCCACGGAGTTCTGGTCGCGAGCGACGAGTGTTACGCGGAGTACACCTGGAGTACTCGCCCGAGGTCGATCCTCGAATACGGCTCCGAAGGCGTGCTCGCGGTGCATTCGAGTTCGAAGCGTTCGAATCTGGCGGGGCTTCGCGCGGGCTTTTACGCCGGGGACGCGTCGTGGGTTACGTACCTTCGCAGCGTGCGCCAGCACGCCGGCTTGATGGTGCCCGGACCAGTACAGGCCGCGGTGGCGCGCGCGTACGACGACGACGCGCACGTTGAAGTCCAGCGAAAGAGGTACCTCGCCCGACTGGAGCTACTCAGTCGGGCTCTCAAGCGTCTCGACGTGGACGCGCCGATGCCCGAAGGCTCGTTCTACCTGTGGTGCTCGAAGGAAGGGGTCGACGGTTGGGCGCTGGCGGCGTTACTCGCCGAGCGATCGGGACTCGTCGTCAGCCCCGGCGAGCTCTACGGTGACGCCGGTACGAACTTCGTGCGTATCGCTGTAGTCCAACCGAACGATCGTCTCGAACTCGCCGCCGCGCGTCTCGAGGCCTCCTAAGCCCACCAGTACGATTGACCCATGAGTGAACTGGAGACACGCATCGGTCACTGGTTTGACCACCTGGCCGAGATGACCCCGGCCAACGTCGAGGCCCGTCGTGACGTCGAACTGGTCATCACGAAACTCGACGACGGACAACTTCGCGTCGCCGAGATCGACGCCAAGGGCACAGTCATCGTCCACCAGTGGGTGAAACAGGCGATTTTGTTGCTCTTTCGTTTGCACGGCCTGGAGAAGACCGAGGTCGGGCCCTTTGAGTTCATCGACAAGTTGGAACTCAAACGCGACTATGAACGCCGAGGCGTTCGCGTGGTGCCCGGGGCGTCGGCGCGGCGCGGCAGTTATCTCAGCCCCGGCGTGATATTGATGCCGAGCTACGTCAATATTGGTGCCTGGATTGGACGGGACTCCATGGTTGACACCTGGGCCACGGTGGGAAGTTGTGCGCAGATCGGCGCGAACGTGCACCTCTCGGGGGGCGTGGGCATCGGCGGCGTGCTCGAGCCAGCCAACGCCGTGCCCGTCGTTATCGAGGACGACGCCTTCATCGGGAGTCGCTGCATGATCGTCGATGGGGCGCGAGTCGGGCGAGGTACGGTCCTGGGTGCGGGCACCATCTTGAATCCCTCGATACCCGTGATTGACGCCGCCACCGGTGAAGAAGTGTCCAGGGGCCACGTGCCGGACTACTGCGTGGCGGTGACGGCCAGTCGACGTCGTGAGTACCCCGGCGGTGAGTTTTTTCTTCCCTGCGTGTTGATCATCAAGCATCTGAGTGAGGGCGAACGCCACAGCAAAGTCAAGCTCAACGAGATCCTTCGCGACCACGGCGTGGCCACGTGAGCCGCCTCGACGAGGCGTTTTCGCTCGTTGCAATCAGCTCGATCAGCCGTGACGAGGCGTCGCTGGCCGCGCACGTTGAGTCCCTCTTGCGCGCATCAGGCAGTCTGGACGTCGAGCGAATTGGCGACAACGTCGTGGCACGAACGACCGGCCGTCACGCCACTCGAGTAATGATCGCGGGACATCTCGACACGGTGCCCGGTGACGCGAGTGACGCCAAGATTGTGGGCGACGAACTGCGAGGCGTTGGCGCGTGCGACATGAAGGGATCGCTCGCGGTGATGGTGGAGCTTGCCCTGGACCCGGCACCGAGGTCGAAAGAGGTCACTTGGATCTTTTACGCCCGCGAGGAGATCGCGCTCAGCGAGTCGGGGATTTTAGAACTCGCCGAGCTGCGCCCCGATTTGCTCCAAGGCGAGGTCGCAATCTTGGCCGAGCCGACCGGGGGCGTGGTCGAGGCGGGCTGTCAGGGAACCCTGCGAGTACGAATTGAGTTAACGGGCGCCCGAGCTCACACGGCGCGTCCCTTCACCGGTCGCAACGCCATCCATCGAATGGCATCGGTCATCTCGCGTGTTGCGAGTTATGAACCGCGTTCCGTAGAGATTGACGGTGTGCGCTACACCGAGCAACTTCAATCCGTGGGCGTGGCCGGGGGCGTCGCGCCAAACGTCGTGCCTGACGTCGCGACGCTCACGTTGAATCACCGAGTCGCTCCCGATCGCACGAAAGAACAGGCGGCGTCGTGGTTGCGCGAATATCTCGGCGCACTACTTGAAGAGAACGATCAATTCACTGTCGAAGACTGGGCGCCCGGTGCGCCGCCGTCGTTGACGAACGAACGATTGATTGAGCTCGTTCGATTGACCGGAAAGCCGGCGGCGGGCAAGGTCGGGTGGACGGACGTCGCCACGTTCCAAGGTCTTGGCATTCCGGCGACAAACTTCGGCGCGGGTGATCCGCTGCTCGCGCATCGCAGCGACGAGTTCGTCACGTTGTCCCAATTGGACGAATTTGCCAGGGTCCTTGGCGCGTGGCTCGCCTAAAAATCGCCGGTGCGTGCTTAGTAGTGACGAAGTACTGAGATCACCCGTCCATAGAGGGTGACGTCGCGAGCATCGAACTCCATTGGCTCCATCGCGGGGTTCTCGGGTTGCAGGACGACGCGCGAACCCTGGGGAAAGTAACGTTTGACAGTCGCTTCGTCGCCCGGAATGCCCGCGACCACGATCTCGCCCTTGTTGGCGGTGGACTGGCGCTGCACGACGATGAAGTCACCGGACAATATGCCCGCGTTGATCATGGAATCGCCGCGAATTTGGAGGACGAAACTGTCGCCGCGTCCGGCGAACTGCTCGGGAATGGACATCAATTCGTAAGCACTCTCAACGGCGAGAACACCGGTGCCCGCGGCGACGTCACCGACGAAGGGAATGTGGCGAATGTGCTGGGCGGGAACGGGGTTGGCCACGTCGAGACGAACGGTCAACGTGCGCGGTTGCTGAGGATTCTTCTCTATGTAGCCAGCGTCTTTAAGAACTCGGATGTGATTCGCGACGGTCGCTGAAGATGAGAGACCGACGTGCTCACCGATTTCGCGAATCGTGGGAGGAAAACTCCGTTCCCGTTGGCAAGTGACGATGAACTCAAGAATCTGTCGACGCATCGGTGTCAGTACTTCGGCCACGGGGTCCTCTCTCGAACGAACAGTTGTTCGTAGGATACACCAGTTCCGAGCCGGACTCAAACACCTGTTCGCTTTGTTTTGGCCCTCGTTTCGGAGCATTTTTCAGTGGGGGGGCGCCCTTTTTACCGCATTTCGATACGCTAACGTTCGGCAGTGGCCAGATTGGCTAATGCATTTCCGATCAGTTTCTTAGGTGTGGCTTAGGCGACGCCCAGGAGATCTCGGTAATGAGAAGTGAATCAACACAGTTGAGGAAGGACGTCGCTCATGAAGCTTCGTTTGAACAAGACGGTGGCTGTGGTGGCTTCGAGCGCTCTGTTGTTGTTGGCGGTACCGGCAGTCGGTATGGCGTCAGCTTCTAGTGCAGCTACTAAGCCAAAGCCAAAGCCAACCTACGTCATTGGATATGAAGGCCCGTTGTCGGGTGGAAACCTGCAACTTGGCTTGAACATGGTGTTTTCCGTGGAGTTGGCCATTAATCAGGCTAATGCAACGCACAAACTGCCATTCAAGTTGAAGATCGTAAGGTACGACGACCAGGGTGACCCCACGCTTTCGCCAACCCAGGCGCAGTCCGCGGTGGCGAACAAGAAGTTGATCGCCATTGTTGGCCCGGCGTTCTCGGGTGCGACGGCGGCGGCTGAGCCCTACTACCAGGCCGCAAGTGTGGCGACGGTAAGCCCGTCGGCGACGCGCGTGACGTTGGCCTCCAGCGGTTGGAACAACTTCTTCCGTGTCGTGGCTGACGATGGTGTCCAAGGTCCCTCAGACGCGAACTACATCGTGAAGACCAAGGGCTTCAAGAGCGTCTACGTCGTGAATGATGGATCGGCCTACGGTTCCGGACTGGCTTCGGCCTTTGCGACCCAGGCTACGACCGACGGCGCAACCGTGACCACAGCGACGGTGCCTGGCACCGCGCAGTGCTCGGACGGTACTGGCTCGGCGACGGAGTACACCGGGGCTGCCACCCAAGCGGTCCACAGCGGAGCGAGTGCTCTGTTTTACGGTGGCTACTACTGTGACCTCGGCCTGTTCCTTGGCGCACTGAGCTCGGCCGGGTACACCGGCACGATCATGTCGGGCGACGGATCGGACTCTTCGGCGTTGATCTCGGGCACCACGCCCGCTTCAGCGGCGAACAATGTTCTGTTGTCTTGTGCTTGCGCCGTGTCAACCAACAAGGCGTTCAACAAGGGCTTCCAGAACTTGTCGAACTTCAGCGCCAATGGAGCGACGTACGCCCCTGAGGCCTACGACGCGACCAACGTGATCATTGCGGCTATGAAGAGGCTGAAGAAGATCACTCGTGCGGGCGTTGTCGCAGCGTTGCACAAGATCACTTACAAGGGCATCACGAAGCTGATCAAGTTCCAGAAGGATGGCAACATCGCTGGATCGGCCATCTACGTGAACAAGGTTGAGAGCGGAAAAGTCGTTCAACTGGGCCTTGAGTAAGTAGTACCTTTTCCTGATTTTGCAGGAGTCGGGGGTTTCGGCCCCCGACTCCTGCTGTTAGGTACACTTTGAACTTCGTCTAGGGGAGATGCATTGGGCGCGTTCGGGCATTACTTAGCGGCACACTTTGACACGCTGAAGTCGGAGTTTTGGGCGCTCTTCGTCGGTGGCGTCGCGAACGGCCTGCTCTATGGCATGATCGCCGTGGGTTACACGCTCGTCTATGGCGTGTTGCGTCTCATTAACTTCGCCCACTCAGAGATCTTCATGTCGGGCGGATTCGCTGGCTACTTCGTGATGCGGTACTTCGTCGGTGCGGGCGCGCCGCCCGCGGGGATGTCCAGCGTGGGACTGATCATCTTGGGCGTGTTGGTCGGAGGCCTCGTCGGGGCGATCGTCGCGACCGTCTTGGAACGTGTGGCGTACCGGCCACTGCGAAAGCGCAACGCCCCCAAGCTGGCCTATCTCATTAGCGCGATCGGCGCGTCGTACTTTCTGTTCAACCTGGCCGGCAAGGAGTTCGGCCACTTGGCGTACGCGACTCCTCAGCCCTACATCAATCACCCGGTCTTTCATATCTTTGGCGCACCGGTGCAGATGTACTTCGTGATCATCTTCCTCGTGGGACTCGTCATGTTCACCGCCCTCGACCGCGTGATCTCCAAGACCCGCTTGGGTCGCGGGATCCGCGCGGTCGCCCAGGACGCCGAGACGGCCTCGCTGATGGGCGTCAACATCGACCGCACGATCGCCATCACCTTCATCGTCGGGGGCACCCTGGGCGGCGCGGCCGGTTTTCTCTTTGGTTTGAGCTACGGCGTGGTCTACACGATGGGCTTCGTGCCAGCGCTCAAGGCCTTCACCGCCGCGGTCTTGGGGGGGATCGGCAACCTGCGCGGGGCGATGATCGGTGGACTGATTCTTGGCATCTTCGAAAGCCTCTCGCTGGTCTTTGTTCAGGCGGCCTACATCGACGTGGTGGCCTTTGGCATCCTCGTGACGGTGTTGCTCGTTCGCCCGACCGGCATCTTGGGCGAGCGTCTGGGTCGGGCCGCCTGATGAGGGCGCTGCTCGCTACGAGGGCCCTGCGCCGGCTGTTCATCACGCTGTGCATCGTGGCCGTAATCGAATTGATGACGGGCCCTCCGGGTAATAATGCTCAACCGGTGTACGGCTTTAGCCACTCCTTTGGCGAGGCGGCCTCGTTCTTCGGGCTCTTCCGCACGCAGCGTTGGGTGCCCTTCTTCGTCATCGGTTTGATCTTTTGGGGCCTCGCCAGCTTCTGGATCGCCCAGGGACCAAGAGTGAAGCGACGTGTGCACGACGCCTTGGCGCTGCCTCGCGCCGCGACCCAAAAACGCCCCGTTCGAATGGGCGCGATGGCGGCGCTGCTCGTGGTCGCGATCATCTTGCCCCACGTCGAAACCGCGCCGTTCTGGCAGGCCGCCATGGTGGAGCAGATCGCGGTGTACGTGCTCTTGGCGATTGGTCTGAACGTGGTCGTCGGATTTGCCGGTCTATTGGACCTGGGGTACGTGGCCTTCTACGCGATCGGCGCCTACACCACCGCCTGGGTCACCGGCGCCCTGCCGACCCCGGCCCTGTTCCATCACCCGCTCAACCCCTTTTTCGCCATTCCCGTGGCCATTTTTATTGTTATGTTGGCGGGCGTCATTCTGGGCGCCCCGACGCTGCGCCTGCGCGGCGACTACTTGGCCATCGTGACCTTGGGTTTTGGCGAGATCATCACCATCTTCGCCAACAACCTTTATGGCATCACCGGCGGCTCGCTGGGTACGAATCAGATTCCTCACCCGTCGATCCACCTCGGACCCATTAAGTACTCCTGGGGGCTCGCGCCCGTGCCCTATTACTACTTGGTGTTGAGTTTCGTGGTGCTGTTCATCATCGTCTTCTCGTTGCTCGAACGCTCGAGAGTCGGGCGAGCGTGGACCGCGATTCGTGAAGACGAAGTCGCCGCGGAGTCGGTGGGTATTAACCCCTTGAAGTACAAAGTCATGGCGTTCGCCATTGGGGCGGCGTCGGCCGGGTTCGCTGGCTTCCTCACGGCCAGCCAGTTGTTCTACATCTTCCCGGCGAGCTTCACCTTGCAGTTCTCGATCAACGTGTTGGTGCTGGTCATCTTGGGTGGAATGGGCTCGATCGCCGGCGTCGTTTTCGGGGCCATTCTCATCCAGACGGTGACCGCGTACTTGTTCCACTCGCCGCCGTCGGGCTATCAGCCCTCGGACCTTTACATATATCTCGGTGCGTTGCTGGTCACGATGATGATCTTTCGCCCGGCGGGCCTCATTCCCTCAAAACGGCGAAAGCGAGAGATCAAGCTCTCAGAAGCCGATCATGGGGGCCATTTGGACGAGGTTTTGACCGGAGACGACACGTGAGCGACCTGATTTTCGACGTGGAACACGTGTCGCTGCGCTTCGGCGGGGTGATTTCACTCAACGACGTGAGTTTGCACCAGGACCGAGGTGAGATACTGGCCGTCATTGGCCCCAACGGCGCGGGCAAAACGTCGCTCTTCAACTCCTTGACCGGGGTGTACCAGCCCCAGGACGGCACGATCACTTTTGTGGGGAAAAACGGCAAGCCCGTGTCGATCATTGGCAAAAAGGCGTACCGCATGGCCAACGCCGGGGTGGCGCGTACGTTTCAAGCCTCGCGAATGTTCAGCGCGATGACGACGTTCGAGAACGTAAAGATCGGCGCGGAGAGCCATCACGGCATTGGTGTGGTCGGCGCGATGTTGCGCGGTCCCGCGACGCGCCGTGGCGAGAAGCAGTCGGACGCGCGCACCGTCGAACTCTTGAGGTTCGTGGGACTGAGTGAAAAAGCCAATACGATCTCGGCCTCGCTCTCTTACGGCGATCGCCGTCGCTTGGAGATCGCCAGGGGCCTCGCCACCGATCCCCAGGCGCTGCTCTTGGACGAGCCGGCCGCTGGGACCAACCCCTCTGAGAAGATCGAGTTGGCCAAACTCATTCGCCGCGTGCGTGACGAAATGGGCGTGACGATTCTCTTGATCGAGCACGACATGAAGTTGGTGATGGCCCTCGCCGAACGGATCTACGTGTTGAACTTCGGCAGTGTCATTGCCGAAGGCTCGCCCGAAGAGGTGCGCACGAACCCCGTGGTCATCGAGGCCTACCTGGGCACCTCAAGCGAGGGGGCGCCAAGCAAATGATGTTGGAAGTCAAAGACGCGGTTGTTCGATATGGCACCATCACCGCGCTGCACGGAATTTCGTTCGATGTTGCCCAGGGCGAGATCGTGACGCTCCTGGGCGCGAACGGCGCGGGCAAGTCCACGACGTTGCGCATGCTCTCGGGCCTGCACGCGCCCGCGAGTGGACAGATTCTCTTCGAGGGCAAGGACGTCACGCACACCAAGGCCCACGACTTCGCCCAGTTGGGCATCTGTCACGTGCCCGAAGGTCGGCGTATTTTCCCCCAGATGACCGTGCAGGAAAACCTCGAGATGGGGGCCTTCACGCGCAGGGGCTCGACGAGCGACGACATGGACAAGATCTACGCCACGTTTCCGATTCTGAAGGAACGCCGCAAGCTGATCGGCGCGAATCTTTCGGGCGGCGAGCAACAGATGCTCGCGATCGGACGGGCGTTAATGGGCCGGCCACGGCTCCTCCTCTTGGACGAGCCCTCGATGGGGCTCGCGCCGATGATCGTCGAAACGATCTTTGGCATCATCGGCGAGATTCGCGACAGCGGTACGACGGTGTTCTTGGTCGAACAGAACGCCGCGCATGCGCTTCGCCTGGCCGATCGGGGCTACGTCATGGAGAACGGCCGGATCGCCTTTGGCGACCTGGCGAAAAACCTGCTGCACGATGAACGCGTGCGCGCGGTCTACCTCGGCGAGTCCGTCGAAGGCTAAGGCGGTGGAAAGCACCGAGAACCTTCACCCCAGCGCGGCTCGCGTGGCGAGGGCGCTGCGCGAACGGGGCGTCGAGGGTCCGGTTCGCCAGTTCAGTGCGTCCACCAAGACCTCGGCGGAGGCGGCCACGGCGTTGGGCTGTGCACTCGGCGCCATCGCGAGCTGTCTCGTGTTCGTGCTCGACGACGAACCGGTCGTGATTCTTAAGAGTGGCGCCTTTCGCGTCGATACCGCTGCGTTCGCCGAACTCGTCGGGGGCACGAGCCTTCGTCGGGCCAGCGCCGAGGAAGTACGCGCGTCGACCGGTCAGCCGATCGGGGGCGTTTCGCCCGTGGGATGGCCGGGCCGGTTGCGGGTTTTCATCGACGACTCGCTGGGCGAGTTTCGCGAGATCTGGTCGGCCTGTGGCACGCCGAACGCGGTCTTCGCCACGACGTACGACGAGCTGCGCGAACTTACCGGCGCCACTCCCGTCACGCTCACTCGCTCATAAGCGTCGCCGCAATTCACGCGACCGTTGCGTCGAGTTCAAAGGAGCCGGGGTGGAGCGTGAAGAGACGATGGGGTCGTGCTGGCGCGACCTGGCCGACGTGATGTCGGCCGGTGTGGCCAGAGTGTTGCTCTATGGACCGCCGGGCACGGGTAAGACGTTCGCCGCGCTGCATCACGGGGTCGATGACGGAGTCGCCGAACGGTTGATCTGCACCGAGGATCTCACCTCGGGCGAGATCACCGGTACCTGGATGCCCTCGGGGGAGAGTCGTTTCGAATGGCGTGAGGGACCGGCCATTCGCGCGTGGCGTGGGATCGACGGACGCGGCGGTCGTCTCGTGCTCGACGAAGTCGATCGTGCGTCGGGCGACGCGCTGGCCACGTTACTCGCCATGACCGATTCACCCGAGTCGGCCCGCTGGCGCAACCCCGAGACGCTCGAGTGGGTGCAGCCCGGCTCGGAGTTCAGCGTCGTCATGACCTCGAACATCGAAGACCTCGACGACGTGCCTCGCGCCTTACGTGATCGTTTTCCGGTGAGTATTCGTATCGACCGCCCGCACCCCGCCGCCGTGGCGCGTCTGAGCGGCGATCTTCGAGCGCCGGCCCTTTTGGGATCGGTAGGTCCCGAGCAGCGCCGGGTGTCGCTGCGTTGCTTCTACGCATTTGACGAACTACGCCGACACCACGGTCCCTCGCGCGCCGCGCACCTCGTCTTTGGCGACGAGGTCGCGCCCAGCGTGCTCGACGCGCTGGCGATCGCTGCGCTTTCGTGACGGGAAGGGTGATCTTTCCAGAGCTGCTGAGCGGGCGAGAGGACGATCCGGTCACGGGTGCCTGGACGGTGCGAGAAAGTTCAACGATGCGCGGTGCGGCGAGTTGCAACCTGTCGGAACGGGTACTCGAGGTTCCCCTGGGCCCCGGCGGACAAGCGCGAGTCGTGCGCGCGCACGAACTGATGCACGCTCGAGTGAGCCCTCACGTGCGCCACCTGTTAAGGGCCCTCGACGAAGTGTCGCCCCGGGCCCTTGAGTGCGCTGAGGAGTTTCGCGTCAACACGTTGCTCGCACGACTGCACTTCGACGTGGCGTTGTTGCGCGACGGGACCGAGAAAGTCGGCGGCCGTCGTTTGGGCGAAGCGGGCGAGTGGGGCGAGGCCGTGTGCTTTTTATTGGCGGTACTCGGGACCGGCGCGGAAAAGGAGTACCTCGCGGGTATTCGACAGGGTCAGTCGGCGTGGCTCGGGGGCCTTCGCGCGATCCGCAAACGAGCGCTCACGTTGGTCGAACAGTTCAGTACACCACTCCTTGGCGCGACCCGGCTCAACGAGGACGGCGTGCCGAGCGGGTACGCGGTGTCCACCCTGGTGCTGGCGCGGATGTTGACGCAGTCGCTCGCCGCTCGCGCGCCCGTAACGCCTGAGGAGTTGCGGGCATTTCGTCGCTCACTCGAAGTGGGCGGGCGTCGCCCCGCGACCGGTCAGTTCGCGCCGCTCGTCTTCGACCACGCTTCGCTGGGCCCCCGCGTGAGTGAACAAAAGGGAAGCGTTCGGCGATCTCGAGCGACGACGTCGGGCACCGTGATGCGCTATCCGGGGCGTCTCTTGAGCGACGAGCAACGTCGCGCGTTCGCCCAGCGCGCGCGCACTCACGGCGGCGTGGTGGTGATCGATCAGTCGGGTTCGATGGACTTGGTCAGCGAAGAAGTACGCGCCGTGGTGGAGCGCTCGCCCCACGCGCTCGTCGTGGGCTACAGCCATCGCCCGGGCGATCTGGGTGCCACGCCCAACGTCTGGCTGTTAGCTGAGCGTGGTCGTGTCGCGACGCACTGCCCTTCGGGCAACGTGGGTAACGGCGTCGACGGGCCGGTACTTCGCTGGGCCCTATCGAGACGTCGAGCGAATGAGCCGGTGATCTGGGTGACCGACGGGCAAGTTACCGACTCGCACGATCACCCCGACGACGCACTGAGCGTGGAGTGCGCGCAACTCGTTCGTCGTCACCGGATCTGGCTGGCGCGAGACCTCAGCGAAGCGGCCCTCGTGCTTGCAAGGAATCGCCCGACACCGGCATCGCGGTGGGGCGACTTTGGGCGAGTGGGCCGAAAACTGCGCGAAAGGGCTTAAATATGAGGAGTTTCAACAAAGTTCAAAAGCTCTTGCAACGAACACTTGTTCGCTTTAGAATGGCGAACAGGTGTTCGTAGATACAGGGAGTGTCGGAAATGGCCGCAGCGCAAGTCCTAGAGATCCTCGAAGGTGAAGAGTTCAACGCCGGCCCCTACTTGCGTCTCGTGGCGGCCCCCTCGGCCCCTCGGGCGTTTCGCCAAGGGCCGACGCTCACTCAGCGTCGAACGGCTCGCGCTCGCGCGGCGCGACTTCGTCGGCGTGCGCTCGTAGGTCTGGTGCTGATGGGTGCGATCACCATTCTCGCGTTGCCCGGTCACACCTTTGGTGCGACGAACAGCGCCGGGCTCTCGAGTGACCTCGCGAACTCCACCGTGCTCGCGCCAGGAATGGATTACGTGGTGCAATCGGGCGACACTCTCAATTCGATTGCGCACGACGTGAACCCCGTCGATCCTTCGTACGCACGAGCCCTGCTCGTGCGCGAACTCGGTTCGTCGGTGGTGGTGGCGGGCGAACACGTCCTAATCCCCTGAGAAATTAGGTATTTAGGTGTATCGTGAGATGGTGCGGTGCCCCTTTTGTTCTGCCGACGACGACCGCGTCGTGGATTCGCGTCTGGCCGAAGACGGCGTGGCGATTCGCCGACGCCGCGAGTGCGCCAACTGCGCCCAGCGCTACACCACCTTTGAGCGGATCGAGGAGATCGGTCTGTACGTCATCAAGCGTTCGGGCGACCGCGAGCCTTTCGTGAGGGAGAAGATTCTCGCGGGGGTGCGTTCGGCCGCCAAGAACCGTCCCGTCGACGACGAGGTGCTCGAGGGCGTCGCGGTGGGGGTGGAGGAGTCGATGCGACTGCTCAACCGTGACGTCACCAGCGAAGAGATCGGCATGTCGACCCTCGAAGTCCTGCGTGAGATCGATGACGTGGTGTACGTTCGATTCGCCTCGGTCTATAAGGGATTCGAAGGCACCGAGGACTTCGCGCGCGAGATCGGCATGCTGGTCAAGACCACGGCGCCCAAATATCGCGGTTAATCGTGCGCGCGCTACGTTTAGAACCCCGTTCGGCACTCGCGATCTACGCGCATCCCGACGACGCGGACGTCGCCGCGGGCGGAGTGCTCGCGCAGTGGGCCAGTGAGGGCGCCGAGGTCCATCTGGTCGTGATCTGCGACGGGGCCAAGGGATCGCACTCTCCACTGTCCGAGGCTTCGACCCTTCGAGAGACCCGTCGCGAAGAGCTCCAGCTGGCGGGTGACCTGCTCGGCGCGAAAAGTGTCACGTCGCTCGATTGGCCCGACGGCGAAGTGACGAACAGCGACGAGTTGCGCGAGACGCTGGTGGGGCTGATCCGAACTTTTAAACCCGAAGTAGTGCTCGGCCCGGACCCCACGGCCACCTTCTTTGGCGGGGTCTACGTGAATCATCGTGACCACCGCGAAACGGGCTGGGCGCTGCTCGACGCCGTGGCGCCGGCCGCGGCCATGCCGCTCTACTTCCCGGCGCAGGGTCCCCCGCACCAGGTGAGCGTGCTGCTGCTCAGCGGCACCCACGAGCCCGACGTCGTCGCGGACGTGTCGAGAACCATTGACACCAAGGTGAAGGCCGTCCTGGCGCACGATTCGCAGCTGGCGGGTGACGCCGACGCGATCCGAGGCGTGGTGCTCGAGCGCGCCGAGCAGGCGGGCCGCCCGGTCGGAGTGGCCTTTGGCGAGGCTTTTCGTTGCGTTGAACTCGTCTTCTAAGAGCCCCACGGTCGACGAGGCCCCCATTCTGCACGCGGACTTGGACGCCTTCTTCGCCTCGGTGGAAGTACTCGACGACCCTTCGTTGAAGGGGAAACCGGTGGCCGTGGGGGGCGCGGGCGAACGCGGCGTCATCGCGAGCGCGAGCTACGAGGCGCGCCGTTATGGGGTACGCAGCGCGATGCCGAGCGTCGTGGCGAAACGGGTCTGTCCGGCTCTGGTGATTCTCCCGGGTCGTTTCGACCGCTACGAGGTCTACTCGAGAAAGTTTCACGATATCGTGCGCGATCTCACGCCCGAGTACGAGCCGCTGGGTCTCGACGAAGTCTTCGCCGATCTGCGCGGTCTGCGTCGACTCGGCGTTCGTCCTCTCGAGGCGGCCGCGACGTTACGAGGTCGTATCAACGATGAACTGGGGCTGTTCTGCGGGGTGGGACTGGGCCGAAACAAACTGTTCGCGAAGTTGGCCTCGAAGGAGGCCAAGCCCCGCGTGGTCGATCGCGACCTCATCGAGGGCGCGGGAGTCTTTTGGGTAAGCCCCGAACTCGAAACGGAGTGGCTCTCCGTTCTGCCCGTGCGCGCGCTCTGGGGTGTGGGTCCGGCCACGGCGGCGAAACTCGCGCAACTCGGACTGACGTGGGTTCGTGACTTGGCTCGGGTCGATGAAGCGACATTGGCGAAGCACGTGGGCGTGTCGTTGGCGGCGGCGCTGGCCGCCTACGCCCAAGGTGAGGACCGCCGCGAGGTCGTGGTCGATCGTGCGCTTAAGTCGCTCGGTCACGATCAGACCTTCGCTCGCTCGCTGAGCGGACGAGACGAAGTGGGCGAGGCGTTAAAGACTCACGCGGCGGTCGTCGCTCGGGCACTGCGCGAGAAGGTCCAAGTGGCCCGCACGATAAGCGTGGTGGTGCGCTTTGACGACCTCACGAGTGTCTCGAGGTCACAGACGCTCTCCTTTGGCGTGGACGACGAGCACGCGATCGGGGCCATTGGCGAAGCATTGGTGCAGTCTGTCGATCTCTCTCGTGCCGTGCGACTCCTCGGCCTGCACGCGTCGGGCTTTCTCGAGCGGAGCGACAATCAAATCCAACTGACCTTTGGGTTGGAAACCGCGTCGCTCGACGCCAAGACCAGTGCGGCCGAGATCTCTCTCGAGCGCCAGGTCTCGAACGAAGCGCTACGCGACGCGATCGACGAAGTTCGCCGACGTTTTGGCCGCACTTCGGTGGGCACGGCGAGCGAACTGAGCGAACACGGCGTGGAGGTTGCGACCCAGCGCGGCCGACACGCCTTTGGTCCAGAGGTCGCCAGATGAATTCAGCGTTAGGCGTGCACGGTGACTAGGGTGCCGATCGGCGTGAAGGGAAAGACCGTTTGCGCCGATGCGAAAGTCATCTCGACACAGCCCAGGCTTTGGGGCCATCCGTACGTTGATCGAATGAAACCGTGCAGGGCGTCGCCCCCGTTGAAGTACGAGACCCAGGGGATGCCCGGGTCGCTGTAGTGCGAGCCGTCGGGATTCGTGCCCGACATGGTCGTGGTCAAGTAGCGCACGTACACCGGGTACGTGCCCAGGGCTGTTGGGGCCACGGAGATGCCGGTATTGACGAGCGCGTGGAACTTGGCGTGGCCCGCCACGTACAGGGTGAGGGTCTGGGGGAGGGCCGTAGAGACGTCAACGTAGTTGTACGACGCCGGATTGACGTGGTGGGCGTCGACTGCGCTGAGTAAAGCTGACCAGGTCGCCGCGTCGGCTTCGCCGGTGGTGGGTAGGGACAACCGACTCTGAAAATTCATCACCGCGCCACGAAGAATGGCGTTGTCGCTCCCCAGGCGCCACTGCGAACGCAAGGTGGCGGGCAGATCTGGATAGGCCCACGCGAACGTGCCACTGACCTGTTCGCTGGGAGCACTCTGGGTCGCGGTGGGCGTGAAGGTGACTGGCAAGTATTTCAATTCGGCCAATAACTGAACTTCCCAGGTCAAATTGGTGGACACGCTGGCCACGCGAGGACGGGACGCGCTGAACCGACACGAAGAGGCGCAACGCATCTTGGACGGAATGAAGAAGGTGTACGAAGTCATCGGCTTCAAGGGACCGAGAGCGATCGCTTGAACCTCACTTGGGCCAATCTGTTGCCACTTAGTCAAGAGTGAGGGCTTGGCGAACAATGGTGGCAGGGAGGTGGCCTTTGTCGGGGCGCTGAAGTGCAATCGAAGCAGCGGCAGATTCACCGACAGAGTTGCGGGAAACGTCGCCGACACTCGGTAGATCGTGGCACCCGACGCACCGAGCGAGGGCAGAATCGTCGAGGTGAGAGAGACCACGGCCACGGCGCAGGCAATTTTGAGGCGACGGATCACTCTCCCAGGCTACTGACGATAAAGCCGCGACACGCTTACAATTGGTTTAAGAAAGGGGGGCGGATGGCAATCGTGAAGACATTAGGGGTGATCGTTGTTGTCTTGCTCGCCCTGTGGATTATCTTCTCGATTGTGGGCGTCCTCACGGCGATCATCAAGGCAGTTCTCGTGGTACTGATCGTGGTGGCAATCTGTTATGGGGTGTACCACTACTTCAAGAAGCATTAGTTCATCTGGCGGTGACCACTAGGATGGACAGTTCTGGCGGCGTGGCCGAGCGGTTAGGCAGGGGCCTGCAAAGCCCCGTACTCCGGTTCGAATCCGGACGCCGCCTCCAGATCCGTTAGTCCGAGTTTCCAGTACTACGTCAGTTGCCTTGGCGTGCTCGCGCAATAATGGCAATGTGGCGAAGACCTTCGAGCAGATCGATAATGGCCTCGCCGAATGGCTGGCCGCTCAACCGATATTCTTCGTTGCGACCGCCCCGCTCGGCGCGGCGG